>Ga0105046_10001268_pt1 | contig 38512 bp, 31 predicted proteins | sample MAT03_FD_78385 | JGI IMG/M metagenome (GOLD analysis project Ga0105046, IMG submission 78385) | Freshwater microbial communities from Lake Fryxell liftoff mats and glacier meltwater in Antarctica - MAT-03 (megahit assembly) | ecosystem: Environmental > Aquatic > Freshwater > Ice > Liftoff... | reverse complement strand
TCGGCCATTTTATCAATGCGCGCTGCATGCGCCCTGAATAGTGCGGGCACGCGCCCGTCGAAGGACGAACTTTAACGTGGTTTCCCCAGAAGCCGACGACCAGGCACTGGTCGCAGCCTGTCGGACGGGCGATCGACAGGCCTTCAAGAGCCTGATGCAGCGCTACCAGCGCAAGGTCTATTCCGTAGCGTACGGGTTCCTGCGCAACCAAGAGGACGCACTCGACGTGGTGCAGGAGAGCTTCATCAAGGTGCACCGGTACCTCGCCAACTTCGAGGGCAACTCGAGCTTCTACACCTGGCTGTATCGGATCGTGACCAACCTCTGCATCGATCACATCCGCAAGAATAAGCGCCATCGCGAGCTCGAGTTCGACGATGGCCTGCGCCACGACGGAGAAGATGGCGGCATGTCCGCCCTGCCGCTGTCGAGCCTGGGCGATCCGGCGCAGGTACTCCAGCGGCGGGAGATCCTCGACGCTGTCCAGGATGGACTCCAATACCTCAGTGAAAAGCACAGGGCGGTCATCATCATGCGGGAGCTCCAGGGACTGTCCTACGAGGAGATGGCCCAGGCCATGAAGTGCTCCAAGGGAACGATCATGAGCCGCCTGTTCCACGCCCGCCGAAACATGCAAAAGCTCCTGGTCGAGCGGCTCGGGTATGTGCCCAGCACGTTGGCGGACGCAACCAATGAAGATCGTGACGCCAACGGCGTCGCTACGCCCCAGGTGGTGCTGCCATGACGAGGTTCTCCAGTCCGATCCCCGAGGAAAAACTCAGCGCTTACTTCGACGGTGAGCTCGAGCCCGCCGAACGCCAAGAGGTCGAGCAGTGGCTGACCCGTGACGCTGCGAGCCATGCGACGCTGACCGAGCTAGGCATGATGCGCCAGGCGATCGACGCCAGCCTCGCCGCCGAGGCTGCAAAGGTCCCCCAGGCCCGTTTCGAGCAGATTTGGGACGAGATCGATCGGACCCTGGACCGCGAGACCGCGGCGCACATGCCGACGGTCGCGGCCCCATCGCTGTGGGCCCGGATGTTCGGCGTGTTGCGGCCGGCCTGGGTCCCGGTCGCAGCGGTCGGCGGAGTCGCGGCTGTACTTATCGTGGTCGTGAGCAGTGGGGCGGTCACGCCGGCGAATACCGACGCGGTCGTCGCGTCGAAGCCGGCCCTGACCACACCGTCTGCTCCCGTCGCTCTGGTAGACACCAACCCTGCGCTCGCGGTCGCGCCGGACCCTGAGTCCAGCTTCCCCGCACCCGACATGCATGAGGCAGAGATCGAGCGCATCGAGTTCGGCGGCAAGAACGGCCGTATCGGCACCATCGAGGGCAAGCGCGGCACCACGACGGTGATCTGGGTGTCCGATGAGGACGTCGGACCCGGCCAGCGTTCACTTTGACCCTTCGCATGATTGATGAGGCACACCATGACATCGCGGATCCTCGCTCCAGTCCTCTCGGCGTTTCTCCTCCCGGCCATCGCTCTCGGCGGCCTCTCACTCGCGTCCCCCGAGGTCCGCGCCGAGGTCAAGTCGGCGGCCTGCAAGGTGACCGCGTTCCTCGCCAGCAAGGACGGTGACGGCTCGATCCCTGCCGACCTCAAGTTCCTCGAGGAACAACTGCGAGACGATCAGTTCGCGGCGTTCAAGGGCTTTCGGTTGCTCGAGGCCAAGACCCTCAAGCTCGGCCTCGACAAATCCGCCGTCGCGGCGCTGCAGTCGGGCTTTAACCTGCGCCTGAGTCTTCTCGGCGAGGAGGCCACCAAGCTCAAGCTTCACGCGAACCTCACCGCGCCGGGACGTGACAAGCCGTTGGTGGACACCGCTTACAAGATCGACAACAACGGCCTGTTGCTGGTCGGCGGCGTGCGTCATCTCGAGGGCAAGGTCTTCTTCGCGATTCACTGCCACGGCGAGAGCTGAGCGCGAGAGCTCCGTGCACAGGCCCGGGAAGTGCCCCCCGGGCCTTTTGCATTGGTTCAGCGTCATTCGGATCGGTTCGGATCGTTCACATGCGCGGGCGGCTGCGGCGCGGCGTCGCTCGGAGGCGGATTTGCGGGTGGGGTCGTCGGGCGTTACTCTGTGTCGCCTCCGGCGCCGCCGTGTGATGCCCGCGATTAAGACCACAGAGCCTCCGGCGAGGAGACGGCCACGTTGGCGGATCCCGCTGATCGTCCTTGGTGGCCTCGTGGTTGTCCTGGGCGGGGTGGTGTTCACCTATCCGCTGTGGGCCGACGGCTTGGTCGAGGACGCGGTGGTGCGCCGTCTCGAGGCGGTGACAGCCGCCCCGATGACGATGGACAGCTTCGACCTCGAGTACAGCAGCGTGACGATGCGGGGCGTCACCCTAACTCTCGATGCTGACACTACGATCCGCCTCGATCGCATCGACGTCATGTTCGACCGCGAGGCGCTGTGGTCGGCGCAGGCGATCGTCACCGAGGTCGAGGTCGTCGGCGGCGCGATCACGGGAGACGTCGCCGCCTTTGAGCGCCTCGCCGCCCAGATGGGCTCGCGGATGAAGCCGCGCGAGGATCGCGGCGGCGGCCGTGTTCATCTGATGCCGCAGAGGGCCCGCGTTACCGGGCTTCGCCTCGATTTACGAGGCAACGTCGGCGAGACGCTCGCCTCGCTCGACGCCGTGGCCGACATCACGGCCTCACTGCCGGAGGACCGCGCGACCATCGAGCTACGCGGAGTCGAGGCCAGCCTGGGCGATCGCAGCGTGCGGGCCGACACCCTCTCGACGGTCCTGCGTCGCCCGGTGGGAACGATCGTCCCGCGCTTCCCCGTCACCGTGCAGATCGAGGGAGGCGCCACTGCCCTGACCCCGCAAGTCGCCGTCGCCGACATCCGTGGATCCGTCACCATCGCCGACTCCAAACTCAGCGAAATGTCGCTGACCCTCGCGGGCGGTTTCTCCGGTGATCCTCGCAGCGCAGGGGAGGGCGCCACGCCGCTGTGGTCGCTCAAGGGCACCGGGGCGCGTGACCTCTCGCGCGGCAGTGTCGAGCTGACGATGGTGGCCTTCAAGCTCGGCAAGATCCCTGCCGTGCTGGCGCAGTTGCCGGTCGTCGACTCCGAGGACGCGACGATCGGCGGCGACCTCAAGGTCACGCTGTTGGACGGCAAGGCCGAGGTCGAGGGCGATCTACAGCTCGAAGGTCTCAACATCGATCATCCCCTCCTGGCTCGCCAGCCGGTGCGTGGCGTCGGTTTCGCCTTCAACTTCACCGGCGAGGTCGACCCGGCGCTGCGCCGCGTCGCGATCGAGGCAGCCACGCTGCGTCGTGGCGGTATCGAGATCGACTTCGACGGCGAGTTCATCCACCCCGAGGAGCGCAGCGGACGAAAGTATCGCCTGCACGTCGCGGTGCCGAAAGTAGCCTGCCAGGAGGTCATTGAGGCGATCCCCGCCGAGCTCGCGCCGAGCCTCGTAGGCTTCCAGCTCAAGGGGGACTTTGAGCTCGACCTGGCGGCCGACATCGACTTCGCCGACCTCGAGAAGCTCACGCTCACAGGCCGAGTCGAGCGCGACAAGTGCAAGCCAGTCAAGGTCCCGCACCTGGTCTCGGCCGACCGGCTCAGCGGTGCATTTGTACACCGCGTGACGATGCGTGACGGAGCTCAGCGCACGGTCGACCTGCGCGAGGGTTCGGCTACCTATACCGCCCTCGACCAGATCTCGCCGTACATGCTCGCCGCGGTCATGACCACCGAGGACGGCGGCTTCTGGCGCCACCGAGGCTTCATCACCTCGCAGTTTCCGGCGGCCTTGAAGCGCAACCTCGAGGCCGGCAAGATCCGCCTCGGGGCCTCGACGATCACGATGCAGATGGTCAAGAACGTGCTGCTGTCGCACGAGCGCACGCTCTCACGCAAGCTGCAGGAGATGATCCTGACCTGGTACGTGGAACAGTCGCTTAGCAAAGAGCGCATCATGGAGGTCTACCTCAACGTGATCGAGTTCGGCCCCGGGGTGTACGGCATCACCCGGGCCGCCTCGCACTACTTCGCCAAGGCTCCCGCCGCTCTCACGGCGCCCGAGGCCGCCTACCTGGCGCTGATGTTGCCGAGTCCCGTGCGCCGTCACATCCACTACTGCGAGGGCGGCCTGTCACCGGCGTTCCAGGCCAAGCTAAAGCGCCTGCTGGCGATCATGCACACCCGCGGCCGGCTCGACCCGATCATCTTCGAGGAGTCGAAGGAGGGCCTCATTACTTTCGATCTCGCCGAAGTCGGCACGAAGCGCGCCTGCTTGACGGAGATCCAGCGCTTGCTGGCCGCGTCGCAGCAGCAGCGATCGATCTCCGGCCTGCTCGACGACAGCGGCTATGACGACGAGGCGCTACCCCTGACTCCCGATGAGGTCGAGGGCGAGCCCGGCGAGCTGAAGCGTCGCAAGTCCGATGCGCCACCGACGGCCGATGGTGAGGACGCGTTCTTGCAGGCAGAGGAGCGATGAACCCGACGCGCGTCGCCCTGGTCGCCCTTCTGCTGTCTTTTTGGACCGCAGAGACGCGCGCCCAGGAGGTCCTGGTCGAAGCCGATGCCAGCGCGCACCCGCCCGACACCCGCGTGCGCCGCGTGCACGGCGACATCCGCTTCGGTGCCGGCTTCGGGTTCATCGTCGAGGATCCGATCGCCAGCCTCGAGCCCTCGTTCGGGCTCGACCTCCGCGACGTCGCCCCGATCGAGCTGAGACTCGGTGCGCCGGTCCGGCTACGCATGTACGACCGCGATCCGGAGCAGGGCCAGGTGGTCCGCAACACCGACTGGGACGAGGTCGGCGACTACCTCGCGATCCTGCAACAACTGTCCTACACCGACGACTACGTGTTCGCCGAGCAGGGGCGGGCGATGATCGACCTGCGGGTCGGTAACCTCGGCCGCGTGCACGTGGGTCACGGCAGCATCGTGCACGGCTACGCCAATAGCCTCGATCTCGATCGCCGGCGCACCGGAGTCGATCTCGACGCGCGGGTCGAGGGCGCCTTGCTCGAGCAGCCCGCGGGCGCCGAGCTGGCCTTCGTGGTCGGCGATCTGGCCGGCCAGCAGTTATTCGGCACGCGGGTCGGCGCCGACTGGGCCGGCGCCGGCATCGGCTTCTCGGTATTCGGCGATCCGCTCGCACCGCGCACTCTGGTGCCCTACGCGCCCGGCAGCCCGGCGATCGCGGTCGACAGTCAAAACCGCCTGAGCAGTAGCGGCTCGCGCGGCGCGACGGCCCTGGGCCTCGACTTCAGCTACCGCTGGACCGATCGATGGCGCTATCTCGTGGTGCCCTACATCGATCTCAACCTGATGCCCGGGCTCGGCAAGGGCATGCACATCGGCGTCGACACCGAGTTCACGCTCGGCCGCCGTCGAGCGGCGCGCATCGGCGTGGTCGGTGAGCTGACCGTCGGCGACGCCGGATACGATCCGACCTACTTCGACGTGTTCTACATGGCGCAGCGTATGCAGGGGCAGTTCGTCGCGTACCCCAGCGATCTGCCGACGGGCTTCGGCGGCGCCGCAGCGCCCAAGTATGGCTTCGTGCAACAAAGCGACCTGCACGGCGTAGGTGGCTACGGCGCGCTGCGTTTCTCGCACGAGGAGGGCGCCTTCATCGAGACCGGCTATCGCTACCGTCCCGGGCCGCTCGGCCACACCTGGGAGACCCGCATCGGCGTCGACCTCGAGGTCGTACAGTTGTCGGTGCTCGCGGCCCACAAGGGGCCGTTCGGCTTCAACATCGTCGATCCGGCGGGCACGCTTGGGCGCCTCGACCTCAACGTTCCGGTCAATCCCTACCTCGACGTGACAGCCCAGGCCGGCTGGCAGCCGGTGGTCCGTCGTGCGCCCGGCGAGCCGGCCACGGCGCGGCAACCGTCCGGTGGCTTCGTCGGCGGCGGCGGCCTCATATTGTTCGGGATCGCCGGACGCTTCGGCTGGTGAGCTGCATGCCAGGTACGATCGGACATGTCCTGGGGGACAGGCCGCAGATCGGGCCGCGCGGCCTGATGGACTCCCCGGAGCTGCTCGCCGCGATCGCCCGCGTCGGCCCCGATGTGGTGGTCGCCACGCTCGCGCCGCAGCTCACACCTGCACGTCGGGCCCGCATCGAGTCGGTCCGCCGCGCGCTTGTCGGCTCGATAGCCTCAACCTCTCGGTCGCGGCCGGCATCCTGCACATGCTGCTGGAGCGTCGGCGCGCGCAGATCGGCGCGGTTGGGGACATCGGGGAGCAGGAATTGGCCGTACGGCGCGCGCGCTGGTACGCGAAGGCGGTCGACCCGCGGTTGGCCCGGCACGCGCTGGGCCTCGGCGAGACGATGAAGGAGCACGGATCATGACGAGACGCGGACGCAGAATTCTTGGCTGGACCTTCGGCGCCGCCCTGACCGGCGTCGCCCTCGGGGTCGGCAGCATCGCCAGCGTGTTCTGGTACTACGGCCGGGACGTCGAGCACGTCGACGTCGCCGCGATCCGCGACTACAGACCGGCCCAGGTGACCCGCATCGTCGCCCGCGATGGCACCGTACTCGGCGAGATCTTCAGCCAGCGACGCACGCTGATCCGCTTCGACGAGATCCCGACTCACGTCGTCAACGCCTTCCTCGCGGCCGAGGACGCCGACTTTTACAACCACGAGGGCATGGACTACTTCGGCATGGCCCGCGCCGCGTTGAGCAACATCGAGGCCGGCAGGGCCCGCCAGGGCGCGTCGACGATCACTCAGCAGGTCGTGAAGAACTTCCTGCTGTCGCCCGAACGCAGCTTCGAGCGCAAGATCCAGGAGCTTATCCTGGCGCGGCGCCTCGAGCAGGCGCTGTCGAAGCACGAGATCCTCGAGCTCTACCTCAACGAAATTTTCTTCGGGCACGGCCGCTACGGCGTCGAGGAGGCCAGCAAGTTCTACTTCGGTAAGAGCGTCCGGGAGATCGACATCGGGCAGGCCGCCGTGCTCGCGGCGCTGCCCAAGGCGCCCGGTAAGTCGACGCCGCTCAAGGAGCCCGAGAAGGCCAAGGCTCGCCAGATCTACGTGCTCGAGCAGATGGTCGCCAACGGCTTCGCCCAGCCCAAGGACGTCGAGGCCGCGATGGCAGGACCGATGGCCCTCAACCCCGCGCCGGAGGCGGGCCCCGGTCGCGCCGACGCGCAGGAATTCGTCGACGCCGCGCGCGAGTTCCTGCTCGCCAAGTACGGCGAGGAGCGCCTCGATCGCCTCGGTGCCACGGTCACCACCACCGTTGATCTCGATATCCAGACCAAGGCACGCGTCGGGTTGTTCGAGGGCCTCGTCGCTCTTGATCAGCGCCAGGGCTACGGTCACAAGATCAAGCCGGCCAAGCCCAAGGAGCAGAGTAAGGTGCTCGACAAGGGCCGCGTCGCGCTCGCTATCGCCGGCACCGTGCCGGTCGTGATCCAGGCGCGTATGCCGAGCCTCCCCGTGGACTGCTTCGCTGCCAAGGCCGGTGACAGCGACCTCCTCGTACACGTGCCGGTGGGCACTCGCTACGACGACCCCAAGCTGACGCACGACGAGCAGTTTCCCGCGGGTGGTGTGACGATGGTGACGATCACCGCGCTCGCGGGCACGCCGGAGGCCGCCGCCGCGGGCGCGCCGCAGGGCTTCGCCGCAGGCACGATCGCGTCGGGTCCACAGGCCGCGGTCATCGTCGCGGAGGCGAAGACCGGCGAGATCCTGGCGATGATCGGCGGCGATCACTACCGCCGCGGTGAGTTCAACCGCGTGCTCGCGGCGAAGCGCCAGCCCGGATCGTCGTTCAAGCCGTTCGTGTACGGGGCAGCGCTGGCCACCGAGAAGTACAGCGCCGCGACCCTGGTCAGTGACTCGCCCGAGATCTACGAGAAGTGGCGTCCGACCAACTTCGAGGCCGACGAGTATCGCGGCGACATCCGCCTGCGGGTCGCGCTGACCTTCTCGGTCAACACGATCGCGATCAAGCTGCTCGACACCATCGGCTTCGAGGCGGCCCATGCGTTCGCCCGCGCTGCGGGGATCCAGGCGCCGCTCGCCGACAACCTCGCCCTCGCGCTTGGGGTCAGCGAGCTGACCCCGCGCGACCTGATGACGGGCTACCTCACGCTCGCGCGCGGCGGGTCGTACCTTGAGCCGACCTTTATCCGCTCGATCGATGTGCCGGGCGAGGGCACCTGGATGCCCGAGCGCACGCCGCAGCAGACGCTGCGCGACGACGTCGTGTTCGTGCTGACCTCGATGATGGCCAGCGTGGTCCAGGAGGGCACCGGCACCGGTGCCAAGGTGCTCAAGCGGCCGGTCGCGGGCAAGACCGGCACCTCGGCCGAGCACCGTGACGCGTGGTTCGCAGGCTTCACGCCGGACCACGTCGCGGTCGCGTGGGTTGGCTTCGACACCCCCAAGAAGCTCGGCAAGAGTGAGACCGGCGGACGCGCTGCGCTGCCGATCTGGCTCGGCGCCATGAAGGCGGCCAGCGGCACCAGCCCGGTCCGCGGCTTCGTGCCGCCGGCCTCGGTGCAGGTGCGGACGATCGACAAGCGCACCGGGCTGCTCGCGCCGACCGAGGTGTTGCAGCCCGATGGCACGATGGCGCCGCCCAAGCCCGAGGACGTGATGGAGGAGTACTTCGTCGCCGGCACCGAGCCGGTCGACGTCGCCGAGCCAGCCGCGCTGCCCGCGGGCGATGCGCTGCTCGACCTCTACGGCGACGGTGACGAGAAGCTGCCCTCGGATCAGCCCGCGGCCGAGCCCGACGAGGCCACCGACCCGATCCCGCCGCCGGCGAGTCTGCCGGTCGCGCCTGCGGACTCGCCGACCCCGCCTGCTGCGCCTGAGACCCCGCCGCCCGCGCAGAAGCCCAACGGAGGCCTGCCGAGCGTGCATGACGACCCCGAGTGACGGGTGCAACGGCGAGCGCGATCGCCGGTCTGGGCGTGCAAGCTCGGGCTTCCGGCCGGCGCCCGCGGTGCTACCCTACGCCCCATGGCCCAGCACAAGGTCGTGGATCTCGTGATCCAGCGCGGCTCGGTGCAGATCGTGCATCGCACGCCGCCGACCCCGGCCGGATCCGGCGAGGGCCCCATGTGGCTGATGCGATCGCCGGGAAGTTGGCACGGGCTGGTGACGGTCGGCGCCGCCTCGGCCGGCGCGGGCATCGTGCTGTCCTCCGTCGCTTATCGGATGTTGACGATCTGGTTCGCCAACTCGCTGTTGTCCGCCGGTCTGTGCCTGTTGATGCTCGGTGTCATCAAGCGGATGATGATGTCCCAGACCACGCCGGCCGCCGCTCCGCCGCCGGACGTCGTCGACCCCAGGCTGCTCGGTGAGCGGTCCCGGCGTGTGCGGGCGATCTTGAGCAAAGCGACCGCGGTGTCCGAGCTCTACACCTTCGAGCAACTGGTGAAGGAGTCGCGCTGGACGCAGGCCGCGATGTTGTCGACCCTGAGGCACATGAAGGAGCGCGGCGAGATCGTGGAGGACCTCAACCTGGACACCGGCGAGTGGGTCTACTCGCTGGCCGACGACGTGGCGGGCGCCGTGGCGACGGGCCCTGGTTCCCTTATGCTGGAAGAACGCACGGCCCAGGCCTCAGCTCCGGAGCGGCAAGGATGAAGGACAAGAACATCGCGGCCATCATGGCGTTTTTCTTCGGGTGGATGGGCGCCCACAAGTTCTACCTCGGCCAGATCGGGTCGGGCATCGTGTACCTGGCGTTCTCATGGACTGCGATCCCGTTGTTCGTCAGCTTCATCGAGTTCATCATCCTCGCCCTCATGGACAGGGACGAGTTCAATCGCCGATTCAACGGCAGCCACAGCCTCGCGTCCGGGCCCGTGATCGTGAACATGCTGCCCCCGGCGCTGGGCTACTACCCCCCGCAGCAAGCCCCCGGATACCCGCAGCAGCAAGGTTACCCGCCCGGGTACTACCCGCAGCAGGGCTATCCGCAGCAGGGCTATCCGCCGCCGCAGCAGGCCTATCCGCCGCCGCAGCAGGGCTACCCGCAGCCGCCGGTCGCCTATCCGTATCCCGCGCCGGGAACCGGCCCGCTCCCCCAGGTGCCCCCGCAGGTCGACATCGTGGCCCGCCTGGAGAAGCTCAACGAGCTGCGGATCGCCGGCTTGCTGACGGATGAGGAGTTTGCGCAGCAAAAGGCCCGGATCCTCGATCAGATGTGAGACCGTTCCGGTCGATGCGAGCGACCTGTCGGATCGGGATGCTGACGCTGGCCGGACTGCTCTTTGCCTGTGCACCGGGAGGCATCGAGCGGGTCGAGCACCTCGACGCCAACGGAAACCTGCGCCGCGTGGACCTTCCCGCGGACGCGACCCCCTCGCAGGTCGAGGCCCGGCTCGGTCGACCGAACGCGATCCAGCTCGGCCCCGGCGCGACCGTCTACTGGCTCTACACCTTCGAGCACATGCGGCACCACTACGTGCTGACCTTTCGCAGCGAGCGTCTGGCGCACGTGCGCTACATGCCGCGGCCAGGAGAGGCGCGCTAGGCCATGTCGGCGCTCATCTGGCTGATCTACGCCATGCTCGGCCTGATCTTCGCGGTGTCGCTGCGCCGGCCGATCGGCGCGCTGGTCGAGGCGCGCCGCCAGCACGCCAACCTGCGGCGCGAGATCCGGGCCCTCGAGACTGGCGAGTCGAACGCGGCGCCCGAGCACCTGAGCCCGACGCTCACGCGCATGGTCGAGGAGACGCGCATGCTGCGGATCGCCCTCGTTGAACCATTGCAAGCGGTCCAGGCCTGGCACGCCGCGGACTCGAGCAAGATCCTGGCGCACGTCGACCTCGGCGATGGCTCCGACCTCGACCGCTGCGACGAGCTCGACCTGGCCCTCGTCAACGCCCGCCGCGCCGTGTGGGACTGGTGCAGCGCGGTCGAGCGCCTGCCGACCAACGATCAGCATCTTCTCGAGAGCCTGGGGCTGTCGACCGGCATCGCCCGCGGTCTGCTGGCCGAGCGAAACGCCCTTCAGCGGACCAGCCGCGATCCGAAGAAGGAGCTCGCGCGCACCGAGCAGCAGCTCCATCCGCTGGTCGCCTCACTCGACCGATTCGAGGCGTCGCTGATGCAGGCGACCCGCACCGGCCTATACCGCTGACTCCACGAGCTGGCGTTCGGGACATGTCCCGCAGGACATGTCCGGAACGCTAGCCGCCCCAGTAGACGATGCCGATTTGCAGCACGTTGGTGACCGGAAACTCGCCGCGCAGCGAGTGTACCAGCGCCTGATAGCCGATCGTCAGACCGAACCCATGGATCAGCTTGCGGGCTTGGGCCGGGTTCGACAGCAGCCCCATATTGAGGCTGATCCGCGGGCCGTGCGGCGCGCGGATGCCGTCGGCGATCGGGGCGTTGTCGACGATCTGGCGGGTCGGGCCGACGAAGAAGTCGTAGCCGACGCGGGCGTCGAGGAAGCCGCGCTGCAGCAGCGCGAGGCGCCCGAGGTTGAGCGTCGGGCCGCCGCCGAGCAACGCGAGCGTCTGGGTCTGGCTGTCCGTCTTGGTGTGGGTAAGGTTGCCGAAGTGGGCCGCGACGGTCAGCGCATAGCCGATCTTGTTGAAGCTCTGCCCGACGTCCGCCGTGATGCCGCCCATGTGCCCCGAGAGCTTGTTGTCGACGCTGCCGACGATCATGTAGGCGCCGCGCACGACGATGTTTAGACGGCCGGGGTTGCCGGGCGGGCGGTAGAGGCTGCGGTACATCGCCGCGATCGCGGCGTCCTCCTGCTCAGCGGACTCCTCCTCGCTGCGGACCGGGCCCGGCGCACGCTCGCTCGGGTGGCGGTTCACCGAGGGGCCGAGAAGCTGCTCGGCGAGGCCGGGCGAGGCGGGTGAGGCGGGGGCGTTCGGGTCCGTCGGCGCGACGGGGGTAGTGGGATCGCTCCCGTCGAGTTCGGTCGGCGTCGGCCCGCTCGGGACCAGCGGATCCAGACCCGTCGCGGGCACGTGCGTGACCGGTGCGGATCCAGGTGCCGGCTGCGCACCGGTCGGCGAGGGGGCTGTTGTCGGGGTGGGGGAGATCGCCGGTGGGGTGGTGGCCGCAGTACCGCTTGGTCGCTGAACAGTCGGCGCAACGGGCGCTGGTGTCACCACAACCGGGCCAGGGGCTGGGGTAGGAGCCGGGCCAGGCGACGTGGCGACCGGCGCGGCGAGGCTCACGGCGGGCGCGAAGGCGAGAGTGGCGAGGGTAGCCGCGAGCAGACGGGGGGCGATCGACATGCAGGATGCGGACGCACGGAAGCGGCGCAGGGCGTACCCGGGCGGGCTAAACATGGCGCACAGGCTAACCGTAGGGTCGGTCGGGGGCGAGGCATTTCGTTGCACAGACCTGGACATGTCGGCCACAATGCGGGCCGGCGTGGGGCCCGCCCCATAGCGAGAGGCCGGCTTCGCGCCGGACTCCTGGCCGCCCCAGTATTTCGGAGACCCGTCATGAAACTTTCCCGACTCTCACGAGCCACGACATCCACTTTGCTCGGCCCGCTCACCCTGGCTTCGGCGTTCGCGCTCACCGCATGCGGCCCGATCGCCTTCGAGGACGGCACTGCGCTCACCGTGATCGGCGACCCGCCCGCGCCGCCGCCCAAGCCGGTGGTGGTCGCCGAGAAGCCGAAGCGAGTGGTCGTCGAGGACAACCGCATCGTCATCAACGAGAAGATCCAATTCGACTTCGACAAGGCGACGATCAAGCCCGAATCCGACAGCCTGCTGCAGGAGATCATCACGGTCATCAAGGAGAACGAGCACATCAAGAAGATCGGGATCGAGGGGCACACCTCGAGCGAGGGCAGCGACTCGCACAACCTCAAGCTCTCGGACAGGCGCGCCAAGGCGGTTGTGGACTACCTGGTGACCAAGGGTGGCCTGCCGAAGGCGATGTTCGCCGCCAAGGGCTTCGGCGAGAGCAAGCTGATCGGCGACGAGTCGACCGAGGACGGCAAGGAGAAGAACCGTCGCGTCGAGTTCAACATCCTCGAGCAGAACGTGACGAAGAAGCGCGTGGTCGTCGACCCCGAGTCGGGCGAGAAGACTGTGATGGATGACAAGACCAAGTCCATCGGCGGCAGCGATGCGGCCGCGGGCGCGAAGAAGACGAAGTAGGAGGCCACCATGCGTACCAGCACCCTCTCGAGTCTGATGTCCTTGTTGTTGATGGCCGCCTCGACGGTCGTCCCTGGTTGTAGCTGCGTCGCCCGCGACGCGGAGACCTACCGCGCCGACACGCGCAACGTGTTGGAGACCCAGAGCCGCGCCGTGAAAGATTGCTACGACGTCGCGTTGACGACCGATCCGGCGCTCGACGGCCAGGTGGTCGTCAAGTTCAAGGTCGAGAAGAAGACCGGCAAGATCATCGACACCGCCGTCGACAAGGAGCGCACCAAGGCGCCCGAGTCGCTCAGCAAGTGCATCGTCGACGCCATCGACGGCTTGAGCCTTGACCCGGTCGTCCAGCGCGATGGCCTCGCCACCTTCAGTTGGACCTTCAAGGCCAACGAGCCGCGGCCCGCCGAAGAAGAAGCCGCTTCCTGACGCGGACCCGGCGGGCGACCGCCGGGCTCGACGAACGATGCTGCAAACCATCGAGCACCTGTTCGACGTCTCGCCTGAGCGTCTGTGGCAGGTGCATTTTTTTGACGCCGAGCATCAACGTGGGCTCTACGACCGCCTGCGCCTAGGTGTCGTCGAGCGCGAGCTGCAATACGAGGGAGCCGGTGAGACGCTGGTCGTCCACCGGCGCGTACGTTTATTGGTCGAGCGCACGCCGCCGGTGGTGTTGGGTCGGCTGCTCGGGGCCGGCAAGGTGGTCACCGAGACGGGGGACTTCAGCGCGGCGCATCGTCGTTACAGCGTGACCCTCGCGCTGCCGATGCTGGCGGGGTCGGTCCGCTGTGACGGCGAGTACACGTGGGACACGCTGCCGGGCGGCGCGACGCGGCGGGTCTGGCAGGGTCGCTGCGAGGCCAGGATCCCGCTGGTCGGGCCGACGCTGGAGCGCTATCTGCTGGCGGAGATCGAGAACAGCCTGGCGGAGGCCCACGCCTTCACTCGGCGCTGGCTGCGAGAGCACCCGACGCAGCCAGCCGGCGACGCCCGATGAGTCGGCCTCGTCTGCTGACCGTGGGCTTCGGGTCGGCTATAGTCCCCGCCTCTCGACCTTTGTTGTGCGAAGGAGTGCTCATGTCCGAAGCGATTTCCGGTGCGATGCCCAAGATCGGCGAAGTGGCCCCCGACTTCACGGCGGTGACGACCCACGGCACGATCAAGTTCTCCGAGTGGCAGGAGGGCAAGTGGGTCATCTTGTTCTCTCACCCGGCCGACTTCACCCCGGTCTGCACGACCGAGCTGTCGGAGTTCGCTCGACGCGCCGATGAGTTCACCCAGCGCGGCTGCAAGCTGATCGGCCTCTCGATCGATTCGATCCACAGCCACATGGCGTGGCTGCAAAACATCAAGGAGCGGCTCGGCGTCGAGATCCCGTATCCTATGATCGCCGACCTCGACACGAGGGTCGCGCAGAAGTACGGCATGATCCACCCGGAGGCCGATAGTACGGCCACCGTACGCGCCGTGTTCATCATCAACCCCGAGCGCAAGATCCAGGCGCTGCTCTACTATCCGCTGACCAACGGCCGCAACATCGAAGAGATCATGCGGTTGCTCGACAGCCTCCAGACCTCGGCGAAGAACGGCGTCGCCACGCCGTGCAACTGGAAGCCGGGCGAGCGCGTCATCGTGCCGCCGCCCAGGACCGTGGAGGCGCTCAAGGAGCGCATGGCCCGGACCGACATGGAACACATCGACTTCTATCTCGGCTACAAGAAGTTGGCCTAAAGGACAGATGAGGAATGCGGCGCTCCTCGTGAGAGGAGGCCGCATTGCTACGTCTGGTGTCGCGTCGGGCGTGGTGTGGATAGCGTGGTCGTGGCTAGCCGGATGACTGACTAGCGCTTGCCGATCTCGGCGTCGAGGCGCTTCTCGATCGCGTCGAGCTCGCGCATCTTGCGATCGAAGTCGTCGCCGCTGCCGCCGCCGCTGCCACTGCGGCCGCGACCGGTGCCCAGGGCCCGGTGGCTGCGTCCGCCGGTGACCGCCTTGCGCCCGCCGCCGCCGGCGATCATGCGATAACCGAGGTAACCGGCGCCGCCGAGCAGACCGAAGAACAGCACGTTCTTGATGAGGACGAGGCCGACCCAGAACGCGATGTTGAGCGCCATGATGGCGCCGAGCGTCAGCAAGACCCCCTTGAGGACCGCGCCGGTGCGCCCGGAACCGTGATTGTCGTCGTCATCATGGGCCATGGGTCGCTCAGCATAGGCGAGCGCGGACGCCCTGGCAAACCGCGGTCCGCCGGTAAAGCCGCGCCAGACGAGGGTGCGGCTCACTCGTAGGCGACGCCGGTCGCCTTGCAGGTCGCCTCCATCGCCGGGCGCTCGCCCGCCGGCAAGCGGTGTCGGGCCCAGATCGCCTTGCCGGGGTCGTGGAGCTTGCACGCCAGTTCGCCGACCAGCTTGAGCGCGCGCGTGTTCGGCTGGGCGTGGTAGCTCTCGATCGCCAGGCGCATCGCCGTGGTCCGGTCGCCGCGCGCCGAGGCCTGCTCTGCCTGCAGGAGCAGCGCCGCCGCGTGCTGCGGATCGTGGCTGACGGGCATCGGCTCGATCCCCGCGTCCGGCAGACGGGTGCCGGGCGCCGACTTGCGGGCCGGCGAAGGGGGGGCCGTGCGCGAGGGGGTGTCGTTCGCGGGGGTCCTCGGCGCTCGAGCATGCGCAGCTTCCGGAACTGGCGGTGGGCTCGCCTCAGTCGCCTCGGTCGCGGCTTCCTCCAAGACCGGGGGCTGGGGCGCGGCGGGAACGCTCCATTGCGTCGCACTCGCACCGGCAGGTAGCTCCGTGGCTGGCCCCAAGGACAGGTACCTCGGCGCCAGGATTGGCGTGGCTGCGGCTCCTGAGCCCTCACCCGGAACTGTCCTCGAGGACAGGTTGTGAGCGCTCGCCGCGGGCAGTGAGCCGTGGTCGAGCGGCGGATGGACGACCGGGTCCACAGTGGCGGCGATCGGTACGACGGCGGCTGTGGGGCGCAGCAGGCGAAGGGCGCCTGCCGTCGCGCCGAACGCCAGTACGGCCGCGGCGGCCCACACGAACGAGGGCCGCGGCGCGGCGGGCTCGCGCTTCGAAGGCACCGGCCACACGCTCGCCGAGCGGTCGGCCGGGGCGCGCAGCGACGCAATGCTGTCGGCCGCGCCAAGCTCGTGCGTGTCGTCGGCTCGCAGCGACCCGCTCGACGCTGGCGGCGCGGCGTAGTCGCTGCGCCGAGCCACGATGTCGGGGGACCTGCCGGGGGACCGCGTGACCTCGATCGAGGCGGCATCGAGGCGGCCCTCGATCGTCGACGCGGTCGCGGCCTCGCCGGTGTGCAACAGGCGCTCCGGCATGAACACATCGCTGTCACCGGCCGTGCCGGTGCTCGCGGACGCCGCGACGGCAGCGACCGCAACCTCGGCTGCGGCGAGGATCTCGTCCCACGCGAGGCTGCTCGACGAGGTGCCCGAGGACGGGAGGTTCTCGGGCATCGTGAACCAGCGCCCGGTCGCCGCGGTCGCGCTGGCACGGCCAGGGGTGCTGCCTTGCTCGGCGTCGGCCACGAAGGCGTCGCGCAGCGGGGGCATCGTCCGCGGCCGGACCGCAGGGGAGGGCGCGTGGCCGGCAGCGGGGTCGATGCGCATGCTGGTCGACGAGGTCGTCGGGTGGGGCACCTCGACGTCGACGACATCGAGCACCCCACTTGCGTCGCAAGGTCCGAAGTCGATCGCCGCCATCGCGTTGGCCAGCGCCCGCATGGTCGGCCAGCGGTCTTCGGGCTGCTTGGCGAGCGCGCGCGCGACGATACCGACGACCGCCTCCGGCAGCCCGGCACGGATACTCGCCGGGAACGGCGGCGGCGCCTCCAGCAAGTGACGCGCGCACACGTAGGCGGGGCGGGTGTCCGGAAACGGCACCCGCCCGCACAGCAGCTCGAACATGATGACGCCGAGCGCGTAGACATCGGTGCGGGCGTCGAGGGTGCCGCCGGTGAGCTGCTCGGGCGCCGCGTAGCGCAGGTGCGAGGCCGCGGCGCTCGGGTCGAGGCTGGCCCACAGGCTGTCCCCGAAGACATCTCCGATCCCGGGACTCAGGATCTTGAGCGTGCGCTGCGAGGTCTTGTCGCGCACCGGGAACAGGTGGCGGGTCTGGAGATCGAGGCGCAGCAGCCCGTGCTGGTGCGACAGGTGCAGGATCTGGCACGCGCGGACCATCAGGGGCCGCAGCACCGGCCAACGCAGCGGGCCCTCGCGGGCCAGTTGGGCGGCGAGGCTCTCGCCAGCGACGAACTCGGTGACCACGAATACGAGGTCGCCGTCCGCGCGGCCGAGATCGAGGACATCGACGATGTCGCCAGAGGCCCCGATGTCCTCCCGGGCCATCGCGGTGCTCGCCTCGAGCCGCGCTTGTAACCGGGCCAGCACCGCCTCGTCCCGCGACAGCGCCGGCGTCAGCAGACGCAGCGCCACCTCCCGCGAGAACGCCAGGTCCTCCGCCCGATACAAGATCCCAGCGCTGCCGGCGTGCATGCGCGCGAGCAGCCGGTAGCGTTGGGCGATCGGCGCGTCGTGCTCACCGGTCACCGTCAGCGATGTTCGCTCGGCGTCGGCGTCGGCGTCGGCGCGCGGCGCATGCCGGTCCTCCGGCTCCTGCCGATCCACTCGATGTAGCCGTTCGTGGCTTTGTGTCGCTCCCATGGCCGAGCAACCATAGCGAAGCCCCGCCGCGACGCCGAGCGTCTTCGTGCGTGGTTTGTGATCGTCGTCCCTGTCCATTGCATCGGCAAGATCTCTGCGCCGACGCCTGGGGGCTGCCGAGGGCAGGCCTCGCGTTTAGCGCGGAAGCGGGCCGGTCGGCTTCGGGAGTCCGGCCGCGTGCTTACGTATTTCGCCAGGCGATCAGGCATACTGCCGGCTCCACGAGGGAAGGACGGCGAGTGCCTCAGCGCGACGATCTTGGTCCGAAGTCATCACGTCTTCCGGGATCGCCGGGCGGGACGGGATCCCGCTTGCCGAGCGTTCCGGGTCAGGAAGACGACTTCCCGCGCGACGCAGCCGATCTCTTCGACGCGATCATCGTCGACGAACCGCCACGGCCGGCACCGGTGCAAGTGCCCCGGCCGTCGAGCGAGCCCGCGGGCGCCGTCGTGTTGCCGCCGACCCCGAGCGCCATCGACATCGACGTCGATATCGACGACGAACCCGAGCCCGCGCCGCCGCTGCGCGTGGAGTCGACGACGCCGCCGCTGGCAGCCTCCTTGAAGCCGGCCCCGGCGATGGCCGCAGCGACCTCGCATTCAGCCGGCGGTTCGGTGGCCTCGTCGTCCGCGACGTCCTCGTCGTCGAAGTCCACGGCGCCCGCCGCGGCGTCGCAGAGCAAGCCCGCGCTCTCGGCCGCGTCGCTGTTCACCCGCCCAGAGGTGACCGAGGACAGCGCCCCCGGTCTCGGTAGCGGTATGCCCTCGCGCAACCCCCCGCCCGCGACCTCGAAGACGATGCCGATCGAGCTCGACCCGGACATGATCTCGGCGCAGCGCAGCCCGCCCAAACCGCCTCCAGGCCCGCCCGGTCGCCGCCCGGTCACCGAACCCTCGCCCGCCGCCCCGCGTGTAGCCGCCCCGCCGGTCGAGGCCCGTCGCCCCGTCACCGAGCCCGCGACTCGCCCCGCCGGTGAGGTGCCCGCGCGTGCCAGGGAGCCGCGCAAGGTCACCGAACCTGCGCGCGACAACCGTGCCGCTTTCACGGCCCCGGGCGCGACGCCCGTCGCCGCGTCGACCAGCGACGCGAACAAGCCCGTGGCCACCGGCACGCGTGTCATGCCTGGCATGCCTGGCATGCCTGGCATGTCCGGCATGCCCGGCATGCCCGGCATGCCTGGCATGGGCCGAGTGCCGCCGCCAGGAGGGCCGCGCCCCGCCGTACCGGGCGCCCCCGGCAAGCTCGGCGCCCCGCCGCCGGCCAGTGGCACGCCGGGCGCCGGCGCCACCCTCGCCGGAGGCGCTGTCCCTGGGGACAGGTCCTTCGGGACAGGTCCTTCACGACAGCCGTCACAGCCCTCACCTTCATCACAGTCATCGCAGGGCGCAGGGGCCAGGACCCGCGACACGCCGCACTCGCTCGCCGCGCTGACCGAGATGACCCCCGATCCGACCCAGGCACGTACTCGCTTCGCTGGCGACAGCCCGCGCCCGGGCTCGAGCGCGTCGGCCATGCCGCACAGCGCGTCCGGCCCGGTGACGCGGCACGTCAGCAGCCCCTCGGTGACCGCCGAGAACCCATTCCTGCGCTATGCGCAGACCCAGATCCAGACCTGGGAGAACGAGCTCGCTACCCAGCCGGACCTGTTCCGCGCCGCCCGCCTCAACTACGAGATCGCCCGCCTGCTCGAGTACCCGCTCGGCGATCTCAACCAGGCCGCGACCTACTATCTCCGGGCCCACGGCCTGCTGCCCGAGTACCTGCCGATCCTCCGCGGTGCCCGGCGTGTGCTGATGGCCCAGCGCAATTTTCAGCGCGCGCTGCCCCTGTTCGACGCCGAGATCCGCCTGACCTCCGAGCCGCGCCGCAAGGCCGCGCTGATGTACGCCAAGGGCAGCCTGCTCGCCGACGTGTTGCACCTCGAGTCCGAGGCGCGGGTCGCCTACGCCGCCGCCCGCGAGCTCGACCCCGGCAACGTCTCGATCCTCAAGGCGCTCGAGCAGATCGACGCCCGCCTCGGCGCCTGGGAGCCGCTCGAGAAGGAGTTGGCGCAGATCGCCAGCTCCGTCGAGAAAGACCCGCGCCACCGATCTGCTCTGGTGGCCCGCCGCGCCCACCTGTTCGAGGTCCGCCAGAAGAACGTCGGCGCCGCCGTCGAGTTGCTGGAGACCGCCCTCGACCTCGACCCGACGGCCCCCGGCGCGTTCGCTGCGCTCAAGCGTCTGCACCACGCACAGGGCCGCTGGCGCGAGCTGATCAGCGTGCTCGACCGCGAGGCCCAGCAGCTCGGCGATCCCGACCTGCGCGCCATGGCCTTCTATCGCATCGCCAGATTGCAGTCGGAGCGGCTCGGCAACCGCGACAAGGCGATCGCCGCGCTCGAGCGATCCGTCGCCGAGAGCCCCAAGTACCGCCTCGTGCTCGAGGAGTTGATCCGGCAGTATGCCGCGGCCGATCGTCATGACGCGCAGGTGCGCATGCTCGAGCTGCTGGTCGCCAACATCGACGCGCCGCAGGAGCGCATCTCGATCCTCTACCAGATCGGCGAGTTGCACGAGAGCCGCCTGTACAACGAGGACGAGGCGATCCGTTGGTACGAGGCCGCCCTCGAGATCGAGCCGACCTTCCGTCCGAGCCTGCGCGCGCTGTCCAAGTTGTACAGCCGGCGCAAGCTGTGGGAGCCGCTGATCCACATGCTGCACGCCGAGGCCGAGGCCTCGGACGACAGCTCGCGTGGCGCCGCGGCGCACACCCGCATGGCCGAGATCTTCGAGGTCCAGCTCGGCGACACCGAGCAGGCGATCGACCACCACGCCCGCGCGCTCGCCTTGCAGCCGGGGCTCGCCACGCCTTTCAAGGCGCTCACCCGCCTCTATGGCTCCGCCGGCCGGTTCCACGAGCTCATCGAATTGCTCGAGCGTGGCATCGACGAGGCCAGCGAGGAGGACCGTCGCGTCGCCTACCTGTTTCGCGTCGCGGACATCTACGCGGACTACCTGCACGAGCCCGTGCAGGCCGCCCACACCTACCGCCGGATCCTCAAGCTCGACCCCGATCACCTCGGGGCGATCCACGCCCTGCAGCGCGCCTGCGAGGTCGCCGGACGCTACAAGGAGCTGGTCGACGCGCTCGAGCTCGAGGCCGGCAAGACCCTCGACAAGCAGCGCATCGTCACCTTGCTCGGCCGCGCCGCCGAGATCATCGACGAGAAGCTCGAGGACCGCGAGGGCGCGCTGGTCCGCTACCGCCGCGCGCTCGAGCTCGACCCGAAGCACGCCCCCTCGCTGGCCGGCCTCGGCCGCCTCTACCACCGCCTCGGGCGCTGGGAGGACCTGTACTCGGTCTACGATCGCGAGCTCGGCATCACCCCGATGGGCCGCGCCTCGGTGGCCCTGCTGCACACCATGGCGCAGCTCGCCGAGGAGAAGCTCGGCGACGACGGCCGCGCGATCGACTGCTACCGCCGCGGCGTCGGCATCGACCCGCGCCACGGACCGTCGCTGCACGGCCTCGCGATCCTGCTGCAAGAGCGCCGCGCCTTCGCCGAGCTCGTCGACGTGCTCGAGCTCGAGCTCAAGAGCCTCAGCGACCCGAAGTCGCGGGCCCTGACCGCGTACCGCATCGGTCGCGCCCATGAAGAGCACCTCCACGAGCCGGTCAAGGCGATCGCCGCCTATCACAAGGCCACCGAGTCGGTCGACGACTACCGGCCCGCGCTCGACGGCCTCGCCCGCGTGCGCGCGGCCCAGGAGGCGTGGTCGGGGATCGTCGAGGACCTCGCGCAGGAGGCCGCGACCTCGAAGGAGCCGCCGCTTGCGACCGCCGCGCTGCTGCGTGCCGGTGAGATCTTCGCGGAGCAGCTCGGCCAGCCCGAGCGGGCGATCGCCGCCTACGAGCGTGTGCTCGAGCGCGACCCGATCAACGTGTCGGCGATGCTGGCCCTCGAGCCGCTGTATCGGCAACAAAACCTGTGGAAGTCGCTGGTCGAGCTGTACCTGCGCGAGAGCAAGGTGCTCACCGATGACGGCGCCCGCGTGGCCGTGCTGCGCGAGGTGGCCCACCTCTACGAGAATCAGGCGATGGGCGACGCGGACCAACTGCGCACCGCCTACACCGCGATCTTGCAGCGCCTGCCGAGCGACCCGGTCGCCCTCGCCGCGCTCGAGCGCCTGGCCCTCGCCGCGCGCGACGACCAACTGCTGACCCGCGTCGACGCGCAGCTCGCCAGCGGTGACGACGACCCCGCGCTGATCGGCGCTTACTACACGCGGCTGGGTGAGACCCTCGAGCGCGCGCAGACCATGAGCTCCGCGCTCAAGGCCTACGAGATGGCCCTCGCGCACGACCCCGACAGCCTGGGCGCGATGTACGGCCTGGTCCGCGTGGCCACCGCGCTCGATGACCCGCGGGCGCTGGTCGCCGCGAAGACCCGGCTCGCAACCGCCGAGCGCGGCGGCGAGGCGGCGGCGATCTTGCTGGTCGAGGCCGCCAAGACCCGCCTGCAGCGCCTCGACGACGCCGAGGGGGCGACCCGCGACCTCGAGGGCGCGCTCGAGCGCTGGCCCGACCACGTCGAGGCCGCCGACATGCTCTACAAGATCCTGTTGATGCTCGACGGCGGCACCAGGCTGGTCGAGAAGCTGTCGCAGGCGGCCGAGTCGGCCCGCAGCACCGAGCGCTCCGGGGCGCTGTGGCTGCGGATCGCCGAGTTCTACGCAGACGAGCTCGGCAACATCGCGGGCGGCATTAGCGTATTGCGTCGGGTCCTGCGCGACCGACCGCAGCACGTGCCGATGCTCATGCTGCTGGCCGACCTCTACAACCGTAACCAACAGTGGGGCGACGCCGCCGAGACCTACAGCGAGATCGTGCGCATGTCGGGATCCGCCGACGCGCTGTTCAACGCCAACAGCAGCCTGGCGACGATCCTCGCCGACCACCTCGGCGACCTGCCGCGCGCCCGCGCGTGCCTCGAGGCCTCGCTGGCGATCCGCGCCGACGACCGCGTCACCCTGCTCAAGTTGACCGACATCCAGGCCCGCCTCGGAGACGGCGTCGCCGCGGCCGAGACGGCCCGCCGACTGCTGCGCGCCGCGACCTCCACCGAGGAGCGCGTCGCCTCGATCATCCACCTGGCGAACATCGAGCAGAACCTCGGCCACCGCGCCCCGGCGCTCGAGGCCCTGCTCAGCGCCGTGATCCTCGAGGGCCCCGACGGCAAGGCGGCCCACCGCTACAAGGGCCTGCTCGGCGACGGCGGCTGGGAGCCCTACGAGCAGGCCCTGCTCAAGCACCTGCAGCAGGTCGCCGGCGACGACGCCCAGGTCTGCCGCGCGTACCTCGAGCTCGCCGCTGTGCAGGCTGACAACCTCGGTCAGCTCCAGCGCGCCCTCGCGACCCTCGAGATGGGCATCACCGAGGTCAAGGACGACATCCCGCTGCGCATCGAGTACGCCAACCGCTTGCGCACCGACGGCCGCCTGTCCGAGGCGACCGCCGCCTATCGAACTCTGGTCGGCCTGTATCCGGCCAACGCCGAGGGCTGGCGCGGCCTGGTGTCGTCGTACGTCGACAAGGGCCGCATGGGCGAGGCCGGCCTGGCCCTCGCGCCGCTGTGCGTGCTCGGGTCCGCCAGCGAGTCCGACATGCGCGCGCTGACGAAGATGACCCCACGGCCCGCCACCGCCAACCCGGGCACCTTCACGCCCGAGGTCTTGCGCGCCTACTGCGATCGCGGCAACCAGGCCACGGTCGCGGAGAAGCTGCTGTTCGCGATCAACCCGAGCCTGGCCAAGCTGTACCTCGGCGATCTCCAGCGCTTCGGCGTGAACCCCCGCGAGAAGATCACGGCCCGCTCCGGTAACCCGCTGCGCGCCTTCGTCGACCGCATCGCCGCGCTGTTCTCGATCCCGGACTACGACCTCTACGTGTTCCGCGGCGCCGGCACCGTCGCCACCCTCGAGTTCGGCGTGCTCCCCGTGCTGCTCGTGCCCGCCACCGTGCTGCGCCTGCCCGAGCCGCAACAGGCCTTCGTCATCGCCCGCGCGCTGGCCAGCGTACAGCGCGGCCTTCAGGCCCTCGGTCGCTTCAAGGCCTCCGAACTGATGCTGATCCTCGCGGCCGCGGCCCGCACCGCGGCCCCGAACTACGGCAGCAACCTCGCCGACGGCGCGGCGCTCGATGACCTCCAGCGGAGGATCGCCAAGGCGATGGCCCGCAAGGACCGTCAACTGCTCAACGACGCCTCCGCCGAGTACGCCCAGTCCGCCCCCGTCGACTACAACGCCTGGTACAACGACCACCGCATGTCGGCGACCCGCACCGCCGCCGTCATCGCCGCCGACCTCCCGTCCTGCGTCGCCGTCCTGCGCCAGGAAGACCAGGCCCTCATGTACCTCGAAGGCGAGGACCTGGTCGTCAACTCCGAGGTCATCTCCGACCTCATGCGCTACTGGTCGAGCGACGCCGCCATCGAGCTGCGCCGCCGCACCGGCATGCTGCAAACCTGACCGGCTCCGGCAGGGCAGGGCACGCGCGCCGCCTCCGGGCAAGTTTGCCGCCTGAAATTTGGGCAGGGCCGCCCGCGGCTCTACAAGTCGAGGGGTGAAGCTGCGTCGACCGCTCCCCCTCGTCATCGTGTTCGCTGCGGCCGCGCTCGCCGCCTGCGGGGACGCTCCGCAGGTCGAGGTGGTCACCCGCATCGGCGAGGCGCCCGCGCCCACACCCGCCGATGACCTCATCACGCGCGCCGGTCTGCTGCGTGCCGATCGCGAGCGCGAGGTCGGCGACCCCGCGCTCGAGGCGTTGCTGGGCGCAGTGCCGGCGGACGACGCTCCGGCCCCGCGCCGCAGCGGACGGCTCCCGCGCGCCGACGGCCCCGAGCAGCCCGAACCCGCCGCGGACGGGCCCGACCACGTCGCGGCGATCCTCGCTGGCCTTCAGGACATGTCCAAAGTGCCAGGTCCTTCGGGACAGGTCGTCAGCCTGGCCCCGCCGACCACCCCCGCTGCGTTCGCCGCGCTGGTCGCGTCGGCGCGTGAGGCCGCGATCGAGGAGCTGCCCGGCATCGCCGACGTCCTGTCGCGGACTCCGGCCTCGCTGTGGCCCGAGGTCTCGGCCGTGCTGCTCGCCGACCGCAAGGCGCGAAAGCCCGACTACAAGGCGCTGCTGGCCGTGATCGGCGGCGACGTCCCGAATCGCTACGGTCACTTCGAGCTCAGTTGGAAGCGGGCCCACGGGCACACCGTCGAGCTCTCGGACGACTGGTACGGCGACCTGCTGGCCCTGCCGCCCGCGCGCGTCAGCAAGATCTTCCGCGCCATCTACCGCGACTGCGTGATCACGGCGGCCCTGCTCCGCGCGACCGCGACGATCGGGCGCGACCCGGATCACACCGAGGCCGTCATCGACGCGCTGCTGGCCACCGCCTATGTCCACGAGGGCACCTTCCGCGACGAGGTCGGGCGGGCGATCCGTCGCCTCGGCGAGCCGGCGATCCCGGGGCTCCTGCGGCGCTCGCTGGCCCCTGCGCTGCCCGCCGACGAGAAGGCCGCCGCCGCGATCAAGGCGAGCGGCGAGTTTCGCCGGGCCGAGTACGCCCGCGTGCAGCTCGACCGCATGGACCGCCTGCACCCGCCCAAGGCGATCGCCGCGGTGAGCGACCAGCCGCGCCTGCTCGCCGACCTGCTCGCCGCGTACGGCGTCACCCGACCCGAGGAGGCCGCGGCGCCGCTGCTGCAGCACGTCGACGCGGCGATCCCTGGCGTGCGCGAGGCGGCCCGTGGGGCGTTCCTCGCCTACGTCAGCGGTCCGCCGCCCCGCGCCGAGCGCAAGCAACTGCGCCTGCTCGGCGGGCGCACGACCGAGGCGCCCGCGCGCCTGACCCACCGCGACTTCGCGCGCCTCGCGATCCGCGAGCGGATCACCGCCGAGCAGCCCGACCTGCTCGAGCCCGAGTGTCGGCCGATCACCCCCGAGGGCCTGCGTGACGCGGTCTGCGAGGCCCAGCCTGCCCGCCTCGCCGCCGCCTACTTCACCCGCGTCGAAGCTGCCAGGCGGGCGCGCGAGCAGGCCCAGGTCGACGCGGCGCTGGCCCAGTCCGATCGCGCCGCGACCGTCGCCATGCTCGACGCGCTGCTCGCCGACAACCCCGCGCTCGGCATGCGCGCGCAACTGGTCCCCAGCTACGAGGCCGCCGCCGACGAGGCCCAGGCCGCCGGTGATCTGCCGCGCGCGTCGGGCCTGCTGCGCAAGTCGGCGGCGTTGCTCGCCCAGGCCGATCCAGATCGCAGCGCGCGGCTGCGGCTGCGGGCGCTGTTGATCGAGGCCGAGACCTCCGAGCTGCCGGCGCAGGGCAGGGCGATGCTGCTTGCGACCGCCGAGAGCCTCGCGCCAGAGGACCCGTCGGTGCACGCCGCGCTGGCTGGCATCGCCGAGCGACCGGCGACCGCCGAGGACACCGCGCTGCGCGACCGTCTCACGATCCTGCTGCTCGCGGTGCTCGGTGGGCTCGGGGCGCTGTGGCTGTTCGGGCATCTGCTACGACGCGCGCGGCCGGTCGCCTCCTGAGCGCCGCGTCGCGAGCAGCGACGCACGAAGGTCGAAGCCCCAGCCCGCGCTGGTCGCCTCGACCCTTAAAAGATCCCGATGCGCTCACAGGCGCAGGTCGGCGTCCGTACACTCCTTGTTCTCGGGCTGCTTGCACTCGGCGGTGCCGACCTGCAGGCGGAACCTCTCGGCGCCCCCGGGCTTGTCGCACAGGGCCGTGGCGGCGCAGTTGTAGAATTCCTCGCATTCCGGATCGATGTTGTCACACAGATCGAAGCCATAGATCGGCGGAGGATCGCCGTTTTGCGCCTCGCAACTGTCACGCGCCGCCTTGAAGTCGTTACAGGACTCCGCGAGGGCGTTGTTGCAGGCGGCGCCGAAGGCGACCGACCCAACGAAGGCGACGACGAACAGCAGCTTCTTCACGGGGCTTCTCGCTTTCTCGGGGGACGGGGTCTTCTTGGTAGCACTTTTGCCCGCACCTTGACCAGCCTCAAACCGGCCTCGAACCGGCCTCGTGCCTGTCCATGCGCCGAAGTCCGATCGCGGTCGGGATCACGTGCTCGGCACGCACTCTTTGCCCTCGGGCATGGTGCAGGCCTTCGAGTCCAGGGTGTAGCGACCGCCCGACTCCTTGCACTCCGCCTCGGCGGCGCACGCGAAGTACTCGCGGCACTCGACCGCGACGTCCTCGCACAGCTCGTCGAGCTCCTTGCGCGGGTCCCCGCTCATCAGGCCGCATTCTTGGGCCGCGGCGACGAAGTCCTCGCAGGCCTCGACCTCCGGAGGTTTGCACCCGAGGGTGCCGATGAGGGTCGAAGCGGCGAACACGACGACGAATGGGAAATACTTCACGGCTGTTGATTTCCTACACCTTTGCCGCGTGCGCCGCCAGATCCGTGAAACGCCGATCTCGGGCCCGCGGAGGGCGCTGGTGAGCATTGGGGGCCAGATACGACAAAACCGCGACGAGGTGATCGTCGCGGTTGCTTGCGCGGAGCGCAGGTCAGAGGCGGGCTTCTCAGCCGCCGCGGTTCTTGTCGGCGTTCTTGTTGACCTTCTCGATCAACTCCTTCTGCCGCTCGGCCTCGGCGGCCTCCTCGAGCGGGTGCCACGGTGCGCCCGGCGGGGCGACCCAGCCCTCGATGCCGGTCTTCAGGTCCTTCGCCTTGTAGGCGACGAAGTCGAGGAGCCCGCGGGCGTCGGCGAAGCCGGTGTCCGAGAAGCGCTTGAACTTGCCTCTAAACGTATACTGCTCGCCCTTGGCGAGCATGACGCTCGGGATGTCCTTCCAGCGCTTCACGTCGTACTCGGGGATCGTGAAGGCGTAGTTGACGATCATCATCGCCCGCTTCTTGCCCTTGTCCTCGGCCTTGTCCGTGATCCACACGTGGGGCTGCTTGCCCGGGGGGCACTGCTGGCCCTCGGGACACACCGGCGGCTCGTAGATGTCTTGCACGAAGCCGCGGACCTCGATGTCGACGCCGGCCTCGCCTTGCTTGACGTTGACGTCGAGCTCCTTGCGCAGGCCGTATACCGACCACACGCCATCCTCGTACTTCTCCGCGACCTTGCCTTCGTCGAAGTCGGGCGGCGGGGGCAGCTCCACCTTCACGTTGTCGGCGGCGGTGGGCGCGTCATGCTCGCCCGACTTTCTGACCTTGGGTGCATCTTTGCCGCAGCCCGCAAGACTGAGACAAAAAAACGCGGTGAGCAGGGGGATCGAAGAAGTGCGCGTCATCGCCGGCGTTGACCTCCAAGCTCTCCGAGGCGGAGAGCCGTTCGCATGGAGCCTGTAACACGCGCGTAAGCGGGTGTTCAAGTGCTCGGGAAACGCGATAGTACAGAAGGACATGCCCGCCGCGCCAGGAAGCGCGCCGACCGAGCCGGCGCCCACGGCCGCTGGCCGGCCCCCGCCCGTCGTCGCTGGGCTGCAAACGGCCACGATATGGCTGCAGGAGCCCGTTTCGGGGCGCGCCGGGTCGGCGGACACGGCCCTCGCTGGCCTGGGTGGGCGCGCTGGCGCCCCTGACGATCGCGGGAAAAAATCTCGCAGAGCGGCGTTCCTCGGCGGCGCGATCCTGGTGAGCGCCGCGATCGGCTGCGGCGGCGAGGCGAGCATCGCGGTCGATCCCGGGTCCGCGCCCGCGGCCGGCGAGGCGACGCCCCCCGAGCCGCCGGTGGCCGACACCGTGATCATCGCGTTGCGACGGTTGCCGGCGACCCTCGATCCGACCGCCGAGCTCGACCCATGGGGCCAGCGGGTGGTCGACGATCTCCTGTTCGAGGGCCTGACGCGGCGCGTACCGGACGCTCCCTGGGCCGAGCCGGCGCTCGCCGATCTCTGCCAGGTCGAGCAGGACGGTCGCAGCGTCGCCTGCAGGCTACGCCCTGGCGCCCGCTTCCACGATGACCAGCCAGTGACGGTGGAGGACCTGGTCTATAGCATCAACCTCTGGATCGGTCCCCGAGGCGCAAGCATCCGTCAACGCTATGGTCTCGACGACCTGAAGTCGGTCGAGGCCGGACCGCCGCCGGGCGCCACAGGCACAGGCTGGGTCCGCATCGGCTTCACCGCCCGCGACCCGCTGGCGCTCGAGCGGCTCGCGGCGGTGAAGATCGTCCCGCGGGCGCGACACGCCGGCCCGGGTCGGTTCTCCCAGCATCCGATCGGCACCGGGCCGATGGCCCTGGTCTCCCAGACCGAGGAAGCCATGATCTTCGCCAGGCGAGAGGCGATCCCGGGGCGAGCGCGGCAGATCGAACTGCGCGCCCAGCCCGACGGAGCGATCGCCCTGACGGCCCTTCGCCGCGGCGAGGTCCACCTGTTGCCCGAGTTGGCCCCGGCCCACGTGCCGCGCGAGCTCGGCAAACCAGGCATGGCCGCCAGATTCACTGCTTTCTTATTAAGTCCGCCACGTTACGACGTGATCCTTTATAACTTACGCGAGGGTCCTCAGGCCGGTCCACGCCTGCGTGGGGCCCTCGATCTGGCCATCCCGCGCATCGAGATCGCCAGCAGCGTGATGGGAACGGGACTGACGATCGCTGCCCCGGTCGACCTGAGCGCCCCGAGCCCGATCGACCTGGTGGCGATCGCTGAGGGCCGCATCGATGACGCCGGGCTCGGTCCGCTAACGGCCGACCCGGACAACTCGGCCGACGCACTCGGCCGCAGCGCGGCCGACCTCATCCTCACCGAGCTTGGCTGGCTCGACAACCGTGGGCAACGCCGGCGGGGCACCACGCCGCTGCGCCTGCCGCTGATCTGGGACGGCAGCCCCGGGCTCGCCACCGGCACCGTACGGGCCGTGCGAGCCGCCTGGAAGCAGATCGGGATCACCACGCCCAACGTCACGGCCGGCTGGCCCTACGTGCTGAGTCTGCTCCGCGGCGGCAAGTACCACGTCGCCCTGGTGCGCCTTGCCGGCAGCAGCGACATGGATCTCTCCCCCTGGTTTCACAGCCGCGGCGCCCACAACCTGAGCGGAGTCGCCGACAGTGAGCTCGACGCGGCCCTCGAGGACTACCGCAATGCCGGCAACCGGCCCGAACGAGACGCCGCCAAGCAGGGGATCGCCGCCCGCCTCGCGGCCCTGCACCCGGTCAGCGTCTTGTACGCCCCGCTGCAGGTGCTCCTGGCCTCACGTGGGCTCACTGGTCTCGTGTTCATCGACGATCTGCCGCGCCTCGACAGCCTCGGCCTGGGCGCGCTGCCGGGCCCGGACGGCCTTGTTACCGCTGCACCCCTGCATGGCGACGGCGGCTGATCCAGTTTTCACGGTCGGCATACCGCGTTGCGATGATCCAGTTTTTTGGGAGCGTGTAGGCACCGCTGCTACAAGCCGCAGGTCCCCCCGTTCTCGAGGAGTTCACGATGGCGACCTGGATCTTCATCCTCAACATGGTTTTTCCGATCAGCGACTTGCCGGCCCCCGGCGTCACCACCCCCACGGCCGAGCCCGAGGCCGATGAGGTCGTCCGTTACCGCGGCCTCGAGAAGCTGTTCGCCCGCTTCGAGGCCGAGGCCGACCCGAAGTGATCACAGTCAGAAGCGGTAGGCGATCCCGACCGAGCCGAGCAGGTAGGTCTGGAACACCGCGACCGGGGCGCGTCGCAGCGACTCCGGGACGCCGTCGAACAGGGCCCCACGGGTCCGCGTGCGCGCGACATCAGTAATCACTCCGAGGCTGCGCAGCGAGGCCGTGAAGGCGATCCGGCGGAGCCGGATCTCGAGGTCCACGCCGACATGGATCGTCGCCCCTCCGACCCGTTGTGATCCGCGCGGACGATCGTGCAGCTCATAGCGGATCGCGTGGACCAGCCCGCCGGCGCCGCCGTCGATCGCCAGGTGCCCGACCGCGTTGCGGAGCAGGTACAGCAGGGCGCCGGCCTCGGCGAGCACCATGTCCTGCGAGATCACGTCGCCGCGGCTGTGGTAGCGCAGCGACCCCGAGCGCACCACGAGCTCGAGGGCCACGCGTGGCACGACCTCCCAGCGCCCGACCAGGCCGATCCCGGCGAGGGTCACCGTCGGACCGAGGTAACGCGCGTCGATCTTCGTGATCTTCGGTTGCAGGCCCGGCACCTGCAGGCCCATGCCCTCGACCCCGAGCAGGAACTTGCGGACGCGTGGCGGCTGGTCGGCCGCCGCGGCCGGACGCGACGCCCCGAGCACAGCGGCCAAGGCTCCGGCAGCAGCGACCGTGCGGGCGAGGCGATTCACGGGCCCGCGCAGCATAGGCGCCGCCGGCCTGGCCCGGTAGCCCCGCGTGGCGCTTGCGGTCGCGACCCGATGCGGGCTAGCAAGCATGCATGCCGCTGCGAAGCATGACTGGTTTCGGCGCTGCGACCCGGGTCATCGAGATCGGGGGGCAGCCGCACGTCCTCGGGGTCGAGCTGCGCGCGGTCAACCAGCGCTTCCTCGAGGTCAAGCTGCGTCAGCCGTTCGGGGCCGCCGCGGAGCATGAACTCCGGCGCACTGTCGAGGCCCGCCTCGGTCGCGGCCGGGTCGACTTGATGATCCATCTTCAGGCGGCTGGCGGCGTCGAGGTGGCCGGGCTCGACCGCGGGCGGCTCGCCGAGGTGCTCGGCCAGGTCCGTGAGCTGACCGCCCAGGCCGCTGCGCTGCAGGTCGAGCTCGCGCCGGTCAACCCTCTGGATCTGCTGCGCTTTGTCAGCCACGCACGACCTGCCAGCACGGCCACATCCGAGGCCCCGCCCGAGGCCCCGCCCGAGCTTGCGACCGCGATGTCCGAGGCGCTCGGCGCCCTGTGCGACATGCGCGAGCGGGAGGGTCAGGCCCTCACGGACGTCCTGGTCATCCTCGCCGACGAGCTCGAGCGCCACGGTGAGGTCCTGCGCGCGAGCCTCGCCGGGGAGGCCGAGCGCCTGCACGATCGCCTCGCCGATAAGATCGCCGCCCTGTGTGCCCGCGCCGACGTGAGCCCGCCGTCACCCGAACGGCTGGTCCAGGAGGTTGCCGCGCTGGTCGCTCGCGGGGACATTGAGGAGGAGCTCGCCCGCCTCGCCAGTCACATCGCCCAGCTCCGGGGTGTGTTGGCCGCGCCGGCCCAGACCGGGCAGGGCAAGACCCTCGACTTCCTGTCTCAGGAGCTTTTTCGCGAGATCACCACCATCGGCAGTAAGATCACCAGCCACAGCGGGAGCGCCGTCGTCATCGCCGCCAAGGCCACGGTCGAACGCATGCGCGAGCAGGTTCAAAATGTCGAATAAGTTCCGCGGACTCCTGCTCGTCGTCTCATCGCCCTCGGGCGCCGGCAAGACGACCCTGTGCACGCGCCTGCGCCAGGAGTTCGCCCAGTTGCGCTTTAGCGTCTCCTACACGACCCGCGCGCCCCGGACCGGCGAGACCCACGGCCGCGAGTACCACTTCGTCGACCCCGCCGACTTCACGGAGATGATCGCCCGCGACGAGTTCGCCGAGTACGCGCTGGTCCACGGCAACAACTACGGCACCTCCGCGCGCCTGATCAGCGAGACGCTCGGCAGCGGCGAGGACCTGCTGTTCGACATCGACTACCAGGGCGGTCGGCAGCTCAAGGCCAAGTTCCCGGACGACGTCGTCCTCGTCTTCATCTTGCCGCCCTCGCTGCAGGAGCTCGAGCGCCGCCTGCGGTCGCGCAACACCGACGCACCCGAGGTCATCGAGCGCCGCCTCCGGGTCGCCCGCGACGAGCTGCGCCGTTACAGCGAGTACGACTACATCATCGTCAACGACGACCTCGAGCGCGCCTACGACGTCCTGCGCTCGGTCTACGTCTCGGAGACCTTCCGCGGCGTGCGCCAGAAGTCCGCGGCCGAGGCCGTGCTCTCGGGCCAGCAGGTCCTCGACATCGGCGGCCAGCTCGGCGGCTACCAGCTCGGCATCCCGCTCATCCCGCTCGGTAGCCCGCGGGCCCGCGGCGCGCAGACGGAGGACGCATGAGCGTCGCTACCGACCTGACCGCGCCGGCCCCCGTGAGCACCCAGGTCGTGCCGGAGGCCCCGAGCGCCGCCGCGATCCTGACCGAGCTGCGCCGTCGCCAGGACGTCGACACCGCGCCGGTCGAACGCGCCTTCGAGCTCGCGCGCCGCTGCCACGCTGGTCAGGTGCGCAAGAGCGGCGAGCCCTATCTCATGCACCCGCTGCGGGTCGCCGAGACCATCACCCGCATCGGCCTCGACGTGAACAGCGTGGTCGCCGGCCTGCTGCACGACGCCGTGGAGGACTCGGATCTCTCGGTCTTTGACCTCACCGAGGGCTTCGGCCCCGAGGTCGCCAGCCTGGTCGACGGCGTCACCAAGCTCGGCAAGGTCCCGTACCTGTCTCGGCAGGAGCAGCAGGCCGAGAGCTTCCGCAAGATGTTGCTGGCGATGAGCCAGGACATCCGCGTGCTGCTCGTCAAGCTCGCCGACCGCCTCGACAACATGCGCACGCTCGAGCACATGCCGCTCGACAAGCAGCTTCGCATCGCCCGCGAGACGATGGAGATCTACGCCCCGCTGGCCAACCGCCTCGGGATCCAGTGGTTGCACGCAGAGCTGCAAGACCTCAGCTTTCGTTACCTCGAGCCCGCGATCTACCGCGACGTCGCCGCCAAGATCGAGGCGCTGCACGCCAGCGACCCCGAGTTCGTCAGCCGCGGCCTCGGCCAACTTCGCGTCGCGTTTCGGCCCGCCGACAGGAACCCGCCGCCGCCGAACGAGGCCCTCCCGGGCGAGCCGCCCCTGCATGTGCAAGGCGAGCCCCCGGTGCACACCGGCGACGACCCGCGCTGCGCCGACGCCGACCGCGTGTTCTGGTCCGACCAGCGCTTCGGTCAGGTCGAGCTGCGCGCCACGCTGCGTACGCCCTATCAGGCCTACAAGCTCGCCGAGGACGTCGAGATCGAGAGCGACAAGGTCTCGAGCATGGTCAGCTTCCAGATCATCACCCGCGACCGCGCCAGTTGTTACAACGCGCTCGGGGTCCTGCACGGGGGGTTTACGCCGGTGCCGGGCCGGTTTCGCGACTACATCGCGCTGCCGCGGCCCAACCGCTACCAGGCGCTGCACACTGCGGTCATCAATCGCCAGGGCCTGCGCCTCGAGCTGCAGATCCGTTCGGCGGCGATGGACGCGGTCGCCGAGCGGGGCATCGTCGCCGAGTGGCAGCGTGGCGGCGTCAAGGACGGCGGCTGGCAGCGCCTGACCTGGCTGCAAGGCCTCATGGACTGGCAGGGCGACGTCCAGGACCCGCACGAGTTCATCGAGGCCGTGAAGGCCGACCTGTTCGCCGACGAAGTCTACGTGTTCACCCCGGAGGGCGACATCCACACCTTCCCCAGGGGCGCCACGCCGATCGACTTCGCGTTCGCGATCCACACCGATGTCGGCGTGCATTGCTCGGGCGCGCGGGTCAACGGCCACCTGGTGCCGCTGCGCTACGTGCTGCGCCAGGGTGACACGATCGAGATCATCACCAACCCGGCGCCCTGCGTGCGCAAGGAGTGGCTCAAGATGTGCCACACCTCGCGGGCCCGCACGCGCATCAAACAACTGCTGCGCCAGGAGGAGCGCCTGCAAGTGCGCGCGCTCGGCCGGAGCCTGGTCGAGCAGGAGCTCGCCAGCCGCGGGCGCACGCTCGTCGAATTCGAGGAGCTCGGGCTCGTGGCCCGCCGCGCCGCCGAGTTCGACCTCAGCAAGGACCTGCGCGACGTGCCCGGCGCCGACGGCCTGTACGAGGCGGTCGGCGGCGGCCAGATCGCCTCGCTGCGCGTCGCCGACGCGCTCGCCCCGGAGCACGAGCCCGGCGCCGACGAGAGCCTGATCCGCCGCATGTTCCGGCGCATGTCGGGCACCAAGATCGGCGGCAAGGTGGCGACGGGCCTGAGCGGCGGCTTGGGTGGTTTCGGCGGCAAGGGCACCAAGGCCCAGGCGCACGGCGGCAAGGGCCCGCAGCCCGAACCCGGTGAGGGCGCCCTCGGCTCGCCGATGATCATCACCCGCGAACGCACCGAGGGCACCGGATCCAGCGCGCCGATGATCCAGCTCGCGCCGTGCTGCTCGCCGGTCCCGGGTGACCCGCTGATCGGCTACTTCTCGCCGGGCAAGGGGATCATCGCCCACGTCGAGAGCTGCCCGGAGGTGCTCGAGCGCGTCGAGGGTCGCCGCGTCTACCTCGCGTGGCAGAGCGAGCTCGAGCTCGAGGGCCCGGCGCTCGTCGAGGTCCGCACCGCCAACGCCGTCGGCCTGCTCGCCGAGATGAGCCGCGCCTTCTCCCACCACGGCATCAACATCAAGCAGGCCAACTGCCGCACCTACGACAACGGCCAGCGGGCGATGAACACCTTCCACACCTCGGTCAAGTCGCTCGCCCAGCTCCGATCCCTCATGCGCACCCTCAAGGGCATCCCCGGCGTGCTCGGCGTCGAGCGGGTGTTCTCACGCACCGCCTCGGCCGCCAGCGGCGACTAAAGCCGCTTTCCCGGGCCACCAGACCCCGCAAACACCCCAAAGTACGTTGACAAGCGCGCGGCGCCCGGTTATGCGTGCAGCCCCTTCCGCCTCAGGACCCACTGCGATGGCTTCATTCTCCAAAGTTACCGAGAGCAAGCGCTCTCGCCGCCACAAGAACGCGGGCCACGCCCGCAAGCTCAAGCTCAGCCGCAAGAGCACGCCCACATACAAGGAGCTGTTCGCAGGTCTGGGTGAACCCGGTCAAGCCGCGCCGAAGGCCGCTGCCAAGCCTGCTGCCGCTGTTTCGGCCAAGGCCTGAGCGATCCGCTGGGCCTGCTCCGGGGGTTTGGTCCGGCGCCTCCGGCTCCAGGCCACAGGCATTCCTCCCACGATCACCCGAGATCATTCGTACGAGGGACCTGTCCCATGGGGCATGTCCCTTGTTTCATTCGGTGTATACGCCGGCCATCGCCCAGCAAACGCGGCATTTTTCGCCGTCCAGACAAACCGTGCGAAGGTTGCGCGCGCGCTTGATCAACCATGCACCTGCGCATAGCGTCCACGCGACGCTCCCTGGAGACCCACGATGAATTCAGCGACGGACGCGGCACCCCAGCTCCCCCCGGGTACGGTGATCGACGGGACGTACACGACGGGCGCGGTGGTCCGTTCACGCCTCGGCGCGGTGACCTACGCGGCCACCGACCTGTCCGCGGCCCGCGTCGACATCACGGTGTACTCGCCGACCTGCTTCGTCTCGCCGGTCGCCATGGAGCGCAGCCTGCGAGAGCTCCGTCAGCTCGAGAAGGTCCACGTCCCGCAGGTCCTCCGGATCGTCGACGCCGGCAAGCTGCCGCAAGGCGGGATCTACGAGGTCCACGAACACACCGACGCGAGACCCCTCGCGGCGCTCGGCGCGATCCCGGTCAGCGAGGTCGGATCCCTCGTCCGTGAGATCGTCGTCGCCCTGCAGGCTGCGCAAAAAGTCGGCGTGCTCCACCGTAACCTCGGCGCCGAGGCCATCCTGCGCGACGAGCGAGGGATTAAGGTCAGCGGCTTCGCGGTCGGCGACCCCCAGGGCGGCGTCAGCTTCGGATCCCTCGACTGCATCGCCCCCGAGCAGGTCGAGGGCCGGAACATCGACGAGCGCACCCTGGTGTACAACCTGGCCGCCCTCACGTACCGGTTCCTGCGCGGCGCATCGCTGTTCAGCGGGGGGGACAGCGGCACCCAACTGCTTCAGGCAGCCGCCAGTCTGCCCGCCCCGGAGTCCATGCCGGCGCCCTTGTTCGCGGCCCTGGCCAAGGACCCCAAGGCCCGCCCGAACCTGCTCGCCCGCTTCGTCGCCGACCTCGACACGATCATCCGCGAGTTCCCGACCGGCGAGTTCCCGACCGCCTCCGCGACCACCCCCGAAACCGGCCGCAGCGCGCGCGATCCAGAACAGATCGCGGACGCGTCCAACGCTGGCGAAATGCGCGAGGTCGGTGATACCCTTCCCACGCTGATGACCGACCCTGACGCGCCCAAGCTGCCGTCCAGCGATCCTCAGGCCGGTTCTGCGGCCGCTGCTGGCAACACCGCCACCCCCAAGACGGACCGCCCCGGGACGGCACCTCCGCGGCCGGCGATCATTACTGGCCCCGGCACGCTCGGGGCCCCACCGACGCTCGGCGCCCCGAGGCCGACGCCGACGCTCGGCTCTTCTGTGCCCTCGCACGGCGGCCTGCCCAACGCGCCCTCGCTCGGCTCACTCGGCAAACCACTCATCCCGACGATCACCGCGCCACCGACCCTCGGCGGCCGAGCCCCTCCGACGATCGGCGCACCACCCAACCTCGGTGGCCCGCCCAACCTCGGCGGACTGACGCCTCCCGGCATCTCGCCGCCCGGCATCTCGCCGCCCGGCATGGCTCTGACGCCACCGACCTTCGGCGCACCGACTGCCGCACCCGCAGCGGCCCCCTCCGCAGCGCCTCCAAGCGCCAGCTCCAGCGCCAGCACCTCCAAGCCGCGCACGCGTGGCTGGACCATGTTCATGGAGGTCACCGAGGAGGAGGCCGGTGGCCCCGGCGGCGGCGTCCCACTCCCTGGCGACCCCGCGACTGGCCCCGCTCCCGCTCCCGTGCCGACGCCCGCGCCCGCACCGGTCAGTGCAGCAGCACCGACTCCCGCGGTCAGTGCAGCAGCACCGACTCCCGCGGTCGCACCCGGTGAGGTCAAGCCCAGCACCCGCGGCTGGACGATGATCATGGACGATCCCACCGAGGCCGATCCCGTGGCGCTCGGATTATCGACGCCCGCCGCCGCAGCCGCACCGCCGCCGCCGAGCCCGACCACCCGCGGCTGGACGATGCTCGAGGAGCTCAACGACTCGCTGCCCGCCGGCGCCGTCACTGCTGCTGCTGCCGCTGCTGCGATCGCCGCCACACCGGCACCGGCGTCCGAGGCCAGCATCGGCGGGGCCCCGAGCTCGCGCGGATGGACCATGTTCATGGAGGCCGAGTTGCAAGGCAGCGGCGCCAAGCCCGAGGCCGAGCCCGAGTTTTATGACGGCCCGATGCAGACGGACAGCGGCACGGTCGTGGCCTTCGCCCCGACCGCTGCGGACCCCAACGCCTCGCGCGCGCGCCCCGAGCCTGGCGCATCCGACCTCGCCGCGCAGGAGCCGATGCGATCGTTCGGCGCCCGCCTCCGCGGCGACGAGGCGGCCCCGACCGCAGCGTCGCTCAACCCCGTGAGCGCCCCCTCGGCCTCCGCGGAGATCCCCAGCTTCGCCGGAAACAAGCTCGGCAACGTCGCGGTCGGCCCGGTCGCGCCCGCGACTCCCACGGCGCACCCCGAGAAGCACGTCGAGTCCCAGCCCGACGAGCTCGATCAACCCCCGACCGGCGGCAGCAACACCACGCTGATCGTGGTCGGCTTCATCGTGGTGGCGGCGATCGTCGTCGCCATCGTCATGGCGAGCCAGGGCAGCTAGCCCCGGCTGATGCCGGCTGATGCCGGCTGATGCCGGCTGATGCCGGCTGATGCCGGCTGATGCCGGCTGACGCCGGCTGACGCCGGCTGATGCGGTGCCGACATGTCCTGTGGGACATGTCGCGGCGTCAGACCGGCGGGTCCTGTTGCGCGTGTAGCCACACGAAGTGCGCGTGGATCCCGGTCGCACGCGTCGGCGAGGCGGCGGCGAACAGGCCATTGAAGCGGGGCTCGTCCCAGTCGTTGTAGACGGCGACGAACTCGGCGG
>Ga0105046_10001266_pt1 | contig 38535 bp, 33 predicted proteins | sample MAT03_FD_78385 | JGI IMG/M metagenome (GOLD analysis project Ga0105046, IMG submission 78385) | Freshwater microbial communities from Lake Fryxell liftoff mats and glacier meltwater in Antarctica - MAT-03 (megahit assembly) | ecosystem: Environmental > Aquatic > Freshwater > Ice > Liftoff... | reverse complement strand
CCCCTGCGTTTTCAATGCAAACTTCCCACCGTGCGGAGAATCTTGTCACCCTCGTCACCGGCGGAGGCTCCGGTTTTGCAGAAGCTATCTGCCACACCTTTGCCGCGGAGGGTGCTAAGATCGTCGTGGCGGTCCTGGCGATGCTGGCAACGACCTGGGTCGGTGCGACCGCGCCGCGCCCGAACGTGCTCTTCATCTCGCTGGACGATCTCGGCATCTATCTGAATTGTTACGGCAAAAGCGAGATCATCAGTCCCAATATTGACCGGTTGGCAAAGAGCGGGCTGCTCTTCAACCGGGCCTATTGCCAGATGGCCATCTGTAGTCCCTCCCGAAGCAGCCTGATGACCGGCTTGCGTCCCGACTCGACCGGGGTCTACGACCTGGCGACCCACTTTCGTCAGAAGGTTCCGAACGTGGTGACATTGCCGCAATTGTTCAAACAGGCGGGTTACCATACGCAGGCGGTGGGCAAGAATTTCCATCCGGCGTTTTTGAAACACGCGGATGTGGCCGGCCAGCCGACACTGGACGATCCGCCGTCGTGGACGGTCCCGACGTGGCTGCCGTCGCCACCCCAGTATTATCATACCAAGGCTGGAATCGAGGACGCGAAACGGGTTTTTGCCCGGACGGCGATGAAGTCCAACGAGACTCCGGACGATTGGGTCAACTACGTCGTCAGAGGGTTTGCCACGGAGGCGCCGGATGTTTCCGAGGATGTGCTCTACGATGGTCAGGTCACGATCGAGGCCTTAAGGATCATGCGCACTCTGGCGCAGGCGCAGAAGGACGCGGGGGCGGGCGACCCCCGTCCCTTCTTCCTCGGCGTCGGTTTTCTCAAGCCCCACATGCCCTTCATCGCGCCGAAGAAGTATTGGGATCTTTACGACCGAACCAAAATCGCGCTCGCGGAGAACAACTTTCCGCCGCGCGACGCTCCACCGATCGCCCTGCAGGTTTTTTGGAACGAGGCCCGGGCGCAGTCGGACATCCCGAATGACGGCCCGATCCTGCCGGAGCAATCGCGCGAGCTCCGTCATGGCTACTATGCTTGTATCAGCTATGTCGATGCCCTGGTCGGCCGGCTGCTGGCGGAGCTGGACCGTCTCGGCCTGCGGGAGAACACGATCGTCGCCCTGTGGGGGGACCATGGATATGCCTTGGGGGAGAACAGCATCTGGTCGAAGCTGACGAATTTCGAGCACTCGACCCGCGTGCCGCTGATTCTCAGCCTTCCGGACGGCCGTGCGGCCGGTAGAAAGACCGATGCTCTCGTCGAGTTCGTCGATCTCTATCCGACCCTGGCCGAACTGGCCGGTCTGCCCCGCCCGTCCCACCTTGAGGGCACCAGCATGGTACCGCTCTTTGACGATCCCAACCGGCCTTGGAAGACCGCCGCTTTCAGCCAGTATTTGCGCCGCGGCATGGCCAGCTACCGGGTCGTGCCGCTCGCGATCCCCAACCTCATCGGATATGACCAGTACCCGAAGGAGGATACCATGGGCTACACGATGCGGACGGAGCGATACCGCTATACGGTCTGGCATCCGGTCAAGGATCCTGACCGGATCATGGCGGTGGAACTTTACGATCATCGGACCGATCCGGCGGAAAATGCGAATATCGCCGGATTGCCTGAGCATGCGTCCGTGCTTGAAGCCCTGGGCCGGCAGTATCGCGCGGGATGGAGAGCAGCCCGTCCCAACCTTTGAACCCGACCGGATTCGTGACCACGCCTACACTCCGACGCTACCGTCGTTTCGTCCCTGCGCTCATCGCGCTGGTTTTCCTCGGTGCTGGCGTGACTTGGGGGGCCGCACCTTTCCTTGAGTTGAAGGCGGCGGCGATCGCCGCGGGGCCCGGCCAGACGAAGGAACCGGAGTGGTGGAAAAACACCGGAAATCCCAAGGGCAAGTGGTGGCTGACGTATCCTGGTTACGATCCAGAAGCCGCGGACAAGATCTGGGAGCGCATCCCGATTCCACCCTCACCGGTCAATTCGCCGGAAGAGGCGTTGCGGTCCTTCGATCTTGCCGACGGAGTGCGCATCGAACTGGTTGCCGCCGAGCCCCTGGTGGTGCGTCCGGTCCACATGAAATTCGACGCGGCGGGCCGTCTTTGGGTGGTGGAGATGCCCGGCTATATGCGGGACATCGACGGTACCGGGGAGGACGATCCGAGCGGGCGGGTGGTGGTGCTCGAGGACAGCGACGGCGACGGTCGGATGGACAAGTCGACGACTTTTCTGGACGGACTGGTGATGCCACGTACCCTGGCCTTCGTGAAGGGTGGGGTGTTGGTGGTGGAGCCGCCGCGCATCTGGTATGCGCGCGACACCAACGGCGATCTGATCTGCGATGAAAAAACCTTGGTTGCCTCCGACTACGGAGAAGTGGGCAACCCGGAGCACTCGGCCAACGGCCTTCTTCCGGCTTTGGACAACTGGATGTATTCGGCCAAGAGTGCGGTGCGCTATCGCTTCGTGAACGGCGACCTGCGGGCGGAGCCGACCCTTTTTCGTGGGCAATGGGGGATTACCCAGGACGATGCCGGTCGCCTGTACTACAATTACAATGCGTCCCCCCTGCACACCGACGTTATCCCCGGCGAGTACGTGGTGCGGGCTGGGGGCGTCGATCTCTCCAAACCGAGGAATCTCATGGGCAAGGCCGCGGTCAATCGATCGATTGCGGAGGACAAGACCCTTTATCCCAGCCGTGTGACGCCGCTGGTGACGTTGGGTGCGTCGGATCTTCGACCCGACGGAACGCTCAAGCAGTTCAGTTCGGCGTGCGCTCCGTTGGTGTTTCGCGGCGACGGTCTGCCTGAAGCATTTCGGGGCAATGTCTTTGTTTGCGACCCGGTCGGCAATCTCATCAGCCGGTTGGTCCTGACCGGAGACACAGTGGACTCGGTCGCGACGCGCGCCTACGGAAAGCGCGAGTTCCTCACCTCCACCGACGAGCGCTTCCGTCCGGTGGCAGCGGAAATGGGGCCTGACGGGGCCCTCTACATCGCCGACATGTATACGGCGATCGTGGAGCACAAACGTTACGTCACGCCCTATCTGCGGCAGCAGGTGCTCGCGCGCGATTTGGGGAAATTCACCGCCACGGGCCGGATCTATCGTATTGTTTCAGCAACCACGCCGCGGCCGCGAGCGGTCAGTCTGGCGAGCGCGAAGCCGGCAGAATTGGTTCGTCAATTGTCGTCGAGCAACGCGTGGGTGCGCGACACGGCACAGCGGCTTTTGGTGGAGAACCGGGATTCCGCGGCCGTACCGGCGATTCGGGACGCGGTGCGCGTCGGACGCACACCGTTGGGACGCCTGCATGCGCTGTGGACGCTGGAGGGCGTTGACGCCCTCGATCTGTCGACCGTCGTCGACGGCATGCGCGACGCCGATCCGCGCGTCCGGGCGGCCGGGTTGCGGCTGAGCGAACGCTTTCTTCCGACCTCGGGCGGCGTATTGGCGGAGAACTACCGTCGACTGGCGGCCGATGCGGATGGTGAGGTCAAACTGCAGTTGCTGCTCTCTTTGGGGCAAACGACGGAGCTTTGGGCGACCCAGCTCCTGGCAGATTTGTTGAAGGATTCGACCACTTGGTGGACGGTGGCGGCCGCCGCGACGGCAGTCAACGGGCGCGAGCTCGAGTTCTTCAATGTCCTCCTTGGCAGGGCCGATTGGAGTCGGGGCACTGCGGGGCAGAGCGAGCTTCTTGAGCAGCTCGGCTGGTCGATGATTCATCATCCCCAACCCGCGCAGGTGGGTCGGTTCCTGGCGTTGTTATCCGACCGACCGCGCTCCGACTGGCGAATCGGCGCTGCTCTCCGCGGTGCCGCGTCCAGCAAGCGTGTGGGCGCGGCCACGCGCTTGCCGGCTCCGTCGGTGCTGGTGGCGTCGTTGAAGGTATCCACTGACGCCGAGGATCGTCGCCTGGCCGAAAATCTTGCGACCCATCTTACTTCGGAGGACGAAGCACGGGCCACGCCACGGTCGCTTTCCCCGATGACTCCGGCGGAAGAATCCCTATTCGAAACGGGCCGGACGCACTACGCGCTGATCTGTATGGCCTGTCATCAAGCCAATGGACAGGGGCTTCCCGGAGTTGCCCCTTCGCTGGTGGGCTCTGTGTGGGTGGCGGGGCGCGCCGAAGTTCCAATCAAGATCGTGCTGCACGGGCTCTCGGGACCGATTGAGGTCAACGGCGAATCGTGGAACATGCTCATGCCCGGCTTTGGCGCGGCGGGCGGACCGATCGACGATGAAAAGATCGCCGGGATCCTGACATATATTCGCCGTCAGTGGGGAAATGAAGCTTCCGCGGTGACGACGGCAGAGATTGCGGCGCAGCGGCAGGCGACACCCGCGAGGACCACCCCTTGGACCGCGGCCGAGCTTTTGCCCGCCTTGACGCCCGGCACCGGAAAGCACTGATCACCCCACCGATGAAACGGAACGTCCTCGTCCTTGCCCTGCTCGTCTTTCCCCTGACGGTAGATGCGGATACGCGGGAGCGCCTGCGTTCCGCGCTGGTTCACCATGCGTCCTTCGACTCCGGTCTTCGCGCGGATTATTCACGAGGCGATCCGGTGCTTTACGCCTACCGTTCGGGGGCTGAGCGGGTGCAAGGCGGAATTCCGGCGGTCCCGGACGAATCCCTTGCGATCGTGCCGGGTGCCGGACGCCATGGCGGGGCGCTCCGTCGGGTGAAGCACAGCCCGGTCCAGATTTTCTTCAAGAATGCAGGCATTCTCGACTATCGCGCGACACCGTGGAGTCGTACGATTTCGATCTGGCTGCGGATCAGCCCCGACGAGGACCTGAATCCCGGATATTGCGATCCCGTCCTGATCATGGGCGAAGGGATGAAGAAGGGATTGATCTTCATGGAGTGGTCGCGTGACGACGTGCCCCGGGCATTTCGTTTCGCGATCATGCCGCGGGCGGATCTATGGAATCCGTCGAATGCAGGTTGGGAGGAGATCCCGAAGAGCAAACGCCCGATGGTGGAGTTGGTGCAGCCGATCTTCTCCCGCGAACGGTGGACGCATGCGGTCTTCACGCTCGAGGGAGTCAACACGGGCAAACCCGGGCGCGGTGCGCTCTATCTCGACGGGCGGAAACAAGGGACGATCGAGGGTTGGGACCTCACCCTGGACTGGACGCCGGAGAAGGTGCACCTGATCCTGGGAAAAGACTATGTGGGATACATGGACGATCTGGCGGTGTTCGATCGGGCTTTGAGCGACGACGAAGTCACGAGCCTCCACCGATTGCCCGGTGGTGTCGGGGGGCTCCGGTGAGTGCCCCGCGTCCGGCGGCCGGCCGGCGGGACTGTTTTAAATTCCTTCTAACCCTCAAATCGGCGGAACCCCCATGCTCAGTTTGATCGGCCTTCTGGCCGCCCTCGGCCTTCTTGTCATGATCACGATGCGTGGGATGAATCTGTTTCTTGCGACCCCGCTGTGTGCGCTGCTCGTGGCGGTGACGAGCGACCTTGCACTGCTTCCGCCGCTGGCGGCCGAAGGGCAGGGGAACCTGATCGGCTTCTACATGCAGGGGTTTTCGGGTTTCGTGAGCAACTGGTTCTTCATGTTTCTGCTCGGCTCGATTTTCGGGAAACTGATGGAGGATTCCGGGGCGGCCACGAGCTTGGCGATGGGGGTCATGCGGTTGATTGGTCCTCAGCGTGCCGCTTTGGGCGTGGTGCTTGCCTGCGCGATTCTGACGTATGGAGGCGTGAGTGTCTTCGTGGTCGCGTTCGCGGTCTATCCGACGGCTTTGGTCCTCTTCCGGGAAGCCGATTTGCCGCGACGCTTCATTCCCGGAGCCCTCGCGTTTGGATCCATCACGTTCACGATGACAACGGCGGGATCGCCGGAGATCCAGAATTGGATACCGATTCAGTACCTGGGCACATCGCCCTGGGCGGCCTGGCAGGCGAGCCTGATCACCGCGGCCTTCATGGCGGTGGTCGGTCATTTCTGGCTCAACTGGATGCTGGCGCGTGCGAAGGCGCGGGGTGAGCGTTTCGACGTCCGCGAAGCCGATCCGACGGAAATCCGGACGGACCTGCCGGCGATTTGGCGCGCTTCGCTTCCACCTCTGGCGGTCATCGGCTTGTCGCTCCTCTTGCACGGTCGATTTCAGACGTCGGCCCTCATTCTGGCCTTGTTGGGTGGATCGTTCGCCATCTGGTTTGCCTGCGGACGCTATTTTTGTCGTCCCTCCGACGCTCTGGCACACGCAAGCACAGGCGCATTGATCGCGATCGGGAACACCGCCGCGGTGGTCGGGTTCGGTGCCGTGGCGAAAGCGGCTCCGGCATTTATGTCCGGGGTAAATCTCATCGTCGAGTCGGGTGGCGGAACCATCGCCAGCGCGGCGCTGGCGGTGACACTGATCTCGGCTCTGGCCGGATCTTCGTCCGGAGGGCAGGCGATCGCACTCCCACTGCTGGCTCCGGCCTTCCTCGCGAACGGGGTCAACCCGGATCAACTGCACCGTGCGGTTGCGATTGCCTCGGGTGGACTGGATTCGCTGCCGCATAACGGGTATGTGGTCACCACGGTCCGCGCGATCTGCGGAGAAACGCACCGCGCCGCCTACGGACCGATCGGCATCCTTACGGTCATCGTGCCGTGCGCCGGACTCGTGGTGTGCCTGGCGCTCTTCGCGCTCGGTCTCTGATCGCCCGGCGAACCGTCACCTCTCTTTTCCATGCCGCCTTCCGAGACCTCTTCCGGCCGCCAACAAGCCACTCTCTTAGTCGCCTTCATGTGGGGGGCATACTTTTTGAACTACTGCGACCGGCAGGCGATCTTCGCGATGTTTCCGGCGCTCAAAGCGGATCTGGCGATGAGCAATGTGCAGCTGGGGTTGACCGGTTCGATTTTCATCTGGGTGTATGGACTCGGCTGCGTGATCGCGGGTCAGATCGCCGATCGCTACTCCAAGCGCCGGTTGGTCGTCATCAGCCTGGTCATCTGGAGCCTGGTGACGGTGGCGACGGGGTTCTCGACTTCGGCCTTCATGTTGCTCTCTTTGCGCGCCGCGATGGGGATCTCGGAGTCGCTCTTCATGCCGGCGGCGATCGCATTGACGGCCAACGCGCACGCGCCGGGACAGCGATCACGGGCGGTGGGCCTCCTGACGACGGCGCAGATCGTCGGAACGGTCGGCGGGGGATGGTTTGGCGGATGGATGGCGCAACAGGGCCAGTGGCGCGCGGCATTCTTTGTGCTGGGTGCGGTGGGGGTCCTCTACGCGGTGCCTTATTTCCTTTTCCTTCGTCAGGTGGATGAGGAGTCTCAGATTGAAACCAAAAAAGTCGGGGCGCGATTCGCGGTGAGCGAATTGGTGAAGGTGCCCACGTATCTGGTCCTGTGCGTGGTTTTCTCCGTATTTGTCTTCGGTCTTTGGTTACTTTACGGCTGGCTGCCGAGTTTCTTTGCGGACAAATTCAAGCTTTCCCTAGCTGCGGCGGCTTTCAATGCCACCGTGTATCTTCAAGGCGCGACCTTGGTCGGCCTGTTGTGCGGGGGAGTGTTGGCCGATCGGCTTTACCGGCGCCACGCGGCCGCGCGGCTCTGGCTGCTGGTTGCCAGCCTGGTGTTGTGTGCACCCTGCCTTCATGCGCTTGGCAACTGCGAGGCGCTGCCTGCGACTCGCTGGGCTGCGGTTGGCTTCGGTCTTTTCAGCGGATTCTTCATTGGGAACATCTTTCCTTCCGCGTTTGAAGTCGTTCCGGCGGACACCCGGGCCTCGGCGGTGGGATTGCTGAACTTCTTTGGAGCTGCTGTTTCCGGATTTGCACCGCTGGTGGGTGGTCTGTGGAAGGAAACGATCGGGATTGAGCGGCTCCTGACCGGCACCGCGATCGCTTACGGTGCGGCCGCAGTGCTCCTCCTGGTCTGCATCCGGGCGCTTTTTCCGAACGACTTTGCCCGCGTCCACTGAAACGAAGCGTTCGCCGTCCCACTCATTCTTCCCCTGCGCGTTCGCTCGAACCTTACCTTTCATGACCAGAATCCTTATCGCAGAATGCAAACAAGAAGTCTCGACCTTCAACCCGCAGCCGAGTGGATACGACGATTTTGGAATACGCAGCGGTGCGGAGCTGGTCCGGTTCCATCGTCGCGTGCGGAATGAAATTGGCGGCGCGCTCGACGTCTTCGACACCCGTCCGGAGGTGGAAGTGGTGCCTGCCTACGGCGCGTTTTTCGTCACGTCAGGGGGAACGCTGGCGACCGCGGCCTGGCACCGGATCGCGGATGAATTCCTGGCCGCGCTCCGTGACGCTCCGCCGGTGGACGGGGTCTATTTTGCGATGCACGGAGCGATGGCCGCGGATGACGAGTGCGATCCGGAGGGTTATCTGCTGGAGGAAGCCGGAAAGATTCTGGGTGACGACGTTCCAGTGGTGGTATCGCTGGATTTGCACGGAATTCCGACCGACCGGATGGTGCGGCACAGCGATGCGGTGGTGGCCTATCATACGTATCCACACGTGGACTTCTTCGAGACCGGTCAACGTGCGGCCCGCCTTCTCTTGCGTTTGGTGGCGGGCGGAATCCGACCCGTGACGGCCAAGGTGGCGATTCCAGCCTTGGTACGCGGCGACGAACTGATCACGGCCACGGGCCTGTTTGGACAATCCATTCGCGCGGCTCAGGCGGTGGAGGCTTCGGAGGGAGGACTTTCCGCGGGTTTCTTTATCGGAAATCCCTTTACCGATGTGCCGGAGCTGCAGTGCTACAGCCTGGTCGTGACCGACAACGATCCGATCGCGGCCGAACGCGAGGCCGTGCGTCTGGCCGAAGGGTTTTGGCCGCATCGGGAGAAGATGCAGGTGACGCTGGTCGACCTAGACGAAATGGCTCGACGCGTGGAGGCGAATGGACACGGCACACTGGCGTTGGTCGATGCGGCGGATGCGACAAGTTCAGGGGCCTCGGGGGACAGCAACGCGATCGTACGAAAGCTGATCGAGTGCGGCTGCAAAGCTCGCGTGCTCGCTCCGGTGGTCGATGCACCGGCGGTTCGCCAGGCCTTTGCGGCCGGAGTCGGTGCGGTCATTTCCACGACGGTGGGAGGCACGCTCGATCGGCGGCGATTCCAGCCGCTCGCAGTCGAGGCAAAGGTGCGGTTGTTGTCCGACGGACATCTGCGCAGCGAATCGTTCGGTGAAGAATGGACGGCGGGGCCGACGGCAGTTCTGGAGGTCGGGAATATCACGCTCGTGGTCACGAGCCGTCCCGTCAGCCTCTATGACCGCACGCTGTTTCTGGCGAACGGTCAGGACCCCAAGCGGTTCGATGCGGTGGTCGTCAAATCCCCGCATTGCCAGCGGCACATGTATGCCGACTGGTGCGAGGCGCTGGTCCACGTGGATGCGCCCGGGTCCACGAGTGCGAATCTGCGCGGTTTGGGACACACCCGGTGTCCGCGTCCCATTTTCCCGTTGGATAAGGACGTCGCCTTTGAACCGCGAGCCAGATTGTTCCAGCGTCCGAACCGTCGCCCTTTGTCTGCAAACTCATGAAAATCCGAGAAATTCTTTGCGCCGGTCTTCGCGGCGCGACCCCTGAAGGAGGCTGGAGCAACGAGCTGCGGCCCGACGATTGTGTGCACACGCTGATCGCGGTTCACACCGATGAAGGCCTGACCGGCCTCGGCAGTGTCTTCACCAACGATGCGCTGGTGCGCGCGGCGCTGGCGTTGCTCGAGCCGCTGTACCGGGGCGAAAACGCGCTCGAGCCCGAACGCGTGAGCGAGAAACTGCATCAGCACACGTTTTGGACCGGTCGGGGCGGTTCGGTGACGCATGCGATCAGCGGGATCGACATCGCGCTGTGGGACATTCTTGGACAAGCGACCGGGCAGCCGGTCGGCCGACTCCTGGGGGGGCGGTATCGCGAGCGAGTCCAGCCTTACGCCTCGTTGCTGATGGATCGGCCGGAAAAGCTGCGGGACCACCTCCTCGCGGTCAAAGCACAGGGATTTCGTGCCTTTAAAATCGGCTGGGGTCCCTTTGGCCGGGTGAGCCCGGCGATGGACCGGGCCATCGTCGCGGCGGCGCGTGGCGCCGTGGGACCGGAATGCCGCTTGATGGTCGATGCCGGTGGCAGCGATGCGCACTGGACGCAGGGCTACAAGTGGGCCTTGAACACCTCGAAGATGCTCGCGGAGTACGATGTCCATTGGTTTGAAGAAGCGTTGGTGCCCGACGCCTTGGAGGACTACCGGAAACTCCGCGAACATTCGCCGGTGCCGATTGCGGGTGGGGAGGTGCTGACGCGCCGGCAGGCCTTTCAACCCTGGCTCGAGGCCGGTGCATTCGACATCGTTCAACCGGATGTGACCAAAGTCGGTGGCATCAGCGAGGAGCGGCGCATCGCCTGGATGGCGGGTGAGCATGGTATTCGGTTCATTCCGCACGGTTGGAACACGGCGGTCGGTCTGGCGGCCGATCTCCAACTAGCCTCCGCCTTTCCCGCGACGGACTTGGTGGAATACCTGACGGGTTCGCCGTTCATCGACGAAATCACCATGGGTGGATGGACACTCGATGGCGACGGGATGCTCGCCATTCCAGACCGTCCGGGACTGGGACTGACCCTCGATCGTGAGGCGCTGGCCAAGTATACGCGCGGTGAGCGCTTGTTGTAACATGGGCTGAGGTTTACTCCCAGCCTGTGTGAACTGGCCGGTGTGACTCCTCCGGCAGAACTCGAGGGCACGAGTTTTGCACCGTTGGTCGATGACTTGGATCGACCTTGGAAGACTGCAGCCTTCAGCCAGTATCCGCGAGGGAATGCGATGGGCTTTTCCTTCTCAGGATCCCAACCGGGTCGAGGGGATCGAGCTTTACGATCACATGACCGATCCGGGGGAGAATCGAAATCTCGCCGCCTTGCCGGAGAACGCGGTCACGGTGCGACGGCTGACGGAGCAACTCCGTTTGGGGTGGCAACATGCCCGTCAGTCGAAAGTAATCCACGAAGGCGTGGATTGGGTGTTGCACGCCCTGACCCGGACGATTCGTGCCGATTGACGGGACCGAGGCCCCTTTTGCGGACCGCCTTCCGCCGGTCGGAGTTGGTGCGCGGCGGCACGGACCGTCGACAGTCGGAAATCTGTGCGACGCCGGTCGGGCACCCGTGGGTGAAAGCGCGACTGTGCAGGAGCGGCGAGAGTTGGGATCCGGTCCTCGACCGAGGGGCGATTCGGGCGCTGCAACGGTACGTTAGTGTCAATCATTGAGCTTCTCGGCGTAGCTTTCGCGATGTCTCGCCGCTATGCTGCTCCTGCTTTTGAGGGGCTCAGTCACGCCCTTACCCTGTCGATCGGCGTCAACCGCCAGCCACCAACGAACCAACTCAAGACTGTCAGCGATACCTCGATCGGAGACCAAGCCGTTGTGCGCCAGAAGTAGACCCAGCACCGGTTCCGGCACTCGTTCGCTCAACCCAATCCACCATGCCATTCAAGATCAATGACCAGACCGTTCGGCGCTCCTGCGGGCTGCTGTTCATTTTGGCGCTCTGCACGCACTCGACCGTATTCGGGCAAGCCGCGATCAAGATCGATGAGTCGGCCAAGGAAAACTCAATCGAGAAGGAAGGCATCGTGCTTTCCCGCTTTGTCGTCACGCCCGATGAGGATGATGGATACCGAGCCACCAGCACGCTGGCCGGAACCCGACTCAAGACCAATCTGAGTGACATCGCCTCCTCCATCTCGGTCGTGACATCGGAATTTCTCCGCGACACAGCGTCTAAGAATTCGGAAGACTTGCTGGTCTACACGCTCGGTACCGAGGTCGGTGGCGTCAAAGGCAACTTCGGCGGCTTGGGCGATGGCCAGACACCCAGCGAAATCGGAGCACTGCTCCGTCCGAATAACGTGAACCGTGTCCGCGGCCTGAGTGCGGCGGACAATACCCGGGATTTTTTCCTGACCGACATCCCTTGGGACGCCTACATCGTCGATCGGGTCGACATCCAGCGTGGCCCGAATGCGATTCTCTTCGGTCTTGGCAAGCCCGGTGGCATTATCAATGCCGCGACAGATCAGGCGATTTTCAAAAATGCCTACTCGGTGGAGGCCAAAGTGGGCAGTTTTGGGAGCTATCGGGGCGCATTCGACTTCAACCACGTGCTCCTGCGCAAGGAGCTGGCGATTCGTATCGAGGGACTTCACGACCGTACAAAGTATCGGCAGGATCCGGCATACAACCGTGACGAAAGGTATTTCGGTGCGATAAAATACGACCCGAGATGGTTCAATAAAAACGGAATCAAGACCAGTGTTCGCGCCAGCTACGAGAAGGGAGACATCGATGCTAATCGTCCCCGCACGCTCCCCCCGGGCGACGCGCTCACGCCTTGGTTCCGCAAAGGAACGACGACGAATCCGAGCGGGCAAACGTTTAACAATCTCAATCAGCAGGTGTTCGATTGGCGTTACTATGCCTCTTATTTTCCCACCGTTCCGAATTCCGGTGCGAATGTTACGACGAGTCCCAACTATCAACCGGCGATCGGACCGACCTTGCTTTTCGGCGGCAATTACGCTTTTTTTGCGGATCCGAATTCGGGCGTGCAGTCGGGCCCCCTTTTTGTGCCGCAAAGTCTCTTCACCGAGTACAAGGGCATCGGGCCCAATGGAAGCGTCGATGGAAACGTCAGAGGACTTTTTGCCGGCACGCGCTGGGCCAACGTAGCCAGCGCGGTTCAAATCGCGCAGGGACAGAGATTGCCGTTTGCCAACGCCTATAAAAATAAGGTCATCGCCGACACTTCTATTTTCGATTTTTATAACAAACTGATCGATGGGCCGAACAAGAACGAAAGCCGGGCATTCAATGCCTTTAATGTGGCTCTGTCCCAATCGTTCCTCAACGACCGGGTCGGTTATGAAGCGGTCTATGACCACCAACGCTATAATGACTCGAGCTGGAGCCTCCATTTTCCGGGCAGCGGGATAACGGGTGGAACGATCAACGTGAATATGGACAGTTTGCTTCCGGATCAGACGCCAAACCCAAATGTGGGACGCCCCTATTTGGTCACACGTACGGAATTCGGAGCCTACGGACAATATACCGATCGGGAATCCGTTCGCCTGACGGCGTACGCTGAACTTCGCGCGGAGGACTTGCTGAAGAAATCGTGGCTGACCCGGGCTTTGGGACGACACGTGTTCACGGGTGCAAGAACGGACGATACTTACGATGCCGAAGGGCTCACGTGGTCGACTCTGGGAGTCAATGGTAATGCAGGGGGTCTGCTCCGGAACTTCAATCTGTTGCCGGAGCGCGGACTCCAAATTATCAGCTATATCGGCCCGGACATGAGAGGGGTGTCCTCGGCTTCCGGGTTGAATCTCTCGAATCTCGGAGCGGTCCAGGTTCCGACGAACGCGATCCTACGGGGATTCGACTCGACATGGAATCGCTCGACCAATCCGGCGGATGCCGGTTTTGTCAGTCCGGCGGCGCCTTGGATAAATCCGTTTAACAATCAAACGCTGACACAATCGGAGAATCCTGCAAATTATGTGGGCTGGGTCGACCGGCCGGTCGAAATCCTCGACTCAAGGCAGGGCAACAATCGCGATCTCCTGACGCGGGTAGCGAGCAAGAGCAGGGATAAGGTGGAGTCTTCGGTGTTTGTCTGGCAGGGCTATCTCTTCGATGGGACCGTCGTGCCGATGTTCGGTTATCGCGAAGATAAATCGTCAAGTTATAATGTCGTGGCTCCCACGATCGCAGCGGGATATGCCGATAGGAAAGCGAGCAGCTACGTGTTCGGTTCGACTCCGAATAATAGTGTATCGGGGACCAGCGAATCTTTCAGTCTGGTCGTTCATACACCGAAGTTTATACGTAAGCGGCTACCCATGGGGTTGAATATAAGTTTTCTGTACAACAAGTCCTCCAATTTTGAGCCGTCATCGTCACGGGTCGATATGCTTGGTCGGTCCGTATCGCCTCCCACAGGCAATACCGAAGACTATGGCGTGGTTATCTCGGCCCTTGACGATCGACTCACGCTCAAGATCAACAAATTCGAAAGTACGGCTCAAAACGCCTCGTTGCCCCCGCTCTCGAATCTCTTTCTTCTCGGGTTTATCGAGAATCGCGCCTGGGTCTCGGCCAAACGGTTTCAGGCGGGGCTAAGCGGCGATCCTGCCTATGCCGGAGCTGTCTATAATTATGGGCAGAACGTGAACGGAGTCTTCGTTCAGACCGGCGAGGACCGCGCGCTCCAGCAACAGCATGTCGATTTCGCGCTGAAGAATATCAACTATGAAACCCTCGCTGCGTGGGGCGTGCCGGCGTCGGCGTTGAACGATCAGCGCTGGCAGCTCAACCAGACCGAGCTGGCTGTGGTGCCCGCGGGTCTTGCGGCGACCACCGACACACTCTCGAAGGGATATGAGTTCGAGTTGAATTTCCGCCCGGTGCAAAACTGGGATATCATGGTCAATGCGGCCAAAGCGATTGCCCAAAGAACCAATATTGCTGGAAACTTTCGGGACTACGTCGCGTCTCGGAACGAAGTATGGAACGGAGTCGGCGGTGAGTTGCGTCAGAGTGGTACGAGTGCGGCCACCGCTTTTAAGGTTCAGTGGAACGACTCGTTCTACCGAAACTACCTGCTGCAAACCCTGCTTGACGGCAGCAATGCTCCGGAGATCCGCCCGTGGCGCGCCAATTTAGCGACACGGTATCAGTTCGCCAAAGGTAAGTTAAAGGGTGCCAGTGCGGGCGGTGCCTATCGCTGGCAGGACCGGGTGGTCGTCGGTTACGAGTCGGTGAGAAGAACGATTCAGGGCGTCAGCTCGGAAACCTTCGATATCGGCAGTCCTTATTACGGTCCCTCGGAGAAGGCCATCGACCTTTGGGTGGCGTATCAGCGACGAATCGACAAACGGATCAACTGGCGTATCCAGCTCAACGTGCAGAATGCGTTTGGTACGAAGGAGCTGATACCCCTCAATATCAGCCCGGATGGCACCTATGGCGCCTACCGTATCCGCGAAGGCGCGACTTGGTCCTGCACCAACACCTTCACGTTCTAGCGACCGGCCCCGGGAAGGGCTTTGTGGTGGCTCGCCTCTGCCGGTGGGCTCGCCGAGCCCGTGGGCAGCGCCATTGCGCGGCCGGTGCGCTCAGGAAAGCGTCCGCTGCCGATAGGCACTGGGGCTGATTCCAAGCTCCCGGCGAAAAAGCCGGTTGAAAAACGACAACTGATTGAATCCGTGGCTGAGGGCGATATCGCTCACCGCATCGTCGGTTTGTTGGAGCGCTTTAACAACCGCCTGGAGGCGAACCTGATTGCGGAAGGTGGAAAACGATTTCCCGACGTGAAGATGAAACTGGCGGGCAAAGGTGGCGCGACTCATGCCAGTCAGCTTGAGGAGCTCCGGCAAGTTGAGCGGCTCGCGGTAGTTGGCGAGGATGTAGCTGACCGCCCGGCGGATCGACTCCTGCACGTTGGCGGAGCCGGAGAGCGAAAAGGATCGGTCGGAAACCCGACGCAGGTCCCCGATGGGCGCGGCGACCAGACTCGAGAGGATTTGAAAGAAAACCGAGAGACGCTCAAGCCCTGAAAGGCGCGTCAGGCGCTCCATGCGCTGACGGACAGTCTCGGCCGTGCCCCCCCGGACATCCAGTCCAAGCGAGGCCAGCTCGATGAGAGGCCGCAGCAGCGCGGTCTCGGCGAAAGTCCAAAAACCATGTTCGGCGGGGAAGTCCCACTGGATCGAGAGACCCGACGAGTGGCCGCGCATATGCCAGTAATGGGGCACATTCGAACCGATCAAGACGAGATCGCCCGATTCAAAGGCGTCGATCTGGTTGGCGACAAAGCGGGTGCCTGCGCCTTTCTGGATATACGTCAATTCGGTCGCGGCATGATAGTGCCAACGGTCCCCCTGACCTCTGAGCGTGGTGGAGGACGTGGGGGAGAAGATCGCCTCGACGCTATTGACACTCCGGCTCCACCGAAGAAGGCGGAACGATTGCCCATCTCCGAGCCTGATATTTTCATGCTGCGATGGCATTTTCGGGATCTTGAACCTCGACGTTTCGGGCGCAAGTGCTCTCGCGGGCGTGGGACGACAGTGTGAGAACTTGAGCGTAAAGGCGTAGCGGACCGAAGCATGGGCCGGATATAATGGCGGGGTCTTTGCAACCCTTCAACTCCAGCAGTCATTCCCCTGAGGTTTTCATGGCTCCTCAAACCCCGATCGTTTCTCCTTCGGCCGCTGGACAACCGGCGAAGTGCGAGCGCGACGATGAGGGGCTCGACCTCTCACAAGGAAACACCTTCCGGCGTGAAATCGTAGCGGCCTGAGTCCTCCCGCGGAATCTATGCGACGTCTCTGGGTTCTCTTGTTCGTTCTGGCACACGGTGCGGCTGCGTTCGCCGCGCCGCGGTTGGGGCTGCAATCCTACACGTGCCGTCAGATGTCCTTTGAGGACGTCGTCCTCTTTACGGCCCGCTTAGGGATCGCCGACGTACAGTTCTTTAAGCGGCACCTCAATCCGGACGATCCTGACGAGGTCAACCGTGAGAAGCGGGAGTTCATGCGAAAGCACCGCGTCACCGCTTACTCCGGGTACTTCGACACCGGTCTGGATCAGGCGCAGAACCGAAGGGTCTTCGAACTCGCGCGGCTTTTCGGGATGAAGTTCGTGGTCATTGAACCCAAGGAACTGGCCGCGTGGGATCTGCTCGAGGCGCTGGTGCGGGAGTTCAACATCGGCGCAGCGGTTCACAATCATGGTACGGGATCGGTGTATGGCGATCCCGCGATCGTCCGGCAGGTCCTCGCGGGCCGGGATCCGCGGATCGGGGTCTGCCTGGATATCGCCTGGGTCTCGGTGGCGGGCTTCGACGCGGCCGCGATCTTCCGGTCCTACGGAAATCGCGTTTTCGATCTGCATCTCAAGGACAAGGTGGTGGTGGCCAGGGACGGAAACGTGGCGACGATCGACACCGTGATTGGCCATGGCCAGGTCAATCTCGGAGGAGTGGTTGCGGCCATCAAGGAAACGGGGTGGTCAGGAGTGATGGCGCTCGAAACCGACAGTTCCGAGTTTGCCGCCGCGCCCGAGGTCTTTGTCCGGTCGGGGCAGGTCTTCTTTGACCGGCATTTCGGCCCGAGCCCTCCGCCGCCGGCGGGAACGGAGCCGTCATCGATTTCAGAAACTCCGCGGGCGTTGACCGACGAGGAAGGGTCCATTCTCCGCGCGGGCGTGCGTGAACTGGAACGTAAGGTTGCCGCCCTCGGCCCGACGGACGTGGGACCTGACGTAGATCTGTACCGGAAAGGGATCGTGTGGGCGTTGCGGTATCAGTCTGTGTTCACCGCCGCGGATCGAGAGCAACTCAAGCGCGCGTTCGATCGCGGGAACGAGCGGGCGGATGCGGCCTTGCTTGGACGTACTCCGTGGCGGGCGGCTCAAGGGCGACTTTTGCGCGCCTACGTCTCGAAGATTGACGGTTCCACTCAGCCGTTCGGCCTGATCGTTCCGAAGAACCACGATGGTGTTCGGCCCATCCGCTTGGATGTCGTCCTGCACGGAAGCTCCAGACCGGTGGGCATGAGCGAGCTCCGCTTTGGGGCCCGCTTCGACTCCGTCGACGCACTCAAGCGGGAGGTTCCTGACGACGACTACATTGAATTACACCCGCTCGGACGCGTTGAGAACGGTTTTCGCTGGGCGGGAGAGACGGATATTTTTGAAGCGATTGAAGCGGTTTGCCGCGACTACCGGATCGACCGGGATCGTATGGTGCTGCGTGGGTTCTCCATGGGTGCATCGGGGACGTGGCATATCGGTCTCAAGCGGCCGGATCGCTTTGTGGCGATCGGTCCCTACTGCGGTTATGTCGACACCCGAAGGTTCTCGCAGATGCCTTCGCCTACGCCCCGAGTCCGGGTCGATCGCCTGCCCTGGCACCAGGATCGCATTCTTCCCCTGTTGGATGCGATCGGATACGCCGCCAACGCCGGAATCGTTCCGGCCATCGCGGCGATGGGGGAAAAAGACCCCGGATTCCTGAATCACTCGTTCATGGCCGAGGCCATGACGCAAGAAGGGCTCCAGATGGTAAACCTCGTGTCACCGGGTACCGCCCACGCGATCGATCCCGTGACACAGCGCGAACAGCTAAGCCTGATTAAGGCGTTCGCGGATCGAGGACTCGATCGTGCGCCGAGGCACCTGCGTTTTGTGACCTGGACCCTGAAGTACAGCCGCGCTCACTGGCTCGAGGTCCTCGGACTGGATGAACACTATGCGCGGACCGAGGTGGATGCCTGGGCGGATCCCGACGGGTCGGTCGAGATTCGGACCTTGGAAAACGTGGCAAGGTTCTCAATCTCCGCGCCGATGCTGCAAAGTGCCTCCGCCCGGCTGCGAATCGCCGGGCAGCCGGTGGCATTGAGCGGGTTTGCACCAGGCCCGTTGCCGCGCAGCCTGGTGTTTGTCCGGGAGAACGGCCACTGGAACGTCTTGGAGGAGCGCGGGACCGTTATGCTGACGGGCAAACGACCGGGGCTCCAAGGTCCGATCGACGACGCTTTCATGGCGGCCTTTCTCTGCGTGCGTGGCACGGGCCGTCCGTGGAACGAGGCTGTGAACGCCTGGAGCCGCTCCTGTCTGGATCGCTTTGGCTACGAGTGGGCCCGCTATATGGGTGGCGATTTGCCGGTGAAGACGGATGTGGAGGTGACGTCGGAGGACCTTCGCACGAAGCACCTGATTCTTTTTGGGGACCCCGGCAGCAACCGGTGGATACGCGACGTCCTCTCCGGACTCCCCCTTGGCTGGAGCCCGACTGTGTTGACGCTGGGTGGGGCGACCTATCCGGCCGAAAGCCATGTGCCGCGACTGATTTGTCCCAACCCGCTGCCGGGCGCGGAAAACCGCTATGTGGCGATCAATAGCGGGCATACCTTTGGCGAGCGGGACTTCACCGCCCCCAACTACATGCTCTTTCCGCGACTCGGCGACTGGGCGGTCTCGAAAGTGGCCACCGACGCAAACGTTGGCCCGGCGACCGCACACGTTCCAATGGAGGAACCGGTCCGCGCGGGCTTTTTCGGCGAAGATTGGAAAACGCCGTGGACGCAGCCGGCCGTCCCAACGGCTTCACCAACGGGCTCCCGGGCAACGCGGCTGCCGGGCGCCGTTTCCTCCGTTTCGTATCCATGACTTTCTCTCACCCGCTGTTCCATCGATTCTGCCTGGCTCTGGTTGGCTGGGTCTCCCTGGGTTGGTTCCTGCTGCCCTCTGCGTCGTGTGCGGATGTGGAGTGGCGCGCGGGTTTTGCGCGTGCACGAATTACACCTACGGAACCGATCATGCTGGGCGGATACGCGAACCGGCAGGAGCCCTACAGGCGGGTGATTCAAGATCTCCACGTCAAGGCCCTTGCCCTGGAGGACGGGCGGGGTTTTCGAGTCGTCCTCCTGACCTGCGATGTTTTGGGGTTCCGCGCCCCGGCCGCCACGGCGATCCTCGATCGCATCTGTGCCCAATCCGGGCTGGAACGGTCGCAGATCCTGCTCAACTCGAGCCATACCCACACGGCGCCCGCCCCCTCATTACCCCTCGGAACGATCGTGAACGCCACCGGGACGACGAGTTGGGAGCGGTATCACCAACGTCTGCTGGACTCCGTCGTGGAAACGGCACTCTCGGCCTTGGCGGACTTGCGTCCGGCAAAACTGTCCCATGGCTCCGGCATCGCCACCTTCGTGATGAATCGTCGCGAACCGACGCCTCAAGGCATCAAGCTGGGTTTCAATCCCCGCGGACCGGCTGACCGCAGTGTGCCGGTGTTGCGGGTCGCCGACGTAAACGGCACCCTGCGAGGCATCGTTTTTGGGGCGGCCTGTCATGCCACGACGATTCCTCCGCGCGACAATGAAGTCACCGGCGACTATCCGGGATTCGCCCAGGACTACCTCGAAAACCAGTTCCCGGGTGTGCAGGCGATGTTCATGCAAGGATTTGGCGGAGATGCCGGTCCTTACCCAAGCGGTCGGCTCGACTATGCCCGCCAGCACGGCGCGACGCTCGGAGCGGAGGTCAAACAGGTTCTGGAGGGAACGTCGCTGGTCGAGGTTCATGGCCCCCTGAAAACGGCGCAGGTCTTTGCCGACCTTCCTTTGGCCGCACCGCTGAGCCGGAGGGAGATCGAGGCGTTGACTGCGAGTCCCCAGCTCTGGCAGAAGGCGGCGGCCAGTCACATGCTCATGCAGCTGGAGAAGGGGGTGGTGCCGCTCACGACCTACCGGGCGCCGTTCACGCTCTGGCAGTTTGGCCAGGACCTGACGTTGGTGGCGCTGCCGGGGGAGGTCGTGGGCGATTACGTGGCTGGCATCGAACGGGTGCTCGGTCCCCTCCGTCTCTGGCTGTCGGGGTACAACAACGACGTGTTCGGATATCTTCCCTCCGCGAGAGTGCTGCGCGAGGGCGGGTACGAGACCCGGGGGCTCTACAGTGGCGAGCGGTTCGATCCGGCGGTGGAGGAGCATGCGATCGGCGTTGTCCGCGAACTCGCCAGAAGCGTCGGCAGGAGCCTGCCGTGAACCGCCTTCGTGTTCAAAAAATGAATACAGCGGGCAGACTCACCTCGACGCGGCCGGGGCCCGAAGCGGTCCGTGGAGATGACTGAGGACCGCGTCGGTCAAATCTTTCGCGGCCGAGGCGGTAAAGGGCGTGACGGTGGACTCGTATCCGCCGTAGGTGAGCTCGGTGTCCGTCAACAGGTATCCCAGCCATCCGTTGGTGTATCCAAAGAAGAACGTGAAGGCGAAGGGCGATCGATCGCGGATGTCGTTGGCGACTTCACAAAAGAGCTCCAGAGGCGCTGCCCAGATGGCCACATCCCGATCGATTTTGAGAAATCTGACCGGCAACCTGACGACCGGTGCGGCCTCCGGCGTGTTATGTGCGTAGCCGGCCAGGTCGGCCGGCCATTCCAGGCCCGGTTTCATGGGCGTCTCGACGGTGATTGCGCCGGCCTGCAGTTTTGGCGACGCCCGTGTGTTCTTGATCGCACGGTATCCTTCGACGATTTTGTCGCCCAGAAGGACCTTGAACTGGGTCAAATGTCCCGCGCGGGGGTTTGGATAAACGCTGTAGATCGGCGCGAGATTGCCGGCGGCCCCATTGATGAAGAGCATTGGCGCGCCGACCACGCTCTCGACATAGTCAGCGACCACGCCCTGGACATCGCCGCTGACTTGGAGATGGGCTCCGCTGAGGACGGTGCCATGGATCGCGTAATTTGCGACCACCGCGATCGGGGATCCGTCCTGGGCGTCGATGCGAATCAGTCCGATGCGACGGTCCACGGGACCGTCGGGATTCATCCCCAAGGACGTGGTTCCATCGAGCTCGCGAGCGCGTCGATTGATATTCGCTTGGGAGTATCCCCACCCGACGCCGAGCGTCGCGGGCTGGAGACTCGCGCGGGCGCGCGAGATGCCCTCGATCAGTGCCCTTTCCACCACCGCGGCATACGCCATGTCGGGTTCGTGTTCGTACCGCTGCTTCATGAACGCCGCGGGGAGTCCGGGGGGGCCCAGTTCAGGAGCGGAGTGAGTATGGGTCAGGGTCCACCAGACGTTGACCGCCTCGATGCCGAGTTCGGCCCGAAGAGTGCTCATGACCTGGTCATAGTAGCCGGGTGACTTCACGCAAAACTCGGATGAAACGATAAAAAACTGGGTCTTTCCATCGTCGAGGGCGAGAATGCGGTGATAGATCCGGTGGAGGATGCCGGTGGACTTTCTGGCGGCATAACCCAGGAGCATCTGCGGTGTATCCGGGGTCACGTCCACCTTGACGACGGAGGCCCGAAAGTCCTGCGCGAGCGCACTGGCAGAGAGAAGAAGGGAGACGAGCAGCAGTCGGGCCCGTGGGATCGACGACGAAGAAATGCGGATGGGAAAAACGCGGCCGGGCAGAAGGAGAGATCTCATAAAACAAAGGCGTGATCCGCCAGGCCCGATTTGCGCCGACAAGGGGCAGAGGGCGGCTGGCTCGACTCACGGTAGCGTGAGTCACCGCACGTGACTACGCCTATTCACTCAATCCCTACCACTATCGACCTGATCGCTTTCAGTAGCGTCCCTCAGTCTGAAGTGTAGGTACATTCTACGATCCGAACGTTTTCGCGCCGATGCCGACGAGCATTTGCTTTCCCGGCACGGGCGAGTCCGGCCATCCCCCCCCCGTTCGGAGGTGCGCGCCGCCTAGGCTGGCAACAAACGGCCGACCGGCTTCGGGAATATTTGGCGCTCGGAAGGCTCCAACCATTATTGTTATGATCGTCGACTTTATGCTCTCGTCCTCATCGTCGAGGCTTGGCTGCACGTGCATGGTGCCGACGGCGACTCGCGCGGCACGGCGCGCCGCCCCTTCCTCATGCCGCTCCTAACGCATCTCGACTCGGCGGCGCTCGGCCACGTTTCTGAAATCGCCGATGCCGACGCACCTCAAACCCCGCGCGGTTGCCCATCGCAGGCGTGGTCGCACGCGAACTCCTCCGCCTGACCGCGCTTTTCGGCACCAGATCGGAGAAAAACTCCCGCCCCGCCGCCCGTTCCTCACTCCACTTTCGAAAACTCCCCACCACCGGCACCGCTTCATGAAATCTCCCCTTTCCCGCTCTTCCCCCGAATCGCTCCGTCTCGCCGCCGCCAACGCCGGTCGCGAAGCCTGGCGTCGCTGGGGCCCGTATCTGTCCGAGCGCCAGTGGGGCACCGTGCGCGAGGATTATTCGCCGCGCGGCAACGCCTGGGAGTATTTCCCGCACGATCACGCGCGCAGCCGTTCCTACCGCTGGGGTGAGGACGGTCTCGCCGGCATGAGCGACGACCGGTCGCGCCTCTGTCTCGCCGTCGCGCTCTGGAACGGCCACGACCCGATCCTCAAGGAGCGCCTCTTCGGCCTCACCAACGGCGAGGGCAATCACGGCGAGGACGCTAAGGAACTCTACTACTACGTCGATGCCACGCCGACGCATTCCTACCTGAAGATGCTCTACAAGTATCCGCAGCGGCAGTTTCCCTACGAGCGGCTCGTCGAAGAAAACCGTCGGCGCGGCAAGGACCAGCTCGAGTTCGAGCTGCTCGACACCGGCATCTTTGACGATGACCGCTACCACGATGTCGTCGTCGAATACGCAAAAAATTCTCCCGACGACCTCCTCCTTAAAGTCACCGCCCATAACCGCGGGCCCGAGGCAGCCACGCTCCATGTCCTCCCCCAGCTTTGGTTTCGCAACACCTGGTCCTGGCAGCCCGGCGCCGCGCGCCCGACCCTCGCGGCCGTCGGCGACTATACCGTCCTCGCGCACCATGCCGACCTCGGTGACTACCGTTTCGACTGCGACGGCCCGGCCGAGATTATTTTCTGCGATAACGACACCAATGCCCGCCGTCATTACGGCCAGCCTGACGCCGCCGGATTTTTCAAAGACGGCATCGACGATTGCATCGTCCACGGCCGGCGCGAGGCCGTGAACCCCGCGCGCACCGGCACCAAAGCCGCCGCGCATTTCGTCCTCAACGTCCCCGCTGGCGGCAGCGTCTCCGTCCGCGCCCGCCTCCGTCCCGACGTTCCGTCCGCCCGCTCTTCCTCAGGGCCCTCCTCCTTCGCCGACTTCGACGCAATTTTCGCCACCCGTCTCGCCGAGGCCGACGCGTTCTACGGCGCGCTCCAACGCGATCTGGCGGACGCCGACGCGCGTCTCGTGCAGCGTCAGGCCTTCGCCGGCATGATCTGGTCGAAGCAGTTTTTTTACTACGACATCCCCGGGTGGATCGCCGGCGATGCCAGCCAACCGCCACCGCCCGTTGAGCGAAAAAATGGCCGCAATCGCGAGTGGCTTCACCTCAAAAACGCCGACATCGTATCGATGCCCGACAAGTGGGAATTTCCGTGGTATGCCGCGTGGGACCTCGCATTTCACTGTCTTCCGCTCGCGCTCGTCGACGCCGACTTTGCCAAGCAGCAACTCGTGCTCCTCACGCGCGAGTGGTATATGCACCCCAACGGCCAGCTCCCCGCCTACGAGTGGGCCTTTGGCGATGTGAATCCACCCGTCCACGCCTGGGCCACGTGGCGCGTCTTCCAGATCGACCGCAAGCAGAACGGCGGCGCCGGCGACCTCGCGTTTCTCGAGCGCGTGTTTCACAAGCTCATGCTCAACTTCACATGGTGGGTGAACCGGAAGGACGCGCAGGGCCGTAACATTTTTCAGGGTGGCTTCCTCGGCCTCGACAACATCGGCGTCTTCGACCGCAGTGCGCCGCTGCCGACGGGCGGCCACCTCGACCAGGCCGATGGCACCAGTTGGATGGCGATGTATTCGCTCAATCTCATGCGCATTGCCCTGGAACTCGCGCGCCACAACCCCGTTTACGAAGACATCGCCACGAAGTTCTTCGAACATTTTCTCTCCATTGCCGCGGCGATGAACAACATCGCCGACGAGGGCCTCGGCCTCTGGTGCGAAGAGGACAAGTTCTACTACGACGTGCTCAATCTGCCCAACGGCCACTCCCGCGCGCTCAAGATCCGCTCGATGGTCGGTCTCATCCCGCTCTTTGCCGTCGAGGTGCTGGATCCCGCGTTGCTCGACGAGTTGCCCAACTTCAAACGCCGGCTGGAGTGGTTCCTCGCGAACCGCCCCGAACTCGCGAAACTCGTCTCGCATTGGAATCAGCCCGGCATCGGTTCGCGTCGGCTTCTCTCGCTCCTCCGCGGCCACCGCATGAAATGTCTGCTCCGCCGCATGCTCGACGAGACCGAATTCCTCTCCGACTACGGCATCCGCGCCCTCTCGCGCCATCACCTCGACACGCCCTACGAGTTCAACTCCGACGGCATCCGGATGGGCGTGCGCTACGAACCCGCCGAATCCTCCTCCGGCCTCTTCGGCGGAAACTCCAACTGGCGTGGCCCGATCTGGATGCCGGTGAACTATCTCCTCATCGAGTCCCTCCAGAAATTCCATCACTACTACGGCGACGACTTCAAGGTCGAGTGTCCCACCGGATCCCGCGTGTTCGTCACGATCGAGAAGGTCGCCGCCGAACTCTCGCGCCGCCTCACGAAAGTATTCCTCAAGGACGAAACCGGCGAACGCCCCGTGCTGAAATACCATGCCAAGCTTTCCGGCGACCCGCACTTCAAGGACCTCGTGCTTTTCCACGAGTATTTCCACGGCGACACCGGCCGTGGCGTCGGCGCCTCGCACCAGACCGGTTGGACCGGCCTCGTCGCCAAACTTCTTCATCCGCGCGCGGGCGACGAGAACGCCGTGCTCGTTTCCGTTCCGAAGAATCGATCCGAAAAATCCGCCGCGGCACATAAATAATTTCCCTTCGCCACGCTCTTACATCATCTCCTTGACCTCCCCCTCGCTCTCGCAACGCGTCGTTTTCATCACGGGTGCCTCAGGCAACCTCGGCGCCGCCACCGCTCGCGCCTTCCAACGCGTCGGGGCGCACACCGTCCTCGTCTACCGCACGGCCGACCATCTGCTCCTCGGCGGCATCGATCTCGCCGACGAAGCTTCCGTCGCCGCCGCCCTCGGTTCCGCCGTCGAGCGCTTCGGCCGACACGCGTGCCGGCGGGTTTGGGGCTTGGATTGAGCCACACGCGGCCGTCCCGCACGGCGACCTCGAACGTCGGCACTTTCTCGGTGAACGGCGCGGGCGAGGCGCCCGTCTCCGGCCGATATGGGTAGCCGTGCCACGGGCACGTGATGCAGCCGGAGGAAAAGACCGACGCCGCCGGCGAGCGCGGTGTCGTAGATTTTTTTCTGCCGGCTCCAGCCGACCGCCCGGTAGCCGACACTCATGGGGCGGGATTGGTTCGCAGCGTCTCAGGAAGCCGCTCCATCAGTGGCGCGGGCCGACGCGCGGACCACGCGGCGATCAAAATAACGGCGAGCGCCGCGGCGAGCGTGAGCCATGCGTGCCGATGACGACGGCGGAGCTGCGCAATCATGGCTGCGTACCCCCGGCGGCGTCGCGGTGCGCGTTGCGTTCCGCGTGCGGATGTCCGGCGCCGCTGCGCGCACGCGCGAGCAGCCAAGGCCACTGAGCGACGAGCCCCGGCGAAATCAAAACGCGAAAGCCCCACGGGCCCGTGCCTGCACTTGCGTCGAGCCGGCGCAATCCGCGCACGTGCCACCAGGGCAGCAGCATCACCCCGACGAAGGTGTAGGCATAGGCGGCACGGACCAGCCACGTTGCGAGTAACGGAGATATAAGCGTCGGATTAGGGGAGACAACGCACCACCTGCGTATTCCCGGAAACCGCCAGCAACCGTTCCGCCTCCGCCACAATGCCCTCGACTGGCCAAAGCCGGCCGACGCCCTCGTAGCCGCACGCCTGCATGCCCGCCTCGGGCCCTATGAAAACGTGGCCGCGCGCGCGCAGCGTCGCGACGTTGGCCTGCGTCGCGGCGTGCAACCACATCTTGCCGTTCATTGCCGGCGCGAGCAGCACGGGCGCGCGATTCACGAGGTAGAGCGCCGTTAGAAAATCCGGCGCGAGCCCATGCGCGAATTGCGCGAGTATGCTGGCCGAGGCGGGCGCGACGAGCAGCAGGTCGGCGCGGTCGGCGAGATTCACGTGCGCAATCTGCGCCGGGTCATCCTCGCTCCAAAGCTCGTGCGCGACGGGCTGATGCGTGACGGCTTGGAATGTGAGCGGCGCGATGAATTTTTTCGCGCCCTCGGTGAGCACCGCGCGCACGGACGCGCCGAGCTGGGTGAGCTTGCTCGCGAGGTCGGCGGCCTTGTAGGCGGCAATGGAGCCGGTCACGCCCAAGACGATGGTCTTGCCGGCGAACGGCGACGCGGACACAGCGGCATTCATGGGAAACGAGTCAAGTCGCTGCTCCCGATAGTGCAACGTGCAAGCGCGTCGCTCCACCGAACAGGCGGGCGGCGAGCGTTTTGCGATCCGTCTCGCGGGCTCGGCCGCTTCTCCGCTTGCCGCGGGGCACGGGCACGCTCGAAAAATGGGAAGAGGAGGTGAGCGTGGCTTGAGGGCTTACATTATAGGATGTCCAAAAAAGAGGTCACGGTCGTCTTCAGATAATCTGGCATCTCTACGTGTCCAGGTAGGCTGTTAATTCGACCAGCCAAAGTCCTGGGCCCCAGGAAAACTCACCGACGTTGAGGGTTGCGAGCGAGTGGCCATACTCCAAGGCGCTTGCTGCGATTATCAGGTCATAAGGTCCGAGGAGATTCCCAGCTGTCGCCAAAGTGCCCCAAAGTGTCGCCTGCCGGCGGGCCACCGCCAAGTCGTAGTCGTTGATAGGGATTGAAGCGAAGAGCTTTTCCGCAAAAGCGGAAAGTTTCGCGCGCCGTGTGGCCGGATGTGCCCGCTCAACCCCGTGAAGAAATTCGGCCGCCGTTATCGTAGTGAGGAAAAACGAACGATCCTCATTCGCCGCAGCGAATGAACCCAAGTTCAGTTTCTGTCTCTCGGCGGCGATGAGAACAGACGTGTCGAGGACTACTCCCATTTGTCTTTGACCGACGGCAGGGCGCTACGGGCCTCGGAAAGGTCCGTCTCGAAACGATGGGCTTCTTCTGCAGTAAGATGACTCAGTGACGGCCACGATCCGGCCAAGTCCTTCCCTGTGATATTCTGGTCTACGGGAATTATTTTTGCGACCGGTTTGCCGTTTTTCGCCAAAACCGCGCTTTCCCCTTGGTAACGGACGCGGTTAATGAGATCCGAAAAAGCGCGCGAGGCCTGACTCACTGTCAGGGTTCTGCACATTCTGAAAATCGGATTTTATGAAATTCATAAAATCAAGATAGCTTGAAGCACCCGTACGCGGTGCCGAAAGGAAACCGCGAACGGCAGCGTGCGCATGGTGCGGTCAATCGCAGCCAATCCGGTTTTGTTGCCTTCAAAGGTGTCGCCGTCGAGACAATCCGGAAGGTGTCAGGCCGGAATGGCGCTTAGTAAGAGGCAAGGTTCGTCATTCCCGTATCTGACATTGAGATACGTTTATCTCGACGACCGTTTGGCCGGTTCGGGGCGGGCGGCGGACTCAAGCGCGAATCGCGCCCGGTGCATTCAGTGCTTCCTCGTCGCCGTGCGGTCCAATGGTTTCACCGGCGGGAGAATATCCCGGAAGGCTGCGCCATAAATGTCCCAGACGGTCAGGAACAATCCGAAGACGAGTGGGCCGGCGATGAATCCGATGGGACCGAACAGAAAGAGGCCGCCGAGCGTGCCGATCAAGATCAGCAGGTCGGGCATCTTGGCATCTTTGCCGACGAGCCTCGGACGTAGCACGTTGTCGATCGTGCCGACAACCGCGGCGCACCACGCGGCGACCAGCGTCGCGGCCAAAACCCGGTCGGTGGCGAAGAGGTAGACGACCGCCGGGACCCAGATCAGTGCCGAGCCGACACCCGGAATGACCGAAAGCACCACCATGATCGTTCCCCAAAAAGCGGCGCCGTCGATTCCGGCCGCCCAAAGCGCCAGCCCGGCCAGCGTTCCTTGGACGATGCCGATGATCACCGTGCCCTTGATCGTCGCGCGCGTCACGGACGTGAAACGTTCGATCATCTGCAGTTCGTCTTCGTGGCGCAGGGGAATATAATAAAGGACCTTGTCGAGGATGATTTTCCCATCGCGGAGAAAAAAGAACATCGCGTAAAGCATCACGAAGGCATTCAGCAAAAAGGTCGCGGTGCCGGTGGTCACGCGGGATGCGGCCGTGACCAGGATGCCGCCGGCGGACTTGGCGGCCAGACCGAGGTTGTCGACAATCGTTTCCTGGCTCGGAACGTAGGGGGCAAGCACGGGGAATCGGGATACGAGCCAATCGTGCACGTTGAATCCGCTCGACGGACCGAAGTGCTCCTGCGCCCACGGAATGGCCTTTTCGCTCACCTCGAGGGCTTGACCGATGACCAGACCGGCAAACGCGCCCAGAGGACCTACGGCGAGCACAATGAGGATCAGTAAAGTCGCAAATGAAGCCAGGGACGTTCGCCCTCGAAAGCAGCGGGAAAGCCAGCGGTAAAGGGGATGGCTCAGACCCGCGAGCATCGCACCGAGCAGGAGCGGCCTCAGGAACGGCCAGGCGACCGCTAGCGCGAGAAGCGTGATCGTCGCCACTAACAGCAGCACGAAAGCATTGCGAAAATTCCGGCCCCTAATGGGGGATTCGGGCATGAGGTCTTTCATTGAATGGTTGGAAACTTCTTCCCGTCTTTGCGGGCCGAGGAAAGCAAATTGTTCTCCCGGGGGAATCGCAACGCATCGCTTCGGCCAACCCCGCAGGTCTTGCACGCATTTCGCACGCTTCCGCGATGCAATAACGCGCTGCAGGATGGCCACAGAACCCTTTCGACTAGCCGTGCTATCGGGGCAACCGTGATCCGACCTTTTCCGGAGCTTGCAGACCCCACAAGGATTCATCAATTGAAAGGAAAGATGCTTTCAATTGACACTATTACCTGAAAGGCTGTGACTGTTCACATGAAAGCTCTCTCGACTCGTGTACACGCAAAATCCGGTGCCACTCGAGACGTTGCAAAAGTTTTGGGCCGGGCTAAAGCAACGGTACCCGTGTCTTTCCATCCCACCTTGGATCGCATCCGCGATGGCATTCCCTTGGTCGAATTTGAAAAGCTGGCGACGAAGCTTGGCCTCACCCAAGAGGAGTTTGGGCGCAAGATAGGCATTTCCGTCCCTACCTTGTCCCGCCGGAAAAGAGCGGACACGCCGCTGGACTCCGAACACAGCGACCGGCTGCTCCGATTCCAGCGTCTCTTCGAACAGACCGTCGCCCTGTTCGACGGAAACGAAATCCACGCCCAAGGCTGGCTCCGCACAGCGGAGCCGGCCCTGGGAAACCTAAAACCCATCGACGTCGCCGAAACGGAAGCCGGCGCCCGCGAGGTCGAAAAGGTGCTGGGCCGCCTCGAATACGGGGAACTCGCGTGACGATCGCAGCGTGGCGTTTGGTCAAGTGGCAGCACAGCCATGAAGCCTTTACGGGCGACGGCAGTCACAAATTCGGCAACCGCTGGAATTCGCCCGGAAGGCGAGTGGTCTATGTCGGCGACACGCAAGCGCTGAGCGCGTTGGAAAACATTGTACATTTCCGAAAGGGCCAGACTCCGCCCTCCTACGCCTTTCTTTCCGCGGAGTTCGACGACAGTTTGGTCGGTGAGTTGGTCGGGGCACTCCCATCCGATTGGGCGAACAAACCCCACCTCACGGCGACCCTGGGCGACGAGTGGTACGACACCCAGCGTTCGTGTGTCCTCGCCGTGCCGACGGCTCTGGTGCCGCGCGGTACGAACTACCTTATCGACGTGACCAATCCTGGTTTCTCGAAAATCCGGCTGGGATCGCCAACTCATTATTCCTTCGACGCCCGCATCACTTCTATAATCTCGTCGGCCGCGAAGCGTTCCTGACGTCGACGTCCCCCAAACTGAGCGAAAACGGTCAAGTGTTTCTTCCTGCGTTAGTGTCCGCCTCTGACTGCTGAACCTTCCTTCCACTCTCTGACCTCTTCCCCCGTTCCCCTCTCTGCGTTCTTTGCGTGATCCTGTGAAAAATTCCGGAAGGTCTGCGGTCGTGTCCTAAAATCTGCGTCCATCTGCGTAATCTGCGGATAAACTACGGATCCTCACGACTTGGGTCTACAGATTACGCAGATGACCGATCCAAGGTTTCGGGAGGACGAGAGGAGTCGCACTGACCCCTCTGCGGTACTTCGCCGCACCACACCACGCCATGAACTTGCCCCGTGTTTCACGGGTGGAGCAGGGCGATGAAAGACGTCAGCGCCAACACCGCTGGCTGAACTCACCCTGCTCACCTTCAATCTCGCTTTAATTTTGGGAATACCCGATCGGGAGAATCCATATCGAGATAACCCATGGGCGCCCGGGCAAGCCGGCGGCTCGCTGCCACCGGGGCGTCCCCGTCTTCCGTCAGGTGAAAACGCGCCATTCGCGTGAAATCGTTCATTGAGCCCATGATAGACCGGTTGGGGATTCGAGCGAGCTGGAGCGTGGACAGTTCCGGTTCGATCCAGCGTTCGAACTGGCGCTCCTGCAAAGGCGATCCCCGCGAGATGAGTTTCAATTCTTCCAAAAATGCACGGACCAGGCCGTCGAGCGTTTTTAGCCCGCGTGCAGGTACGATGACCGGAAACAATGAAGGCGTGTTTACAAAGAGGTAATAACGGCGACCCGCGCTGAAGTCATGAACGCACCAATCCGCAACGGGGTTCTGAACCACGGCTTGTTTGTCCGGAATTGAAATCCGAAGCTTCCGCGCAAGCTTCAAAGTAGGACGCAGCGTGAACACGCGCGGAGTGATAAACGGAAGAGACGGCTCGAAGCAACCTCGGCAGCATTCGGCCGCTTTAAGCGATCGCCTCATGTCGGGTCGGGCCGGGAGGGGTTTGCCGCCGTCAGAGGCTGGTGCGCTCGCGGAAAAGCTGGGCCTGGCGGCGGGAGAATTCGACCTCGGGGCCTCTGCGGAGGCTGACTTTGACGCTGCCGCTGAACCACGGCTCGACGGCTTCGATAAAGGTGAGGTCGACGAGTTGCGAGCGGTTGGCGCGGAGGAAGAGCGACGCGGGCAGGCGGGACTCCATCGCGCCGAGGGTTCTGTAGAGGAGAAGTTTTTCCGCGCCGAAATGAAGGCGGGTGTGGTTGCCGTCGGCTTCGAGGAGGCGGAGGGAACGCACGGGGATGAACCACGTGCGGTCGCCCTCGCGCACGAAGACGTGATCGTCTTCGCGGAGCGGGGCGGTGGGGGCTTCGTCTTCGGCCGGGCTGGCGGGCGCGGGGGGAGATCCGGGCGAAGCGGGCGATGGGGACGAAGCTGCGCCGGCGATTTTCTCCAGCCGCGTGCGCACCTTGGCCAAGGCGGCGGCGAGGCGCTGCGGGTGGACCGGCTTCATAAGGTAGTCGAGGGCGTTGACTTCGAAGGCGCGGAGGGCGAAGGCGCACCCTGCCGCGTTCGCTGAGAAAATGGTCCCGGAGCTCAGCCGCCGGTCGAACCGCCGGTCGAAGGTGGGTTCACGCGATTCGGCGGATTGCCAAGGGCGATCAGTCTCGCCTACAGGCCGAGGTCTGGCGCGACATCGCCTGAGACCACCGAGCTTGCCAGAAGGAAGCATTTAGCTTCCTTTTTTGCACCATGCCGACACTCGTCATCAAATCCGTGCCCGCCAAACTCCACGCCCGGCTCAAGCGCATCGCCGCCGCCCATCGCCGCTCCCTCACCCAAGAGACCATGCACCTCTTGGAAAAAGCCCTCGCCGCCGAAGATGCCGCCCCGCCGCCCGCCCTGCGCTCGGGCGCTTCCTACTGGGCCACTCGTCCGCTCCAGCCCGCCTACGCCTCCGCTCTCGCTGCCGGCGCATTCGTCGACGGGCGCGACTCCACCGTCGCCGTCTCTGCCGAGCGCGACGAGCGATGATCGCCGCCTACTACGACACCGCCTACCTGCTCAAACTCTACCGCTCCGAACCGGGTTCCGATGCCGTGCGCGCCCACGCCGCCACGGTGGACGTGCTCGTTTGTTCCCTCCTCGGCCGCGCCGAACTGATTGCAGCGGCCCACCGCAAAGTTCGCGAAGGCACCGCCATCGCGGCCCATGTGGACGCGTTGCTCGCTCAAGTCGCCGCAGACCGAGCGGCCGGAGCCCTCGTCTGGCTACCCATCGCCGAGCCCCACCTCGACCGAGTGACGGTCGCCTTCCGCCACGCTCCCGCCACGGTGTATCTGCGCGCCGCCGACGCCCTGCACCTCGCCAGCGCCGCCGAGGCGGGTTTTGCCGAGATCTACTCCAACGATCGTCGCCTCCTCGCCGCCGCCCCGCTCTTCGGGCTGCGCGGCGTCGATGTCATCACTGCCTGATCCGAGTTACTACTCGCTACCCGCTACTTTTCCGGTCCCCATACCCGCCCCGAAGACCCAAGACATCGTCGCCCTCGGATCGACATGCCCCAACTACGCGGTCGGACGCCTAAGTGACATGGGGTTGCCTAAAGTGACATGGGGTCAAACCGCACTTGTCACCTCGTATTTGGGCGTTTGCATACGTCCGCAATTGGAAAGCCGCGTTTCGGGGCGTTCAGTGGTCTCCGAGTCGGTTGAGCCGGAAACGGCGCGGGCGATTTCCCTGCGACTTCTACGACGGCAGCCCTGAATTGAAGCGATTGGCATAGGTCGACGGCAGCCACTTCGTTCCTGAGACCAAATTTGCGCACGGAGTTTCCAGGGCAAAATGCTAGTGAATGCATATGATGACGTAGGCGTGGATTCGCAACCCGGCTTTGTCACAGGCTTCGAACAAGCACTTTCAAACGCAGCTTTGCGTCGACCGTTGCAAAGATGTCCGAGCGATAGTTGCCGCGATTGCCCGAATGCCATTAAGAAAGGTCGCTTGGGCTGGCGACAATTTCGACTTGTCCGAATTGTGCATGACGAGCGTTGCGGTGCCATCTGCGGTGCCGTCCTTCGGTTCGATCTTTGTCTTGTCGTAAGTCAATGCGCTCGCCAAAGCGGTTATCTTTTTCGGACAGCGTTGTGACTTGGTCAGTTTGAAAGGCTGGCCGCCGGGGAGCCCTTGGAAGTCATCGAAAATCGTCGTACTTGCTCCTCCGAATCCGTAGATGGCTTGGTTAGCGAGCGGCGCGACCCATCGCTATCTAGGTCGCCAATACCGTCTCAAAGTGCGGCGAGCGGAACAAGTCGAGGTGAAGCTCGTGGGCAGGTATTTCCAAATCGCATCTAGAAGTAGTGCGCCCGTCGAAATCGAAACCTTGCTCAACACCTGGTTTCGCGAAAAAGCGGTTGAGCAGTTTCCCTCGCGGCTCGCGAAATGGGTGAAGCGGTGTGAGGCGCGCAAGCTCCCGGCGCCGCAAGTGCGGCTGCTTCGAATGCCCAAGCGCTGGGGCAGTTCTCACCGGGACGGTCGCATCTACCTCAATCCCGATCTAGTGAAGGCCCCGTCCATCTGCATCGACTACGTCATCGCCCACGAAGTTTGCCATTTGCGGCACCCACAGCACGACCGGCATTTCTTTAACCTGCTCGATCGATTGTGCCCGAACTGGAGACCGATCAAGGCGCGCTTCCCCTTCTTCGAGGCGCGGACAGAAAGTGACAGCTTTTCTTCGTGCGGTAGAGATCGCAGCCTTCATGCCTCCGACGACTGAACTCTCCTTCCGCTCTCTGACCTCTTCCCCCGTTCCGCCCTCTGCGTCCTTTGCGAGCTCCTGTGAAAAATTCCGAGAGGTTTGTGGTCGTGCGTCCGAATATCTGCGTCCATCCGAGTAATTTACGGATCAAACTCCGGATCCGGACGATTGGGTCCGCAGATTACGCAGATGACCGATCCAACGGTTCGGGAGGCCGAAAGGAGTCGCGCCGACCCCGTTGAACTAACTCCATTGTCCAACCGCCCTTCGGCGCGCCGATTCTCATCCGCCGAGCCGCTCACGTGCGAGGCTCACGGCGGCACCACGATTTTCGGCGTGGAGTTTGCGGAGGACACGCTCGATGTGTTTGCTCACGGTGGCGGGCGCGCAGGCGATTATACTCGCAATCTCCGCGTCGCGCTTGCCTTGCGCGATCCAGTGCAGCACTTCGCATTCGCGCGTAGTGAGACCGGCGGTGCGAAGCTGAAGGAAATTCGGAATCGCTTGGCGCTCGGAAAAAACCAGCCGAGCTACTCCGCCCGCTTGGGGGAAACAGCGGACCCAAAGCGTTCCTCGCACGGAGTCCGTTTTGAACGAAAAAAGGGGGCGCGAAGGCAGGTCGCGCTGCAGCTGTGCGAGCGATATTCGCACCCAAGTGCGTAACACCTCGGGCAAACCGGACACCGGCCGCCACCCGGGAAAGTAGGCGCGTAACATCGCGGCCTGCACTCCAGTCAAACCGTGCGGTCGCAGCGTCGCGTCCAGCTGCAGAAACTGTTCGCCCGCGTACAGCGAGCCGCGCTCCGGTTGCACCCGAGCCCACGCTGCGGCGAGATGCGGTTGAAGCAGCGAAGCGAGGAATGCCTCATCCTCCGAAAAGCGCGCATCGCGGTAAATACCGAACGCCACCAAATTAGGTTCAGACTCGGCCACGACCACCAGTTGATCGTTCCAGCCCATTGGGCGGGCGATGCCGTTGAAATGATCAGTGCGCTGCCACGCCGCGAAATCTTCCTCCGCACGCATATGAAAAATCGGCGGAAGCTTTACCGGAGAGCGCATTATTATGCTGAACGGATTATCGTGGAGATAAACGGAGTGGTCAAGCGGTGGGGGAGCTCCACAGCGTAATTTATATAGCTGGTAGAAAGCCGTCTGTCGCCCGACCTCCTCGCACGCAAACGAGTGCAGGCTAAACCGCGCGTCGAGCGACTGCATAGCGGACGTGGTGAGTTCCTCGACACTGATCGCGGCGTAGATGGCACCTACTGTTTCCGAAAACCAGCGGGCGTCATGGCGGGTGGGCATATTTTCGATGAGCAGCGGATGCGACGGGTGCGTTGCGCCTCAGCCATGTTGTCGCAGCCATTCCTGCACGGTGTGCGCGGCGGCGAGGCGCGTCTCCGCGCCAAGTTTCAACAGGAGATTTTCGACGTGTTTGCCCACGGTCTTCGGCGCGCAGCCGAGGAGCACGGCGATCTCGGCGTCGCGTTTGCCCTGCGCAACCCAGAACACGACTTCGCACTCGCGCCGCGTCAGGCCGGTTTTCCTGAGCCGGAAATACTCCGCGGTCTCTACGTTGACGGGTGCCGTTAAGGATGCGGGCATCGCAGCGACCTGCGGCGTGGTGAGCGTGCGGCGATGGGTTTCGAGCAATTCAACGAGGTAGGCCTCGTCGTCGGTCAACGGCGTCTGGTATCCGAGGTTATCGCGCGCGAGCTGGCTCGCAGGTGGGAGCTCGACCGGGTTCACGGCCGAATGCATAGCACCGAGCGTGTCCGAAAACGCAGCTATCGTCTGAGACGTGTAAGTCATGGAGAAGCGGGAGACGGCGAGGGGCGGGAGGTGAAATTAACGGCTGGGTTTTCAACCGGTTGGCTGAACCTTGCCACACATGAGACATTGTTCACCGGCACCGGAATAAACGCTCAAAAGTCAATTCCTGCAGAGCCTATAGGCCCGGTGTTCTTGGGATATTCGCCCAAAAGATTCGCCGAACGACTACCGGAAAAATCCCCCGCAGCGAACCGCACGAGCGCAGTATCAAGCTGCCCCTCCGCCATATTTCCACAGAGTTAGCAGATAACCAACGGGTGAGGGTTTGGGAACAAGCGATAGTGGCGATCAGGAAAACCATTGCTGCCAAAAGAACGCTCTCATGATTACCTTTCATTTTGTGTCTCAGTTGGCAAATCAGTGGTTGATCGACCAGGCGTGAAGCCGTCGTTAACCGTTCACACCGCTTCAAACGATGTCGATAGCGAAAAATGCTCATCGCGCCCTTCGAGTTACGGACCAGCAACATTCCTGAGAAGTTCGGAAGTCTGGACGCCGAGAGGTCCGGATCGATTCACGGCTCGACAATGGACAAGTAGATTTCGCCAACGGTCAGTACCGTTTCTCGAGGGGCGGCGAATGGTGCGGGTTGGACGCCGGCGCGCTGCGCGACTTCACGCCACCGCGTTTATAACATGTGAGAGAAGGTGAGATGAAGGAGAGGGCGAAGGGGCGAAGTGGGATGAAATGAAGTCATTTCAACGACTCACCCGACGGTTACGGAATTTTAAACGCGCAGGCGCGGAGGCGGTGAAGCAGAAACCGGTTTCTCCGCGCGCTCCGCAAGTTCCCGTTTCCCGGTACGAGTTCTGCAATTTGTCGGAACGATGTCGGCATTGTGCTCATCATGCGCAGCACGCGCGAGCACCTCACACTGCCGCGGTGTGAGCCCTGCAGCGGGAAGTGGCCCAAAATCTTCCGAGGCTAAGGGAGGGCCGGGCGAGCAAGTGCGCACATGGCCTCCAAACAATTTGAACGTCGGTCGACGGAAATACGGAGGCCTCCGTATTCCGTCGCGGGAGGAATCGGATATTCTGGACGTCTTTCGATTCACTGTTCCTCTCAAATGGCGCATTCTATCCTCGTCAACCAAATCGCCGCACCGAGGTCATCGTGGGCGCGCCTGATGTTCGCCAGCGCCTGGATCCTCGGCGCAACGTTGGTCTCGCCAGTCGGCGCCACGTCGGTGATCGCCCCGTCCTTTCCTGAACTCGTCGAGCGGGCCGAAACTGTGGTCCATGGTTCCGTGACCGACATTCGGACGGCGTGGGTCGATCAAGCCGGACATCGTGTCATCAAGACCTGGGTCTCCATCCAGATTGAGGATCAACTTAAGGGCGGCGACGCCCAGTCGTCCATAACCCTTGAATTTCTCGGCGGGCGCGTGGGCGACAGCGAGATGACCGTCCATGGCTCACCGCGGTTTACGGTCGGCGATGAAGTGATTGTTTTTATCCACGGTAACGGACGGGACGTCTGCCCGCTGCTCGGGTGGGGCCATGGCGCATATCGCGTGGCGACCTCCGCGGCGAGCGGAGCCAAGCAGATTCTGCGCATCAACGGCCTTCCTCTGCAGAGCCCTTCGGATGTGGAACTACCCTTGACGACCCTCTCGGCAAGACACCCCGCGGTCCAGTCCCTCGCTTCCGTTCCCGGGATGTCACTCGCGGGGTTCAAGGAGGCGATTCGCCAACAGCAGAACCAAGCACCCCGTGCGAATTAACACGCCAGCGATCGCTCGGTTATTTTGCCTTCTCGCGTTCGGTCTGTTCACTGCGGTTTCAACGCGCGCATTCGTGACGTCGGGGAGTTCGTGGCCCAATGGCACCGTCACGATGCGACTCGGGTTGGGAACGCCGCCGGCGACGTTGATTGACGGATCCACCTCATTCGACGCGGTAGCGCTCGGCGCGCTCGCCACGTGGAATGACTACCTTGGGCGTATCCAGTTTTCCGGGGTAAGCGGTTCCATCCCGGCTCCCGGACGGGGGGACAGGGTGAATAACGCATTTTTTTCTTCAACGGTTTATGGGAGCGGGTTTGGAGCTAATACGCTGGCCATCGCCCTCACCTCCTTCACCGGCACAACGTACGTCGAAAGCGACGTTCTCTTCAACTCCATCTTCAATTGGAACTCCTACCGTGGGCCCATCCGCACCGCTCCCGGAGGCGGCAATCTCGTGGATTTTCGCCGGGTCGCGCTGCACGAATTTGGTCACTGTCTGGGCCTGGATCACCCCGATCAGGCCGGGCAATCGGTAACGGCCATCATGAACAGCACGATGAGCAACATCGACAGCCTAACCACCGACGATATCGCGGGCGCCCAGACCATCTATAGTATGGTCGTGGGCCCCCCCCGGTCATCACCATACAGCCTGTCGCGCAGGCAGTCGCCCCGGGCTACGAGGTCACCTTCTCCGTCGT
>Ga0105046_10001265_pt1 | contig 38541 bp, 40 predicted proteins | sample MAT03_FD_78385 | JGI IMG/M metagenome (GOLD analysis project Ga0105046, IMG submission 78385) | Freshwater microbial communities from Lake Fryxell liftoff mats and glacier meltwater in Antarctica - MAT-03 (megahit assembly) | ecosystem: Environmental > Aquatic > Freshwater > Ice > Liftoff... | reverse complement strand
TCACGACCACTGCCCGGACCCTGCACGCGCACATGGACGCGGCGCACGCCGAGTGTGAGCGCCTCGCGCGCGCACTGCTCGGAGGCCACCGTGGCGGCGAACGGCGTGGACTTCTTCGACCCCTTGAAACCCGCCTTACCGGCCGAGCCCCACGACACCGTGTTGCCGTGCATATCGGTGATCGTGATGGTCGTGTTGTTGAACGTGGCGCTGACGTGGGCGATACCTTCGGCCTCGACGACGCGCTTGGATTTCTTGGCGGTAGCCATGGCTTACTTGGTCACCTTCTTCTTGCCCGCAATAGCGCGGCGCGGCCCCTTCTTGGTGCGCGCGTTCGTGTGCGTGCGCTGCCCGCGCACGGGAAGCCCGCGACGATGGCGCGTGCCACGGTACGAGCCGATGTCCATCAGGCGCTTGATGTTCATCGCGATCTCGGTGCGCAGGGCACCTTCGACGCGAAGATTGCGCTCGATTTCCTGACGGAGCTTGTTGACGTCCGCGTCATTGAGATCGCGGATGCGCTGATCGGGCGAGACGCCCGCGGCAGCGAGGATCTTCTGGGCGGTCTTCCGACCGATGCCGAAGATGTAGGTCAGGCCGATCTCAACCTTCTTTTCACGAGGGAGATCGACGCCAGCGATACGTGCCATGTGTTACGCTTCCCCTCAGCCTTGACGCTGCTTGTGCTTGGGGTTGCGCTTGCAGATGATGCGAGTCACGCCCTGTCGCTTGACGACTTTGCAGTGCTCACAGATCGGCTTTACGCTGCTCCGAACTTTCACGGGTCACCTTGGCGAACACGCGCCAACGGAGTCTCCCGCACCGGATTACGCCGGCCGGCTGGACTCCCCATGCGTCCATCGCTCATGAAGCATCGCATTTCAGCGATTCCGCGCACGAGCGAAGCAAATGTGGCCAGCGGATTGGCCTAGAATCTCACCCGAAAACAGGCAAGACCCTCATCCTAGCGGACTTAGGCCGTCCCCGCAAGGGCGCTCGAGACCAGCTCCATGGCCGCCACCGGGTCGGTGGCTTCGGTCACCGCCCGTCCCAGGATCAGCCAGCGGGCGCCGGCATCGGCCGCCGCCTTCGGGGTCATGACCCGACGCTGATCGTGGACATCGCCCCCGGGCAGCCGGATGCCGGGAATGAGCAGGCCCAAGGTATCGCCGAAGGCCGCCCGGACCGCGGCCGCTTCGTGACCGGAGCAGACGATTCCGACGCCCCCGCCCCCGCGCACCAAACCGGCCAGCCGCATGACCTCGTCGATTACGTCGACATCTTTTCGCCCCCACGCCTGACCGACCCCGACCGCGTCCATGCTCGTCAGGATCGTGACACCAAGAATGCCACACCCATCCGCGGCGCCGTCCGCCCCGGCCGCGCCCTCATTGGCGCCGTCGACGGCGGCCCGGATCATTGCCGATCCGCCGGCCGCGTGCACGGTCAAGAGCGATGCGCCATGGCGGGCCACGCTGCGAGCCGCGCCGCGAACCGTATTCGGGATGTCATGCAGCTTCAGGTCTACGAACACCGACTTCCCGGCGTCGCGCAGCCATGTCACCACGTCGGGGCCTTCGGCTGCAAACAGTTCGAGACCGACCTTGTAAAAGCTGCAGGAGCGACCGAGCCGGGTCACGATGGCCTGCGCCGCGCCGCGGTCGGAGACGTCAAGAGCGACGATCGGGGTGATCGTCGAACCGATGGTCGAGGCAGAAACGGATCTCACGAGGGCCACTCCAGTGTGCCGATGATCGATCGAAGGTCGCGAACGCCTTGCCGGTCCGCCCAGGCGGCCAGTTCACGCGCAATGCGTTCTGGCGCGCGAGGATCGCGCAGGGCGGCGGTCCCGACGCCTACCAACGACGCGCCGGCCAACAGATACTGCGCCGCGTCGTTCCCGGTACTGATGCCGCCGAGGCCGATGATGGGAACGCCGGGCAGTACCTGCCGCACCCGCCACGTCGCGAGCAGCCCCATGGGAAGCAGCGCCGGGCCGCTCACGCCGCCGGTGCCGAAGCCGATCTTGGGCTTCCGACGCGCGGCGTCAATCACCAATCCGGGCATGGTGTTGACCAGCGTCAGCCCGGTGGCGCCGTGCTCCATCGACACGCGCGCAGCATCGACCACGCCGGCGCCGAGTGATGGCGACAGTTTGACGAACAGCGGACGGGCCGTTCTTGCCCGCGCCGCACGCACCAACGCCGCGAGCGCCACCGGGTCGGCACCGAACTCGAGGCCGCCCGCCTTCACGTTCGGGCAGCTCACGTTGAGTTCAAAGGCATCCACGCCAGGCATGTCGTCGAGACCACCGACGACAGTCTCGAAGTCCTCCACGCTATTGCCGACCACGTTCACGATGACGCGCGTGTTCGGGTGGGCGTGGTGCAACCACGGAAGATAGTCGGCCCGGACCGCGTCGAGACCCGGGTTGGCGAGGCCGATGGCGTTGATCATGCCACCGGCGAACTCGCTGACACGAAGCGGCGGTGCGCCGTGACGCGGAGCAACACTGACCGCCTTCGTGGCGATGGCGCCGATGGCCGAGAGGTCGAGGACCTCGTCGACTTCTTTGCCGAAGCCAGCGGTACCGGCGGCAAGGACGACGGGGTTTCGAAACGCCAGCCCCGCGACAATCCACTGGTGCTGGTCAGTTGCTGTTGCGGTCACGTGGTCACCGAGATCCGGCTGGCTTGGGAGGAAGACGCAGCTTGCGTACGCTGTCGGACCAGATGCGAAGCGCGTCAGCCCAATTGAAGATCAACAATTCGGGCGTACTGAGAAAGTCCGGACGACTGGCGGGATCCTCCCCGCGCAGTCGCGCGGCGACAGCGGAGTTGCCGAAGTCCAGGAGCACGTGACGCTGCCACGCGGCGGCACTATCCGGCACCAACAGCGCGGCCGCGTACCAGGCGTTGGGCACCAGCGGCGACGACGGCGACTCGCGCGCAATGCGCAAAAACAGGGTTTGGGCGAGTCGCGGCGCGCGCAGCGAGTCGCGGGCAATCTCGGCGGCGAGATAGAGCGATGCGCTCTCAGGATCCCCACGGCCGAGGAGCACGCGGAACAAGAGGACTCGCTCGGCCACCTCACGGGCGAACCGGGTGCGCCAGACCACGCTGTCCTGTCGCGCCACGAGCGTATCGAGTTCGCGCAGTGATGCGACGCGCTTGAGATCGATCAAGGCCAGACGCGCATTCGCCTCACGTGCGGTGACGGTATCCCGCTGCGCCAACGTGCGGGCCGCGTACAAGTGCCGCCGGGCGATCGAATCGAGGCCCGTACGCTCGTGCATGTCCCCGAGCGCGTAGTGCATGCGGGCGCGGCTGTCGTCCCGGACCCGGGCGGCATCGTACTGGGCCACGATGCGTTCGGCCGCCTCGTGACGACCATCGGTGATCAGTTCACGGAGCGCGCGGGGGACGTCTTCGCGATAGTCACCGAGGCGGGCGCGCTGCACGAGCAACGACTCGATACGCGCATACTCCCGCGCGGACATCGACGCGCTGATGAGCTCCCACTGCAGCACGCCGGCATCAAGATTGCCGAGATAGGCCGCGACCGCGTCGCGGTCTCCCATGCTGAGGGCGGCGCGCGCGGCCCAAACGCGCGACAGTCGCGCGATCTCGCGATCGGTGGAGCGAAACATCGAATCGAGACGCGGCCGCGCGTCGGCGCTCAGGCCATTGCGCACCTCGCAGGAGGCAAGCGCCAACCGGGAGCGGTCCCGTTCGTTCGCGTTCAGCGTCGTGCCAGCCAGCAGCTGCTGGAGTCGCGGCATGGCGCGTTCGCATTGCGCCGCCATCGCCCCGCTGCGTGCCGCGATGTAGAGCGCGCGGCTTCGCCACTTCGACTTCGGATGCCGAACCAACACGGTCTCCGCGATGGCGGCTGACCGTTGAAAGCGCGCCGTGGCCTCGCCGTCGTCATCACGCCGCAGCTTGGCGTCGGCCAGACGGGCTTCGGCCTGCGCGTTGTAGATGCCGTTGTAGTACACGCACCCGGAACCGACCAGCCAAGACGCGAGCACCAGCATCAGACGCTGTATGGCGCGCATCAGCCGCCGCCTCCGACCTTGCGCTCGTACTGTTCGAGATACCGCACGACGGCGTCGGCCAGCGCGGACGCCAACTCTCGCTGCCGATCGGTATCGGTCATGTACTGCGCTTCAAGCTTGTTCGTACCGAACCCGATTTCGACGAGCACGGCGGGCATGAACGCGGTGACCAGCACCCGAAAGCCAGCCTGCTTCACGCCACGACTCGGTCCGGGATGAACCCGCTTCATACCCACCTGCAGTAGTTCAGCCAACCGTCCCGACTCTCGCAAATGTTCATTCTGCGCCATGTCGCGCATGATGAATCCCAGCGGATCATCGCGCGTGACATCGGCATCGGTCTCGAAGCGGATCGCTTCGTTTTCCATCGCCGCGACGCGACGTTCGTCTTCGGTTTTCGCTTCGGCCAAAAAGTACGTTTCGAAACCACGAGCCCCGCCGGGGTTCGTCCAGCGCGGATTGGCGGCATTCACGTGCACGGAGAGGAAGAGATCCGCCTTCGCCTGATTCGCAATACGTCCGCGATCTCCAAGGGCAATCAGCGTATCGGTGGTACGCGTCATGACCACCTGAATCTCGCGTTGCTCGAGCGCCACTCGCAGCGCCTTGGCGAACGAGAGCGTGATGTTCTTCTCGTAGATCTTGTTCGGTGCGCCGATGGGTCCGGACATGCCGTTATCGGGCCCACCGTGCCCGGCATCGACCACGACCACGCGCTGCCGGAGCGGCGCGGACCGGGTGACCGGCGCGTTGCGGACATTATCGGCCGGGGCCGTCTGTGTGACCGGACGCGGCGCCTCAGCTCGCGCCCGCGGCGCGGTCCCACTCGGCGAAGGGGAGCGCCTCGCGGCGGTGACGGTTGAGAATCGGCGCAGCTCAGCCTTGTCCGGGTCGAACATGACGCCGGCACCCAGGCGCGGTAGCAACTCGGTCGCCAACGCGAGTGGCACGTACAGCAGGCCCCCGCGCCGGTAGACTCCCGCACGAAGCGGTATCGTATCGCCGGCCGCGACCACGAGCGCACTGCCGGCTTCCAGATCGAGTCCGGTGGTGCCCACCTCGAAGCGATAGCGGCCGCTGCCCGTCGATGAGGTCACCACCTGTCCACCGAGCGCCCCGGCCAGTGCATCCGCACGCACGGCGATTCCGCCATCGGGGTGACGCATCGTTGGCACGGACTGCAGCCGGTCGCCGGCGCGCACGGCGAGTGGCGGCAGGGGCGGCAACGCTGGCGCAACCGCCGAGAGCTGCAGAGTGAGCGCGAGTGCGCCAAGCAGCGTCATGCGTGCAACCGATCAGCGCCTGTTGAGCGCGCGCGCGATCTCGCGCTCGGCGTCGCGCTTCTTGAGGTCCTCGCGCTTGTCATGCTGCTGCTTGCCGCGTACGAGTGCGAGACGTGCCTTGACGCGCCCACTCTTGAAATACAGATCGAGCGGTACCAGCGTCAGTCCCTGTCGTTCGACCGCGCCGATGAGGCGACGAATCTCGCGGCGGTGCATCAGCAGCTTGCGCGTGCGCGTGGGTTCGTGATTGAACACGTTGCCCTGCCCGTACGACCCGATATGCAGGTTGAGCAGGAACACCTCGTTGTCCTTGATCACGCCAAACGCATCGGTCAGGTTGGCGCGCCCTTCGCGCAGCGCTTTGACCTCCGTGCCCGTCAGCACGACCCCGCACTCCCAGGTGTCCAGGATTTCGTAGTCGTGCCGCGCACGCTTGTTTCGCGCGATCAGTTCCGTGGGTTCTTCGGTGTCCGTATTAGCCATGCTGTGCGGAAAGGTAATACCCCGACGCACACGAAGAGTGCGCGATGGCGTTGACTTCGGGGGCAGCTGCAGTCTATTCTTTACAGCCCTGCTGGGATCGTGTACGAAACGCGGTGTTCGTACGCGAATTCAGGAGCTGCCGGAGTGGTGGAATTGGTAGACGCGCTGCGTTCAGGTCGCAGTATCCGCAAGGATGTGCCGGTTCGAGTCCGGCCTTCGGCACTCGAGTCTTCGACGAACAAAGGGGAAAGGTGGCGTTTGCCATCTTTCCCCTTTTTCGCGTCCGTGCTGGCCACGCCGTTCACGGTCAGCCGCGTAAGGCAGAGGGCCGAATGTCATCTGGGAGCGTGGCCACACCGAACACGTCGCGGAGCGCGAGGTTCGCCGCACCTCGGGTGCTGACCACGAATTGCGTGGCGCGCAGCAGTTGCTCAGGAATTGGATCGCCAAGTCCAGCCCCGGTCAACAGCACCCGCGCCAACCGAGTGGTCGGCGCCTCCGTACTCCCCCGCATTGCCAAGGCGGCGGTGTAGGCCCGCCAGCGCTCGCCCCACTCGCGACCGATGTCCACCCCCTCCCTGGCCTCCCGACTGATCACAGGGGCCAGCTGGTGGGCCACATCGGACGCAGTGCGATCATCGAGCGCGTCGCGCTCGGCCGCGATCAGACCGATCGCCCGCTTGGCGAAGGTGAGCTCGCGCAGCGCGACCGCATCGGACACGCCGATGGACCGGAGCCACGCTACGTCGACCGGCTCGGGTGTGCGCAGCAACTGCACGAGGTAGGTGGATGCCCGCCGGCTCCGTTCACGCTGCGCGCGCCATTCCGCCCAGAGACCCATGGGTGCCGTCAGCCCTGCAAGATCGGCAACGCGCCGGGGAGATCCGGACTGGCGACGTACGGCGGTAGCCCGACGCGATGGCGCACCGAGGCTTCATCGGTGAGCAGATCGCTGAGCTTGACGCTCTCCAGCACTTCGTCGATGCGTTGCTGAAGTAGCAGCCAGACGGGGCGAATGCTGCAATTTTCGGCTTCCGCGCAGCGCTCGGCGTCAACCGGGTGGCTGACGCAGTGAAGGTCGAACGTGGTGAGCTCCGAGGCTTGAATCACGTCGCGCACAGATATCTCACTGGGCGTACGCGCGAGCGAATACCCGCCGCGGGCGCCCCGCGTGCTGTTCACGATGCCAGCGCGGCGCATCCGCAACAGAATCTGCTCGACGTAGTCGCCCGGCAGCTTCTCGCGAGCCGCCATCTCCCGCCCGGTCACCGGCCCTTCTCCCGCGCGGTGCGCGAGATGCAAGGCACAAATGAGTCCGTATTCCGCCCACGTTGTAATGCGCATGAGTCGAGTCTATGGCTCCCGGGTCGCGCGGACAAGTTCTCCAGCCGAAAAGCCCGAGACGCCGGCTCTCATCCGCCGGCCACGGACCCGGGCGTCCCAGACGGAACTCCCCTAGGGCACCCCGATCTCGGTCATCTTGCGGAGGTCGAGGACGGCGTCGAGCTCATCCGGCGGCAGCACCCCCTCACGCGCGACCAGTTCGCGAATGAGCGTGCCCTCCATGACCGACCGCTTCGAGATCTCGGCGGCGTCGGCGTAGCCGATCCGCGGCATCAGCGCCGTCGCGAGCGCGGCCGACCGCTCCACCCAGTATTCGCACATCACCGCGTTGGCGACGATCCCTTCGACGCAGCGCGTGCTGAACACGGCGATCGCGTTGGTGAGGATCTGCACGGACAACAGCACATTGTGGGCGATGACCGGCATCATGACATTGAGCTCGAGCTGCCCATGCTCGGCCGCGATCGCAACCGTCGTGTCGCATCCGATGACCTGGAAGCAGACTTGATTCACCATTTCAGGAATCGACGGGTTGATCTTGCCCGGCATGATGGACGATCCAGGCTGCACGGCAGGCAGGGTAAGCTCATCGAGCCCCGTGCGCGGGCCGGACGCCATGAGGCGTAAATCGCTCGCGATCTTCGAGAGATCGAGAGCGAGCCCGCGTAGCGAGGCGGAGAAGGCGGCGGCATCGCCCATGCTCTGCATGAGCTGAATCCGATCGTTCCCAATGCGTAGCGTGGAAATACCGGTAATTGCCTTCAAGTGCGCGTTCATGAGCATCGGGTACGCGGGCTCGACGGTCACTCCCGTGCCGACGGCCGATCCGCCGATGCCGAGGTCATTGAGATAGTCGGCCGCCTCGACGATGCGCTTCCGACAACGCGCGAGCGTACCGGCGTAGGCGGCAAACTCCTGTCCCAATCGGATGGGCATGGCGTCCTGCAAGTGCGTGCGCCCCGCTTTGACGATGCCGTCGAATTCGACGCCCTTGTGCGCGAGCGCGCCGTGCAGTGCGTTTACGGACGCGAGCAAGTCCGGGAGCTGCCGTAGGACCGCCAGTCGGATGTTGGTGGGGATCGTATCGTTGGTGCTCTGCGCCATGTTGACGTGGTCGTTCGGATGCACCGGCGAATACGTGCCGCGCGTACCGCCAAGTAATTCGTTGGCGCGGTTGGCGAGCACCTCATTCACGTTCATGTTGTGCGACGTTCCCGCGCCGGCCTGATAGGGATCGACGATGAACTGATCGCGATGCTTCCCGCTGAGCACTTCGTCTGCGGCCGCTATGATCGCCTCGGCGCGGCGCGCATCGAGCCGACCGGTGTCTCGATGCGTCATGGCCGCGGCCTTCTTGATCCATACCTGCGCAATCACAAAAGGCTCGAGCGGGCGGAGCCCGCTGATGGGAAAGTTCTGGGCAGCGCGCACCGTCTGCACGCCGTACAGTGCCTCGGTGGGCACCGGTAGTTCGCCAAGTGGGTCCTTCTCGATACGAGTAGTCACCGGCTTCACCGCCTCAGCGCGGTCAGGGGAATCGAACGATCGTGTCGACGGTCGAGACGACGTGCGCCAAGCTCGAGGCGTCGGGTCTCACTTCCTGCGAGCGCCAACGAATCAACGTGACCGAACGCAGGACATTGGGCGACGCGAGAAACGCACCAAGCCCGGACGCGGGCACCTGAAACGCGCCGTCATCCTTGAGCGCACAGTAAATCTGCTCGTTCTGCACCGTGGCCGTGGGTGTGGCCCCGTATCGCATCGACAGAATGATCGCGGCACCGGCATCGTTGGTGGCGTTCCAGGTCACGTCGAGCGGCAAGCCGGCGACTGGGATCACGAGCGGCCCGGGCACGATCGGTTCAGCAAGCTTCACACTGATCGACGCGGCCGGGAACGTACCCGCCGCGCCCGGTATGCTGATCGTCGCCGCATCACCCGCCGCGTACGTGAGCGCCGTGCCGGTGACCGGCTCGTAGCGCGAGAACGCCGTCGAGTACGGCATCGCCACGCTGTTGCCGGCAAACGTGAGCGCGAGGCTTTCACCGACTCTCAGTGAGCTCGTTGGGCTCCCCGTCGCGCTGTCGACGAAGGCGTAGGCGCACTGGTCACTCTGCTGCAACGCGCTGTTGGGCGCGGTCGCTGAGAATCCTTGGAAGAAAACGGCGCTGATCGTGGCCGTCGCACGACCAGCGGCCGCGTTCTTCCCGGAGATTGCGATTGCCCCATAGTTGCTGAGCCTCGTGTTGCTCTCGGTGATGCTCGAGCAAGCACCGAGTACGACGGCGCTCAGCAGCGCCACAACGAGCGGGACGACTCTGGCAAAAGAAGACGGCGACATACGAAAACCGGACGGAGAAGGCGGCGCTCAGGCACCTAGTGGGCGGGCGGCGCCGCGCAGGAAGGGATTGGAGGTCAACTCGCGCGCGATCGTTGTTACAACACCGTGCCCGGGAAATACCCGAGTCTCAGCGCCGAGTGTCGCCATTCTCATCAACGATCGGCGCATGGCCGTGGGATCACACAACGGGAGATCAGTGCGACCGATCGAGCCAGCGAACAGCACATCCCCAGAGAAGCAGAGGCCATGACCGATGAAGGCAACGTGCCCCGGTGCGTGACCCGGGAGATGCCACACGTCGAAGCTGTACGCGCCGAGATGAACCCGGTCGCCCTCGGCGAGTTCGTGATCGGCCGGCGGAGGGTTGTCGATGACGACGCCCCAACGCGCGGCGTTACTCGCCGCATTGGCGTAGAAGAACGCATCGGCCGGATGCACCCAGATCGGGATGGGTCGCTGCGACACAACGCCGGCGACTCCCCCAACGTGATCGAAGTGCGCGTGGGTGAGCCAGATGGCTTCGAGCGTGCAGCCCGTGGCGTCGACAGCGGCCAGCAGCGTCGACGCCTCGTCGCCTGGATCGACGAGCACCGCCCTCCCGCTCGCGGAATCCGCCAGCAGCCAGCAGTTCTCCTGGAGCGGACCAACCGTGAGCTGCCGTAACGTAAGCGAGCTCACAGGAACGTCGATTCCGCGGTGGCAGGGACCGGTGCTTCGGCCGTTTCCAACACGGGCGATTCACCGATGCCATGATGCGCGAGCCAGCGTTCCGCTTCGAGCGCTGCCATACATCCGGTACCGGCCGAGGTGATCGCCTGACGGTAGTAGTCGTCGATCACGTCGCCGGCGGCGAAGACCCCCGGAACGTTCGTTTCGGTGCGCCACGAGGACACTTTGAGGTAGCCGTGTTCGGTGGTGTCGAGCTGACCTTGCAGGAACTTCGTGTTCGGCGTGTGACCAATGGCCACGAAGAGTCCACCAACTTCGATGCCACTGACGGCACCCGTCGCGGTGTCGGTGAGCTGCAGGCCTGTGATGAACTCGTCGCCGAGCACGTCGGTGACCTGCGTATTCCAGATCACGCGCACCTTCGGATGCTCGAGGACGCGATTGGCCATGACCTTCGACGCGCGAAAGCTGTCGCGACGATGAATCACGACGACTTCGCTGGCGAACTTGGTGAGATACATGGCCTCTTCCATGGCCGTATCACCACCGCCGACCACGGCGAGGCGCTTGTGGCGATAAAACGGCATGGCTCCGTCACAGACGGCGCAGGCGGATACTCCACCACCCGAGGTGGCGAGTCGCAATTCGTTGTCGAGGCCGATCCACTTGGCGGCCGCGCCGGTCGCGATGACCACGGTGTGTGCCGTGAACGGGGCCGAGTAATTCGGCACGATGCCGAACGGCTTCGAGGCGAGATGCACCTGCGTCACCAGCTCGGACACGATACGCGCGCCGTGATGGACCGCCTGCGCCCGCATGCGGTCCATGAGGTCGGGACCACTGATCGCTTCGGGAAACCCGGGGTAGTTCTCGACGTCAGTCGTGAGCATGAGCTGGCCACCGGGCAGCTCAGTGCCGACCGGCTCGCCTTCGAAGACGATCGGATTCAGATTGGCGCGCGCCGCATAGATCGCGGCGGTCCACGCCGCAGGACCAGAGCCGATGATGACGATGTTTTCGGGACGGGAGTCGGACATGTCGTCGAGGAGAAGAAGAGAACTCAATCGACCGCCAGCACGCCGAGCGCTCCATGACAGTGCGAGACTGTTCCTACGAGCACGGCGCAGGGGCCGGAGGCGCCCCACGCAGCGAGTTGCCGATCAGCGTCCGCAATCGCGGCGGCATCGATCATTCCAACGCCGTACGTGCGGTGTACACAGTGAAAGATAACGGGGCCGAGGAGGTCCGGGTTGTCGTGGACGAACTGGTGCATCATCGGCGGCATGCTCCAATCCCGAACGCCGCGGGTGTGCGGGCAGCGCTCGGGTTCAATACAGTTCACCGGGCACATCCACGTCGCATAGCTCACATAGTGTCGCCCGTCGGGCGACGCCCGTTCCCATGGCGTGGGAGGCACCTGAGCGAGCGGTGCGACGCGCACACTCCGATCCGGCCAACGGGCGCGCGCACGCGCCATCAGCCAGTCGAGACACAGCTGCGGCATGAGCGGTGAGGGTACCATGGCATCGTTGGCGAGCGCCAGCGGCCCCTGCCCCAGCCAATCGGCGAGATACGGATCCCACTCGCTGAGCGCCACGCGGAGTGGCAGCCCGTCGAAGTGGCCCGCGTCCTTCATCCCGACCACCCGGCATACGGGGTCCCGATCGACCACGATCACCTCACTGGCCTGCAGCGCACCCGCGCGTGCGGCTCGCGTGAGCTGCTGCGCGTACCAACTGCCGTAGCACCCACCGCCGATGATGACGATGCGGCCGAAGCACAGCGGCACGCGCCCGACCGTACGGCTCATCGTCGCAAGTGACGGCCACCATCGACGGGTAGCACGATACCGGTGACATAGGGGGCGTCAACCAAAAAGTGAATCGCCTGCGCGACATCGAGTGGAGTGCCACACCGGCCCATCGGTACGTCTCGCAGGAAGCGCTCGATGGTGTCGTCGGAGAGGTCATCGGGCGGCAGCACGAGTCCGGGCGCGACGGCATTCACGCGGAGGCGCGGCGCCAGCGCCGACGCGGTCGTGCGCACCAGCTGCGTGAGTGCCGACTTGGTGACCTGATGCGGAATCAAGTTCGGGAACACGGCCTCGAAGGCGAGATGATCGGACAGCTGTACGATGACGCCACCATCACGCATCACACGCGCCGCCGTCTGCATGAGAAAGAACGGGGCGCGGAGGTTGATGGCCGACGTCTGCTCCCACTGTTCAGGCGTCACCGCGTCGAAGGGATGCGTCATCATCACCGAGGCCGAGCTCACGACCACGTCGAGCGCACCGAATGCACGCATGGCTGCCTCGACGATTCGCGCGGGCGCATGCACATCCGCGAGATCGTCCTGTACGATCTCGATCCGTGCGTTGTGCGCGCTGCGCATTTGCGCGGCAAGCTCGGCGGCGGCCTCGGGCGAGTTGCCGTGATGCAACAGCACGTCGTAGCCGCGCACCGCGAAGCTCCGCACGATCTCGGCGCCCACGCGCCTCGCGCCGCCGGTGACGAGCGCGACGCGGTTCGCCATTACGCCGTCCTGACGGTAGCGCGTTCCGCCGCGCGTTCAGCGACGCGTTCAGCGACGCGCGCTTCCTGCCAGTCGAGCCAGATCTTGGGCACCAGCTGCCCGCCAAGACGGCGCGGACCGTCGTGAGTGCCGTGCCAGTCGGAGCCTCCACTCGGGAGTAGTCCCGCTTTCTCGGTGTTGTCGAAGAGACGCTGCGAGAGCGACGGCGGATGACTCGGGTGCAGGACCTCGACCGAATCGAGTCCCATGTCGGCGAGTCGCTGAATTCGCGTCGGCGTGGCAGAATCTCCCGGATGCGCCCAGACGGCGAGTCCACCGGCCTGATGCACCAGCGCGATCGCGTCGGCGACGTCGAAGCGCTCCTTTGCCATGTACGCTGGTCGGCCGAAGCCGATCCATCGATCGAACGCGTCGCGGAAGTCGCGCACCCATCCACCGGCCACCATGGCGCGGGCAATGTGGGGACGACCTACCGCACCCTTGTCTGCTTCGGCAAGCACCGACTCCATCGTGATCGGAATGCTGTGCCGATTCAGTACGTCGACAATACGGATCGCGCGCTCGACTCGACCGGCCTGCAGCTCGAGCAGTGCCGACCGCATGGCATCCTGATTGGAGAGGTGGAGGCCGAGCAGATGCAGTTCATCGTCGTCGAAATGCGAACTGAGCTCGACACCGGCAATAATACGTACGCCGACCTCGGCACCCGCCGCGATCGCTTCGGGCAATCCGTCGACGGTGTCGTGATCGGTGAGCGCGATGGCTTGCAGCTTGGCATCACGCGCCGCCTCCACGACCTTTGCCGGCGAGAGTGCGCCGTCCGACGCGGTGGAGTGCACTTGCAGATCGACGAACTGCGCGGACTCGCCCCGGCCCGAAACCGTCTCCGGGCCCGATGTGTTCGGTGCGCCGGTCACGTGCGGTAGCCTGCCTCTGGAGAGCGCGCGCCCGGCTGGGACGTGCGGAAGAGGTCGACGAGCTGCGTGTTTTCGAGCTCGGCGAGCGATTGCTCCCGCGCGCGCGTTCCCACTGGCGAATAGCGTGTCACCCGCACGTCACGGTCGCCGCCGGTTCCAGACACGAAGATCAATCCGAACTCATCACCGACGTACTGGGTGAGGAATCCGGAGGGGTATACCTGCCATTCTCGTCCATCGACGGTAATGCGTCGCGCGGGCATATCAGCCTCCCTGTACTTCGCGCCAAAGTCCGGGCGCCTGTCCGCCTTCATGGGCCGCGGCGATAGCGTCATCACTCGCGGCCTCGGTGAATTCGACAAAGCGGCCCGATTCAGAGGCGTGTTCAAAGACCCAGAAATGTGCCGGCACGGCAGCGGCGCGCGCTCGGCGGAGCACGAGAGATGCCAGATAGGCCTCTCGCTCCCCCAACGCGACAACGCGCTCCTGCATGGCCAGCACGCGTGCCATGATCGGACTCAGAGCCCCGTTTCGGGAACGGACTCCAGCGTCTTCTTGAGATCGGCCATGAACCGATCCGCATCAGCGCCGTCGATCACACGATGGTCGAACGACAGGGAGAAATAGGCACAGGTGCGGATGGCGAGGGTGTCTTCGCCGTCCGGACCGGTAATTACTTTCGCCCGCTTTTCGATCGCGCCGAGGCCAAGGATCGCGGTGGTACCCACGGGAATGATCGGAGTGCCGAACAGCGAGCCGAACACGCCGGGATTGGTGATGGTAAAGGTGGAATCCTGCACGTCGGTCGGACTGAGCTTCTTACTGCGAGCGCGGGTGGCGAGGTCGTTCGTACCGCGCGTGAGGCCGCTCAACGAGAGTTCATCGGCGTGCTTGAGCACCGGAACGATGAGACCAGTCGGCTCGAGCGCCACGGCGATGCCGAGGTTGATCGACTTGCGGAGAATGACGTCGTTGCCAGCGACCGCCGCGTTGAGCGAGGGATGACGCTTGAGCTGCGTGCAGACGGCCTGCAGGATGAACGGCAGGTAGGTGAGCTTCTGCCCCGATTGTGCCTCGAACTCCTTCCGCATCGCGGCGCGGATACGGGCCACGCGCGTGAGGTCGATTTCGAAGAATGACGTGACATGCGTTGCCACTTTGATCGCGAGCGACATGTGATCGGAGGTGAGCTTCCGGATCTTGGACATCGGCTCGACGATGTCGCCGGCCCACGGTGTGGGCAACGGGCCACGGTGTTCGACACCGGCAGGCACAAGCATGGAGGCCCCAGGTACTGGCGCCACCGTCGGCTTCGCGGCCAGGAACGCGTCGAGGTCCTTGCGCGTGACACGACCGGCGATCCCGCTGCCGCTCATGCCCGCGATCTCCACGCCGTGTTCGGCCGCCATCTTCCGCACGAGCGGGGACGACTTGGTGCGCACGCGCTCCTCGAACGAACCGGCGGGCGCTGAGGGGGCGACAGGGGCAACGGTTGCGGCCACCGGCGCTGACGGCGCCACGACGGACATCGCTGCCGGTACCGCAGGCGCCGCGGTCGGCGCACTCGGTGCCGCGACCGGCAGCGCCGCCGCCGCCGCCGCATCGGTCTCGAGCCGCGCCACCACCGTCTGAATGGCCACGGTCTGCCCTTCGCCGATCAGGATCTCGAGCAGAATACCGGCCGACGGAGACGGAATCTCCGCGTCGACCTTATCCGTGGAGATCTCGAACAGCGGTTCGTCGCGCTTGACGTTGTCGCCGACCTTCTTCAGCCACCGCGAAACAGTTCCTTCCGCGATGGACTCACCCATCTGCGGCATGATGACATCTATACGAGCCACTCGATCATCCTCGATCTGAAGAAGCAGCGTCGACCGCGCGGTCCGCGCGACGCAAACGCCACAAGGCGAGAATCGGCAGCGTTATCGCGCCGAAGGCACCACCGTAACCGGCATACACCCACCATTCGCACGCCGGCAATCCCGCCACGGGAGTACACCGCGCGAAGAAGCCCAGCAACTTGCCGATCCCGACGCCAACCATCGCGCCGCTCACGCCACCGATAAAGAACGTAAAACATCCCACCCCGATATTCCGACCGACACGGTCTTCCGGGAGGGGCGTCTGTGCATCGCGAACCGAGTTCGTCGTCATCAATACGCCGTCAGGCGCCGCACCGCTCGAACGATATCGGCAGTCTGCGGCAACACGTAATCTTCGAGCGCTGGTGCGTAGGGCAGCGGAATATCCGCGGCCGTGACGCGCAACACGGGCGCGTCGAGCCACTCGAAGCAGGTTTCGTTCACGCGCGCGGTGATCTCACCCGCCATGCCACCGGTGCGCGTATCCTCATGTACGATCAACAACCGATTCGTCTTCTTCACGGTGCGGAAGATCGCCTCGTCATCCATCGGCGCGAGCGAGCGCAGATCGATGACTTCCACGGAGATGCTCTCGGCCGCGAGCAGGTCGGCCGCCTCGAGGGCCTTCCACACGGTCGAGGCATAGGTCACGATCGATACGTCGCTGCCCTCGCGCGCCACGCGCGCCTGACCGATCGGCACGACATGATCGCCGTCAGGCATCACGTCCTTCACGCGACGATACAGATACTTGTGCTCGAAGAAGAGCACACAATCGTCATCGCGAACGGCGGCCTTCATCAGTCCCTTGGCATCCGCCGCCGTGGACGGATACACGATCTTCAGCCCCGGTGTGTGCAGAAAGCCGGCTTCCGGGTTCTGCGAATGAAACGGGCCACCACGCACGTACCCGCCGCTGGGTCCGCGAACCACCATGGGGCACGGCAAAAATGCGCGGTACCGCGCCGTCGCGACGTAGTTCGTGAGCATGTCGTAGGCGTTGGCGATGAAGTCGATGAACTGCATCTCGACGACCGGCCGCAGCCCCATGTGCGCCGCACCGGCGGCCGCCCCAACGAGCGCGATTTCACTGATCGGCGAATCGATGACGCGCTGTTCACCGAACCTGGCGAGCAGTCCTTCGGTGACTTTGAAGGCCCCGCCGAACGCACCGATGTCTTGACCCATACAGAAGACATTGCGGTCACGCTCCATCTCCTCGAACAGCGCTTCACGGATCGCTTCGAGATACGTAATCTCGGCCATCAGCGCTTGGCCCCGTCGGCATTCCAGGTGCCCCAACTCTCCGGACGCTCCTGCCCGTATGCGTCCGCTTCCGCATCGCGACGAAACCAGAGCGGCTGCTCGGACGGCGGCTCGGCGTAGACGCCCACGAGCGCCTCACGCACGTCTGGAGTCCCCGAAAGTTCGGCGAGGTCGGTGGCCTCATCGATCTCACGGAGAATACGCGCATCGATGGCTGCGATCTCGCTGCCGCTGACGCCGAGGTCCGAGCGCAGCACCTGGGCGTAGCGGTCGATGGGATCGTTCTCTGCTGCCCACTGCTCGATCTCGCCGGCTGGCACGTACGACTGATTGTCGTGCTCGGCGTGTCCTTTGCGGCGATAGGTGATCAGCTCGACCAGCGCCACGCCGTGACCCGCCCGCGCGTGGTCGACGGCCGTCTTCGTCACATCGTAGGTGGCCAGCACGTCGTTGCCGTCGGCCTGCAGGCCAAGCACGCCGTAGCCGATGGCTTTGTCGACGAAGAACTTCGCCGCCGACTGCTTGTGCGTGGGCGTGGAGTAGGCGTAACCGTTGTTCTCGACGACGACCACGAGCGGGCACTTCTGCACGGCGGCGAAGTTGATGCCTTCATGAAACGCTCCTGTGCTCGTGGCGCCGTCGCCGACGTACACGAGCCCCACGCGATCCTCTCCACGCATCTTGAAGGACATCGTTACGCCGGTCATGACGGGGACCATATCGCCGAGCGGCGAAATCTGTCCGAGGAAGCCTCGCGTCACGCCGGCTTCGCCGATGTCACCGAAGTGGATATTGAGCTCGCGGCCGCGTGTGGGGGAGTCGGCCTTGGCCATGTACTGCTTGAGAACCTCGACCGGCGTCGCGCCCTTGACGAGCATCGCGCCCAAGTTGCGAATGAGCGGCGACATGACGTCACGTTGCTCGAGCGCGAAACAGCTGCCCACAGCATCGGCTTCCTGACCGAGCGACCGAAAGAGTCCGCCGACCACCTTGGTTTGCCGATAGAGGTTCACCAGTCGCTCTTCGAGCTGCCGCGTGAGCTTCATCCAATAATAGAGCTCGAGCTTCTGCGCACGCGACAGCGCGTCGCTGGGGCGCGCCCCAGAAACGGGCATCACACGACCCGGGCGTGACTTGGCCATCAGTAGCCGGCCTCGATCATGTGTCGAGGATCGGCGGCGCGGTGCACCACATTGAAGAAGCGCTTCACGTTCTTGTCCAGCCGACTCTCACCCACCTGATCGGTATGCGCGTCGACCACGGTGTAATGCCCGCCGTCCATCTTGACCGACACCACCAGTGTGCCAAGCGTACCGCTGAAGCTGCGCGAACGGGCATCGGCGGCCCCACGAGCAAGACCAAGCGCCGCAAAGAAGTGATCGGCCGACGCCAACACCGCGTCCGGTGAAAGAGAGGTCCGATGGAAGTGTCGCATACTCAGGGTTCCTTGCGCGTGCTGTCCTTGGCGCGCGGCGGTGGCTCGGGTTGGCGCGACGACGCGGGCGGGGAGAAATCTCCCGGCTCATCGGCGGACATGATGTCCTGCGTCCAGTCCACCGTTTTCTGCAGGACTCTGGTGGAATCACGACGAAACTGAATGGCCATCGCCCACATCCCCGCCGTGACGAACATCAGGTTGCTGCGATAGGTTCCCAACTCCTCTGTGGCGGCGAGGCCATTGGAGACGGTTTTCCGATCGCGGTTCGTGCCGAAGATGCGCCCCTCGCCGCCCTGGATGGGGAGGCCGCTCTTCACATCATGGATCATCACGCGCCAGTAGATCGGCTCGAGCGCACGGGTCGGTTTATTTTCCGGTGACACCCGAATGACGAAATCATCCGTCTTGAAACGGAGTTCATTCGAGGGTGGTGGGCTCCCCGCTCCTCCACAGCCGGCCATGACCAGGCCGACTACGGCGAACGCCACCACGCGGCGGATGCGACGCGTGCGCTCTGCGATCATTGATAGTATTCCAGCCCGAGGTGAGTGATCTGCTCTTCACCCATGAGGTGACGGAGCGTGTTCTTCAACTTCGTCTGCTGGATGAAAAGATCGTGTTCGGCCTGGAGTCCAGGAGCGGTCTGGGGCGACTTGTAATAGAAGCTCAACCATTCCTGAATACCCTTCATGCCGGCGCGCATCGCGAAGTCGGAGAAGAGCGCGAGATCGAGCACCATCGGCGCGGCCAGAATGGAATCGCGGCAGAGGAAGTTGATCTTGATCTGCATCGGGTAGCCGAGCCACCCCTTGATGTCGATGTTGTCCCACCCTTCCTTGTTGTCGCCGCGCGGGGGATAGTAGTTGATGCGTACGACGTGTGAGAAGCCCTTGTACAGCTCCGGGTACACGTCCGGTTGCAGTATCGTGTCCAACACGGAAAGCTTCGACTCTTCCTTGGTCTTGAACGACGCGGGATCATCGAGCACTTCACCGTCGCGATTGCCGAGGATGTTCGTGGAATACCATCCTTCGAGACCGAGCATGCGCGCCTTGAGGCCTGGCGCGATGATGGTCTTCATCCACGTCTGGCCGGTCTTGAAATCCTTGCCCGACACGGGCACGCCCTTCTCGATGGCGAGGTCGAGCAGCGCCGGGAAGTCGGCGGAGAGATTCGGGGCCCCGTTGCAGTACGGGATGCCTTCCATGATGGCGGCGTATGCGTAGAGCATACTGGGCGCGATCGAATCATCGTTCTCTTCCATCGCCTTTTCGAACGCTTCCATCGTCTGGTGCTGCGGGCCGGCCTTGATGTACGTTTCGGTCGAACCAGTCCACACCATCACACCACGCGTCGCGCCATTGCTCTGCATGACGTGGCGGATATCGGCGCGGATTTGCTCGGCGAGGTCGCGCTTGTTCTTGCCCGACTTGACGTTGGTTGCCCGTGTGATCCGCGTGACGTAGCGGCTTTCGAAGACCGCTGGCATCGGTACGATTGCCTTCAGGAAATCGGCGATCGGTTCGATGTCGGACTTTTCGAGTACACCCGCATTGACCGCCGACTCGTACGCGTTGTCCGGAATGGGATCCCAGGCGCCGAAGACGATGTCGTCGAGCTTGGCGAGCGAGACGAAATCCTTGATCAGCGGACTGCGGCCATCGGTGCGCTTGCCGAGACGAATCGTCGCCATCTGTGTCAGCGAACCGATCGGCACCGAGAGTCCACGTCGCACGCGCTCAACACCGGCGATGAACGTGGTGGCTACGGCGCCGAGACCCGGCGTAAAAATGGCGAGTTTCCCCGTCGCCGGGGCTGGTGACGCGGCCTTACCGCGAGTCGAATCGGACACTGCGTTTATTCTCCAGGGGAAGTGGTCGTGCGATACACGAAGTTGATGCGCTGAAACACGGTGACCCACGCGGTGACCGCCAGCAGACTGACGATGCTCGCGAGGATCCAACCGTTGAAGGCCAAGCCAAAAAAGGCCTGCGGAACGCAGAGCAGCACGATGCGCTGGGGGCGCTGCAGCATGCCCACCTTCGCATCGAGGCCAAGTCCTTCGGCTCTCGCGCGCGTATACGACGTGAGGAAGGTAGCGATCAGTGCCGCGAGCGTGACCATGACCATGGGCTGGCTGGCGTGCACCGGGTGGGTCGCGTAGAAGACCAACAAGCCACCCAGGAGGAAGCCGTCGGCCACGCGATCAAGCGTGGAGTCGTAGAAGGCGCCGAACACCGTACTCTGTCCCGTGCGACGGGCGACGTTCCCGTCGAGGACATCGAACAGTGCGGTGAGGCCAAGGAACCAGCCACCGGCGCTGATGTGGCCTGACGCGAAGATCACACCGGCCGTGCACGTACAGATCGTGCCGATGGTGGTGATGGTATTGGGGCGCACGCGTCGCGCGACGAGCCAATCGGCCACAGGGGCGATGACTCGCATATATCCGCGCACGACTGCGCTCCACACTTGTTGCATCTCGCTCGCACTGAAGGTCCGGAAAAGTATCTAGCTGTGGAAAGCTAGAACTCCCCCTGCATCAACGGTAGAGATAAAAGCGTCTGGCGTCCTTTTCGAAGGCAATCACCGCTGGCAGTTGGCGATCCATGACCGCATCGGGGTCCGCTCCTCCAAGTAAGGCCTCCCGAGCGCGGGTCGATCCCATTCGCTGGTCGAAGCCGGCCGCCGTGACCTTCAGGGAGTCCTTGTGTACCCGCGAGAGCGCCCACAGGATGGCGGCACCGACGCGGGCGGGCTGGACACGCTCCCGATCGGTGACCTCGATGCGGACGCCGGGAATCGTCTGACCAGCGAACTTGCCATCCCCAGGCTTGTTCGGCGTAAAGCGCTCGGACTTGAACTTGACGCCCGTCAGCGAAAGGTCTTCGAGCATCCGGGTCACGGAATCGGCGCGAAGCCAGGACGCCCCGAAGCGCTGAAACGGCTCATCGGTTCCGCGGCCGACCGACACGTTGCTGGATTCGAACGGCACGAGCGCCGAGTAGAGTAGCGCGCTGGTGATGTTCGGCATGTTCGGCGATGGCCGAATCCAGGGCAGCGCGGTCTCGTCGAACCACATCCCGCGGCGCCAGTTTCGCATCGGTACAACGGTGAGCCGAGTGCCCAGTTTGAACTGGGCCTGGAAGAGCCGCGCCATCTCCCCCATGGTGAGTCCGTGGCGAAGCGGCATCGGATACAGCGCGAAGCCGTTCGTGCGATTCCCCGGCGCTGGCATGTCGGCGTTGGCGAGGGTGGAATCGAGGAGCGCCCCTTCGGCTCGGGCCCCGGTGATCGGATTGGGCCGATCAAGGACGAGCACGGGGATTCCGCGCTTGGCGCCGGCCTGCATGGAGTACAACATGACGCCGACGTAGGTCCACGTGCGGGTGCCGATATCCTGCAGGTCGACCACCAGCACGTCGACATCGGTCAGCAAGCTATCGGGCGGCGCAATTGTACGGCTCTGATACAGTGCATGGATCGTGAGACCCGTCTTCGCGTCTTTCTCGTCGCTGAGATTCGTACGATCGGCGATACCGGTGGCGCCGTGTTCAGGCGCGAAGAGACGCATCAGCTTCACGCCGGCCCGTTGCGCGCGCGGATCGGTGGCAAGCAAGTCGATGGAGCGACGCCCATTCTCATCCACACCGGTCTGATTGGTCACGAGCGCGACACGCTTGCCGGCGATAAGCTTGATGCTATCGTCCAGCAGGACCGTAATGCCGGGTCGCACCTTGCGGTTTCGGTTCCCCATCGGCATTCCATCCGGACCCTCATCGGGCATCGGTGCATTGTCGGGGCGCCCGCCGCCAGCGCATCCCGCCATGAGCGTCCCGATACACACTACAGAGAGCAGCACCAGCGTCTTGATGGCCTTCACGCGTAACCTCCAGAAGATCCTGCTGCGCTCGGATCGCACAGCATCCCGCCTCACCGCGAACACATGACCCGACCGGATCCCTACCGACCTGCCCTGCTCTCCGGCCAGTCCGGTTGCGGCGCTGCTTGCACGAACGCACCGCATCGCGTCTTTCTCAAGCGGCGGGCACGGTGGATGTTTGCGCTGGCCGCCACCTCGAGCGCGCTGATAGGGTGCGTCACGCACGTGTCCGGTTCGCGCGACCTGGCGCCCGTGCCCGGCATTGCGCGCCAACAGGCGCTCCGCTTGGGAGACAGTGTCCGTGCGGTCCTCACCCGCGCGATCGCCGACAGTGCCTTTCCAGGGGCCTACGCGGCCGTGGGCACCGCCGACGGCATCATCGTCGAATACGGCGTGGGGCGTCTCGACGCGGCGGACGGTGCCCGTCCCTCGGCCACCACGATCTGGGATCTGGCTTCGCTCACCAAGGTGATCGGCACCACGAGCGCCATGATGCAACTGGTGGGATCAGGACGGGTGGCCCTCGATTCGCCCGTCGTGCGCTACCTGCCGGCTTGGAAGGCGCCCGGGGCCAACCGGATCACCGTGCGCCAGCTGCTGTCGCATTCATCGGGCATGCCGGCCTGGCGCGCGCTGTACAAAGAGGCGGCCACGCCCGAGGAAGCCGAGCAGCAGCTGTTTGCGACGTCGCCGGACACCGTGCCGGGCGTGCGATACGTGTACAGCGATCTAGGCTTCATTCTACTCGGAAAGATCGTCGAACGCGTGAGTGGTGAACGGCTCGCGGCATACGACTCGGCACATGTTTTTGCACCGCTCGGCATGATTGATACTCGCTATCTCCCGCCGGCGGCCTTGCTCCCGCGGATCGCACCAACCGAGCAGGACCCGTGGCGCCAGCGGAAGGTGCGGGGGGAAGTGCACGACGAGAACGCCGTGCGCCTCGGCGGCGTGTCCGGACACGCTGGGCTCTTTTCTACCGGCCAGGACCTGGCGCGCTTCGCTCGCGCGTACCTGCGCAACGGCACGCTGGATGGCGTTCGGGTGTTCGACTCGTCCGCCGTCGCGACCTTCACGCGGATGCAGGACTCGACGATCTCTCGGCGGGCGCTCGGATGGGAGACGCCGACCGGGGGCAACTCGGCTGGCCACCGGCTCTCGCCAGTCGCATTCGGGCACACGGGGTTCACCGGCACGTCCTTATGGATGGATCCGGCGCAGGGCGTCTTCGTGCTGCTGCTGACCAACCGGGTGAATCCGACGCGCGAGAATCGGAAGATCGGAGGCGTCCGGACGGCGTTGGTAGACGCGGCGGTGGGTGCCCTGCGCGGTGCTTCCAGCCGATGAGCGAGATTTTGGGGGGGCTTTCTTGAAAGGGAGCGATTCACTCGCTATTCTTCTGTTGGTCAGACGCGACGCCGTTCCGGTTGCCGATCGCGGGTGCGATCGGGCGCGGGCGGCGCGCTCCATCAGGCCGGATTCTCATCCGACCGCTTCGGAGGACAGCAATGAGCACGATGCAGCAGCCGGATGTCATGGTGGTTCTCACGCCCATGGCCGCGACGGAAGTCCGCAAGTTCATGGAAGCCGAGGGTGTCACGCCCGAGCAGGGTGGCCTTCGCGTGTCTGTGATGCCGGGCGGATGCAGCGGCTTCAAGTACGGCTTGGTCATCGAGGACAAGAACGCGGAAGACGATACGATCTTCGAGCTCGAGGGCATCAAGCTGTTCGTCGATCCGTTTTCGGCGCAGTATCTCAGCGGTACGACGATCGACTATGTCACCTCGATGCAGGGCTCGGGATTTACGTTCAAGAATCCGCAATCGACGGGCGGTTGCGGTTGCGGCAGTTCGTTCTCGGCCTGAGCCGACAACTCGACACCTACTCCCATGACCATGGCCTCCGGTTCTCCGGTGGTCACTGATGGTTCGCAGGCCCGCACGCTCGACTCGAGCGGCGGGCCTGTGCGCGTCAGTGGCACCATTTTCGTGCATCCCGATACGAATGGCGCGTTGCGCGAGCGTATTCCGACGATCATCATCGATGAGCACGAAGCGATGGCGCGGCTCGTGGCCGGGCGCATTGCGACGTTGATGCGCGAGCGAGCAGCGGCGGGTCGCTCGATCGTGTTGGGACTGGCTACCGGTTCGACGCCAATCGGCGTGTATCGCGAGCTGATCCGCTTGCACCGTGAGGAGGGGCTCAGCTTCGCGCACGTCATCTCGTTCAATCTGGACGAGTACTATCCGATGGCGCCCGACAGCATCCACTCGTACCATCGATTCATGTGGGAGAATCTGTTCTCTCACGTCGACATCGATGCGGCGAACGTGCATATCCCGGACGGCGCCTTGGATCGGTCCGCTATCGATGACGCCTGCGCACGATACGAGGCCGCGATCTTGACCGCCGGCGGCGTGGATTTTCAGTTGCTCGGTATCGGCAAGACGGGCCACATCGGCTTCAACGAGCCGGGCTCCGGCGAGCACAGTCGTACGCGTGTGGTGCATCTCGACTCCGTGACGCGCCGCGATGCCGCCGCGGATTTCTTCGGCGAAGACAACGTGCCGCGCGAAGCGATCACGATGGGTATCGCGACGATTCTCGCGGCGCGTGAGATCGCGATTCTTGCGACCGGCGAACACAAGTCGGGTGTCGTACGGCGTTCAGTGGAAGGCGAAATCGACCGTGCCGTGGCCGCGACGTTCCTGCAGCGTCACCCGAACACCACGTTCTACGTCGATGACGCCGCGGCCGCCGACCTCACGCGAGTCGCGACGCCGTGGCTGATCGACGAAGTGCGCTGGGATGACGCGCTCGCGGTTCGCGCGGTGACGTGGTTGGCGGGGCGGTGCCAGAAGGCGATCCTCAAGCTGACGCAGCATGACTACGCCGAGAACTCACTGTTGTCGCTGGTGGCGCGTCATGGCTCACCGGGCGCCGTGAACGGGCTCGTGTTCAACGTGCTCGGCGCCAAGATCCGCGGCAAGAGCAAGCTGCCGCGTGGCATGCAGACACTGTTGTTCTCACCGCACCCTGACGATGATGTGATCTCCATGGGTGGCATGCTCCGCAAGTTCGTGGAGAATGAGAACGACGTGACCGTGGCGTACATGACCAGCGGCAACATCGCGGTGTTCGATCACGATGTGCGTCGCTACATGGATTTTCTGGTGCGACTCGATCAGGAGCGGATCGGCGAGGGGACTGCGGTCCGCACCCTGGCGGACACGGTGCACGCGTTTCTCGAAGCAAAGCGTCCGGGTCAGGTGGACATCGCCGAAGTCCGGGACATCAAGCGCATCATCCGCGAGTCGGAAGCGGTGAGCGGCATCGAGGTCATGGGGCTCACGCGGGAACACGCGCGCTTTCTCAACCTGCCGTTCTATCAGACCGGCAAGGTGCGCAAGGACCCCATCGGTCCAGCCGACGTGGCGATCGTGGCCGAATTGCTGCGGGAGTTGCAACCCGAGATCATCTTCGTGGCGGGCGACCTGTCGGATCCGCACGGCACGCATCGCATGTGCAAGGAAGCGATCGACAGCGCGATGCTCGAGGTGTACGGCGGCGTGGACGCGCCGGCACGACCGCAAGTGTGGCTGTATCGCGGTGCGTGGCAGGAATGGCCGATCACGGAAGCCACCGTGCTCGTGCCGCTGTCGCAGGAAGAACTGACGATCAAGATCCAGGCAATCTTCAAGCATCAGTCGCAGAAGGATTCCGCACCGTTTCCCGGTCAGGATGCGCGTGAGTTCTGGCAGCGTGTCGAGCAGCGCAACAAGGCCACCTCGGCGCAGCTCGACCAACTTGGACTCGCCGAGTACTTCGCGATGGAGGCGTATGTCATCGCGTGATACCCGCGTGGCCTCGTGACCAACAGCTTCACGGCGCTGGATTGGGGCGTTCTGCTGTTTTATCTGGTGGGTACGACACTCCTTGGGGTGTGGCTGGGGCGTGGACAAAAGGATGCGCGCGACTACTTCGTGGCGGGCCAGGCCATTCCGTGGTGGGCCATTCTTTTCTCGGTGGTGGCGACGGAAACCAGCGCGCTCACGTTCATCTCGATTCCCGGACTGGCCTACGTCGGCAATCTGTCGTTCCTACAGATCGCCGCAGGCTACATCGTGGGCCGGATCGTGATCGCGTATACGCTGCTTCCGCGTTACTACGAAGGCGAGTTGGTTACGGCCTATGCGTTGCTCGAGAGGCGATTCGGCCTGGCGACGAGACGCTTTGCGTCCGTCGTGTTCATGGTCACGCGCGCGTTCGGCGATTCCGTGCGTGTGTTCGCGACGGCGATCCCCGTCGGGCTGATCATCGGTCCGATCGTCCCTGCCGAGTACGTCGCCCCGCTCTCGATCCTGATTCTCGGCGCGTTTACCGTGCTGTACACGTATCATGGCGGCATGCGTGCGGTCGTGTGGACCGACGTGTTGCAGACCGGCGTGTATCTCGTGGGCGGACTGGCCGCGATGTGGATCATCGGTGCCGGCGTGACCGGGGGCTGGGGAGCCATTCTGGAAGGCGCGAGTGCTCGCGGGCAATTGCAAGTGCTCGACTTGTACACGGGCATCGACCGCCCGCACACGCTGTGGGCCGGACTGATCGGCGGGACGTTCCTGAGCATGGCCTCACATGGAGCGGACCAGCTGATCGTGCAGCGACTGCTCGCCTCCGGCAATCTGCGTGAGGCGCGGCTCTCGCTGATCGGCAGCGGCTTCGTGGTAATGGCGCAGTTCGCGATGTTCTTGCTGATTGGCGTGGGCCTGTTTGCGTTCTACAACGGCACGGCGTTCCCGCGCCCCGACGCGATCTTCCCGCGTTTCATCGTGGAAGTCATGCCGCCTGGGCTCACCGGATTGGTGATCGCCGCGATCCTCGCGGCCGCCATGAGCACGGTGAGTGGTTCGGTGAACTCGCTGGCGGCAGCGACGCTGCACGATATCTACCTGCCGTTCAGTAAGCGGCGCGCTGACGACCCGGGGCTGCTTCGCGTCAGCAAGGTATTCACGCTCGTTTGGTCGGCGATTTTAATCGGCGGAGCACTGCTCTACAAGAACGAGGGGACCCCCGTGGTCACGATCGCGCTCTCGGTGGCCTCCTTCACGTATGGCGGCCTGCTTGGTGCGTTCTTTCTGGCGATGCTCGTGCCGCGGGCGATACAGCGCGACGCCATACTAGGGATGGCGATCGGCATCGGCACGATGTCGTTCATCGTCTTCGCCAAGGCGCTCAGCGGATGGTTTCCGGCGTTGGCGCCAACGCTGGCCCCGTTTGCCGTGATCGCATGGCCGTGGTTCGTCTTGATCGGTACCACGCTTACTTTCGTGACGGGTATTCTGTCGTCGTTCACGCACGCGCCACCCGCGGCGCTGCGTTCTTCTCAGGGGAATCCTTCATGAGTGCCGGACCTCTCGACCCGACACCGCTCGTTGTAGGCGTAGATGGCGGCGGAAGCCGTACCCGCGTCGTGCTTGCCGACGCCGCCGGTAACACTCTGGCGCGCGTGGAGGGGGCCGGTACGGCGCTCATGCCGGGCCACGAGGGCGTTGCCGCGGACATCATCAAGTCGTTGATCGCCGACGTGTTGGCTTCGGCCGATCGGAGCGACACCCGTCCGGCGGTATGCGTCGTGGGTGTCGCCGGGGCCGGTCAGGAGCGAGCGGCACAAGCCCTCTGGTCGGCGCTCGCGTCGCGTCGTGTGGCGGACGACGTGTCGGTACAGGCTGATGCCACCATCGCCATGGACGACGCGTTTGGCGACTCCGCGGGCGTGCTGTTGATTTCAGGCACCGGATCGGTGGCCTACTCGCGTGCCCCAGACGGTCGACTGGAGCGATGTGGTGGATGGGGCCCGAACATCGGTGACGAGGGCAGCGGTGCGTGGCTCGGGCGCCGTGCGTTGAGCGTCATCACGGCGGCGCACGATGGGCGCGAGCCGGATACGGCGCTTACGGGGGCGATTCTAACGGCGCTCGAACTGGAGTCGCTCGACGACCTGATTCCGTGGGCCACCGAGGCGACGCCCGCGCATTACGCGACGCTCGCCCCTGTGGTCGCGAAAGTGGCCGCAACGGGCGACTTGCGCGCGAACGCGGTCATCAGCTTCTGCGTGGAAGAGCTCTCGCTGCACATCCGCACGTTGGCTCGTCGTTGCTTCATGGACGAGCGGGCGGCGATTCCCGTGGCGTTCGCGGGCGGCTTGCTCTCGAAGGGTTCGCTGGTGCGGAAGCGTCTCGAGCAACGGTTAAAGAGCGCCGTGCCCGGCGCAACCGTGCGTGCGGAGGAAGTCGACGCGGCACGAGGTGCCGTGCGTCGTGCACGCCGGTTGCTGGGCGTCGAGGTCTGACATCCCGCCACGACGCACAGCGCTCAGGCCGGTACGGCGTCCTCAGCCGGGATATTGAGTTCACCTTCCCAACGCGCCATGACGGCGGTGGCGAGGCAATTGCCGAGCAGATTCACCGACGTGCGGGCCATATCCATGATGGCGTCGACGCCGAGGATAAGCGCGATCCCTTCAAGCGGAAGGTTGAACTGCGCGAGCGCTCCCGACAGAATTACCAGTGAGGCCCGCGGAACTGCTGCCACGCCCTTCGACGTGAGCATCAGCGTGAGCATCATCAACAATTGCGTGCCGAGCGGCATGTCGATCCCGGCTGCCTGCGCCACGAACACGGATGCGATCGCAAGGTAGAGCGTGCTACCGTCGAGGTTGAACGAGTACCCGGTGGGCAACACGAACGACACGATCCGACGTGGTACGCCGAACTTCTCCATCGCCTGCATGGCCTGCGGGAACGCGGCTTCACTCGATGCAGTGGAGAAGGCGATCAGCCATGGTTCCTTCACAGTACGCCAGAAGCGCATGACGGGAATGCGCGCGATGAGCGCGACCGGCACCAGCACGATCAGGACAAACACGATGAGCGACACGTACAGCGTACCGACGAGCTTGCCGAGACTGAGCAGCACCCCGAGTCCGCTCTTGCCGACCGTGACACCGATGGCGGCGCCGATGCCGATTGGGGCGTACGCCATGACAATGCCGACGAACTTGAACATCACGTCGCTCAGCGATTGGAGTCCGTCGAGCATCAACTTCTTGGAGGGTCCTTCCACGCGGGCCAGCGCGACCGCGAAAATGATCGCGAAGAACACGATCTGCAGTACTTCGTTTTGCGCGGCCGCTTCGAAGAAACTCTGCGGAACCGTGTGCTCGAGCACCGAAGCGAAGGTGGGTGTCTTTTCGGCGAGCGCCTTGAATTCCTCCGCGCTGCCGGCCGCGGAGCTGATCGAGAGTCCGACGCCGGGCTTCACGTAGTTCACGGCGATCAGACCGATCGCGAGCGCCGCCGTGGTGACCACTTCAAAGTAGATGATCGAGCGCAGCGCCAGCTTGCCGACCTTCTTCATGTCGTCGCCGTGTCCGGCGATTCCGACAACCAGCGTGCTGAACAGCAGGGGCACGATCAACGACTTGATCATGCGCAGGAAGATGTTGGCGAACGGTTTGAGGTTCGGCGCAAAATCGGGCGCGAGCCAACCGATCAGGATGCCGATGATCATCGAAATGACGATCCACCCCGAGAAACCGATGCCGAGGAATCCCTTGCTCGGTGCTGCCGCCGACGCGCTGGAAGACTGATGAGCCATAATGCTGGTTTGAGGAGCCGCGGTACGTCTGATGAGTTAGTCGGGCGAGACTGGTGCGTTCCCTCGTCGAAGCACCGAGTTCTTGTACCCGTAGGCGAAGTAGAGCGAGAGTCCGATGACCATCCAGATGGCGAACGCCTTCCATGCGCTCGAGGGCAACCCGCGCATGACGAAGACGCAGGCACCGGCCCCGCCGAGCGTCACGAACCAGACGAAGGGCACCCGAAACGGGCGGTGCCGATCAGGCTCGCGAATACGGAGCACGAGCACGCCGATACAGACTACGGAGAAGGCGGCCAGCGTGCCGATGTTGGTGAGATCGTATGTGGCCGCATCGTCGGCGAGCAGTGACCCGAGCGCCACCGCGACACCGGTGATGATGGTGGTCACGTGCGGCGTACGCGTTTTCGGGTGGAGCTTGGCGGCGAACTTGGGCAGCAGGCCATCGCGCGCCATTGCGTAGAAGATCCGCGGCTGACCGTACTGGAAAACCAGCAAGACAGCAGACATCGAGACGACGGCACCGGCGGCGACGATCCAGCTGGCCGTGGAGAGGCCCGCCACGGAGAGCGCCTTGGCCAACGGGTCGCTGCTGCGCAGTTGCTCGTAGGGCACCAGTCCCGTGGCGACGAAGCCCACGATGACGTAAATCAGCGTACACACGGCCAAGCCGCCGAGAATACCGATGGGCAGATTGCGCTGCGGATTCTTCGTCTCCTCGGCGGCCGTGGAGATCGCGTCGAAACCGATGTAGGCGAAGAACACGATCGCGGCGCCTTGATGGATGCCACGGAATCCGTTGGGCGCGAATGGCTTGTAGTTGGCGGGGTCGATGTGCATACCGCCCACGATCACGAACAGCGCGAGCACCAGCAGCTTGATGACCACCATGATGTTGTTGGCGCGCGTGCTTTCCTTGACGCCTTTCAGCAAGAGCATCGTGATCGCGACAACGATGCCGAACGCGGGCAGATTCACGAGTACGGGGATCCCGGCGATGTGCGGTGCCGAATCCATCAGCGCACGGATGGCGGGGTCCGCGCTCGCCTTGACGTTCCAATATCCGTGCGTGAGCCATCCCGGCAAGGTGATGCCGAACCCGGAGAGGAGCGACGTGAAATAGCCGGACCATCCGATGGCGACGGCAACATTGCCGACCGCGTACTCGAGGATGAGCGCCCAGCCGACGATCCAGGCGACGATCTCGCCGAGCGTGGCGTAGGAGTAGGCGTACGCACTGCCGGCCTGCGGAATCATGGCCGCGAGTTCCGCGTAGCAGAGCGCGGCGAGGCCGCACACGGCACCGAGCAGCACGAACGAGACTACGAGCGCGGGCCCGGCGCCGTATCGGATCACGGTGCCGTCGGCGAGCGTTTCGCCGGCCGCGGCCGTTCCGAGCGACGAAAAGATTCCGGCGCCGATCACGGCACCGATAGCCAACATGACGAGGTCGCCGGCACCGAGGGTTCGGCGCATACCGGCGCCGCTTTCATCAGCGGCGGCGATCGGCTTTCGATCAAACAGCCCCATGGGCACTCGGATCGGGAGGAGGAGCGCGCCGCGGGGGGAGAACGGAGAGCGGCGCGCGGGTACAACGTGCGCGCAAGCTACTGTCGGGTCGGGCGTCCGGCGAGTCTACAGCGAGTACGTGATTTCGGCCTTGCCGCGGACCGGGACGCCTTGCGCGTTGACGGCGGGGCGAAAGCGGATGGAGACGAGCGCCTCACGCAGCTTGCGATTGTAGGCCCCGTCCTTGGTCGGTGTGAACTGGAGGTCCAGCACTTTACCGGTCGAGTCGACTTCGAAGACGACGACGACCGTCCCCTTGGCTTTGTTCGGCACAGGCAGCGGGGGAAGGAACAGCTCGGTCGGCGCCGGTGGATACACGGTGCCCGGCCCGCCACCGGTGCCAGGTCCTACGCTGGTGCCCTTGCCGGTGCCCACACCTGATCCGACCCCACCGCCACTCCCAGCACCCGACCCTGCACTGCCATCGGTTCCTGAGCCGCCTCCGGTGCCCGTTACGGCCGACTTCGCGTCGGCGGCTTCGGTGGCGGACGGCTGAGCTGGCGCCGCCGGCTGCTGCGGCGGCTTGACCACGGGCGGCACCGGAGGCGGCGGCACAATCGGTGGAATCGTCGGGGGCTTCACGACGCGCGGTGGCGGCGGTGGCGGCGGCGCCACCCGCACGAACTGCAGCCTCTCGTTTTTGGCGATGCCGCCGGTGCCGCGATTACCGCCGCCGCCGCCGCCGGCCGGGCCGAGGCCGCCTGCGCCAAGTACTTCGCGCAGCAGCTCAGGCGAAGTGAACGGGACGATGAGCAGGAGGAGGATCAGCAGGTGAATGCCAATGCTGATCAGCAGGCTGCGGACCCGACGCTGATTGCCCACCGGCACGCCGATGGGCGGTCGGTACCGCGGGCGTTCCGGCGGCGGGAGGGCAGCAGTATCTGGAAGCGACGAAGGCGTTAGCGTCATTGAGAATCGAGGAGTGAGACCTATACAACGTACTACGGCGGACGATCTCTATGGATTCGCCCGCCGTGGTCACGACGTGGATCTCGTGAATGGGCGCGTTCCCGTGTCCGGGCCCGCGCCACACATCACTTCGGCGGAACGCCGATGACCTTTACCCCGGCGCCGCGCGCTTGGTCCATGGCCCAGATCACCGCGGAATACTTCACCGTGGTGTCACCCTTCACGAAGATGATCTTTTCGGGACGGGGGTCGTAGATCGACTTCAGCTTCTCGAGGAGCTTGGCCTTCTCGACCGGCTCCTTATTGACCGCGTACTTGTCGTCCGGGAGGACTTCGAGCACGATCTGGTCGGGGTTCACCTGCGTCGAGGGCGGCTGCGGCGTCGGATCAGGCAGCTGCGTATCGATGGCCTTGCGGCTCATCGGCACAATCATCATGAAGATGATGAGCAGCACAAGCAGAACGTCGATCATGGGCGTGACGTTCATGTCGTTGTTCAGACTCGAGCCACCACTCGGTGCGGACATGCTCATGGCTATTTACTCCCTGGCATGAGGCGGTCGCTCGGGACGAGCGATTCCGTATTCGGTGACTGATCCGTGATGAGCGCGGCGACGCGAACACCAGAACGCGAGATGCGATCGAGCGCGTCGACGACCTTCACGTACTCGAGGTCTTTGTGGGCCTTGATGTACATGATGTAGTCTTCGCGCTCCTTCAGGTAGATCTCGCCAACGAGGGCTTCGAGGTCCTCGTTGCGGATCGGCTTCTTGTTGAGATAATACCGCCCCTGATCGTCGATGCCAAGCACCTGATCACCATCTTCTTCCGGATGCGGCTTGAGGTTCTGCCCTTCCGGTGGGACCGCTGTGAATCCCGCGTTGATCTGCGGAATCGTGATCATGAAGATGATGAGCAGTACAAGCATCACGTCGATCATGGGGGTCACGTTGGGTTCGGCTTTAACGCCGCCCCCGCTGCTGACGCTCATTCCCATCGCGCGACTCCTGGCGTTGAGCCCTCCGGTCTGGCGCCCCGTACGGAGCGCAGACCGGATGACCGATCGTGATTACTGCGAGATCGACTGCTGACCAGCGGTATTGAACTCACGCGTGAAGCGCGACCGACCGAACTCACCCGAGACACCCTTGATGAGGTAGTCGATCATTTCCTTCGACGTGTAGGTCATTTCGGCCGTGAGGTTGTCGATCTTCGTCTGGAAGAAGTTGAACGCCCACACGGCGGGAATGGCGACGCCGATACCGATAGCCGTGGTGATGAGGGCTTCGGCTACACCAGCGGCGATGGCCGAAATACCGCCCGCGCCTGACGTGGCCATGCCCGTGAAGGAGTTGACGATACCCATGGTGGTGCCGAGCAGACCGACGAACGGCGCGGTGGCGCCGACGGTCGCGAGTACACCGAGACCGCGCTTGAGGTCGACGATCGTCATCAGCATTTCACGCTCGACGGCGCGCTCCGACGTGTTGATGTCCGCCACCGTCACCGAGCCATCCTGGATGAGCGGGCGGATTTCGGCGAGAGCACCACCGAGCACGCGCGCGACATGCGACTTCTTGTAACCTTCGGCCAGCTTGATCGCCTCGATGAGGTTGTCTTCTTCGAGGAACTGCGAGAACTCAGGGGCGAACTTGCGCGTTTCGGCCTGCGCCTTCCGCATGCTCCACCACTTCTGGATGAGCACGGTGAACGAGAAGGCCGACATGGCCAGGAGCGTGAAGACAATGCCCTTGGCAAACCAACCCATCGAGTTGAACAGCTCCATCAACGACATATTCATGACGAAAATCTCCGCAGAGCGAGGGGGAAAACCTTAGCGGTTGAGCGAGAACTGGAACGGCTGCTGCACGAGCTGCTTTACTCGACGTCCACCCACTTCGGCGGGAAGGAAGCGCATGCGCTGCAGCGCATTCTTGACCGAGTTGGAGAACAGGTCGTTGTCGGACTTGAGAACCTTGAACGTGTTCATTTCGGCACGTCCGGTGGTGTCCACGACGAACTGCGCGAGCACCGTGCCCTCGATGCCCGCGGTGCGGAGCATATCGGGATACGCAGGCCCCTGAGCGCCCGGCGCCATGACGACGGGCTTTTCGACCTGGAAGTCGAAATACGGCTGGTCACCCTGAGGGATCGGGCCTTTTCCGCCTTCGACACCCTTGGCGATACCACCAGCGACACCCTTACCCGAGAAGTCGGCTTCGTCCGTGACTTTCTTGGACAAATCGATATCGGGGATGACGTTGGGGATATCGATGGGGGCCGTAAGCACCTGAAAACCCTTGGGCGGTGGCGGCGCGATCACAGCATCGGGCGGCGGCGGGGCCTTTTCCGGCTCAGGTGGCTTGGGCTCGTCCTTTTTCACCTCGACGAAGTCGACCTTCTCTTCCTTCGGCTTATCGTTGATGATGCCCGAATTCTTCGTGACGATCACGAGGGCAACCACAATGGCCGTATGGACGATGATCGAGGTGACGGATCCACCAAAGCGCTTCTGCTTCTGAGCCTTCGATTCAAGCAGGTTGTTGAACATCTCGCTTGTCCGGGGTGCGGGCTACGGATCGCAGCGCCCGGACAAGAGGCCCGGGAACTGACTACAGCGATACTACGTCCCCGAGATGATCGAGCAATAGAAAGAACATTAGGATCGGATTAATCCGCCGTGAGCATTCCGTTCGTGTCATCATCCTCGACGCGCCGGTTGACCACCGACTCATACTCGCCGGTCATGCCCGAGCCCGGCGCACCCGCCAACGGCAGCACGACGGTGAAGGTACTCCCCCGCCCCAGGCGCGACTGCACCGACAGACGGCCGCCGTGTGCCTGCGCGATCCATTGACAGATCGCGAGGCCGAGCCCAAAGCCACCGCGCTCCGACGCCCGCGATCGCACGCGATCGACGCGCCAGAATCGTTCGAAGATATACGGCACGTCGGCGGCCGCGATGCCGATGCCAGTGTCCTTCACTGCAAAGGTGACGTCCGCGTCGCCTCGCGTGAGCGTCATCTCCACGCGCCCCCCGCGCGGAGTGTACTTGATCGCGTTGGTCACCAAATTGAGAAACAGCTGACGCAACCGCGTGAGATCGCCCAGCACCTCGGCAACCTCCATCAGCGGCGCATCGATGGTCAGCCCCGCATCCTCGCCGAGTAGGCGGGCAGTTTCCACGACTTCGCGCATCAGCGGTGCGAGTTCGACCGGTTCGCGATAGAGATCGAAGCGACCCTCGTCGGCGCGGGCCAGCGTGAGCAGCGAGTCGACCAGGTCGGCCATACGGGTGACCTGCTGCAGCGCCTCTTCGATGGCGATCGACTGTTCCGTCGGGGTCGACGTCGGCGACAGCGAGCGTTCGATGTCCACGCGCAGGACCGCCAGCGGGGTCTTGAGTTCGTGGCTCGCGTCGGCCGTAAAGCGCCGCAGCGCCCCGAACGAGGTTTCCAATCGCTCGATCATGGCGTTGAGCGTGGCGGACAACCGGGCCAGTTCATCGCCGGCGGCGCCGATCGCGAGCCGACGATGCAGCGAACGCCCATCGGTGATGGCCTCGACCTGATCGATGATGCGGTCGATGGGGCGAAACGCACGTCCCGCGATGAGGTACGCGAGCGTCATCGACATGGCGAGCAGGAAGGGCGCGATCACGAACATCGTACCCACCAGTTCACGCGGCGTGTAACTGATGTCCGACGTGCTGAGCGCTGCGTAGATGCGGTAGCGTGCGTTCTCGCTGAGCGGCACTACGCGTGTGGCGAGCAGGACCTCGTCCGCGCGCATGGTGAGCACGCGTGCCGCCGGTGACGGTGTCGCTTGGCGGGCGGCCGTGCTGAAGACCTCGCGGTCGGATGACGACAGCCGCTGCACCGCAGGCGACGCATAGATGTCGTACTGCGTGCTGTCCTGCACGAGTACGTACCCTTCGAGGAGCGACAGGAACGCCGCCATGCGCAGCGACACACTGGGGCCAGCGAGCGGATCGTTCCGCGCCACCACAGGCTCGGTACCGGTATTTCGCGCCAGATTGATGGCGCGCACGACCTGATCGGCTTCGGCCTGGACTCGCGATTCGAGTTCGCGAAACAGGATCTCACGACGCACGGCGAGCAAGGCGATCGAAAAGACCACGAGCGTTCCGATGAACGCGGCCGTGTAAGCGGCCGTCAGTCGTACCCGGATGGACCCCACGTGCGCTCCGCTACCCGCGGATCATGTAGCCGACGCCACGCACGGTGGTGATCAGCTTCTTCTCGAATTTGGCATCGATCTTCTTGCGGAGATGATTGATCACCACGTCGACGATGTTGGTGCCCGGATCGAAGTGATAGCCCCAGGCATACTCGGTGATGAGTGTGCGGCTCATGACGCGTCCGGCGTGACGCATGAGATACTCGAGGACGGCGAACTCCTTCGGCGTCAGCTCGATCGATTCCTCGCCACGACGCACGTCGCGCGTGCCCTGATCGAGTGCGAGATCGGCAACGCTCAAGAGCGGCGACACGATCGCGCGCGGCCGGCGCAGCAAGGCCTCGACGCGCGCCAACAGCTCTTCGAACGCGAACGGCTTGGTGACGTAGTCGTCGGCCCCCGCCCGCAGCGTCTCCACTTTCGCATCGACCGCGTCTTGCGCGGTGAGGACGAGCACGGGTCGCTCGAATCCCCGCGAGCGCAGCGTCCGCAACACATCGAGTCCGTTTCGCCCCGGCAGACGCATGTCGAGAATGACCAGATCGTACGGCTGCGACAACGCCATGCGCTCGCCTTCGAGCCCGTTGTTCACGAGGTCTGCCTGCCACCGCTGCTCCTCGAGCCCACGTCGTACGAATTCGCCGACGGTCGGATCATCTTCGATGACGAGAATCTTCATGGACGGGCTCCGCCGGCCGGGCGTGTGAAGCCGTACTCGCGAATCTTTCGATAGAGCGTTTTCGGCGAGATGCCAAGTATGTCGGCGGCGCGCCCCTGATGCCAGTTCGTCTGATCCAGTACGCCAGCGATGTGCCGCCGTTCGAGCTCCTCGAGCGTGCGTCCCGCCATCGACATCGCCGCCTCGAAGGGAATCGCCGACTCGCGGAGCGATTCCATCGGCGCCACCGGCGTGGGCCGGGCGGCACCACCAACGTCGACCCCCAGTGGCAGATCGGCGGCGCCGACGATGCCATCGGTGGCCAGCAGGGCGGCGCGCTCCATCACGTTTCGCAGTTCACGCACGTTACCCGGCCACCGATACCGTTCCAGTACCATCGTGGCGTCGGCGCTGAGTTGCAAGGTACGCTTTCCGGACTGCTCACCGAAGAACGACAAGAAATGTGCCGCGAGCAGCGGCACGTCCACGGTGCGCTCACGAAGGCCGGGCAACGCGATACGAATGGTGTTGATACGGTGGAGGAAGTCATCGCGGAACGTCCCGGACTGCACCATCCGCGAGAGATCGCGGGTGGTCGAGGCGATCACGCGCACGTTGACTTGCACCTTCTGCGTTCCTCCCACCCGATAAAAGCTGCCGGTCTCCAAGGCGCGAAGCAGCTTCGCCTGTAACTTGAGATCGAGCTCACCCACGTTGTCGAGATACAACGTACCGCCGGCGGCCAGTTCAATCAGTCCGACCTTGCGTTGGTCGGCCCCCGGGAACGCGCCCTTCTCGACACCGAACAGCTCCGTCTCCAGCAGTGACTCGGCCAACGCCGCGCAGTTGAGATCCACGAACGGTCCGTCGGGATGCTCACTGCGCGCATGCAGCACCCGTGCGACCACGTCCTTACCGGTACCAGACTCGCCGGTGATCAACACGGTCGACGCGCTCGGCGCCACGCGATCGATCAACGAGAGGACCGCACGGAGTGGGGCGTACTGCGTGAGAAACCGGGGATCCGCCGTGGTTCGACGAAGACGCGACTGGAGATTCAGATTCTCGCGCGCGAGCATGCGCTTCTCCCACGCGCGCTTCACCAAGACCTCGATCTCGGCCATGCGATACGGCTTCGACAGGAAATCGTACGCTCCCAGTTTCAGCGCGGCGATCGCCGTTTCGATCGTCCCATTGCCGGTGATGACGATGATCTCCGGCGGCATCGGCTCTTCGCGTATTTGTCGCAGCACTTCGAGCCCGTCGACTTCGGGCATGACGACGTCCAACAACGCCACGTCGAAGCTGTCCGCACGCAGGGTCTCGAGTGCCGCGCGACCATCGCGCACGATCGTCACGGCGAAGCCGCGCGCACTCATGAACTGTTCGAGAATCATCCCGAGGTTCGGCTCATCTTCCGCGATCAGCACGCGGATCGGCGACGCCGGATCGATGGGGCGAAAGGGTGCCG
>Ga0105046_10001263_pt1 | contig 38574 bp, 34 predicted proteins | sample MAT03_FD_78385 | JGI IMG/M metagenome (GOLD analysis project Ga0105046, IMG submission 78385) | Freshwater microbial communities from Lake Fryxell liftoff mats and glacier meltwater in Antarctica - MAT-03 (megahit assembly) | ecosystem: Environmental > Aquatic > Freshwater > Ice > Liftoff... | reverse complement strand
TTCACTTTGGGATGCTGCTTCAAAGCGTGCGCGACGGCTTTGATCACGAGGTCGTTGTAGCTGATCTTCTCCGGTTCGATCCGCTTGTTGATCGCTTCGCGCACGCTCATCGCGCGCGACATACCCATCTCGATGGTGAGGTAGAAATGCGGCGATGTGAAGAGGCTTTCGCTCAAGCGCTTCGCAATGGTCTTGCGCATCTGGCTCACCGGCACCTCTTCGAACTTCTCCACCTGCGGCACACTGTACTGTGCGCCACCACCGGTGAAGTTCTCGATATCGTGTTTCGTGATGCGACCGTCCGGACCCGTGCCATGCACGCGCCCGATGTCGATGCCTTTCTCTTCCGCGAGGTTCTTCGCGAGCGGGCTGGCTTTGATGCGGCCGTTGGTGGCCGCAGGAGCCGGTGCGGGCTTGGGTGCGGGTTTGGAAGCGGCGGCTTGGGGGGCGGCTGCAGTAGCGGCGGGCTTTGCCTCCTCCGCCTGGACGGCTTCTTTCTCCTTCGGCGCTTCCTTCGGGGCCTCTTCCACTTTGGGCGCGCCCGCAGTGGCCTCCGCGAGCAATTTGCTGATATCCTCGCCTTCTTTGCCGAGCACGGCGAGCACACTGTCCACGGCGGCGGTCTTTCCCTTCTCCACACCGATGTGCAACAGCACCCCATCGGTGAAGCTCTCGAACTCCATGGTGGCCTTGTCGGTCTCGATCTCGGCGAGCACTTCGCCGCTCTTCACCTTGTCACCAACCTTCTTGTGCCAAGCGGCCACCACCCCTTCGGTCATGGTGTCGCTCAATTTGGGCATGCGTACGATCTCGGCCATGGTCAATTCAAGTTGGTAGGTTCACCACAGAGGCACGGAGGACACAGAGCAGAAAGCAAAAGGGCGCCTTCCGGAATTCCTCTGTGTGCTTTGTGCCTCTGTGGTGAGTGCATTTCAGTCCTTCTCGAATGGATAATCCTTCTGGAAGTACACGTCGTTGTAGAGTTCGTCGTCCGGTGCATAAGGGCTTTCCTCGGCGAACTTCACGGCCTCCTCCACCTCCTTCTTCACTGCTGCGTCCACGGCTTCGAGTTCGGCTTCGGTCGCCCACTTCTTCTCTAGTAGCTGGGCCCGCACACCTTCGATGGGATCCTGCTTCTTGTAGTCCTCCACCTCCTCCTTCGTGCGGTACTTCTGCGGATCACTCATGCTGTGGCCCTTGTACCGGTATGTCTTGATGTCCAGCAGGTACGGGCCCTTGCCAGCGCGCACGTGTTCGCACGCCATCGCGATGGCCTCGTGCACGTCCTCGCAACGCATGCCGTTCACACCCAGGCCGGGCATGTCGTAGCTCTCGCCGAGAGTGCTCAGGTCGTGAACATTGCTGGTGCGTTCCACGCTGGTGCCCATCGCGTAGTTGTTGTTCTCGATGATGAAGATCACCGGCAACTTCCACGTCATGGCCATGTTGAAGGTCTCGTGCAGGATGCCCTGGCGCACGGCACCGTCGCCCATCATGCAGAGCGTGGCGTGATCCTCCCCGCGGTACTTGTCCGCAAAGGCGATCCCGGCACCCAGACCGATCTGCCCACCCACTATGCCATGGCCACCGAACAGGTTACGCTGCTTGTCGAAGAAGTGCATGCTGCCGCCCTTTCCTTTGCTCGTGCCGGTGATACGACCGAAGAGTTCGGCCATCACGAACTTGGCGGGAGTACCGAGCACCAGCGGATGCGCATGATCGCGGTAGCCGGTGATGATGCGGTCCGATGGACGTATGGCGGTGATCATACCCGCGAGGATGGCCTCCTGCCCGATGTAGAGATGGCAGAAGCCTCCGAACTTCTGCATGGTGTAGAGCTGGCCGGTCTTCTCCTCGAAGCGGCGCATAAGGATCATCTCCTTGAACCAGCGCAGGTAGGTTTCCTTGCCGAAGGAAATACCGTTCGGGGCGGAGGCTTTTGCTTGTCCCGGCTTTTCAGGGTTCGCCTTGGCGGCGGATGCGGTCTTGGTGGTCATTCTACAGCGGACGCGAGCGTGAAAGGCAAATATAGACCGCCCTCTTTCGACGTTCCCTGTCAGGCCGGCAGCTGGCTCTTGTCGAAAGAGATAGGCAGCAGCTGGCTCGCCGTGGCGATCTCGTAAACCGGCCCATGCGGTATGGCCAGCAGAAGGCGCAATGGGGCTTTGTTCTGCCGACCCTCCTGCTCCAACAACGCCTGGCGGCAGATGCCGCAGGGTGACACCGGCGATCCCTTGGTAATGGAGGGCACCACAATGGCCATCGTGGTCACCACGCCCTTCCTGTTCTGGGACATCGCGGCATGCAAAGCCGTGCGCTCGGCGCAAATGCCAGCGGGATAGGAAGCGTTCTCCTGGTTGTTCCCCGTGATGACGGTTCCGTCGGCCATGCGCAGTGCGGCACCGACCTCGAACTCGGAGTATTCCGCATAGGCCCTGCCAGCGGCGGCGAGCGCCGCTTCCATCAACTCGCGATCGGGCGCTGACAGGTCCTGCCAGGCCTCATGGCGCGAGTAACTGAACGGGATCTGGACGGTCGTGGGCATCGCTGCGAAGAACGGAGGTCGAAAGTACGCCGGTCCGCTTGATCCATGGAGCCGGACCCGGTCCAACGCGCGCTTCGTTAAGTTTGGGCCCCTTCCCACCACCTTGCCGCCCACCTATCCCGCCATAGCCCGTTTCACGCCCATCACACTCGCTGAGATGGACGGAGTGAAACTGCAGGACAGGGTGGACACCAAGTATGTTCTGGCGGATCGCCAGATGGACCTCGTATTGGAAGCGATGCTGGAACACTATCGCGTGCTCGAGGTTGACGGCGTTCGTGGTACGGATTATCGCAGCCTTTACTTCGACACGCCCGAGCTACAGCATTTCCAGGACCATCACAACAAGCGTACGTTCCGCAGCAAGGTGCGCTTCCGCGAGTACATCGGGAGCGGCCTGGCGTACCTGGAAGTGAAGCGCAAGACCGGCCGCGGGCGCACGGACAAAGCGCGCATGAAAGTGGAGGCGATCCCGCAGTTGTTGAGCGATGCGCATGTGAAGTTCATCGCCGGGGCGATGGGAAAGGAGCAGGTCCTTGGGCCAACGCTCTGGAACCACTTCACCCGGTACACCTTCGTGAACAAACACACAGCGGAACGCCTCACGATGGACGCAGGTCTGCGTTACTCGGACCCCGACAAGCAGGAGGCGTTGAGCGGGGTGGTGGTGGCCGAGTTGAAGCAAGGGCGGCTGGACCGCACTTCCCCGTTCGTACAACTGATGCGTTCCATCGGCGTGCGCCCATCGGGAATGAGCAAGTACTGTGTAGGGTTGCTCACGATGGAACGCCCGGTGAAACACAATGCCTTCAAGGAGGTGATGCTGATGCTCGAACGCGTACGTAACGCCGCATGATCAACCCCAGCCCCGTACGATGAAAGTCTTCGGTATGCCGCTGATCCACGCCGATGTGTGGGAGCTCCTGTTCAAATTCGGGGTGAACGCCCTGGTGCTGTTCATCCTGATCCGGATGATCTACTATCCGATCCACCGCAAGAAGGACTACCTGTTCACGTACTTCCTCTTCAACGTCCTCATCTTCTTCCTCTGTGTGCTGCTAAGCAGCGTGAAGTTGAGCATCGGTTTCGCCTTCGGGCTCTTTGCCATATTCGGTGTGCTCCGCTACCGGACCGAGCAGATCAGCATCAAGGACATGACCTATTTGTTCGCGGTGATCACCGTGGCGGTGATCAATGCGCTGGCGAGCAAGAAGGTGAGCGTGGCTGAATTGTTCTTCACCGACGGCATGATCCTGCTGATGACCTACGCGCTGGAACATCTCTGGCTTACGCGGCATGAGCAGATGAAGTTGGTGATCTACGAGCGCATCGAGCTGATCAAACCGGAGAACAGGACCAAACTGTACGACGACCTGCATCAGCGGCTTGGTGTGACCGTTTCCCGGGTTGAAGTGGGACGCATCGACCTGCTGCGGGATACCGCACAACTCCGCGTATTCTACTACGAGGACGAGCAGGGGCATGGCTCGTTCGTTGAGATGGCGCCGGACGGCGGGGACGACTAGCGGTCGTCAAGCGGTGCGCTGGACAAGCGCAACGGCGTACGCGCACACCCCTTCCTCGCGTCCAACGAAACCCATCGTTTCATTGGTGGTGGCCTTGACGCTCACGGCATCCTCACCAACGTTCAAGAGCGCTGCCATCGCAGCGCGTATCGACGTCGTATGCGGCATGATCTTCGGGCGTTCCAACACGAGGGTACAATCCACGTTGCCCACGACCCAGCCGCGGTCCATGAGCATGCCCACAACAGCTTTAAGCAACTTCTTGCTGTCCGCTCCTTTCCAAGCGGCATCGGTATCGGGGAAATGCTGGCCGATGTCCCCCAACGCGACCGCACCGAGCAAGGCATCGCATACGGCATGCAGCAGCACGTCGGCATCGGAATGGCCCAATGCACCAACGGAATGGGGGATCCTCACACCACCGAGCCAAAGCTCGCGGCCCTCGACCAGGCGATGGACGTCGTAGCCGAAGCCCACGCGGAAGGTCATCCTTCGGTCGGCTTCTTCTTGCCCTTGCCGTCGAACCGGAAACCGAGCGTGAAGCGCAAGGTGTTCGCCAGGGGGCTCTGGTTGGTGTTGGCGATCAGGTAGCTCAGGTCCAGCGAGAACTTGCTGTACCGCACGCCCGCACCCAGTGTGAAGTACTTGCGATTGCCCTTGGTGTAATGCTCCCAGAAATAGCCGGTGCGGAACGCGAATTGTTCCGCGTACCAGTACTCGAATCCGCCCGCGAGGTTGATCTCGCGCAGTTCTTCCCGCATCCGGCTGCCAGCCTCCACCAACACGTTCCCGTCATCATCATAGCTCACATTGCCGGGGGCATCACTGAAGCTGCCGATCATGCCGGTGGCAATGCCCACATTCGGGTCCCCGCCACTCGCCACCTGGTAGTTGCCCGTTACGGGATCGATGATCGGTGAATTATTCTCGTCCAATTTGTAAACCGGGGGTGTGGGAACGAGCAGTTTGTTGATGTCCAGGTTGAATGAGAGGCTATTGTATTGATCAAGGTCCAGCGTGAAGCGGGGGCCAAGACGAAGATTGATCGGGATGAAGTCCTGGGCAGCGGTCTCGGTATAGGACATTTTGGCGCCGACGTTCGATACGTTCAGGCCGAAGGCGAAGGCCCCTTCCCGATCGCCCATTTGCATTTCCGTCTTCTGGTAATAGAAGGAAACATCGGCAGCAACGGACTGGCCCGCTTTGGAGTTGGCCCCCTGCACGCTGATGCCGCCGGTGAGGTTGCTGTTGATGTACCGGATGGCCACTCCACCGGAAAAATTCTCACCGAACTTCTGCGCGAAGACAAGATCGACCGCGAACTCGGCCGGTTTGAAATCCCGGATGGTGGAGCCGTTCTGGTCTGTGAAGAGGATGCTGCCCAGGTTGAAGTAACGGAGCGAACCACCGATCGCGCTGCGTTTGTTGCCCAATCGCTTGTACCCTGCGAGGTACGCCAGGCTCATGTCCGGTACAAGGTTCCGCAACCAGGGGCTGTAGCTCATGCTGAACTCGCCATCGTTCTCGGCGAAGGCGAGCTTTGAAGGGTTCCAATGGATCGCGTTGGCATCCGGCGAGATCGCCACACCGGCATCGCCCATGCCACCTGCACGGGAATCGGCGGAGATGAGCAGGAAGGGCACCGCCGTGGTGATCGTGTTCAGCTGGTCGCCGCATTGCTGCCCGGCGGCCTGGAACTGGGGGTCGCAGGGCTGGGCCTGGGCCGCGAACGGCAGGGTGAACAGGACCAGAAGAAGGACGAGCGGGGAGTACGAGCGGGTAATGCGCATCAGGGCGTAGTTCGGGAAAAAGGACGGCAAATATACGCCCAGCGAGGGGGGCTTATTGTGCATCAGCGCAGGATCACCAGCTTCTCGAATTTCTCGGCCTGCTCCCCATCGGGGGTGGCCACGTTGAGGCGGTAGACATAGACCCCACGACCGAGCTTATCGCCAACATCGTCGCGGCCATCCCAGGCCAGGGGATCACTGCGGAAGCCTTCGCAGGCGACCTGCCGCCCGATGGTCTTCACCAAGCGGCCGCTCACGGTGAACACCTGCACCTGTACGTTCAATGTGGTGCAGGGCATGTTGTGCTCGAAGAAGAACTCGGTGTGCGTGGTGAACGGGTTCGGGTAGTTGAGCACATGGTCCAGGGCCAGTTCGGCGCTGGAGGCCACAACGAAGTCGGTGGTGGATTCCGAGGAATTGTTGAAGGCGTCCCATGCCTTCAACCGTAGGGTATGCCCACCGTCCGCAAGGCTGTTGAAGCGATAGCGGACCTGGCCGCTCTTGTAGGTGTCCAGATCGGCCTCATAGAGATCGTTCAGAACGATGGCTTGCTCCGTGTTCTCGTCCAGGGTGGCCAGGAGATCGTGCCCGATGCTGCTACCCACGGTATTGATCCCATGCTCATCGAAGATCTTGGCGAAGAGCAACGGACTCTCGTTGGTTATGCCACCACGTACGAACTGCTCATCGTTCAGGAACAGTTCGATACCCGGCCCCAGTTCATCCACAACGATATCCGTTGCCGTTGAACCGACCAGCGGTGTATTCGTGTAGCCACAGGCGTTCGTGTTCGACCCCTCGGCGTAGCAACTGACCCGGCCCGGACCCACCTGGTAGTTGATGTCCTTGGGTACCACGAAGGTGAAACTGAACGCTCCTGCGGTCACGGTCACCTTGCCCCGGTAGATGATGTTCTTCCTGATCTTGAAGTTGAAGGGGTACCCGCCGTCATTCAGCAAGACCCCCTGCGTTTGTTCCTTATCATAGACCGTGGGTAAGACGATGCCATTGAAGTCGGTCAACGGTTGGCCGCTCCCATCATCCACATATCCACTGATGCGCACAATGGAGAGCGCCTTCAGCGTGTCGATCGGGTTCCCCAGCGTGTCGGTGATCGCGGAGATATTGGCTGATAGGCGGGGTTGCGCCAGGCGCATGCTCGGATCACCCAACAGCGAGAAGTTGCGATGGTTGCGCTGGGTTGGCGCTGTGTCGCTCATAAAGCGCTTGGTCTCGCGATACGTATCTCCCAATCGCCATGCGCGCCCCATGGCGTCCAGTGCGGTGAATACGTGGTTGTAAAACTCCTTCGCCAGATCGTAGTTCTGTCCGGAGTAGGCCAACCGGGTGGTGGTCATCAGGCCGATGCCACCCCCGTTCGGGTTCAGTAACACCAACTCGCCCGCGGATGTGCGGCTGGGATCATCCCACCGGGAGAACTCGCAGGTAGCGGTCATGAACAAGGGCAGGCGGTCCTTATTGGTCCAACCGAGAATGGTCCCATTGTCGAGCAGGCGTTCGTGTGCCCAACCCACTTCACCGCCGTGCCCGACATAGTTCACGAGCAGCAGGCCTTTCTGCACCTTTTCGCGCACGTCGGTATTCGCCTCCGGATAGCGCTCGCCACCGGGTGTGCTCACCTGCTGGTAGGCATCGAGATAGATCTTATCCACGTTCAGGCAGGGATGCTCCGTTTCAACTTTGCGCGCCAGAAAGTCGCTCTGGTCCATGTGGATCACCCCTTCAAGCCCGTCGCCTTCCTGATCGTCGCTCACGAACATCACATGGGTGCGCCAATCCGCGATCCCTCCGTCGCCTGTGGCGGAACAATTATCTCCGGTGGAACCAAGGATCTGGAGGCGATCATAATTCATCAACTTGCTCACCACCTCGGCGGCCTGTTGCCCCGTGGATACTGGGAAGCGACCGACACCGATATCCACCAGGTCCCCAGTGTACTCTCCTTCAGACTCGTCCAGCAGCGCGAAATAGTCATCGGACGTATAGGAACGGGAGGGATCCAGCGCATCGGCGGTCTGGTATGTCGGGATCATGTTCTGGTTCGTACCTGCCAAGGAAAGGTTGTTGAACGAGCCATCACCGAACAGCAGTAGGTAGCGTGGCATGAGTTCGGGATCCGTTCCCGCGCGATCGTACAGCATACGCATGTACCGTTTGATCGCCGTGGCGTCCCGTGATCCGCTGGAGAATTCATTGAATACCTGCTGCGGTGAAACGATCCGCACCGTGAGGCCATCGTTCATCCTGCGCTCCGCCAGCGTTTGGGCCTGCGACTGGAATTCGGGTGGGCATACGATCACAAGGTCTGTAGGCAGTTCGGTGCCGTGCAGGTTCTGGGCGGGTACACGCCCGATGCGCGTTGGGGTGAGATAATTCACATCGCGGAAGGCGATGAACTGCCGCAGGCTGTCGGTCGCCACCCGGAACTGCTTCTGGCTACCATTAATGGTGTAGTCAACACGCCGCACGTTCAGCGGGTCGGTGATCTCCCAAACACGCGCGACGTTCTGGGCCTGATCGATCACGAAGTCCGCCACCTCTCCGGCTCCCACCGAGATGCGGTCGCGGAACGCCAGTTGGTCACCGCTCATGCGCAACTCCCGACGACAGTTCAACTCGATAAAGTCCAACCAGCCGATGGAAGTGACCGGGTCGAACTTGTTGAAGGTGACGGTTACCGGAACTGAATTCCCCGTGGGGAACCATGAAAAGGAATCATTGAAAGCGCGACCTACCGGTCCGGTATAATTGTTCGCCACACCGGGTACCCCGAAGGTCTCCGAAAGTCCGTTGGACACAACAGTGAACGTGCTCGAATTGCTTACAACCCCGGAATTGAGTGTTCGGGCGGCACCGCTGACCACCAAGGTGGCGGGATGTGCTGTGACCAACCCGGGCGTTTCAAAGTTGAAGCTGTATGTGGTGGTGATGTCGAAGACCTCACCATACCAAGTCCTGCCGGACTTGAGCAGGTTCACAAGGTCCCGTTCGATGAACTGCCGGTCATTGAATTGAGTGACCGTGCTCGTGGCCGGATCTGTGGACAAGGCCGCCTGTTGGATCCTCATCGGAGCGTCCGCATCGATCCCGACGAAAAAGGAAGCGGAGTCCGTGTAGACGTTCTTGGTATGGGTGAAGAGTGTATCGGCCAAGTCCCAGCGCTGCGCACCGGATGCGAAGAAAAGGAGGTAGTCACCGGCACCGAAGTCCCCATCACCACCATCCACCACCTCGATGGCGTTGAGGAGCAGGTCCGTTGGCCGGGGCACGTTGTTCTGGAAGGGCAACAGGCCAAAATGGCTTCCATAGATGTTGATGCGATCGGAGTTCAGCCCGTTCATCTCCACACCCATGTCACGCAGGAACTCGTAGGTAACCTTGTACACGCCGTCCTTTGCCACCGTGAACCGGAACCAATCCCCCCCGGCGAGCAGGGAGCTTTCCGGATAGGCCTTGGGTCGAATTCCACCGCCACGGCTCAGGGTCTCCACCAATTCCAACCGGAACGCGGTCAGCCGTTCCAATTGTCCAGTGCCGGGATTCCTCCGATAGGGGTCCACATGCACTACAACTTGTGGTTGCTTGCGGTGCCATGCCAAATGGGCGTATACAGCAGGTTCACTCCCAACATCGGCCAACGCCGGCCAACGGGCTGCTTCAGCCGCCGACATCGGCACATACTGACCATCTCTCAAATACGCGGACACCGCTTTTGCGGAGGACCCCAAAGGAAAAATCTCCTTGAAATAGGGTAACCCGTTTCGTTCCTCATCCGTCCATGCACCCACAAAAGTCAGGGGCGCGCCTCCCGCGCTTTGGGCCAGATCGGCCTTGGCGGTGCCCGGCTCACCCTTACCTGTGATCACATTGGTACCGCTGGACCATACCAAGGTGCGTTGCAGCGACCGCTGGGCCAGACACGGATGAAACTGGAGCAGGACCAGGCCTAACAGGGGGAGTCTTAGCATCTTCATAACCACCGATCAACAGGTTTTCAACAGGACGGATCGAAAATACTACCTTCGACCCTTGCGTTTCGGAACACCGCACCAACGGACCCTGATCGGGATTATTGCCGTGGCCGGTGGCAACCGTAACGAAAGGGGATCCGTATACTTGGCGCTGTTAGGTAAAGCCTGCATCGAACGAGAGCATGATGGAATGGACCGTTAGGCGTGGGGCCCTTGGCCTTGGACTGGGTGTATTAGCAACTCTTGGCGCTTACGCCCAGGATCCTCAGTTCACGCAGTTTTATGCGAACCCGCTGTACCTGAACCCGGCCTTCGCGGGCACCGGACGCTGTCCGCGTGTCGCGCTGAACTATCGTAACCAATGGCCTGCGCTAACGGGAACCTTCGTAACCACCAGCGCCAGTTATGATCAGCATGTGGATGGGATCATGGGCGGATTGGGCTTGCTCGTAACCAACGACCAAGCGGGTAAAGGCACCCTGACCACCACCACGGTGAGTGGGATCTACTCCTACCAGCAGGCGATCTCTCGAAAATTCTCCATGAAGGTGGGATTCCAAGCGACCTACTTCCAAAAGTCGTTGGACTGGAGCAAACTCACCTTCGGCGACCAGATCGATCCGCGTAGGGGGTTCATCTACAATACCAACGACGTGCCGCGTGGAGGCAGCGTGGGCAATGCCGACTTCAGCGCAGGGGTGCTGGGTTACAGTGACATTTTCTACGTCGGGTTCGCTGCACATCATTTAACGCAGCCGAACGAATCGTTGATCGTGGGCGACAGCAAGCTACCGATGAAGCTCACCGCCCATGGCGGTGCGGCGATCCCATTGGGTATGAACGGCCGCTACGGTGAGGCCCGCACGAAGATCTCACCCAACGTAATATACCAGCAGCAGGCAGCGTTCCGACAACTGAATCTGGGGCTTTACGTAGACCACGGTCCGATCACCGCTGGTGTATGGTACCGGACACGGGATTCCTTCATCGCCTTGATCGGCTTCCATACCGATAAATTCAAGTTCGGTTACAGCTATGACCTCACCACAAGCAAGTTGACCACACAGACCGCCGGATCACATGAGATCAGCCTGCAGGTCCAGTTCAACTGCAAAGCCAAGAAAAGAAGGTTCCGGGTGGTCGCTTGCCCTACCTTCTAACCTGCTTCGTTCAACGAACCACCCCAGACCATGAGCCTTATAAGGAACATAGGCATCCTGACCGCGGGCGCGGCGCTTTTCAGTTCATGCCAGTTCGAAAAGAGCGGTGCCACCGGTTGGAACTTCAACGACTCCAAGAACGGAGGTTTCGAGAAGGCCGGGTTCGAAGAACAGGAGACCGGCCCGGGCTTGATCCTGATCGAGGGCGGCCAGTTCACCATGGGCCGAGTGACCGATGATCTGCGACATGAATGGGATAATATCCCTCGCACTGTTACGGTCTCGTCCTTCTATATGGACGAAGTGGAGGTGACCAACTTCTATTGGCTCGAATATCTCTACTGGTTGGAACGCGTCTTCGCAGCCGACTATCCGGAGATCTACAAGAAGGCCCTGCCCGACACGCTGGTGTGGCGCAGCAAACTAGCCTTCAATGAGCCCTATGTGGAATATTACCTGCGCCACCCTGCTTACCGCGACTACCCGGTGGTTGGTGTTAACTGGTTGCAGGCGAACGACTATTGTGCGTGGCGTACCGACCGCGTGAACGAGATCATACTGATCCGGGAGGGCTTGTTCGAACACTACCCGAACCAGATCAATGAAGACCACTTCACTTCGGATTCCTACCTCGCCGGACAGTATGAAAGCGGAAAAAAGGTGGATGGCGTGACCGACTTCAACCCGAACAAGGACACGCGGAACATTCGTATGGAGGACGGTGTCATGTTGCCGCGCTATCGCCTGCCGACCGAGGCGGAATGGGAGTACGCCGCTTACGGGATCGTCGGCAATACGGTTGACGAGCGTGTGGTCGAGCGTCGCATCTATCCGTGGAACGGCCACTGGGTGCGCTACGACAGTCGTAAGAAGGGCGGTGCTTTCTACGGTGACTTCCGCGGCAACTTCATGCGCGGCCGTGGTGACTACATGGGTGTTGCGGGCAGCTTGAACGACAATGCCGACATCACCTCACCAGTCTTCAGCTACTGGCCGAATGATTACGGCTTGTACAACATGGCGGGCAACGTGAGCGAGTGGGTAATGGACGTATACCGCCCGCTGAGCCCGGAGGACAATGACGACTTCCGCCCTTTCCGTGGTAGCGTGTTCCGCACCAAAGTGCTTAACAGCGACGGCGCTGTGCAGGACAAGCACGATCTGGTCATCTACGATGTGGACGGCATCAAGTATTTCCTCACCGAGTTCCAAACGGCGATGCAGGGCCGGGCGACCGATGAAGAGGCAGCGCTCATTGATGAACTGCTTACAGGGGTCGAACAGGCGATCGAATTCAACAATACCCGCAAGCACGACGCGGCTATGCAGCGCGTTCAGGACATGGTGGACAACATCAAGAGCAAAGACCTGGACATCTGCCCGAAGCTGCTCAGCGGCATCAGCGAATATCAAGCTGACCAACCCGGCGACCTTCGCATGCGTAATGTGAGCGTGGAGGAGAACATTGACCGGCGCAACTACCGCCAGAGCGATAACATCGATTTCCGCGATGGCGACATCGAGAGCAGTATTTACTACGAACAGCCGGACTACGAGGGCAACCCCATGTACGACTGGGGCAAGACCACGCTCGTGAACGACCGGAGCCGTGTTTACAAGGGCGCCTCCTGGGCGGACCGCATTTATTGGGTGAACCCCGGCACGCGTCGTCACCTCGACGAGCGGCAGAGCACCGCCACCATCGGCTTCCGTTGCGCGATGACGCGGGTGGGTAGCCCGAAAGGCATGGGCGACGATAAGCGCCGCGAGAAACTCGAGAAATAAACGCTCCACCACTGCATCTAACTTCGACCCCGGTCCCCACGACCGGGGTCGCTTGTTCATGACCAGTATCCAGACCTTGCACCTGCGCTTCCTCGAAGGCGCGGGCGTCTGCACCGACACACGTAACATCACGCTGAACAGCCTGTTCTTCGCATTGAAGGGACCGAACTTCAATGCGAACGCATTTGCGGCGGAAGCATTGGCCAAAGGCAGCCGTTATGCCGTGGTGGACGATGCTACGGTGGCCACGGATGAGCGCTTTCTACTGGTACCCGATGTGCTGGTGGCTTTGCAGGAGCTTGGGCGTCACCATCGTCGCCAATTCGACTTTCCGGTAATAGGGATTACGGGCACCAACGGCAAAACCACCACCAAGGAGTTGATGCACGCCGTCCTCAGCGCCGATCGTCCGGTACTGGCCACATCGGGTAACTTGAATAACCACATCGGTGTCCCGCTCACGCTATTAGGCCTGCGCGCGGATCACAGGCTGGCGATCATCGAGATGGGAGCGAACAAACCGGGGGATATCGCCGAGCTCTGCGCCATCGCCGAACCGACCCATGGTCTGATAACGAACATCGGTAAGGCCCACCTGGAAGGTTTTGGAGGGATCGATGGTGTCGTGCGAACGAAGACGGAATTGTACGCGGCGGTTCAGGTACGCGGCGGTTGCCTTTTCGTGAACGCTGATGATCCGCTGCTGCTGACAAAAAGTAATGGGATCAAACGCCTGACCTATGGACGTGACCCCGACGCGGATACAGCGGGTGACTCCTTAACCAATGGTCCCTTCCTGAAAGTGGTCTTCACAGGGCGTGATGGTCTCTTGCACCGGGCCGACACGCAACTCATCGGTGGGTACAATTTGCCCAATGTTCTGGCCGCAGTTGCAGTGGCACAACACTTCGACGTACCGGACGAACGCATTGCCGCCGCACTATCAGCATATGCCCCGAGCAACAACCGGTCGCAGTTCACCGACACGGGTAGGAACCAGGTGGTGATGGACGCCTACAACGCCAACCCCAGCAGCATGCGGGCTGCCCTGGAGAACTTCGCGACGATGACCTCCGAGCTTCCCAAACGCGTGATCCTTGGAGACATGCTTGAGTTGGGCGACCATAGCGAAGCGGAGCACAAAGCGATCGTAGAACTCACGCAGACCCTGGGAATGTCCGCGCAATTCGTGGGACCGTGTTTCAGCAAGACCGTGGGGGGCAAGGCGAACTCCGGATTCGCGGACGCCGCAGCGGCACTCGCAGCACTTCAGGCTGAACGGCCTGCAGGGGAATTGGTCCTTGTGAAAGGCTCACGAGGCATCAAGCTGGAAACACTGCTGCCAGCGCTCTAACCCTTCAGTACGTTCCTGCTGATCACGATCCGCTGCACCTCGCTGGTGCCCTCGTAGATCTGGGTGATCTTGGCATCGCGCATCAGCCGTTCCACGTGATACTCTTTGACGTAGCCGTAGCCGCCGTGTACTTGTACCGCTTCTACTGTTGTGCGCATCGCCACTTCGCTGGCGAAAACTTTCGCCATGGCACTGGCCTGGTCGTAGTTCAGGTGCTGGTCCTTCAGCCATGCGGCTTTCAGGCAGAGTAAGCGCGCGGCCTCGATCTCGGTGGCCATGTCCGCAAGCTTGAACGCGATCGCCTGGTGTTCGCTGATCGCTTTACCGAACGCTTTGCGCTCTTTGCTATACGCCAACGCGAGTTCATACGCCCCACTGGCGATGCCCAAGGCTTGCGATGCGATGCCGATCCGGCCGCCGCTGAGCGTCTTCATTGCGAACGTGAAACCGAAGCCGTCCACACCGACGCGGTTGGCCTTCGGAACTTTCACATCCTGGAACATCAAGGTGTGCGTATCGCTACCGCGGATGCCGAGTTTGTCCTCCTTCGCCCCTACAACGAATCCGGGCATGCCTCTCTCGACGATCAAGCAGTTGATGCCCTTGTGTCCCTTGGCCGCATCGGTCTGGGCCATCACGAGGTATGTGCTCGCGGTGCTTCCATTGGTGATCCAGTTCTTGGTACCGTTGAGCAGGTAATGATCGCCCATGTCGATCGCCGTGGTGCGCTGGCTGGTGGCATCGCTGCCCGCCTCGGGTTCGCTCAAGCAGAAAGCGCCGATCACTTCACCCTTGGCCAAAGGCACTAGGTATTTGCGCTTCTGCTCCTCATTGGCGAACTGCTCCAAGCCCCAACACACAAGGCTGTTGTTCACGCTCATCACCACGCTGGTGCTCGCGTCGATCTTGCTTATCTCCTCCATGGCCAGCACGTAGCTGATGGTGTCCATGCCACCACCACCGTACTCGGGGCTCACCATCATCCCGAGGAAGCCGAGTTCACCGAGCTGCTTTACTTCGGCGGCGGGGAAACGCTGCTCCCGATCACGATCGATCACACCGGGTTTCAACACGTTCTGGGCGAAATCGCGGGCAGCATCACGCACAGCGAGTTGTTCCTCGGACAGTTCGAAATTCAGTCCGGCGAGGGTGGCTGTCTCTTGCATGGCGTGGTTCTTTTCGGGCCCGTAAAAGTAGCCGATACCTTCGCCCGGCAGAAGAGCACGTGGCAGATAGTACAGATACCCCGAACACGGGCCGCTACACGGCCGTCGGTGTCATGAGCGGCAGTTCGCTGGATGGTGTCGACCTTACGCGATGCGTCTTCCGGTTGGAAGCGGAGTGCTGGCATTTCGAGATCCTGGACGCACGCACCGTTCAATACCCACCGGAATTGCGAGCGCGGCTTCTGGCCGTCATGGATGGATCAGCCTTGGAACTTGTTCGGCTCCACCGGGATCTGGGCAGGTTCATTGGTACAGCCTGTGCCGATCTGCTGAACGGGCGGCGCGTTGATCTGATCGCTTCGCACGGCCACACCATCTTCCATAAGCCGGAAGAAGGCCTTACCACCCAGATCGCATCCGGCGCTTCCATCGCGGCGATCACCGGAACGACCACGGTCTGTGACTTCCGTACCAAGGATGTCGCCATGGGTGGGCAAGGCGCGCCGCTCGTGCCGCTGGGTGAGAAATTGCTCTTTCCAGGCTATGACGCATTCGTGAATTTGGGGGGCATCTCCAACGTCACGGTGCAGCGGGGGCAGAGCGTTACGGGATACGACATCGGCCCGTGCAACATGGCACTGAACCTGCTCACCGAGGAGATCGGGGAACCGTTTGACGATGGTGGTTCGATCGCGGCTTCGGGGAAGTTGATCCCCGCGCTCCTGGACCAACTCAATGCGCTCGCCTTCTACCAACTCACCCCTCCGCGCAGTCTGGGGCGGGAATGGTTCGATGCGCACATGCGTCCATTGTTGCAAGATCCCACCCATCACCTTCCCGACCGGGTGCGCACGCTGGCGGAACACATCGCCCATTGGATCGCTCTGGAATTGGACCGCAACAAGGCGACACGAGCGCTCATCACCGGTGGTGGCGCGCACAATAGGTTCCTGATCGAGCGCGTGCGGGCGTTGACAAAAGCCAAGGTGGAGCTACCCGACCGCACCATCATCGATTTCAAGGAGGCGCTGATCTTCGCACTGCTCGGTGTATTGCGCATGCGCGGTGAGACCACAGCCCTTGCGAGCGTCACCGGTGCATCCAGCGATACAATTGGCGGAGCGGTGTACCTGCCCAATTAACAAACGGGCCATGGATAACCTTCCGATCACGCGGCGGAAGCGCCGCTGGGCACCGGGTTACTTTTGACCGTGACCTACAAGGACCGTTGATGCGTGAAGCCCTGCGCCGCTTCGAGGAGCGTGCCCCCGAGATCGTGTTCGAGTGGAACGATGCACCGACCGGCGCCCGGGGCTGGGTGGTGATCAACAGCCTGCGCGGTGGAGCCGCTGGTGGTGGCACCCGAATGCGCAAGGGTTTGGACAAGCGTGAAGTGGAGAGTCTGGCCAAGACCATGGAGGTGAAGTTCAGCGTGTGCGGCCCGCCTATCGGTGGCGCCAAGAGCGGTATCGACTTCGATCCCGCCGACCCACGCAAGAACCAGGTCCTGGACCGCTGGTACAAGGCCGTGATGCCATTGCTGAAGACTTACTACGGGACAGGTGGCGACCTGAATATCGATGAACTGCACGACGTGATCCCCATAACCGAGCGTTACGGACTTCGCCATCCGCAGGAGGGTGTGGTGAACGGCCATATCGGCACCAACGAGGAATTGAAGTTGGTGGCGATCGATCAGCTACGGAAGGGTGTGAGCAAGAAGGTGGTTGACATCGCCTACGTCCCGGTCGCCAACAAATACGCTGTGGCCGACATGATCACGGGCTGGGGTGTGGCAGAGAGCGTGCGGCACTACTACCGGATCTTTGGCGGTGAGTTGAAAGGAAAACGCGTGATCGTGCAGGGTTGGGGCAATGTGGCCGCAGCCGCTGGCTACTACCTGTCGCGTGAAGGCGCCCGGATCGTGGGCATCATCGATCGCGCGGGTGGCGTGTTGGCCCCGGAAGGATTGACAGCCCTGCAGGTGGAGGGCCTTTTCATGACCAAGGATGGTAACCAGTTGAAGGTGGAAGGGGCCCTGTCCTTCGGCGAGGTGAGCGAGCGGATCTGGGACATCGGTGCGGAGGTGTTCCTTCCATGCGCCGCCAGCCGGATCGTGACCAAGGACCAGGTGGACCGCATGGCCGCGAACGGCTTAGAGTTGATCTCCAGTGGTGCGAACGTGCCCTTCGCAGATACCGCCATTTTCTACGGCCCGATCGCCGAGCACGCCGATGCGCGGATCAGCCTGATCCCCGATTTCATCGCCAACTGCGGAATGGCGCGTGTGTTCGCCTATTGTATGCGACCAGGTGCGGAACTATCGGACAAGGCCATCTTCCAGGATGTCAGCCGTACGATCGGCACAGCCTTGGAACGCACGCACGACCGGCACGCGGGCAGGAACCATCTTACCCGCACGGCGTTCGAGATCGCCCTCGCACAATTGAACTAGAAAATTTCCAACGGCCTTCCGCCGTTCCATTCCAACCAGACCCAACCGATGCACCTTACGCTCTTCGCCCAGATCCAGGAAGGCACCGAAGCCGCCCGCCAGGCTGTTGAAACCGCACAGCAGGCCGTCACGGCGCCGGTCATCCCGCCAGATACCATCACTATCTGGGACCTGCTCTCGTATGGCGGCATTGGCATCATGTTGCCGCTGGCCATCATGTCCTTGGTCGTTGTGTACATCACCATCGAGCGCATACTCGCTTTGTCCAAAGCGCTCAAGAGCGACAAGGACCTCTTCGCGCGTGTCCGTGATTATGTCCACGAGAACAAGATCGACTCCGCGCTGAACGCCTGCGCATCCGCTGGCACACCGAGCGCCCGCATGGTGGAGAAGGGCCTGCAGCGCATCGGCAAGCCGAGCAAGGAGATAGAAAGCGCGATGGAGACCGTGGGCCAACTCGAAATGCTCCGCTTGGAGCGGGGGGTGGGCTTGCTGAGCCTTGTCGCCAAACTCGCGCCCATGTTCGGCTTCATCGGCACGATCATCGGGGTGATCAAGATCTTTTACGACATCTCGCTCACGGACAACATCAGCATCGGGGTCATCTCACAAGGCCTCTACCAGAAAATGGTGACCTCGGCCTCGGGTCTCATCGTGGGCATCATCGCCTTCGCCTGCTACTTCATCGTGCAGAGCATGTTGAACCGGCTGGAGGCGAAACTGGGCGGGGCGGGCCTGGCGTTCATGGACATCCTGCAAGAACCCTTGAAAAAATAGCCCCATGAATCTGCGCAAACGCCGGCGGGAGCATGCGGAGGTGAGCACCGAGTCGCTCAACGACATCATGTTCTTCCTGTTGCTGTTCTTCCTCATCGTGAGCACACTCGCCAATCCCAACGTGGTGAAACTCACCCTGCCCAGCAGCAAACAGAGCAATCAGATCCAGAAGCAGGAAGTGACCCTTTCCGTGACCAAGGAGCGGCAATACGCCATCAACAAAGTGCCTGTTCCTCTGGAAGGACTCGAGGTCGCCCTGAAGAACGCCGTCGCCGGTCTGGACCAACCAACGGTGGTTTTGCGCTTTGACCAGGAGTTGAGTGTACAAGACCTTGTGGACGTGCTCACCATCGGCAACCGGATCAAGGTGAAGATGGTGCTCGCCACACAAGCACCCAAAGCCTGAGCGCCATGGTCGTCGCACACGAAGATCCGAGAATACGCCGGGGAGCAGCGCTCACCGCCACGCTCCTGTTCCATGGCGCGCTGCTGCTGCTTTTCATCCTTTGGAAGATCGTCACGCCGATCCCACCTTTTCCTGAATACGAAGGGGGTGGAAGCGGCTTGAACATCGACCTTGGGTACAGCGACATCGGAATGGGCGACAACGACAATATGGAACCTTCGCCAAGCGAAAGCGCCATGGCGCCCGTAAATGATGAGGAACAACTACTGACCGAAGATGATCCAGAGAACCCGATCACGCGACCGGAGCCGAAGGACCCTGTTGCGAAGCCGGTGAAAGACCCAGTGACGAAACCAGTACGGAAACCGACCGCCGAAGAGCTCCAGCGCGATGCGAACAACCGGATGAACCAGTTGTACAATACACCCGGCGACGGCGGCCAGGGGAACACCGGACAGCCTGGGAACGTGGGTAGCCCCGGTGGTACGCCGGGGGGCGATGGCACCGGAGCAGGCACCGGCACCGGACGCGCAACGGGTCCGGGATGGGATGTGGATCTCGCGGGACGAACGATCAAGAAGAAGCCGAACATTCCGCCGCAGGAGAACGTGAGCGGCAGGGTGGTGCTGGATATCTGGGTGAACCCTGATGGCAAGGTGGTACGCGTAGCGCGGAACATGGACAGGAGCACTACGATGAACGAGACCTTGTTCGGCATGGCCAAACGGGCCGCGATGGAGAGTTCCTTCTACCCGAACCCGAAAGCGCTCGGTGACCAGAAGGGAACGATGACCTTCACCTTCGTGTTGTAACGTGAACTACGCGGAGACGCTGACGTACCTGTACGGGCGGCTTCCCATGTTCCACCGCATCGGCAAGGCGGCCTACAAGGCCGATCTCACCAACACCCATGCGCTTATGGAGATCACCGGCCACCCGGAGCGTGGGCTGAAGTGCGTACACGTCGCCGGCACCAACGGCAAAGGCAGCACGAGCCATTTGATCGGGAGCACGCTCCAGGAAGCAGGACTGAAGACAGGTCTGCACACCTCCCCGCACTTGAAGGACCTCCGCGAGCGCTTCCGCATCAATGGGCGGATGATCCCGGAGCAGACCATCGTCGACTTCGTGGAGCGCTACCGAACAGAATTCGAGAAGATCGATGCCTCGTTCTTCGAATGGGGTGTGGCACTGGCACTGTGGTGGTTCCGAGAGGAAGCAGTGGACATCGCCGTGATCGAGGTGGGCATGGGTGGGCGTTTGGACAGCACGAACGTGGTGATCCCTGAAGTGAGCGTGATCACCAACATCGGTTGGGACCATGTGGACCTGCTCGGCGGATCGCTGGATGCGATCGCGCGCGAGAAAGCGGGGATCATCAAGCCAGGCGTTCCGGTCGTCATCGGTGAAGCGAACGGATCGGTCGCTCAGGTCTTTCGTGACAAGGCAGCGGAGACCGGGGCAACCATCCACCTCGTTGACCAGACAGTCCCCTTGTCCCATGCAAGCGCCCTTGAAGGCCCGCACCAGGAGCGCAACGCGCGTGCGGCTCTCGCCGCGATCCGCGAATTGCGAAAGAAGAATTGGGCGATATCGGAGGAAGCCATCGCGCGTGGCTTCAGAAACGTGATCGCGAACACCGGCCTGATGGGTCGTTGGCAGACGCTTTCACACCAGCCCCTGACGATCGTTGACGTGGCCCACAACGCGGATGGACTTCGGGTCGTGCGTGCTATGCTGGAGCGCACGCCTCATCGCCAATTGCATGTCGTCTTCGGTTCGGTCAACGACAAGGACATCGGTCGCGCCCTGGCGGAACTACCGCGCGAAGCCCTTTACTACTTCTGCAAAGCGGACATTCCGCGAGGCCTTGACGCGCAGGCCTTGCTTGGCCGGGCCGCGCAGCATGAGCTGAACGGCGAAGCATACGCCTCCGTATCAGAAGCGCTGAAGGCCGCGCGCGTTGCCGCTTCCGAGGATGACCTGATCCTGGTAACCGGTAGTTTCTTCGTAGTGGCGGAGGTCCTCTGAACGAAAAAGCCCCTCGTGGGGAGGGGCTTAGTGGGACGTACTGGATTCGAACCAGTGACCTCGTACGTGTGAAGCACGCGCTCTAAACCAGCTGAGCTAACATCCCAAAATGTCAAACCGACGCTGCGAAGCCATTCAGGCTTCTCGCTTCGCCGATCGAGGGTGGAGGCAGCCGGATTCGAACCAGCGACCCTCTGCTTGTAAGGCAGATGCTCTAAACCAGCTGAGCTATGCCTCCGAAAGCCGGCTGCGAATATAGTCCTTACTTCGACCGCATGAATGAGAGCAGCATGACACCCTTCTGGCGTCGATGGGGCTTGGCGGACTTCGCTTTCCACCTGCTGCTGCTGCTGCATGCGTTGCCGGTGCTCGCCTTCCGGTGGTTCCCCACGCTCGATGGGCCGGGGCACCTGTACAATGCGCGGATCATCGGATCGCTCCTCGGCCGCGACACCTTCACCGGCCGTTTCTTCGAATTGAACCCGTTCCCGGAACCCAACTGGCTGGGGCACGCGATCATGGCCAGTATCATGGCCATCGCCCCAGCGCATGTGGCCGAACGTGCGGTGATGCTGCTGTATGTGCTCGGGCTACCCTTTGCGTTCCGGTATGCGCTTCGTCGTTTGGGAGGCCACTCTGGATGGACCACCCTGCTCATATTTCCTTTCATCTATTGCTTCACCTTCCGCATCGGGTTCCTGAACTTCTCGCTGGCCCTGCCCCTCCTGCTGTTCACTTTGGGCCTCGGCCATGCCCACATGCACGCACCTGGTCCGCGCAGCCGATGGCCGCTCGCACTGCTGATCACCACGCTGTACTTCGCCCATCTGACGTGCTTCCTGTTGGCAGTGGGTGTTCTGCTCGGAATGTCTGTGTGGAAAGCGCTAACCGACCGCAAGGGCGACACCGCTACGCACTTGAGATCCGCCTGGTCCACGGTGCGCACCTTCCTGATCTGTACGGCTCCCGCGCTGCTGCTCACCATCGCCTACTTCCTTTCGCACGAGGAGTTGCGGACGGAATTGAAACACCTGCCCATGGTGGAACTGTGGGACTGGTTGCTGAATGGACGGCCGTTCGTTGCGCTGAACAGCGCCGAAGAACCCTACGCGCGCGCCTTCGCCTGGGTGATGGCTGGCCTGATCATCGCCGTGATCGTTCAGCACGGGTTGAAGTCCGAGCGGGGGTGGCCCCGATCATCGTGGCTGGTGATCGTGGCGATCGCCTTGGTGATCGCGTACTTCGTATTGCCTGATCAGATGGCCACAGGAAGCATGGCCTCTGTCAGGCTGTTGCTCTTCGCCTACCTGTTCCTGGCGCTCTGGCTGGGGTTACAGCGCTTCGGGCGCATCGTGACGGCCTTGGCAATGACGGTATACATCACCGCTGACCTGCTGGCGCTGAGGATGCACTACCAGTACACCAGCGACCTCAATTCCGAGCTCGCCGAACTGCTAGCGGTAGCACCTTCCATCGCACCGAACGCTGTCGTTGTACCGCTCAATTATGGCACCAACTGGCTCCACAGCAACTTCGCATGCCACCTCGGCGCCCGGAAAGGCGTTATCGTGGCGGACAACTTCTGCGCCCTGGCGCCACACAACCCCGTGCTTTGGAAAGATGGGATGATGCCGAACGACGCGATCGGTACGTTCGCGACCAGCGATCGACCATGCGTGGACCTGGACGCCTACGTACTCCAAGGAGATCTAGCCGTGGACCATGTGTTCACCTGGAAGATGAACGATGCGATCACCGACAGTTGCACGAATGATGTGCGCAGGCAACTCGCCAGGGCGTTCGACTTGGTCGCTGTTTCACCCCACGGTGATGCACGGCTATATCGCCGGCGTTGACGGTATGCTTTGCCCATGATCCAGAACATCGCCGGGCGGCGGAGGTCGAAGTGAGGTCCTCCAAGATCTGAAACCTTCCAGTGTCGAACCGCTTCGTGGAAAGCGGCTACATGTCGGTTGGGCTGACCGGCTCGCACTTCCCTTGGGATCAAAACCTCAACGCATGAAGATCGTGTCAAGCGAGCATGACCGCTCGATCACCTACGCGTAAGAAGCTTCGTGAATAAGTTTTGTTCACTCTTTTCATTGTTTAGTTAAACATTATGATTTACTTCGCTCCTCGAAACGCTCTTCACCTGCCCGAACATGTCCACGCTCGAGTTCCAACATCAGCTCCTCGGTTTCCGCCAGCAGTTGTATTACTTCGCCCTAAGTCTGACCAAGGACCGTGACAACGCCATGGACCTCGTGCAGGACAGTCTTATGCGAGCACTGACCTACCGGGAAAAGTTCCAGGACAATACCAACTTCAAAGCCTGGCTGTATACCATTATGAAGAACACCTTCATTAATGGTCACCGTCGCAACAAGCGAAGCCGTGCCATCATGGAGACCGTTGAGCACGTGCGCGAAGCGGCTGGACGGGCACAGGTGCCCAACAGCACTGATGGCTTGGTAAGGATGGGCGAGATACAGCGTAGCTTGGACCGGCTCCACCCTGCCTTTCGCGAGCCGTTCACAATGCATCACGAAGGCTACAAGTACCACGAGATCGCCGACCACCTGTCCATACCCGTCGGCACGGTGAAGAGTCGCATCTTCCAAGCCCGGCAGAGACTGATGGGAATGCTCACCGATCTGAACGTTCCCACATGATGGAACGGGTGGTGGTCATCGGTGCTGGCTTTGCGGGGATCTCCGCGGCGGCTTCGCTCGCAAAGGCCGGGTATGATGTCACCGTGCTCGAAAAGAATTCCCAGGCAGGTGGGCGCGCCCGTGTTATCCGTGAACAAGGATTCACCTTCGACATGGGCCCGAGTTGGTATTGGATGCCGGATGTTTATGAAGCCTGGTTCGCTCGCTTCGGGGAACGGCCGGCAGACCACTATGAACTGGTGCGTTTGGACCCCTCCTACCAGGTGGTTCATTCCATCTCGGACCATTGGCAGGTTCCCGCAGGCCGCGATGCGTTGCGGGCGTTCTTCGAGAAGATCGAGCCTGGCGCAGGTGCCGCACTTGACCGTTTCCTAGAGGAGGCCCGCAAGAAGTATGAACTCGGCATGGGTGAACTGGTACATCGTCCTTCCCTGTCGTGGATGGAATTCGCGGATCCCAAGCTCATCAGCGGTATGCTGGGCACGAGCGTGTTCCGGTCAATGAGGCATCACGTCGCCCGCTACTTCAGCGATGAGCGCTTGCGCAAGCTGATGGAATTCCCCGTCCTCTTCCTCGGAGCTACCCCGGAGCGGACTCCGGCTTTGTACAGCCTGATGAACTATGCGGACATGGCCCTCGGCACTTGGTACCCCATGGGAGGTATGGGCCGCGTCGTGGATGGCATGGTGGCAGTGGCCGAGGCCCAAGGTGCTTTGTTCCACTTCGACAGCGCTGTGAAAGAAGTGGTCGTGCGGAACGGAAGGGTAGCAGGTGTGCGAACGGGATCCGGTGAGGTAACGGCCGAGATCGTCGTAGCCGCTGCGGACTATCACCATGTGGAACAACAGCTGTTGGCCAAAGAGCATCGCTGCCACACCGAAGGCTATTGGGACACGCGTGTCCTGGCACCTTCCTCGCTCCTGCTCTATCTAGGTTTCAACACCAGGCTTCCGAACCTGGAGCACCACAATCTGTTCTTCGACCATTCACTGGATGCTCACGCGCACGCCATCTATGAGCAACCCCGCTGGCCTGAGGAGCCGCTGATGTACTTCTGCGTGCCCTCGAGGACTGACCGCACGGTAGCTCCCGAGGGACATGAGAACGTTTTCGCGCTCATTCCCGTGGCACCCGGCCTGGCGGACAGTCCTTTGGTGCGCGAGCACTACACCCGCCTGATCCTCGCCCGACTGACCGGACACACAGGCATCGCGGTGGAAGATCACCTGGTCTACGATCGCAGCTATTGCGTTTCGGATTTCGAGAACGACTACAACGCCTTCCGTGGCAATGCATACGGACTGGCGAACACATTACGCCAGACAGCGGTGCTCAAGCCAAGTGTGAAGAGCGCGAAAGTGCGTGGGCTCTACTTCACTGGCCAGCTCACTGTTCCCGGCCCCGGTGTTCCACCGGCCCTGATCAGTGGGCAGTTGGTGGCCGACCTGATCCATCGTGAACACTCCAGTTACCGTCAACGCGCATGAACACGATCGCACTTTACGACAAGGTGTGCCAGCGCTCGAGCGAGCATACCACGTTCACATACAGCACATCGTTCTCCCTGGGCATACGGTCTCTTCACAAGCGGTTCCAAGCCCCCATTCACGCCATCTATGGCTTCGTTCGCTTCGCGGACGAGATCGTGGACACGCTCCATGACCATGATCAATCAACACTGCTGAGACGATTTCGCGAAGACACGGAGCAGGCCATCCTCGAAGGTATCAGCCTGAACCCGATCCTGCACAGCTTCCAGCGCGTTGTCCAGGGGTATGGTATCGAGAGCGAGTTGTACAGGACCTTTCTGGATAGCATGGCGATGGATCTCACGGACAAGACCCATGACCAGCAGAGCTACACGACATACATCCTCGGCAGTGCCGAAGTGGTGGGGTTGATGTGCTTGCGGGTCTTTTGTGAAGGGGATGATACGCTCTATGAGCGACTGAAGCCCGCTGCGATGAAACTGGGATCAGCGTTCCAGAAGGTGAATTTCCTGCGTGACCTGAAGGATGACCACAGCAACCTGGGTCGTACATACTTCCCAGGGATCGACGTTCGTCGCATGGACCATACCGCGAAGGACCGGATCGAAGCGGAGATCCAAGGGGATTTCGAGGATGCGTTGCGCGGCATACGCGAATTGCCCAAGGGAGCACGTTTTGGTGTTTATATGGCCTATGTCTATTATGTCGCATTGTTCAACAAGATCAAGGCGTTGCCCACCGAGAGGATCATGAGCGAACGTGTGCGTGTAGGCGATCGCAGAAAGCTGGCCTTGGTCACCACGAGCTGGCTGCGGCACAGCTTCGGAACCCTGTGATCATGCGTTCGCCATCGGCAATGGAAGAGCAGGTGCTGTTGGTGGACCAACACGACGCGGTGCTCGGTGCCGTTGGCAAACTGGAGGCCCACGAAAAGGGACTACTGCATCGCGCGTTCTCCGTGTTCATCTTCGATCGTGATGGCAACCTGCTCATGCAGCGCCGCGCCGCCGGGAAATACCATTCGGCGGGGTTGTGGGCCAACACCTGTTGTGGTCATCCGCGACCTGCCGAGGCGCTCGAATCAGCCGCAAGGCGCCGCTTGCGTGAGGAAATGGGCATAGCCTGTCAACTGGAACACCAATTCCACTTCGTCTATCACGCCAATTTCCAGAACGGTCTCCAGGAGCACGAGGTTGATCATGTGTTCTTCGGCCAGTGCGACGCCCCCCCGATCCCCAACGCGGAGGAAGTGCAGGAATGGAGGTACACGAGCCTCGCTGACCTGGACAACGAACTCCAGAGATCCCCGGAGCGCTTCACCGCCTGGCTGATCACGTGCTGGCCGCGTATCGCCGGCCTGCGCGGTCTCCCGCGCCCATGAGATCGCGGGTCGCGATCCACTGGTTCCGCAGGGACCTGAGGCTCGATGACAACCATGGGTTCTTCCGCGCGCTGAGCGAACATGGAGAGGTGTTGCCTCTTTTCATCTTCGACACGACCATTCTGCACAAGTTGGAGGACAAACGTGACCGTCGCGTGGACTTTATTCACCGCACGCTGCTCAGCATGAACGAGCAGCTTGTGAAAGTGGGCTCGGCCCTTCTCGTGGAGCACGGTGATCCTACCTCGGTCTGGAAGGGATTGCTGGAGCGGTTCGATATCACAGCGGTGACCCTTAACCACGATCATGAGCCATACGCGATCGCCCGCGATAAAGAGATCGGCGATCTGCTCGCCGCGAACGGCATTCCCCTGAGATCCTTCAAAGACATCAGCATTTTCGAGCGTGACGAGGTGGTGAAGGACGATCGCCTCCCATACAGCGTGTACACACCCTACAAGCGAAAGTGGCGGGAGCGATTCTCCGCAGGAATGGCGATCGCCTATCCGAGCGCGGAACATCTTGACGCGCTGTGGAAATGCACTCCCCAAGACCTGCCGAGCCTCGCCGATATCGGGTTCCTATGTACCGATCTCGTGATGCCTGGACCGCAACTCTCCGATGAACTCCTCCTCAACTACGCGTTGACGCGGGATCAACCCGGTGTGGAGGGCACGAGCAGGATGAGCACGCATCTCCGTTTCGGCACAGTGGGCGTGCGCGAACTGGTGCGGCGAAGCGTCGCGATAAGCCCCAAATACCTTGACGAACTCATCTGGCGCGAATTCTACATGCAGGTCCTGTGGCACTTCCCTCACCCGGAACGCGCGTTCAAACCAGCGTATGACAGGATACCGTGGCGGGTGGATGAAACCGGATTCCAAGCCTGGTGTGAAGGGCGGACAGGCTACCCGCTGGTCGATGCCGGTATGCGCGAATTGAACAGCACCGGACTGATGCACAACCGGGTCCGCATGGTAACGGCGAGCTTCCTCACCAAGCACCTGCTTATCGACTGGCGCTGGGGCGAGGCCTACTTCGCTTCCAAATTGCTGGATTTCGAGTTGAGCAGCAACAACGGCGGTTGGCAGTGGGCCAGCGGATCGGGCTGTGACGCAGCACCGTATTTCCGTGTGTTCAACCCGAGCCTTCAACTTGAGAAATTCGATCCCCAGTTAAAATATGTGAAGAACTGGCTGCCTGAATACGGATCGGCAAACTATGTGCATCCAATGGTCGTTCATCAGGTGGCCCGGCAGCGTGCGATCGAGACCTACAAGCTGGGTCTCGATGGAGGAAAGAGGGTCAGCGACTATCGTTAAACCAATTGCTCATCGAATGCCACGGAAGAAGAAAGCACTGATCCTTACCCAACCGGTGAAGGAGGGTCTGAACGCCATCAAGGTTCGTCTGGATGCTCGCACAGTTATTACGCTGGCCAGCAAAAAGGCCCTCGAGTTCTGGAGACAGCGCTATCCCCAGCTCAAGGTCATCGGTTAACGCTGAGCAAGACGACAGCACATGCCGCGCAAAAAGCCCGCGCTCATTTTCGAGCGCCCGATCAAGGTCGGCGTTAAGGAGATAAAAGTCCGTCTTGATGCCCGTACCGTGATCACCGTTTCAAACAAGAAAGCCTTGGAAGGCTGGCGCAAACGGTACCCGAATTTGGAAGTGCTTGCCTGAACCATGGCCGGGCACGTTCTGGAGCGCGAGCAATTGCTGCCCATCTCCATTCACGAGGCATGGGATTTCTTCAGTACCCCGCGCAACCTTGGCCGCATCACCCCGAAGCGGATGGGCTTGGTTATCCGAGAGCCTTTCAACGACGAACCCGCGCACGCCGGGCAACGGATCACCTACACGGTGCGACCAGTGCTCGGCGTTCCACTTGCATGGGAGACCTTGATCGAACAGGTTGAACCGCCATTCCTGTTCGTTGATACCCAGTTGAAAGGACCGTTCCGCCTATGGCGGCATGAACACCGGTTCGCCGAGGAGGGTGGTGGAACACGGATGCACGACCGGCTTGAATATGAGATGCCGCTCGGACCACTTGGCGAGTTCGCCCACACTATCTTCGTGAGGCGGCGAATCAACGCCATCTTCGACCACCGGTCCGTAACACTTCAGCATTATTTCCCGGATCGGTGAAGAACCACTTCGCCGCCGAACTTGTTGGTTGAGCATGGGAACCTGGGCCATCATCGGGATCGTCGTCATCACGTTCTTCGTCATGGAGTTCGTGGCTTGGGCCACGCACAAGTACGTCATGCACGGATTCCTCTGGAACTTGCATTCGGACCATCACAAGAAAGATCACTACGGCTTTCTCGAACGGAACGATACCTTCTTTTTGATCTTCGCCGTACCGTCGATGATCTTGTTCATCGTCGGTAATGTGCAAGGGCTGCACACCCCATGGTTGTGGATCGGCCTCGGGATCCTCATCTATGGTGTTGCCTACTTCGTGGTCCACGAAGTTTTCATACACCAGCGCATCAAGTGGTTCCGCAACACCAACATCCCTTATTTGCTGGCCATCCGAAAGGCACACAAGATCCACCACAAGCGGTTGGTGAAAGAGCATGGCGAATGCTTCGGTATGCTCCTGGTCCCCTTCAAATATTACCGTGAAGCACGGAGGACCCTTTTCAAGCCCGGCGAATCCGATCCCGTGAATACGCGTTCACCCGGTTGAACACATCGGTGTTGATCCGGCGCCGAGGCCACTGCTCCCCCTAACCTGACCAGTCGGCTACCTTTGGCCGCCATCGACGTTCGACGGTGAATGAAGCAGGATGAGCGAACAATTGCGGCACATCGGAAGTTACTTGGGCCACTTCGTACGGGCCCGCACTAGGCACGGCGTTCACTCACCGTTCGTTTATGATCTGATCGAGCGGGTCTTGAGGCCACAGGACGAACGACCTGAGTTCGTTGCGATCGAGTCGCTCCGGGAGGATCTGTTGCACAGTGAACAGACCATTCGCGTGAACGACCTGGGCGCTGGTTCCCGTATGTTCGACCTGCCTATCCGGCGTGTGGCGGACACCGCACGAACCGCCCTGAAACAGCCCGGGCAGGCACAACTGCTCTTTCGATTGGCGCGCTACTTCGAGGCTGCCGAGGTGCTGGAATTGGGGACCTCCTTCGGCATCAGCACACTCTACCTCGCCCGCGGGGCGGAGGAAGGTCGCGTGCATACCATCGAGGGTTGCCCGCAGACCTACCGCATCGCTCAGCACCATTTCGAGCAACTCCGGCAACGGAACATCATTCCCGTACTGGGCAGTTTTCGCACCAGACTGCCGGAAGTTCTAAGATCCATCGACCGGTTGGACCTGGCCTTCCTTGATGGCCACCATGTAGAGGAGCCCACATTGGACTATTTCGAGCAATGCCTGGCCAAGTCGCACAACGATACCGTCTTTGTTCTTGATGATATCCATTGGAGCAAAGGGATGGAAGAAGCCTGGGAGGCGATCAAGGACCATCCTCGCGTTACGGTCACGATCGATCTGTACAACATGGGCCTCGTCTTCCTGCGTAGCGAACAGGCGAAGGAACACTTCACCTTGCGCTACTGAGCGAAAAAGAGCGCACCTACCTTTGGTTAAGGCCAGCCCGCACAGCATGGCCGCTTTCATAATGAAGATCTACACGCGTACCGGCGATAAGGGCCAGACCGGTCTTCTGGGTGGGACGCGCGTGGCCAAGGATGACCCACGTATCGAGGCGTACGGCACCGTTGATGAACTGAACAGCCATCTGGGCATGCTCCGGGATCTTGCGGCTCCCCACCACGGAGCGTTCATTGTCGATATACAGAACACGCTCTTCGCGATCGGTTCACGACTCGCCTCAGGCAGTGAGGACGAGGCTGCGAAGTTCAAGGTGCCCGTAGTGACCGAGGAAAATATCACAGCGTTGGAGCAAGCCATGGATTCCATGGACTCCCAACTGGAGACCATGCGCAACTTCATCCTCCCGGGCGGCCATGTGGCTGTCTCGCAAGCGCACATTTGCCGCACGATCTGCCGCCGTGCCGAGCGTCGAGTGGTGCAACTCGCCGCTGGGACCGAAGTCTCCGAGGTGATAGTACGGTACCTCAACCGCCTATCGGACCTGCTCTTCATGATGGCACGGCACTTAGGCAAGCTCCATGGGGTTGCGGACGTCCCCTGGAAGCCTCGCGGCTGACACGCTGCAAAACGCCTGTTGAACCTCGCGTCCCCGCCCGATCCGTACTGGTTGATAAATCACCGTCCCTCGCATCGCTATCCGGCTATATTTGCGGCCAATTTCACAGACCCTAACGCGGCCTATCGATGTACTGGACACTGGAACTGGCTTCATACCTGGAGGACGCCCCCTGGCCCGCCACCAAGGAGGAGCTGATCGATTTCGCCATGCGCACAGGCGCACCGCTCGAAGTGGTGGAGAACTTGCAAGCCATCGAGGACGACGAGGAAGTGTTCGAGTCCATCGAGGAGATCTGGCCCGACTACCCATCGAAGGAGGACTTCTTCTTCAACGAGGACGAGTACTGATCAAGTCCTGAAGCCCACGAGTCCTTCCGCCCAACGGCGGAGGGGCTTTGTTTTGGGGGATCGCCTGGGTCTGCCGCCTTGTCAGCACGGCATGCCCGGCAGGGTCTGTGCTGGGTCGAGGCCGCTACCTTTGGCACCCTTTCGGGCGAGGCGCTTCACCTTCAGCCCATACTCCACCGCTACCATGATCGGCTCCTTTACCAAAGCACTGAAGAAAGTATTCGGCGACAAGTACCAGCGCGATCTGAAGGAAGTGCTGCCCCTCGTGGAGAGCACCACCACGGAGTACGCGAAGCTGGCCGGCTTGAGCCACGATGAACTCCGCGACAAGGCCACAGGACTGAAGACCCGGATCCGCGAAGCCACCCGGGCGAACGACGAACGCGTCGCCAGCCTCCGGGCGGAGATCGATGCTGACGCGCAAATGGATATCCAGGAGCGCGAGCTCCGCTACGAGGAGATCGACAAACTCCAGGAACAAAGCGTCACGCGCATCGAAGAAGTACTGCTCGAGATCCTGCCGGAAGCCTTCGCCATCGTGAAGGACACCGCACGCCGTTTCAAGGAGGATCACGAACTGCGCGTGAAAGCCACGGATACCGACCGTGAGCTCGCCACCAAACGACCTGACGCCATCAGCATCGAAGGTGATCATGCGATCTGGAAGAACACATGGATCGCCGCCGGCAACCCGGTGACCTGGGACATGCTGCACTACGACGTGCAGCTGATCGGCGGCGTGGCGTTGCACAAAGGCAGGATCGCCGAAATGGGTACAGGTGAAGGAAAGACCCTGGTGAGCACACTGCCGGTCTTCCTCAACGCGCTCGCTGGTCGTGGCGTACACCTAGTAACAGTGAACGATTACCTCGCGAAACGCGATGCCGAGTGGATGGGGCCGTTGCACGAATTCCATGGCTTGCGTGTGGATTGCATCGACAAGCACCAACCCAACAGCCCGGAACGCCGCAACGCCTATCTGGCGGACATCACGTACGGTACCAACAACGAGTTCGGCTTCGACTACCTGCGCGACAACATGGCCCATGCGCCCAGCGCGCTGGTGCAGCGCAAGCACCACTTCGCCATCGTGGACGAAGTGGACAGCGTGCTCGTTGACGATGCCCGGACACCGCTCATCATCAGCGGCCCCACGCCGAAGGGTGAAGTACACCAGTTCGATGAGTACAAGCCCCGCGTGGAGCGCCTGTACAATGCACAGAAACAATTGGTGACCAAGTTGATCACCGAGGCCAAGGAGAACCTGAAAGGCCTTGCGGACGGCAACACCAGCAAGGAGCAATTGGAAAAGGGAGGCATGGCGCTGCTACGCGCCTATCGCGGCCTGCCCAAGAACAGCGCTTTGATCAAGTTCCTCAGTGAGGGCGGGGTGCGTGCGCACCTGCTCAAGACCGAGAACAACTACCTACAGGACCAGGGCAAAGAGATGCCGAAGGTGGACCTGGAGCTGTACTTCACCATCGACGAGAAACAACACGGCATCGAACTCACCGAAAAAGGCGTTGACCTGATCAGTGGGGATATGAACGATGTATCGTTCTTCATCATGCCCGATGTAGGTGGAAACATCGCCGAGATTGAGAAGAGCGACGCCCCGATCGAAGAGAAGGCGAAGCGCAAGGACGAACTGCTGCGTGACTTCGGCATCAAGAGCGAACGCATCCACACGGTGAACCAATTGATCCGGGCCTACGCGCTTTACGAGATGGACGTGGAGTACGTGGTGATGGACGGCAAGGTGAAGATCGTGGACGAGCAGACCGGACGTATCCTGGAGGGCCGCCGCTACAGTGATGGACTGCACCAGGCCATTGAGAGCAAGGAGAAGGTGAAAGTGGAAGCCGCCACCCAGACCTATGCCACGGTGACCTTGCAGAACTATTTCCGCATGTACCACAAGCTTGCGGGGATGACCGGTACGGCCGAAACGGAGGCGCAGGAACTGTGGGATATCTACAAGCTCGACGTGATGGTGATCCCCACCAACCGCCCGGTGGTGCGCAAGGACGCCGAGGACATGGTCTTCAAGACCAAGCGTGAGAAGTACAACGCGGTCATCGACGAGATCGTGGCTTTGCGCGATGCCGGTCGCCCCACACTCGTTGGTACCACCAACGTCGAAGTGAGCGAACTCGTGAGCCGGATGCTCAAGCTTCGGAATATCCCGCACAACGTGTTGAACGCGAAGCAGCACCAGCGTGAAGCGGAGATCGTTGCCCAGGCCGGCCTTCCTGGAACGGTTACCATCGCCACCAACATGGCCGGTCGTGGCACCGATATTAAGCTGGGCCCTGGCGTGAAGGAAGCGGGCGGTCTCGCGATCATCGGCACCGAAAAGCACGAAAGCCGTCGGGTGGACCGCCAGTTGCGTGGCCGCGCGGGCCGTCAGGGCGACCCAGGCAGTTCACAGTTCTATGTGAGCCTCGAGGACGACCTGATGCGCCTGTTCAACAGCGAGCGCATAGCCAAGCTGATGGATCGCATGGGCCTGAAGGAGGGCGAGGTGATCCAACACAGCATGGTCACCGCGAGCATCGAGCGCGCGCAGAAGAAGGTGGAGGAGAACAACTTCGGCATCCGGAAACGATTGCTGGAGTATGACGATGTGATGAACAGCCAGCGGACGGTGATCTACAAGCGCCGCCACCATGCGTTGTTCGGTGAACGCTTGAAACTGGACATCCTCAACATGTTCCATGAAGTGGTGGGCGGCATTGTTGCCGAACACCACGCGACCGGCGACTTCGAAGGCTTCCAGTTCGAGGTCCTTAGGAAGCTCGTCACGGAATGCCCGATCGACGAGGAGGCGTTCAGGAAGTTGAAACCGGATGAGATCACAGACCGCGTGTACGAGGCCGCGATGAACGCGTACGACCGCCATACGGCGCGGATCGGTGCTCAGGCCATGCCGGTGATCACCGACGTGTTCCTCAACCAGGGCCAGCAATACGAGAACATCGTGGTGCCGATCACCGATGGGATCAAGACGATGCAGGTGGTGGCCAACTTGCAGAAGTGCTACAAGAGCGAAGGACGGGAGTTGGGTACCAGCATCGAGAAGTACATCACCCTGGCGATCATCGACAACGAGTGGAAGGAACACCTGCGCGAGATGGACGAGCTGCGCCGCAGCGTGCAGAACGCAAGCATCGAGCAGAAGGACCCGCTCTTGATCTACAAACTGGAGAGCTTCACGCTGTTCAAGGCGATGATAGAGCGCATCAACGGGGAGGTGATCGGTTTCCTCGCACGTGCTGGGTTGCCCTCCGCCCAACCGGCGGTTCAGCAGGCACAGGAACCACGGGCGCCGCAGCAACGCCTGCAGACCAGCCGAACGGAGACGCCGCAGTTCGCAGGTGCCGCGCGAAGCGCTGCCGCTCCACGGCCCGCGCCATCCAGCGGTGGGCCTATGCGTGGGCCCATGCCACCACAAGGTCCGCGTCAACCCATCGCACCTGTGCGTGTTGAGAAGAAGGCGGGTCGTAACGATCCGTGCCCGTGCGGAAGCGGCAAGAAATTCAAACAGTGCCACGGCAAGGAGGCCTGATCGATATACTGACTTCAAAGCCGAAGGCCCCGACGGATCGGGGCCTTCCTGCTTATGGTGTATTTGGTTGGGTTCTCTAGAACTGCACGGGTACGCGCATGATCACACGCACGGGCAGGCCACGCTCGGCACCAGGCTGCCACGGTGAAGTGGACTTGATCGCTTCCACCATCTGCTCGTCGCTCGTGCTCTTGCCATCGACCACCTTCACATCCGTCAAGGCCCCGTCCTTCTCCACGATGAAGCTGGTGATGATGGTGCCCTTCAACTTCTTCCCTCCTACGGCCGTCACCTTCTCCTTGATGTAGCGCACCAGTTCGCGGCTACCCCCGGGATACTGGGGCATGGACTCGGCCCGGGTGTAAACAATGTTGGCCAGCGGTTCGGGATCATAGACCTTCTCAGCCAATGGCCTGCCCCACTGATCGAAGCGCAGCCAAACGCCGGATTTCTTGCCCATCGCGTACTCGCCCTGGCTTTCCACTTTGCCGTTGGGATGGTAGAACGTAAAGCGGCCATGCTCCACGCTGAGCCGTGGATCCGTGTAATGTCCCTCGGCCTTCAGTTTGCCGTCAAGTGTGAAGGTCTTTCCGATGAAGAGATCACCGTCCTTGCCTTCCGCGACGCGGTAGAAAGCGGCCTTCGGCTTCGATGTCACCGCGAGCACTTCGCTCAGGTATTGGCGGTCCGAGGTCTGCGCCGAGGCTGTCCCGGCCAGGACGGAGACCACCAGAAGCATGATCCAAGGCTTGAAGGAAGCGTGTTGCACGGCGTAGGGGAGGCGTTGCGTCAGAACACTCAAACGCTGGCGACTCCGTCCGGGTTACAGTCCGCTCAACCCGCCCAACCCTCGCGGTCCAGGCTCCGGTATTGGATGGCCTCCGCCAGGTGCTCCGTGCGGATATCCGGGCTGCCCGCCATGTCCGCGATCGTGCGGCCCACTTTCAGGATGCGGTCGTAGGCGCGGGCGCTCAAACCGAGTCGGTCCATGGCTTTTTCAAGGAGCGCCTTGCCCGTGGCATCGATGCGGCAGATCTCACGCAGTTCCTTGCTGCCCATCTGTGCGTTGCAATGGATGTTCTTCCCAGCATAGCGCGCCTGCTGCACCTTTCGTGCGATGATCACGCGCTCGCGCATGTCAGCGCTGTGTTCACTGGTGCGTTCCGCGCTCAATTCACTGAATGGCACCGGGGTGACCTCGATGTGGATGTCGATGCGGTCCAGCAACGGACCACTGATCTTGTTCAAGTACTTCTGTACCACACCGGGAGCGCACACGCACTCCTTGTCAGGGTGATTGTAGTAACCGCACGGGCAGGGGTTCATCGCCGCCACCAACATGAAGCTCGCCGGATACTCCACTGTGAACTTCGCCCGGCTGATCGTGATCACGCGGTCCTCCAGTGGTTGCCGCAACACTTCGAGGACTGTCCGCTTGAACTCAGGAAGTTCATCCAGGAAGAGCACGCCATTGTGGGCCAGGCTGATCTCACCCGGTTGGGGGAAGGACCCTCCACCGACCAACGCGACATCGCTGATCGTATGGTGTGGTGCACGGTACGGGCGAACGCTGAGGAGGCTGTCGTCCTTGCGCAGTTTGCCGGCCACGCTATGGATCTTGGTGGTCTCCAGCGCCTCGTCGATATTGAGCGGCGGCAGGATGGTGGGAAGGCGCTTCGCCAGCATGGTCTTACCCGCGCCGGGCGGACCGATGAGGATGATATTGTGCCCACCTGCGGCCGCGATCTCGAACGCGCGTTTGATGTTCTCCTGCCCTTTCACTTCCGAGATATCCACCGGATAGCTCTGGCTGCTCGTCGCGAACTCCGCCTCAATGTCCACTACGGTCGGTTGCACCTTGGTGCCACCGTTCAACAGATCCACTACATCGAGCAGGTGATCTACACCGAACACTTCGAGACCGGTAACGATGGCGGCCTCCCGTGCGTTTGCGCTGGGAAGGATAAGACCCTTGAACCCCTGGCGCTTCGCTTCTATCGCGATGGGTAGCGCGCCCTTGATCGGCCGCACGCCACCATCCAGTGAGAGCTCGCCCATTACGAGATGCGTGGCCAGCATCGTGTCAGGGACCTGCTCGGTGGCAGCGAGCAGACCAACGGCCAGGGGCAGGTCATAGGCGGTGCCCTCTTTGCGGATGTCAGCCGGGGCGAGGTTGATGGTGACACCCTTGCCTCGCGGGAAATAGAGCCCGTTGTTCCGCAACGCTGCGTCCATGCGCTGCTGGCTTTCCTTTACCGCGTTATCGGGCAGCCCGACGAGGAAGAAGAACGCGCCTTGCTCCACGTTCACTTCGGCCACCACAATGGTCGCATTGATCCCGAAGACCGCGCTGCCGTATACCTTGACGAGCATTTGCGATCAGGGCTGGTCAGCGCGCCTGGGCTGCGCGAGGTCGCGTTCAATATGATCGATGAACGCGTGGATCACCTTGATGTGGATCTCCTGGACGCGGTCTGCATAGCCCTGGTGAGGCACACGCACTTCGACGGTGCATAGATCGGCCAGTTTGCCCCCGGTATTGCCGGTCAGACCGATCACATGCATGTTCTTCGCACGAGCCACCTCGGCGGCGCGCAACACGTTCGCGCTGTTACCACTGGTGCTGATGGCAAGCAGCACGTCACCCTCCCGCCCATGCGCCTGCACGAATCGCGCAAAGACCTGATCGAAGCCATGGTCATTGCCCACGCAAGTGAGGTGCGAGGGGTCGCTGATGCAGAGCGCGGCGATGGGCTCGCGATCATCACGGAACCGGCCGGTAAGTTCCTCGGCGAAGTGCATGGCGTCGCACATGCTGCCGCCATTGCCACAGCTGATCACCTTGGCCCCTTGCTTTAGGCAGTAGCTCATAAACGCAGCGGCTCGTTCCACCGAGATGATGTTCTCGGGCTCGCCCAGGAACGCGGCGAGAACAGTGGCGGCCTCCTCAAAATGCGAACGGATGCGATCGGTGCTCATCACTCCAAAGATGCCGCAATTCCCCGCTCGGCCGAACGGGAGGCGCCACGCGAACGAAGAAGGGTCAGCGGGTTGCCCGTAACTCGAGCTGTTGCATGGCGTCAAGGCCACGCTTCAAGAACACCTCGTAGTCGTCCTTGTCAGGGGTGTAGCCAACGGGGTCTGTCAGCAGGCGGCCATCCGGACTGAGCAGTACATAGAGCGGCTGGCTCACTTGGCCAAAGGTCTCGCTCTGCAGCGTCGCCCAGCGATTGCCCTCTGTCTTGATAAGCTTCTTCTGACCACGGCAGTTGATGTACACATGCTGTTCGTCCTTGGGCAGTTCGCGTTTGTCATCCACATAAAGCGAAACGAGGACATACTTATCGCGCAACAGCTCCAGGATGCCAGGCTCGCTCCACACGGTCTCCTCCATCTTGCGGCAGTTCACACAAGCCCAGCCGGTGTTGTCGATCAGCATCGGTTTGCCGGAAGCCAGGGAAGCTTTCTGCCCCTCCTCAATGGAATGGTGGCAGACAAGACCAAGGGGGCATTCGCTTTCCTGGTGATAGAAGCTGTAGAACAACGGCGGTGGGAAGCCACTGAGTAGTTTCAAGTTGCGCCATTCACCACTGGTGAGGCCCGGGATCAAGTACAGGACGAACGCGGTGGTGACCAGACCAATGCCCAACCGGACCTTGGAGAGTTTCTTCACCGGGCTGTCATGCGGGAACCGCAGTTTGCCGAAGAGGTACAGGGCGAGTCCGGCGCCGATCACGATCCACAACGCGATGAACAGCTCGCGCTTGAGCAAGCCCCAATTCATCACCAAGTCAGCGTTGCTCAGGAACTTGATGGCGAGAGCGAGCTCGACGAAGCCCAGGACCACTTTCACGGTGTTGAGCCATGATCCGCTGCGCGGCAGCGAATTGAGCCAGCCCGGGAACATGGCGAACAGCGCGAACGGC
>Ga0105046_10001261_pt1 | contig 38584 bp, 31 predicted proteins | sample MAT03_FD_78385 | JGI IMG/M metagenome (GOLD analysis project Ga0105046, IMG submission 78385) | Freshwater microbial communities from Lake Fryxell liftoff mats and glacier meltwater in Antarctica - MAT-03 (megahit assembly) | ecosystem: Environmental > Aquatic > Freshwater > Ice > Liftoff... | reverse complement strand
TGAGCGTTCAAATCGCGAGTCACGATTGCGGCATCACTGCAATTCTCTTCTGAAATCACAACGATCCGTTCAACTGCGTCACATCGAAGTTTCTTCAGTGAAGCGGCCATACCCAACCGCCACTGGACAGAGGCCGGCGCGCTGCGGACAGAAAGCTGACCAGCATCTGCTGCCACGAATAGCGTGCCCGCAGTCGTATTGAGTGGCTGCTGTGAAAGATTTAATACTGCATCGCCCGCCAACAGGACGCCGGTAATCGCATCAGCCGTACTCGAGCATTCGCGTGTCATAATCATCGCCATCCGTGGTGAAAAACGGGCCACCGCTCAATCCCTGAACGGTCTGAAGTCGCCACGCCCGAAAGTTCCGGCGGGAATTTAACAGTCCGGCAAAAATGCGACAACCCGAGTTTTGAAAGGCAAAAACAGCCGGTTCAAATCAATTCCGGAAGATTTCGCCAGAATCTGTTTGTCGGCGTTTGGCAAATACCAGTGGTAGCTACACTTCAGCAACTGCGGTCGGGCTTATTTATTGAGAAATGGATTCCTGTGAGTCCGGCCAACGCTACTACCAGACGATGAGTTGTTAATGCCCGTTTTGATTGTAACGTCCCACCCCGACGATTGGCCGTTTGAGATTCCCGGGGTCGACAAAGTTGACGCATGGACGTATCTCACTTCCCCAGAAGTTATCGACTCGGCCGGTTCACGCTCAACACGTGTCTTTAACCTTTGTCGATCCTATCGCTATCAAAGTCTTGGATATTATGTGTCACTTCTGGCGGAGGCACGTGGACACAAGCCGCTGCCGGGCGTGATCACGCTACAGGATCTGAAGACACGTTCAGTTTCGCGATTAATTCCGGACGAAATTGATGAACTCATTCAGCAGAATCTGGCATCATTGACGTCGGATGAGTTTACGCTCAGCGTGTACTTCGGTCGAAACTTTGCCAAACGACACGAACGACTGGCATTGCATCTGTTCAACCTGTTTCCAGTTCCGCTGATGAAATATGAATTCAGCAAACGCGAAGGCCGCTGGCAGATTCGAAAAATTGCTGCGATCTCCGGTGCTGAAGTTCCGGAAGGTCACCGTGAGTTCGTCGCAGAATCGGCGACGAGATATTTTTCCGGTCGTGCGTCGTCACTGAAGTCTCCGCGCCGCACTCGATTCGACATGGCGATTCTGGAGAACCCTGAAGAAAAAGATAACGCTCCTTCGGATTCGGTCGCGTTGAATAAATTTGTGAAAGCGGCGCGCGAGCAGGGAGTCTACGCAGAACTCATCACACGTGACGACAGTGGAAGATTGCTGGAATTTGATTCGCTGTTTATTCGCGAAACGACAGCCATCAATCACCACACCTACCGCTTTGCAAGACGGGCAGCCAGCGAAGGGCTGGTCGTGATCGATGATCCCGTCTCAATCTGTCGCTGCACCAATAAAGTGTTTCTGGCAGAAATGCTGACGCGGCACAAAGTCGATATCCCGTTATCGATTGTTGTGCATCGCGACAATGCCAGTCAGATCGGAGAACTTCTGGGCTTTCCGTGCGTTCTGAAAAAGCCCGATAGTTCGTTTTCGATGGGTGTCGTCAAAGTCAAATCCGACGAAGAACTCAAAGCACACCTGGAAGATTTTTTCGGGGAGTCAGATCTGCTGGTAGCACAGGAGTATCTGCCCACAACCTTCGATTGGCGTATCGGAATCCTCGACAAAAAACCGCTTTATGCCTGCCGCTATTTTATGGCTCCGGGACACTGGCAGATTATTCGGCAAGAAGAAAAGGGACGCGGCCGATACGGCAAAGTTGAAACGTTACCCGTAGAACTTGCACCGCCGAAAGCTGTTAAAGCTGCCTTGAAGGCAGCAAATCTCATCGGCGACGGTTTGTACGGCGTTGACGTAAAAGAATCCAACGGGCGTTTTGTTGTCATCGAAGTCAACGACAATCCCAACATCAATTCGGGCTACGAAGATGCCGTCCTGAAGGACGAATTGTATCGCCGAATTATTGAAGTTTTTGTGCGACGCATGGAGCAGAAAAGGGCTCGTTACGATGCCGACTGATCACGTTCAGGAGATTACTGAGTTGCCAAAATCCCGGTTGAACCTGTTCGAAGCGTTCGGCGTCGAACTGGAATACATGATCGTCGCAAAAGATTCGCTGGACGTGCTGCCCGTGACAGATCAGCTCATCGAAGCCGAAAGCGGAGTAATACAGTCGGAGATTGACCTTGGCAAGATTTCGTGGTCGAACGAATTAGCTCTGCATGTTGTTGAACTTAAAACAACCGCTCCGGAAGCAGACTTGATGCTGCTCGCGGACGATTTTCAGCAACACATTTCACGCATCAACGCGAAGTTGGCAAAGTTGAATCCTGCCGGTCAACTGATGCCGTCAGCGATGCATCCGTGGATGGATCCGTTTCGCGAAATGCAGTTGTGGCCACATGAATACAGCAGCGTCTACGAAGCGTACAACCGCATCTTTGACTGCCGCGGACATGGTTGGGCCAATCTGCAAAGCGTGCATCTGAATTTGCCATTCAATGGCGACGAACAATTCGGACGACTGCACGCTGCTGTGCGATTGCTGCTGCCAATACTCCCCGGTTTGGCGGCAAGTTCTCCCTTGAAAGATGGGCGGCTCACCGGACTGATGGACAGTCGACTGGATGTGTATCAGGGCAACTCGGCTCGCATTCCGTCTTTGGCCGGTCGAGTGATTCCCGAACCTGTCTTCACCGAAGAAGATTATCGCCGTAAGATCTTTCAACGCATGTACGACGATATTGCGCCGCTTGATCCTGACGGTGTGCTGCAGGATGAATTCCTGAATTCTCGCGGGGCGATTGCTCGGTTCGATCGCGGATCGATCGAAATTCGTGTCATTGATATTCAGGAATGTCCTGCTGCCGACCTTGCCGTCCTGCAGGCCACCGTGGCTGTGCTCAAGGCATTATGTAATGAGCAATGGAGCACGATGGCTTGTCAACAGTCGCTGGACGTTGAACCGCTCTACAAGATTTTGTCCGCATCGATTCGCGATGCTGATGAAGCGTCAATCGACGACACAGAATATTTGAAGCTGTTTGGATACCACGGCGAACAATGCACTGTGAAGCAGTTGTGGCGGTATCTAATGGGTCAGACAAAACCAACACTCAATTCATCCAGTCAACACGCATTGGAAGTCATTCTGTCGCTTGGTCCTCTTGCGCGACGTCTGGTCGGAAGCCTTTCTGACTCAACCGCAGATCGCCGCCACCAGCAAACCACGTACGCAGATCTTTGCGACCGACTGCAGTCTGGCGAGATGTATTTGCCATGAGCCCAGGTGCCGCGAGTTCGCCCACGTCGCCTCGAAAGGCGCGTCACGTTCAACGTAAAACCGTGATCGTATTAACATGCGAACACGGCGGAAACAAAATTCCGGCGGCCTATCGCTCTCTGTTTTCCGGAGCCGACGACGTTCTGAAAACACACCGTGGCTGGGATCCCGGCGCGCTGGCTGTGGCGGAAGCTATGGCCAAAAATCTGGGATCGCGCCTGTTTTCATCGACAACGTCACGGTTACTGGTAGAACTCAATCGATCGCTTGGGCATAGCGCGTTGTTCTCGAACTACACCGCGACATTGTCCGTAGAACAGCGACAACAAATTGTTGACAAATACTGGCGGCCGTATCGCGACGAAGTGACGGCTTACATGCAAGAACTTGTCAACGCCGGTCGGCGGGTGATTCATCTTTCCATTCATTCCTTTACGCCTGTCTGGGACGGCAAACCGCGTCCCACCCGCATCGGCTTGTTGTACGATCCGCGACGTTTGAACGAGCGGTCATTCTGCAATACGTGGAAATCCGAGTTGCGGCAACAATGGCCTGAATATGCAATTCACAGCAACCAACCGTACAAAGGCATCACGGACGGATTCACCACATGGCTGCGCCGCCATGTTACAGCTCTGGAGAGTTGCGATGGTACTTACGCAGGCATCGAAATTGAGATCAATCAGGCTTTGATTTACCCTTCAACTGCGTCGCGAATAGACGCAATGGCAGAACTTCTGTGTCATTGGCCTCTGCAACAATTGAATTGAACTACGGTGCTGGTGATACAACCAAACTGACAATGACGACAGAGAATACCGCGAGCAGCGTGAGCGTGGTCAATGCTGCTCCGATGGCCGACAATGTGCGAGGCCGTCGCGGTGCAAGAAATCCGGTCAGGCAAAGAATCAACGCGACAACATTCAACAACGCCGCACTCGCAGCAACGACCAGTAGTCGAGTCAATGCCGGAGCATTGGTGCTGAGCTGTTCCAGTTCATTGCGTGACGATGGCAGTTTGTGCAGCATGAAGAACAGCAGTGCATAAAGTCCAGCTGCGATCAGGGCAAATCCGATCCCCGCAAAGCCAACAACGTCCACCGTTCCGGTTGCTTCGTTTGCAGAGTTGATTTCGAGTCGTCGTTCAATCGACATTGTGAACTTTCGATTTTGGGCGAAGCCGTTGTCAGGGATGTGGTTTCAAGAAACAGCGTTGTCTACGAATTCGCCGGCGACATTCCCCGGATCGCCTGCATGAAAACGCATGCCGTGGCGAGTACGCCCACAAAGAACGACAAGAAGAAACCAATGACGGCCAGCGAACGAGGTTCCCGCCGCAGACCGTAAAATAAACAGACAAATAACGCTACAGTGGTCAACAGCAGGCTGACACCGAGAATTCCGACGATGAGCCATGATTCAAAAGCATCGGATGTCAAACTCTTTGCCTTGCCTGTGCTCGCGAAATACCAGATGAGCATGATCCATGTTGCATGTCCAAGCAATTGCAGTACGCTAAGCACAAAGCCGACAAATCCCGGTCGGTTGCTCATCAAAAGCTGCAGGGTTTCTCGCACCGGGACGTTTTCGCTGGTGGACTGCCCACTAGTAGAATCCGTACGGGATGGTGGCACGAAGCGAGGCCGATGCGGTGTCTTGATTTTCTTTCCGGATTTGCGAGCCACGTTTAATACGATCCATTCAAGGCAAAGTTTGCCGTTGGCTTGTTCTGTTTTGACAATCTGCGGGTGGTTGTATTCAATTCTGTCACAATCTCGGTAGATTATGGGACATCTACTCTGGATTCTACAACTGCCAAGAAGTCTGCCATGATTCAAAAAGTGAATTCCATTCCCCGAGGAATGAATACCGTAACGCCATATCTGTTAATACAAGGTGCCAGTGAGGCAATCGCATTTTATGTGCAGGTTTTCGGAGCTGAAGAAATTGTGCGGCTGACAGCACCCGACGGCCGCATCGGTCACGCAGAGATCCGCATTAGCGATTCTGTCATTATGATCGCTGATGAACATCCCGAAATGGATTTTCTGGGTCCCCAATCGCGCGGTGGAACCACTGTGAGCCTTTTGATCTACGTCGAAAATGCTGACGATATTTTCGCTGCTGCGATCGATGCGGGTGCGACTGAGCTTAGACCGATTTGTGATCAGTTCTACGGCGACCGCAGCGGTTCCGTGACAGATCCGTGGGGCCACGTCTGGTCCATTGCGACTCATTTGGAAGACATCAGCCCCGAGGAACTTAAACAGCGCTTCGAAGAACTGTACGCAGATTAATTCTTCAGTTGTTGCTGAGCCCAATCATTTAATGCCTGCAGGACATCTTTCATCGCTTTGTCACCTGCGGCTCGCGCGGCTGCGAGATCATCGTTGAGGATGTCGGATTGGCAAAACAGATAGAACTTGATTTTTGGTTCAGTACCAGACGGACGACCGGCGATCTGAATTCGCACAGGTTGTGATGGATCGGACTTGTAAACCAGCAGATCCCCGCGTGGATGGGTAATCTCCGGCAATGGTGAACCGGACGGAATCGCGACGCGACGACCCGTTTTGTAGTCTGACGCTTCTGTAAAACGCACTGATCCAAACTGAGCGGGCGGATCGTCTCGCAGAGTCTGCATCAGGCCGTCAATCTTTGCTTTTCCGGTTGGGCCTTCGCAGTAAATCGATTTTTGACCTTCGCAGTGATAGCCGCAGTCTTTGTAAAGCTGGTCCAGTTGAGTCAGCAATGACTTGCCCTCGGATTTTAACTCATCCGCCAGTTCCAGAATGTATAGTGCGGCAACGCTGGCGTCTTTATCGCGACAGTAGGAACCCGCCAGGAAGCCAATCGATTCTTCGGTGCCGAATACGAAATGCTCAGTGCCTTGTTCTTCCATCGTCTGAGCGATGTACTTGAATCCGACGAGCAGTTCATAAAAGCAGCGAGCCCCATGATGTTCAGTGACGGCTTTCGTGAGCGGCGTCGTGACGAGCGTCTCGACAACGTAATCCTGCGGCGAGAAACGTCCCGTGGCTTTGCGTTTTCGAAGCAAGAAGTCCGTGATCAAAGCGCCCACTTGATTTCCACTGAGTGACGTGAAACCGCCTGATGGATTTCGCACCATCACGCCAAGCCGATCGGCATCCGGATCCGACGCCAAAATCAGTTCAGCAGGGTTGTTCGTCGCCTTGATCCAATCGATCGCAGGATCGAACACGTTCAGGTTTTCGGGGTTCGGAAAATGATTGGGTACGTTTGGAAAATTGCCATCCGCCGACCGCTGCGGTTCAAATATCGAAACGTTGTGAAAACCAGCGGCTTTGATGACTGCGAAGACGTTTGTTTCACCCACGCCGTGTAGTGGTGTGTAGACCGCGTTGATTGCGCGTCCTTTGGTCTCGGAGAGTTTGACGACTTCAGCAACGTAGTCCTGGTCGATATCCGAACCAACAATTTGAATCCGTCGATCTGCTACTGCGGCTGCGAAATCAACCGTCGGAATGACGTCAGCCTTTTCGACTTCTTTGACGATGCCTTTGTCGTGCGGCGGAATGACCTGAGCCCCGTTATTCCAATAGGCCTTGAATCCGTTATCTGCCGGAGGATTGTGAGACGCGGAAATCACCACACCAAGGTTGCAGACGAGTTTGCGCACCGCGTACGACAGTTCCGGCGTCGAGCGACATCCGTCGAAGAGAAACACTTTCAATCCATGAGCGGCGAAGACGCACGCGGTAATGCGTGCAAAGTGGGCCGAGTTATTGCGGGTGTCGTGAGCGATCACGGCCGAGCCGCCGGTGGTGCAACCTGTTGAACGCAAGTAAACGGCCATCCCGTGGGCGGATTCTGCGATAGTGCGATCGTTGATTGTCGCCGGCCCCATTTCGCCCATCGGGCCACGTCGGCCGCCGGTACCAAACGGAATAGCCGTCCAGAACATGGCGTCGAGTTTCAGCCAATCTCCAGCGTTGATCAGTTCGGCAATTCGAGTGTGATACTGAGCGAAGCATTCTCGCGTGAGCCAGGATCGCAGATTCGCAGGTGAATCCGCCTTCAGAAGCCCGTTATTTGCGGCTTGATCTATTCGTGCGAGCAATTCGCTGGTCATGATTGAAGCATCCCGGCTTTGATTTGAGCAGTCTGTGGCAATTTCGATCGCGTGAATGCTCGCACGGGAGAGTCATTCCAACCAGTCTGTCGGCACAAAAACCGCAAATCCCGGAACAGATTTCCGGCGAACAGAAGTCGTGAAAAAGGTGTTCAGAGAGTAGTCAATCATTTGACTTCGCAGACCCGATGGAGCAACATAGTCTTGCAGAATCGGAGCCATCGGAGAAAGTGGTGCCGGTTTTGCTCCGATCAGCCGAGATGCATTGGCGCGGCCAGCTCCGCGAAAACAGCATTCGGAAACTCCCGAACCGGTTTGTACAGGGCCACGGAACGCCACACATCCGGCTGAACGATTCCCATCTGAAATAGCTCGCCCCGCGAGTCACATCTTCTCATCGATCCCTCAGTTGTCTTCTTCTGAAACAGTTACAGATCAGCATCCGCACACCCCGATCGTCGGCATTGTCGGTGGCGTTGGTGCCGGTAAAAGTTCTGTTGTGAGGAATGTTGCAGATCTTCAACTGTTTGTAATTGATGCCGATCGTATTGGCCATGACTTGCTTCACACAAATCTGATTCGCAATCAGCTGCGTGATGCATTCGGTGACGAAATTCTCAATGAAGCAGGTCAGGTGGAAAGAAAACGGTTGGCAGACAAAGTTTTTGGTGACTCCAACGAACAAACTCAAAACCGCCATCGGCTGAATGAAATCTTTCATCCGGCCATCAGAACTCAAATTCAACATGCAATTGGCCAGGCACCGCAGGATGCGGACGCCATTATTCTGGACGCTGCTCTGCTGCTGGAAGCTGGCTGGGCGGACGAATGTGACGCTGTCGTCTTTATTGATACACCGCTGGATAAAAGGGAACAACGAGTTGCCGATAATCGAGGGTGGTCGGCCGAAGAACTACAACGTCGCGAGGCCTCGCAATGGAGTCTATTGAAGAAACGTGAAGCTGCTGACTTCGTCGTTGATAACTCCGGCTCGATGGAAACGGCGAGTCAGCAGATGACTCAGATTATCGAACAAATCAGCCGAACGCGTTAGCAGGCTGTCGATTTAATCCCAACCCGAAGCGTCAGCGAGGGATGCTTGTCGAAAAACGCTGGTAATTTTATCCTTCACTGACGTGTCGGGTTTTGAAAGCTGATTAAATTGATAATCCGCGAGTGTCGGGATTTAGCAGAAACCAGAGCCTAGCCCAATGACCAAAGCCCGAGGCTAGCGCCTACGGCTCTCAAAACCTGTCTCAATTCTCTCTTTTATCCCATCCCCATCTTTCCTGTCCCGGAGGCCCGACGCGGCCATGAATACACGAAGCACACGCCCTGACGATCCTCGCCCTGGTGGATCCCCACGTCTCGTCCGCCGTTCTGAAACTCGTCAGGAACCAGGCGATTTAGATAAGCCGGTCGGCGAAACATTCGCACCGCCAGAAGTGACTGAGATCAACATCGCTGAACTCCAGCGGATGTCGATGAAAGAACTCATCGCAATCGCGGAGCAGGAACAGCTCACCGAATACCACGGGATGAAAAAGCAGGATCTGATCTTTAAGATCCTGAAAGAACGAACGCGTATTAACGGCTTGATGTTCGGCGAAGGCACGCTGGAAATACTGCCGGATGGATTTGGCTTTCTCCGCAGCCCGGACTACCACTATCTACCGTGTCCGGATGACATCTACGTCAGCCCGAGTCAGATACGCCGCTTCGGACTTCGTACCGGCGCCACGGTGGCGGGACAGATTCGTCCGCCGAAAGAAAACGAACGGTATTTCGCGTTGCTGCGAGTCGAAGCGATCAATGGTGAAGATCCGAATGAACTTACCAACAAGGTCTTCTTCGACGATCTGACTCCGCTGCATCCTGAACGACGGCTGCGACTGGCTGACAATGCGGAATTCATCAGCACCCGCATCGTGGATTTGATTGCCCCGATCGGCATGGGCCAACGCGGTTTGATCGTATCACCACCACGTGCGGGCAAGACTGTTTTGCTGCAGCAGATGGCCAAGGCGACTCAGCAGAATCACCCGGATGCCTACGTCATTGTGCTGTTAATCGACGAACGTCCTGAAGAAGTCACGGACATGGAACGCAAGCTGAAAGGCGTCAATTGTGAAGTCGTCAGCAGCACGTTCGACGAACCAACATCGCGGCATATTCAAGTCGCCGAGATGGTCATCGAAAAAGCTAAACGCATGGTGGAATATGGCCATGACGTCGTGATTTTTCTGGACAGTATCACTCGTTTGGCACGAGCGTGGAATACTGAGATCCCGAACTCCGGCAAGACGCTCTCTGGTGGTGTCGATGCGAACGCGTTACAGCATCCAAAACGATTCTTCGGAGCAGCCCGTTGTGTCGAAGAAGGCGGCAGTCTGACAATCATCGCCACGGCGCTTGTGGATACGGGAAGTCGCATGGACGAAGTGATTTTTGAAGAATTCAAAGGTACCGGCAACACCGAACTGCATCTGGATCGCCGCATGGTAGAAAAACGCATCTGGCCGGCAATCGACGTCAATCGCTCGGGGACTCGGCGCGAAGAATTGTTGCTCAACGAAGAAGAATTGAAACTCGTCTGGACTTTGCGACGCGTACTGAATGACATGTCTCCAGTGGAAGCGATTGAATTGCTTTGCAATCGCCTGAAACGTACAAAGTCAAACGAAGAATTTTTGCTTTCAATGAATCTGGGATAAACTACTGTGTAGTACGGCCTTCTTGGGCCGTACTGATTAACAACACTCGCTTCCTGATAAACTCACTATGCCGACCGAACTTCACGGACAACTCAACGCAGCCGACTCCACGTTTGCGATCGTAGTCTCGCGATTCAACGATCTCATCACAAAACGCTTGCTTGAAGGAGCGATTGATACGGTCGTTCGCCATGGCGGCAATGCGGACAAAATCACCGTCGCCTGGGTACCGGGTTCGTTTGAAATCCCACTCGCAGCATCAAAGCTTGCGAAGTCGGGCAAATACTCTGCCGTGGTTTGTCTGGGTGCCGTCATTCAAGGCTCAACGACTCATCACGAATATATCAACAGCCAGGTCGCTTCCGGCATCATGAGCATCACGCGTGAAACCGGAATTCCAGTCACCTTTGGTGTTATCACATGCGAATCGATGGACCAGGCTCTGGACCGTGCTGGTGGCAAGGTCGGCAATAAAGGTCACGAAGCGACGTTGGCCGCCATTGAAATGATCAATCTGCTCAAGAAGATCTGACTTCAATCCTCGTTCCAAGGGCCCCTGCCCTGGAACGCAATGCACTGGAGGCTCCTGCCTCCCGAATGCTGACTGGAGGCAGGAGCCTCCGGAGCAGCGTGTTCCGAGGCTGGAGCCCCTGAACAAGGACTTCGATACAACACCCCAAACACCTCTTACCTGATACAAACATATAATGGCTGGACGTTCTGAAGCTCGTCGCTTTGCTCTTCAAATGCTCTATCTTCTGGATCAAAATCCGGAAGCCGATAAGGACCGCGTACAGATTGAACTCCGCCGACAGTTCATTGAAGAGCCATTACGACAATTTACCTGGTCTCTAATCTCGGGCGTGATTGCAGCACGCGATGAACTGGATGAAATCATTTGCCGCACCGCGACCAATTGGCGACTGGAGCGAATGGCTCCGACCGATCGCAACGTCCTGCGGATGGGACTTTATGAAATGACAAAGATGGGCACACCAGCCGCTGTTGTCATTGATGAATCCATCGAGATCGCTCGCGAATTCGGCACTGAAAATTCCAGCAGCTTCGTGAACGGAATTCTGGACAAGCTCATCCCTGCGGCCGCCACAACAGCGCCCGAAGTAACAGCACCCGCAGCGGAGTGACGCTTTCAACGGCGGTCCTTGCGCATGTCCCTTTTCACCCGGGAAAGGGGGAGAAGGTGCACGTAAGGCTGGTTGAGGGGGCTGGCCGGGAGTAAACGTGAGATTCCAAAAGAGCAGCGATTTATCATTCTCCCTCGCCCAGGCTCACTACCCCCGTGTAACACTTGTGAAGGTGGCAAACCAATTGCGGTGGGGAGACGGCACATTCGCAAGCTTATCGACCTCGCACATCATTTCGCATAGAACGGGAATGTCAGCGGCGACAGTCGCTGCTGCAGTTCACTGAGCGTCGCCTGAAGTACGAAATCCCCAGACGATTTCGCAACGATGCGGACAACGGCAACGCCAGACACCGGCTTTGGGTTTGCGAATGCGAAGATGTACTGTCTGACATCCGCCACATTTTGCCTCCCACTTCGCGGACCGTTCAATTGTCACCGGCACAGAAGGTTGGCAAGATGGATTGCCCACGAACTGAAACATCAGTGGCTTCCGTGCGACACAGCGACATCGATATCCGTTGAGTTGCTGCGGACGTTTGTATTTGTAAAACGTTTTGTTGCAGGCTTCGCAGGTTGCTTGCCAGTCGCCGGGCATCACAACTGTGTCGGCGCAAGTGTCGCACGCTTGCGGCGTCGCTCCAAGTTTCTGTGCAATGGCCTTCCAGCCCGGGCCGTGACCAGCCTTAGGTCCTGCCAGTGCATGAGCGATCTCATGCAGTAACGTATCCAGAACTTTCTCAGGAGAGTTATGCCGGGCGTAGTATTCCGCGATCTCAATTCGACGATCGCGAAACTTGCAGACGCCTTGCCGTCGCTTCGTTCTGGCGAACCCAAACGACCAATGCGTCAAGCCATGCTTCCGGAGTTCCCTTTCCGCAATAGCTTCCAATTCCTGCAGATCCATATTTTCATTCCAGATCAGGCAAATGCAATCATGCTTGCTGAACTCAGCAGTCTTGACTTGCAGATGCTGGTGAAGGTCCTGGTGTTCAGAATGACTGAGTTCGCATCAACGACCAACTTCAGATTCATGCCTATGACTTCCCTGCCGTGGGTCTCGCATGCCAATAGGACCACAGGATCAACAGCCCCTGCAACGGCAGTCGCAGGAGATGCACAAGCGGAGGTGCAGGGAGAATTTCCTGATGCTGATACAGATAGATATTCGCGGGTATCACAGCCAATCAGAACCGGCGAGTACCCTGCGCGTCAGCAGGTTCAAGATCTTTGCGAAAGATCATTTCCGTCGCACGACCACAATGCGGACATGGAATACTGAAGTGGCTTGTCACCTTCGTGATGGCTCTCAAATCGGGATTCGCCAGGCAAAGATTTCCCAAACTGTCAAAACCGACAGCCTGCGTTCCTTCGGGCACAGAGGCGAATGTTGAAAACTCCTTTGGGCGAGTGGCATCTCTCGAAATCGACACCAGATTCGTATGTCCGTTTGACCGTTTCGAAAGTACTAACATCGAACCATCAGGTTGCAACATCAGACGCGATGAGCCTACTGGTGCGAATCCAGATGCAGTGACTTCTCCACTGGCTGAGATATGCACCATTTCGCCCGAAGCCAGCAACGCTTCCGTCTGACCGCCAGCGTTCAGCACCAGATCAGACACAGGCTGATAAAGACGTGTCAACTCCGTGATTTCACCTGTGTTGGAAATCAAAACGACACGATTTGTACCCCTTGATGTCACCGCAAACTGACCTGTGACATCTCGCACGAATGCGTTTGCGTCAAACTTCAGATCGTGCAACAAAACGCTCTGACCGACAGGATTGACCACGCGAATCTGCGACTCGCGAGAATCCGACGTCAGCGTGTAAAGATTGCCATCAGCATCCAGTTGGATTCGCCGAATGTCGCTCAGGTTCTGAACCGGCAAGCTGACTTCACCATCGGCCTCCAGGCGGAACACACAATTGGCAGCATCATCAGCGACAAAGATGTGGCCAGCCTTTGAGATCTGCAGATCGACCGGAGAGATAACCTTCACCGGAAGTCGCTCGATGACCGGCCGTGATTGCACCAGAATCGGAGCATGATCATGATTACGGATGGACCCCAATGATGGTGGGTCACCAGCAAGAGAAGTCGTACCGAAAGACAGTAACGATCCTGTCAAACAGATCGAAGCCAAAATTCGAACAGTACCAAGTACCTGATGCATTTCGCAGATTTCCCAAACCGTGGCCCGGCTGTGAGAGGTCGCGTGGACGCATTACCAGCGTCCAGACAGCTATAGTATTGGAATCCGCAGATGCTGCGTCAATGAATAGATGACAAAAAAATACCCCGTTTGAACAACCCGCAGACCCCGTTTCGAACATATTCTCGGCCGATTTGAAGAAATCCGCATCGCCAGCCTTCAATCCAAAGCCTGAGCAGGCGAAAGGCGAAAGTCTGGCTGTTACGTAGAACTTTGCCTGGAAGCCTCTGACACGGAATATGTCAGCCAAGTTTGTTGAATTTAGTTTCGGCCGAATTCGTTACCGTTTAACCCGACTCGAAGAGGAGGCGGAGCACTCAGCACCTCCTCTCCGAGTCGGGTTAAACGATTAATTCAATCCTTCTCCAGGGGATCTCTGAAGTCAGAGCAACAGGGAAATCTTCCCGAAGAACTGCGAAGCCATCCGTATTTCAAGGAGTTCTTTGACAAACAAACCGCTCCCTCACCAAAGTCTTCTGGCGAACTTCAGAGAATGGGAATGGGCTCCGGCGTGATTGTCGATCCGTCTGGCATCATCCTGACGAACAACCATGTCGTCAAAGATGCGGACATACTCAAGATCAAACTGCATGACGGCCGCCAGTTTGAAGCGACGGAGTGGAAAACAGATCCGAAGACAGATATTGCTGTTGTTAAAATACCAACAACCACAGACTTGCCGGTCGCCAATATCGGCAACAGCGACCAGTTGGATGTCGGCGATTGGGTCATCGCCGTTGGTACACCGTTCGGCCTTGATGAAACAGTCACTGCAGGCATCATCAGTGCAAAGTCCCGAGGCCTGGGCATTGCAGATCGCGAAGAATTTCTTCAGACCGATGCGGCGATCAACCCCGGTAACAGTGGTGGCCCCCTGGTGAACCTGGATGGAGAAGTCGTTGGAATCGATACAGCGATTTCAAGTACCAGTGGCGGATACCAGGGAATTGGTTTTGCTGTCCCCGTGAATCTTGCCCGCTGGGTCGGTGATGAGTTAATGAAGAACGGCATGGTGCAACGAGCGTTCCTCGGTGTCGGTATTCAATCCATCGACAGCGCTCTTTCAAATCAGCTTGGCCTGGACACCGTGAAAGGCGCGTTGGTGACTGATGTTCGCCCTGGAACTCCGGCAGCGAAATCCGGACTGCAGAGCGGGGACGTGATTCTTGAGTTTGATGGAATTCCCATCAGTAAGCCTGGCGATCTGCAGGGACGTGTTGAACGAGCGTCTCTCGTGGATTCTCATAAACTTGTGGTCGTGCGAGATGGAAAGCAACTTACGTTCGACGTTCGTGTCGAAGCGATGCCAGTCAGCTTGACGGTTCCCGAACCACAAACCGTTGATGAGCCTGCTAAGTCCGGCTACGACGGTCTGGGACTGCAATTGTCTGAACTCAATCCCGATGTTGCCGCCCAATTGGGAATTGAGAAAACGGCAGGGTTGGTAATCGCGGGGGTCAAGCCTGGCAGTCCAGCCTCGAACGCAGGACTCGAAGAAGGCATGGTCATTCTAAAAGTCGGCATTAGATCTGTGAAATCTTTGGATGACTTCACAGCCGCAATCAAAGAAGTCAACCCGGAGGACGGAATCCTGCTGCTGGTGCAAGCTGGCCAGGCATCACAGTTTGTGGTCGTCAAAGGCTGATCTTCCAATTCCCTAATGCATTAAATGCCTTTTGTTGAAAAACGCCGCCCAGCGTTTCCTCGACAAGAGGCTTTTATTTTGTGAGTTTTTCACGCTTCCGGACCTGATTTTTCGGGTGTTGAATCCGCCTTGGCCCTCGTCTATTTTTGTTCCAGGTTCTGAGACGAAATTGAGCCGATTTTTCGGGCATCCTGGACAAATCTCAAACATAGAGAATTGCCCGGTTTCGCGCTGAGTCCGATACGATCCTGCGGTAGTATCAACGCATCCTCTGCATCTCAACCCCACCGAGATCCTGCCCCACCTGCTGAATACTGCCAACGGAGGCATCCGTGTCAAACCAGGTCGAACAAGCCAATTTGTCAAATCTCGAAGATACAGACACCAAAGCCCGGCTTGCGGAACCGCAAGAGCGCGAATGGGGAACGCGAATCTTTCTTGGTTTCCTGTTTGTCATCGCATGTGGCTATGCGAGCATGTTGATCTATCACGTTTCGCGACCACCTGGAACCGTTGCAGAAAATGACGGCTTGATGGAACAGTGCCGCCAGATTTGTCTTCGTTACGGTCTGGTTTCAACTGGCAATGTGCGAAAAGATGCAGAAGCGTACCTGAAGGTCGCTCAACAGCAGCACCTGACTGAAGGGCTGGCACAGATTCTTTCTGAGACCACGTTTACACCTGCGAAGTCACAGGATCATCCGCTGCTCAGCCAATCCGCTCCTGACTTTGCTCTGCCAGATGATTCCGGCAAGCCACAGACACTTAGTGCACTCGCCAAAGATCGTCCGTTGGTCGTCGTGTTTTATCTGGGGTATGGTTGTAGCCACTGCGTGGCTCAGTTGATTGCCATCGACAAAGACCTGCACTATTTCCGCGAACTCGATGCAGACGTTGTGGCGATTAGTTCTGACGAGTCAGCACACACTGCACAAAAGTTCCAGGAGTATGGCCGGTTCCATTTCCCAGTGCTTGCAGATATCGGCAATGCAGTGGGTCAGGCATGGGGCGTCTATCAGCCACAGACTGATGGCCACGAAGAATTTGCAAAGCATGGAACTTTCATCGTCGATCGCAAAGGCAAAGTGATATTTGCCGAAATCGGCACAGAGCCGTTTCTGGACAATAAATCGCTGCTGCATATCGTGGCCCAAAGTCAGGGCTTGGCTCCTTCTGCACCGCCTGAAGAACTCGCTGCCGCCACACCGTAACGCGTTAACGTCAAGGCAGCGAACGTCTTGATGACCTTAGCCGCCCCGCAGACAACCTTCATCACTTCCATCGCCGGAGTGATTCAGAATTCGCAATTAACCCAGAGTAAATTCTGGCAGTCTGACAATTTCGCCACCCTTCATCGCAGACTCATGCGCACAGATTCCCACGCAGGTCCAGTTTGCACTTGTAACAGCGTTTGGACGAGGATCACGGTCTTCCACCAAAGCACTCAGGAATTCATGGACCAGATGCGGATGCGAACCACCATGGCCACCGCCTTGCAGGAATGAAAGGTGGTCTGCGTCGTGAATTTCTGCAGGTTGAGTGAATCGGCGAATCGACTCAGGCAGCAAATGGGCGAAGTCCGGAATCGTGATCTTTTCCGGAATCTCTGGTTCCGGCTTCTTCGCTGTGTGAATCACGTGCGGCTCGTGTTCGACAAGTGTCCACTCAAAGCTTTTTTTCGTGCCATAGACATCAAAGCTTTCGCGGTACTGTCGAGCGACATCGTACAGAAATCGCCAGATATGCGCTGTCAGATCTGTATTTCGAATCTTGATGTGACAGGTTTCTACGGCGAACTTGTTGCCTGACTTCTTTGCAATGTCGTCACGCACGGTTCCCGAGCCAAAGCAACTGACGTACTCCGCCAGTCCATCAACCAATCCAAGGCAGGGACTGACGACGTGAGTCGCATAGTGCATCGGGATCATCTTTTCCCAATAGCTTGGCCAGCCGTCCATGTCTTGCGGATGTGAAGCGGCCAGATGTTGAATCTTTCCAAGTTCGCCTTTCTTGTACATCTCTTTGATGAACAAAAACTCACGGCTGTACACGACGGTTTCTGCCATCATGTATTTCAGGCCCGTCTGCTTGACTTTTTCGACGATCTGAAGGCATTCGTCAATTGTCGTCGCCATTGGCACTGTACACATGACGTGCTTGCCGGCATCCAAAGCCTTTAGCGACATCCAGGCATGGTCAGGGATCGGGCTGTTGATATGGACAAAGTTGATATCTTTGTCCGCCAGAACTTCATCGTAGCTGGCATAGCGCTTTTCGATTCCGAACTGATCGCCGCATTTCTTCAGTTCTGCCGGATCACGACGGCAGATTGCCGCAACATTGGCGTTCGGATGGGCCTGATAAATCGATATAAACTCCGCCCCGAATCCCAGGCCGATCATCGCAACATTGAACTGTTTCGTCATTTCTCACCTTTGTTCCGTTGATTGTAAAAATCACTCTCTGAAAGATATTCAACAATTTTTCAGCGGGTAACTTTGTCGTGAAACCGTCCGAAGTTCAACCATGTGAGCAGGATTGCATTTCCGCTGACTCCAGAATCAGGAAAAACATCGGGAAACGATCGATCCCGGACTCATTCTGGAGAACGCCATCGATTCAGGGACAGTGAATCCTGCTCCGCTGGTGTCCAATCTAAGAAGCCGTCGCCATCGACCATGCCAATAAATTCAGGATCTCAAGATACTGGATACGGCGGAGTGCGGAGTCTTCGACTTGGCCCGGTTTTCGCAAGGCCTGCGTAGATAACTCTACAAGTGCAAATGGATCAAGCGAACCGTTCGCGATCACTTTTCGCTTAGCGAACTCACACTCATCTTCCGACGCGCCAATTTCCTGCATCCAACGCACGAGATTCGACGCCAGCGAATCGAATGCCGGGTGCGATCCAACTCTCCGAAACCAGTAAGCAGCGTTTCCAGCATCCGGCTCCCGACGATGCATGATTCCATGCCAATAGTCGGCTGTTCGTGGATTGCCTTGACCTTCCATAGTCTGGGAGATTTCATGGCTTTCATTTAGGAAATCCCACAGCAACAGAATTCCCGACGTGATGCATTTTCGCTCAAAACCCAAAACCTTGACACCCTCAAACGCGTTATCCACTCCCGATCTCAACATTGCTGAAGATAGACCGCATTCGCTCTTCTCGCGTCGCGGCCCGGCTTGAGGAAACCGTTCAATTCGCGGTTCGACCTGCAGGCAGGTTGTCGCAAAATCGCCGCGAAGGATTGTCGCACAAAATGAATCCGAGGCCACTGATTCCTGCGCGACCTTCGCGGATATGCACATCAAATCCTGTGGCAGGGTTCGTTGCAACAGAGAGCACAACGGTTTTTGAAACACGTCTCGCAGGCCAGCCGGTAATGCATCTTCTGCAAATACAATTCGGCGATCTATTGCTTCCGTGCTCGTCAGTGTCTTCAGCATCCGCCGCACAGAATCAGCATCAGTCGCGCCAGTCGCCGCAATGCAGGAATACTCAGAAGCCTGAAAACCGCGTGGCACGTCAGACATCATCGGCCAGCGATTTCGATGAGGCACTAGTAAGCAGCCGTCGAATGGCTCTGCAGCCAATACCTCAGGAACGATCAACAGGACTTCTGACATACGACGCTTACTTTTCAGCAGATTGGGCCAGGGAATGAGTCGTTTGAATCAGTGATTGGAGAAGTGCATATGATTTCCCGTCCCGAATTGCAGATGTCGCAACTTCCACACCAGCTTTCAAGTCCGCAACCTTTCCGCTGACGAACAAAGCTGCTGCAGTGTTAGCGACAACCATATCCGATGCTGCTCCGGGAACTCCTTTCAGCACATTTAAAATGACCTCAGCGCTTTGTGCGGATGATGTGACACGCAGACTTGCGACGTCGCATTCCGGCAGTCCAAAATCAGCGGCCGTCCATTCTTGACGACCCACGGAATCAGTCGTCACATCAAAGACGGTCGTTGTTCCCCACAAAGACACTTCGTCCAATTCATTGTTGCCACAGACTACAAACGCACGTTCAATCGCTAGCTTCGCCAGGGCCGTGGCCAGCAATTCCGCACGTTCGTTTGAATTCGCTCCCAACACTTGAAATTCAGCGGCAGCAGGATTGGTCAACGGCCCCAGCAGATTGAAGATTGTCGGAAAGCCAAGTTGTCTCCGCACAGGAGCCGCAGACTTCATCGCACCATGAATCAGAGGTGCGAAACAAAACGCGATACCCAAATCGTCGAGGCATCGCCCCGCAGCTTCGGCAGTCAGAGCGATGTTGACTCCCAGGGCCTCCAGAACATCAGCCGACCCGCTGGAACTGGAAACACTGCGATTGCCGTGCTTGGCGACAGCAATGTCGCACGACGCAGCCACCAACGCAGCGGCCGTACTGATATTGAACGTGTGCAACCGATCGCCCCCAGTGCCACACGTATCCAGGAGAGGTCGCCGCGCACTGGAAATTGCCGCTGCTCGCTGACGCATCGCAGTTGCGGCACCGACCAATTCCGATGCGACTGAACCTTTGGCCGCCATCGCTGTCAAAAACGCGGCGATATCAACAGGATCGCAATGCCCGTCCATGATGGCGCCAATCGCGTCGCGGCAGACAGAATCACTTAAATCGTGTCGCTGTAGCAATGCGTCAAGGGCCGGTTTCAGAGTATCATGCATAAACTGACTTTGTCAGATAAGGATTCGTGGTCGAAGTGATTCCATAGCGGGCAGTCTATAGCGGATTTCAAAAAGATGACAAACAACGCACCGTTTTCTGAACTGGAAATTGAAGGGACCGCATCACCGTGTTCATATTTGCCCGGACAAACGGCAAGGATGATTTACCGAATCGCATACGATCTGCCAGAAACGCGATACGAGCAATTGCTTTCTCGCGGTTGGCGACGTTTTGGGAGAACCCTTTTTCGCCCCGTCTGCGCTGAGTGTCACGAATGCCGAAGTTTGCGAGTCTGCATTCCTGAATTCACCCCGAATAAAAACCAAAGACGCTGTATGACACGCAACGCAGGGATTGAGCTGATAGTTCAAGCGCCAACGATCAGCGACGAACATACTTCACTCTACAATCGCTATCACCTGGACATGCATCACCGTCGCCAATGGCCACATCGGGTGATCACTCAGGAACGGTACGAGGAATCATTCCTGGAAGGCCATTTTTCGTTTTCCCGCGAGTTTCAGTATCGCGATCAAGGACGTTTAGTGGGCTTGGGATTGGTAGACGTCACCGCCTCCGCGATGTCCAGTGTCTATTTCTTCCATGATCCGGATTACCGCGAGGCTGGATTGGGCACATATTCAATTCAAAAAGAAATTGAATACGGACGGACTCAGGGTCGCGCTTCGCTGTACATGGGATACTACATCCGCGACTGCGCTTCCATGAACTATAAGAATCGCTTTGAGCCGCACCAACTGTTGCAGAGCTATGTGACTGACGACGAAGACCCAGCGTGGGAAAAGCCGTAGCATTAGTCCGGAAAAAGTACGTCAGGCTGGAAAGCCTGACGTACTTTTTCCCTACTCGGCCTGCTCTGCCTGTGCTGCCTGTGCTTCAACAGACTCAGTGTGAGCTGCATGCTCAGCGTGATGCTCCTGGTGTTCGCTGATTTCACCAGCCCAGCTCGTCACCTGCGGCGCTGTCTGTGTGTAGTACGACGCACCAATGTCAGGGTACAGTGCCAAAGGAAGGCCTATTGCCAGAATGGTCGTCGGAGCCAGAAGTACAAACTTCCAATTGCCTTCGAACTTCAAATGCATGAAGAACATCATCACACACAATGCTTTAGTGATCGCGACAGACATAACAAGGACAATGGTAACTGCCTTGTTTAAATGAATAACGTCAAAAATCACCGACAACACCGTACAGACGCAGAGAACACCAAAGATCGCGAGGTAGTTCACATGATGCGTATCGTGACCCGGGTGAGAATCATGGTTAGCGTTGGCATCGTGAGACATCAGAAGAACCTATTTCAAAAACTCAGGGAATTGACAGGTGAGAAATTTCAGGCTGGAAGGCGGAGACTGGGCATCAATTAGAGAGTCCGGAAATCATCTCCCGGCTACCCTAAATGATATACAACATTGGAAACAGAAAGATCCACACCAAGTCCACAAAGTGCCAATACAGACCGCTGTTTTCAACGAAGTCAGTCCATTGTTCATTCAGCTGGCTGCCCTGTTTGAGCACGACAGCAAACAGAATCATTCCCACGATCACGTGGACCGCATGAAAACCGGTCATCAGAAAGTACATTGATGCAAAAATGTTACCATACACGATGGGATGCATTTCGAAGACACCACTGCTCACAACAGATCCGTATTTTTCGTTGCTCTTCAGTTCATTCAAGAGGGTCTCGACTTCATCGTAGCCCAATTCAGGAAGCTTCTCGCCTGCCTTGAGTTTTTCGCGAACGGCAAGGTAATCGGGTCCGGTCGCTGGAATCGCCAGCGAAGCATTGGCCACGATGTGCTGATGCAGATTCATCCATTTGCTGAACAGTTCAGCATCCGACGGAGCTGATTCCTGCAATGCTTTGAATGTGCCCTCACTGACTTCTTCGGGCTTGGTTGCCGTTGGAAGAGCTGCAATTTGAACTACCAGATTCACGATATCATTGGGCCTGTCGGTCTTTATCGCACCACTGCTGGTGTATTCATTAAATCGTCCCCGCACCACGACTTCCAATTCTCGACTGGCTTTCCTGATCGCCTGAGATGATGTCTCGGCAATATGCCCAGGTAGAATGTCATGTGAGATCTTACCGTAGTATTCAACTGACTTGATACCAAGGAACAGGAATGCCAGCAGAAGTGTGCCCAGCAGATACGTCCGAGCCTTTGCGAATTTTTTATGGGCCATAGCTTCGTGCGCCACTACAACCAGGTAGCTGGAAACGATCAACACGAATGTATTAACGCCACCAGCGAAGACATTGATATGTGTATCGTCGGGGTCTGTTGGCCAGCCCTTTGATCCAAGTCGTAGGACGATGTACGACCCGATGAACGCAGTGAAGAACATGATTTCAGTGCCAAGGAACAACCACAGTCCGAGTTTTGAGTTCGGAATGGGAATGCCCATTTTCAACGCAGTTGGTTTTGCAGTATTCGACATAGTTCAGATGAATTCGAAAAAGACGTTCCAAAAAGGGGTCTGCCCCTCTCCGGCAAGGTAAACACCAATAAAATTGAATCGCTTTCAAAGGGGAAGGCCCCTTTTCGGATCGCGATTCAGGAGACCAACCTCAGGTAATCAGCGACAAGACACAACAACAATACGGGCAGGCAAATCAAAGAACCAAACATCAACTGACGAGCTCGAACATTAGTTCGACTGCTTACGAATCTAACTGTCAGCCACAAATATCCAATTGACAGTACGATTGCAGCGGCCATGTATCCTGGTCCAGCCAAACCGACCATTCTGGGTAAGCAACTTACTGGAACGAACGCTAAGGCATAGATCAATGCAATCCATCCAGTGCGGAGTCCCTTGTCATTGAATGAGGGAAGCATCTTCAAACCAGCTCGTTCATAGTCCTCACGATAGATCCAGCCGATCGCCAGAAAATGAGGAAACTGCCAGACAAAAAACACAGCGAACAGTGCCAGCGTTTCAAGCCCGAATTCGCCGCCAGCAGCCAGCCAGCCCAGTACAGGAGGCATCGCCCCTGGGACAGCACCAACCGTTGTACAAAGACTGGTGATACGTTTTAAAGGCGTGTAAAGCAATACGTAGCTCAACATTGTGCAGAAGGCAGCGATGCTTGTCGTCGGGTTTACAAATCGCCATAGCAGAGCAGCACCAATCATTGATGCAAGCAGTCCAAAGCCAGCAGCTTCAACACGGGAAATTCGACCGCTTGCAACTGGCCGATCCGCAGTGCGATTCATCTGGAGATCAGTGCCTGCTTCAATTACCTGATTCAGAATACTGGAAGCTGCAACGAGGCAACAAATCCCAACGACTGCTGTCCAGACAACTGGCCACGAAATGACGATCGGCGATGCCAGGACGAAGCCCGATATCACAGCCGCCGCAGACATTACCATAATACGTGGCCGAGCCATCTGCCGGTAATCCACAAAACGACTTGCCAAAGTGGCAAACGGTCCGCTTTTAGCGCAATCGATCGAATGCGACAGATTTTTTGCAACGGCTGCGATCGTACTCATGCGATCGTCCCCCGATCCTCGATTGTCGTCAATTTAATCCGCAATCCGTGCAACTGCCCAGACCTGTACAAAACAATCAGTGAAGTGGCGGCAACAGCACATCCGGACAGCAAAAACATACCGAACACTGTATGCATCGAGCATACGACGGTTTGACTCAGAGAACCAGACACAGCGACATATCCAATCTGAGGCAAACCGAACTTTGTTAAGTATGAACCAAACCCCAACATCAGTTGCAGTAACAATGCAAAAACAACCATTAATCCAGACCGTCGCAACAATCCGTTTTGAGATCGCATCAAGCCAAATGCTGATACAGCGCCGCAGATGGAAACGATTGCGGCACCCGCAAGATGTTCATCCAACATGGTATGTAGGTGTCTCAACGCACCACCTAAAACATACTGGCCCAAAACAATCACCGGCGTGACTGCGACGACTGATGCAAACATTGGACTCACGCGATCATCTGGCTGTTGCCGCCACGCAGTCCATTTCGCAGAACACATTAACCGAAAAACCACGCACAAGCTGAAGAAAGCAGCACCTGTCACGCTGTGCAGCATCGCAAGGAGTTGCTTATCAAGTAACACGCGGGCACCACCCAACGCACCTTGAGCGATCACCGACACAAGAATCGCGGTTGCGAACATTTTCACCCAGCGACGTTCGATGAAATAGCTGGTCAGTGCAAGGCAAACGCTGACGAATCCGATCAACACCCCAGCTAACCGATGGCCGTGCTCTATAAACTTATCCGGATGAGCTGCAAAATCATGAAACCATGGATACAGCAGCATGTTCTGTCCATCCGAAGACGGCCAGTCCGCGAAAGCCATACCGGCTTTCAATGTCGTAACCAACGCGCCCATGCTGATAGGAAGCAATGCAACAAGGCATGTCGCCGTCGCAAGCTTTCTAATTGCAGGATGCACTGTTTCGCGTTGGATGGACACGAAGAAACTTTCGGGAATTTACGTGGTCAACAAATGTAGGACGGGACTCTAGTCCCGTCCTGACCTTCCAAGTCTGGACAGGTCTGGAGACCCGTCATAAAAATCACTAATGGGCCGGGGCTTTTGCAACACCCTTGAGATGCGGCACGGTCTGCAGAATAAAGTCCTGTCCAAGTGCCTCAGCTTCAGGTGAAGAGTATTCGTAAGGCCCACGATAGACAACGGGAGCAATATCAAAGTTGCCATGCCCCGGAGGAGAAGGAGCAGTCCATTCCAGACCATTCGCATTCCATGGATTGCGGCCAACCTTTTTGCCGCGGAACATGCTGTAGAAAAAGTTACCGAGCAACAGGAACTGAGCAAAACCCATCACGATCGCACTGATTGTGATGAAGCGATTCATATCCAGCAGATGGCTTAGATAGCCATGCAGATAGGGGTCTGCATAACGGCGTGGCATCCCGGCAATACCCAACAGGTGCATTGGAAAAAATGTGCAGTTAAACCCAATAAACGACAATGCAAAGTGCCACTTCTGAACGGTATCGTTCATCTCGCGGCCAAACATTTTCGGGAACCAGAACTGAATGGCAGCAAACACACCGAACAGTGTTGAACCAAAGAGCACATAGTGGAAGTGAGCCACAATGAAATACGTATCATGGAAATAAATATCTACTGGCACCGCTGCCATGAAAATACCGCTTAACCCACCGACGATAAACATCGCGACGAAGCCTGAGCAATTCAGCATCACAGCGTTGAATTTCAGGTCGCCACCCCAAATTGTACCAATCCAATTGAAGACCTTAATCGCTGATGGCAAGGCAATCATCATTGTCGACGTCATAAACGTCATTCCAAGAGCCGGATTCATGCCGCTGGTAAACATGTGATGCCCCCAGACGATGAATCCGAGTCCCGCTATCGCAGCCATCGAATAAACCATCGGCTTGTAGCCGAATACCGGCTTTCGACTCATACATGCAAGCATGTCAGACACCATACCCATGGCTGGCAACAACATGATGTAAACAGCGGGATGGGAGTAGAACCAAAACAGATGCTGCCACAACAACGGCTGCCCACCACCCACTGTTGGAGCCGCATTGTTAACGATAATATTTGCCGGGATGAAAAACACTGAATGGATGTCGGTAGGCAAAATGGAATTCAGCCGATCGAACATCAACATAAAGCCCGCAGCCGTCAACACGGGCAAAGCGAAGGCTTGCAGAATAGCCGTGATAAACATCGACCAGATCGTCAATGGCATCCGGAACAACGTCATCCCAGGCGCCCGCATATTAATGATGGTCGTCAGGTAGTTTACAGATCCCATCATCGAAGACACGCCCACAAGCGTCAGACCTAACAGCCATAAAGTTTGCGGCGTACCTGAACCAGGAGCAGCCTGAGGCAAATCACTTAGCAGGGGATAGCTTGTCCAACCATTGCCTGGCCCAGCCGTTCCACCAGCAACAAAAAAGCTCCAGCCAAAACAGGCGATCGCTGGCCACATGAACCAATAGCTGAGCATATTCAGCATCGGAAACGCCATATCGTCAGTACCGATCTGCAATGGAATCAGGAAGTTCCCGAATGCTCCTGCCAAAATCGGAATGATGACCAAAAAGATCATGACGGACGCATGCATGGTAAACAGCATGGTATAGAACTCAGGACTGATCTGACCGCCTTCTGACTTGAACAGACCAAACAATTGCCCCACGATAGGCATGTTTTCCCAAGGGAACGCCAACTGCCAGCGCACCGCCAAAGCTAACGCTCCGCCGACCATCAGCATGATCAACGTGGTGATCAGAAACTGGATACCAATGATCTTGTGATCCAGTGAGAAAACATATTTCTGAATGAAAGTCTGCTCATGATGACCATGCGAATGATCGTCCGCGTGGCCATGAGTATCGAGAGCTGGAGAAACAGTTGCCATGTCAGGAACCCTGAGTACTAAAAAGCAGCCAAATGCTGACTAAATCTGAGATCACCAAAACACTTAGCGTCGGTCAAAATCGCAGTGGATTTCCCAGGACATTCTGCCCCCGGATAGAATTCTAGCAAATTCAGATACACGCCCAGAATGCTATTTTCCGCTCAACACCTATTCTTCGCTGGAAGCAACGGCCTCAGACTTTGTTCCGTCTTCGTCCTGCTCTGCTTCCAATTTACTCAAATACTTGTCAACAGAACTCTGCGATTCCGCCACGATGCGGGCTTTCATCTTGTAATGCCCCCAACCACACAATTCTGCACAAACAAGGTCGAAATTTCCGACCTTTTCGATTTCAAACCAGACTGGAATCACAAGCCCCGGTACCGCATCCTGCTTGACGCGAAGCTGTGGCGAAAAGAATGCGTGCTGAACGTCCTGAGTACGAAGATTGACGACAACTGGCTTGCCTGTCGGAACATGCAATTCGTTCACGAAATACAAATCGCCCGGATTCGGTTCCGTCGTCAATTCTGTCCCCGGTTTTGGATATCGAATACGCCATTCAAATTGCCTGGCCGTCACCTCAGCGACCTTGACTGCTTTCTCGGGGAACTTTGAAATCACTCGAATTTCTGCGAGGACATCAAGTTGTGCCAGTGAAATGAAAACAAGGATGAAAGACGGAACAATAGTCCAGATGATTTCAAGCTTGTGGCTACCATGAGAGAACAACGCCTTGCTGCCACCATCTTTCGTCGCCCCCATCCACAGGGCGTATGCGAGTACGTATTGGGTGGCCACAAACGTGATCGCCACGATGATTAAGATGAGATAAAACAGGCCGTCAATCTGCACTCCCGTCCGCGACATCGGTGGACTCGGGAACCACCATCCACGTGAGGGCGCTATCCAGCAGGCATACATCGCCACGGTCGGCCAAAATACAAAAAACAGTGCCCAGAATTTTTTCACGTTAACACTCCCGACAGGCAAATCACCTGCACAGTTTTCGAATCAGGAACTTAATTGCCAGTTGGTGCCGTGACAGCAGCAGGAGAAGCCACTGATTCCCCAATACTCGGTGCAATGCCGGTTCCGCCTGGCTCCGCTTCAAACGGTACACTCAAGACATAGTTAACGATGTTCCAGATATCTTCGTGTGGTGTATTTTTAAACGACGGCATGCGTGACCCTTTAATCCCTGCATGGATGCGAGCGAAAAGGTCAATAGGTCGCCGTCCGCCGCGATACATCCCCAGTTGAAGATTACGTGGCTGATTCAAATTGTCCCAAATGTCGTGCAGCCCAGCTTCTTGATAGAGTTCATTTGTAACCGGATTCTTTTCGAACGCGATCGTTTGCGGACCATTACCTGCCCCGTCAATTCCGTGGCAATCGGCACAATTTAGAGTCTTGCTGAGATATAGCGCACGACCTAAACGACGTGATTCTGGAGTATCGGGAACACGAGCCACAGAAGGAATCACGACAGCTTCTTCTCCGTCAGCAGCAGACCATATTTCAGCCAGATCATCACCAAGGGTGGTCGCAGATTCTTTCAGATCTTCTCCCAGAAATTCACTCAATTCTTTTACAATTTCAGCTTTCTTTTCTCCACCTTTGACACGCGAATCTAAAGCCGCCTGAGAAAAATCACTTGAGAGTTCCGCGACAAGTTTTCGTTCATATTCACCGCGAAGTGCCAGGAAACGGACATATTCACCAATCGCATGATGTTCTTCGTCTGGCATTAACAAAAATGAAGGCATGTATGTCCCAGGGATTCCGTACTTAATGATTCTCTGAAGGTCATCCCGGCTGACTTTTGACATATCGTTTGTGGACGTAAACTTGAACACGCCGTTGCGATAATCACGAGGCCGGGGATTGAGATACCTTGCCGTAGGACCCTGGCCGTCTCCTGATGTGCCGTGGCAATGACCGCAATGACGCATATACAGCATTCGCCCCGAAGTCAGCACAGTTCCGCCATCAATGGCGCAGGAATCACCTTCGGCGATCTTTTCTGAAGCACTGGCCTCAAGCGTCGCTTCCCGCGTTTCTGCATTCCACTCGGCGACCCCAACAGTTCTGCCAGCGCCAAGCCCTGTGATAAATTGAAGGCTTTGGATTGACCCAGGTAATGACGTGCCCTCTTCCAACGCCAATGTTACTACTTGGCCACCACGTTCAGATTCTTTGACGCTCTCGATGGTCGAAATCACACCACCAAAGTCAACGGGCATCTTATCCCATGCTTTCAGGTGCTGCGGATTACCAAAGTGGTCATCGACCAACGTCTTCACGCCAGGATTCTCTTTAGTTCCATCTTGCGCTTCACGCATCAACGACAGAGTACCGTCGCTATAGACGAAATTGGATTCAAAACCCGAATCGGAGCATCCTGCGATTGAAAAACCAATCGACAGAAAACCTATAAGAGCCAGTGGCTTCAGACTGGGAGTCAGTGACATTCCCAAACCTCTAAGTAGCAGAAATAATGAATTAAATTTCCAACAGAACGCTTTAGAGCTTCAACCGATCAGCAGAATAATCTATCTGCATCTCGGTCGTTTCTCCGCTCTTGATTTCCACAGCAAATTTGCGATCCACGAACCCACCATCTGCGGCTTGATGCCAAACGACAAATGAATGTTTTCCAGCCGGCAGATCAGGAATTGTGAAAACACCGTTCTCATCTGTCACGGCCGCGTAAGGATGATCAACCGGAAGCTGATAGGCCTTCATCCAACTGTGATAGTCACATGAGACCGCAACAGGGACTGATTCCGGTTTTCTGAAAACATAGGTCAGCTTGCCTTCTCGATCACCCGGTGCCACACCGGAATTGACAGCCGGATTCTTGGATGGGTAGGTATGCGTATTGTGAGCAATGGGGTCGTCGCTTAATACTCTTACTGTCTGCCCACACGGAACAACCGCGCAATGCGGGAAGAAGCGGCAATTCTTTTGATCAAACAGAAACGGTTCAGCAGCAACTTCAAGAGGCTTACCGCCCTTGGGAGCCTTATTGAGATACACGAAAACGTCTTTCACCGCATTCCCACTGCCAAGCACCAAACGCTCATCGGGAGTGTCCACCGCAGCACAAACTTCTTTGTCTTTAACATCAGCCCCAGCCTTAATGAGCAAAGCCAGTGGTGTCACTGCCCCTGTCAACACAACTTTGCCAGTGAACGTACCAGGCCCAACGGCGGAGGAATCGTTGGTGAGTTCAGTTGTCGATACGTCACTACTTTCAGGAGCGGCCGAAGAAGACACGAACGTCACTGCGGGAACCACACTGGCACCACCGCCAAAGTCAGGAACCTCGCTGCAACCCGCAACCGCAGCCAGCGCACCAAGAGTCGTGATGATTTGTAAGCTTTTCATCGCGTTGCCAATAAACAGCCAAAATTTACTAAACGGTGGAATTGTGAAGCAGATCATTCGTCAGCTCCAGAATTCACCGCCACAGAAGTTGATTTTTCTGACGCATTATTCAACCCGGTTTTAACACCGTCTGCATTGATGTCGGCCTTCACTTCAGCCGCATCAGCATCAGTTGCCGGCGTGTCTGGCTTCTGTTCAGATTCGCTCGCCGGTACTGCAACGTCAGCAGCCGGTGGACCGCCATAAGTCACTGGCCCAACATCTTCCATCAACCGATTGTAATTCATTAAGGCATCCCGAGCCGAAATTACATGAGCGTCCGGGTCTCCGCCCAGTAAATCAGGGAACTGAGTTGTGTTGTTCTTCGGGAAGTTCAATGGCATCGACGTGTATGGAGTCAACCAAGCGGGGTTGTACAACCAGAGTTTAACCCAATCAGCTCGCAGACGATTTTGCACGACATTCAAATTTGGTCCCTGAACGTCCTTTGCAGGATCGGAGACTTTGAATTTCCGTGAACCTACGTTGTGACACTTGATACACAGAGGACCATTCAGGTTCTTCCAGGCTTCGCCCAAATAGTGTTCACCATCTTGCAACAACCCTGCGTGAGCATATTCGGCCTCTTTTGAGGCCAGATAATCAACCGTTTCAGCTCCCTGTTCCTGGTAAGGAAACTCAGCCCCGTCAACCGCCGCAAAGTAATTGGCAAGCGTTCTTGCTTCCGCTTCACTCATATTGAATTTGGGCATTCTGAGAACAGTCGTATAGCGTATTTGAGAAGGCTCTAACAGAAACTGATACAACCAGGGAGTTTGGACTTTGATGCCTTCCTGGTAAAGTGGCGGTGGTGAGGCTTGCCATGCGAGCTTACGAACGCCACCAGTTCGAGTGTTCATTAAATCTTCAACGAGCCACTCCGCAAAATCGCCACCCCGACCGGGTTGGTAGTGGACCAAATCTCGTTCAAGGAAGTTTACGCCACTACCGGGTAACAATCGCTTCTTCTCATCGCCAGTACCGAAATCCGCAGTCGACCATACCGTGAAGCCGTACTCCCGCAATTCAGGGTCTTCTTCCTCGGGATCTGGTTTCGATGCAATAAAACCATGCACCTTGGCGATGTGAAAAAGTGTCTTTTCACCGTCGATGTCAACAGTCTTCTTTTCTCCAGTTAAAGCCTGCACCGGTGGACGAACCTTGAGTAACATCTCTACTCCAGCAGCATGATCCGACGGCGTCATTTCTGTTGCAGCAACTTCATCCAGATTTGCCAGGAAAGTCATTTGAGGAAGTTCAACCACATGACAGCCCGTGCAGTTGTATTTTGCCAGCAGAAACTCACCTTCCAAACGATTCTTAGTACGTTCATCCGGGTTATACACATACTCTGGCGCCGGTGGCTCAGCAATCAATCCCAGAACAAAAGTAGCAATCGCTTCAATCTCATCTTCCTTCAAAGGAAATTTTGGCATCCTGAGACGTTCGTCATAGCCTTTGGTTTCCGTCTTTTCATAGTCGTAACTGCGAGGCCAACGCAGTTTTTGCCACATGAAACCAGGACGTCCGTGATGCTGCAAGCTCTTAAAGAAGAACGCGGCTGTCATTTCGCTTGCCACCTCTTCGGGACTCATATCTCCACTTTTATCCTGTCCCGCTGCCATCGCAGTGACAGCTTCTTCAACTCGTTCCAACGTAGAACTGAATTTTGAATCTGGCGATTCACCATGATGGTGCAAAAATTCTTCAACGTGTTCAAACCCAAGCTTGCTGGTGTCTTTTCGGCCCCAATCCTGCAATGCAACGCCTATCGGGCGACCAGTTTCAAAGCCGGGCATGTCATGGCAACCGTAACATCCGTAGCGTGAAATTGTCTTGCGACCAACGAATTCCAGCTTGCGATTATACCAATCGGCAGCGTCCGATACGGGAGCTCCGTCCTCTGTCGCCAAAACGACTTCATCGCCAATCACATCCGCTTGCTTCATATCGAAATTGCGAGTCTGAATAATCTCTTCAGCCTTCTCTTTGCTGAATCGCCCCTTGCGAAGGAACAGGGCCACAAGATTATCCAGTTCGGCGGAATCAACATCTCGCACAGGAAACTCGCCAGGCGAGCCTTGGCTCAGAAGAAACGCCGTGATGTCCGCTGCAGGATCGATATCGTTCGTCCCTTCTTGATAGGCGTCCAGATAAAGATTTGGCATCTTTGTTCGAGCATGATATCGCTGGGGCTCACGAATCCATGTGTACAACCAATCGCTGAAGAGCGGGTTGTCAGCATTGCGTTTAATCTTCAAGTGAATATCACTGATATTTGGACCAAAGTCGGCAGTCGTTCCTGGAACAGCACCATGTTGGTGGCACGACAGACAACCGCGTTCTGAAAACAACTTTTTCCCACGTTCAGCATCGGCCGTATAACCATCAACAGGCTTCAGGAGTTCGATTGGCTGAGAATTCTTCAACAGCACCGCTGCGATGCCAGCCAGTTCAACGGTTTCCAGTACTTGTGTATGAGCTGCGTCGGTCTCTGATAGGTGTTCGAAATTGTCGAAGAATTTTGGCATCTTCGTAGACGGTCGGAAGCGAGACGGGATTTCGGTCCAGTACTGAATCCACTCCGAAGTGGTCTTCGATTCAATGTGCCTTAAACTTGGACCAACTTTCCTGAATTTCCCCGCCACCTGAGTCGGGTCGGCAGCAATTCGAGCTGCGTCTTCTGCAGTCTGCGGCTCGATGCGAAGATCCGGACCAATGGCTACTCCTGCGTCCTGCCCGTGGATTTCATGGCAGCCGAAACATCCGTACTTTTGAATGAGCTGGTAGCCCTTGAACGCTTTTGGTGCAGATGCACCGAACTTCGGATTCACGCCCAGCTCAGTCATACCATGATGGCACTTGATGCAAGTCGACTCCGCAAAGCGAGTCGGCTGCATCGGATACTCCCAGAAGTGATTCGAGTGGTAACCATATTCGGCGTGCCACTCATCGGCGATTTGAGGGTTGTCTGGCGTGTGTTCTGCATTGCCGAAACTAGTACCTGAACCCTGACCATCATGGCAGATTGTGCAGCCAAACTTCGCGACCGGGTGCGGACTTGAGGCAGTACAGAACAAGTCAGTGTTCGGATGCGTGGCATAGGGTTGTGGGAATTTATTTTCATTAACCCATGTGGCAACATCATCTGCCGACGGATGGCCTTCAGGGAAGGCCGGAAATCCGCCTGATGCTGTTTTATCGATGTTCTGGTGACAGGTACGGCAACGATCGAAACGAGCAATCTTTGCCATGCCCAAAGTTTGACGCAACGCCGGCATCCAGTCCTGAACAACTTTCAAATGACCATTAAAGCCGTCGATGATGGGCATCTCCATCAGCGAACGCTTAAAGCTTGAACGCCAATCCGTAGGCTGGATGTTATCCAGAGAAGCCTTCACACGAGATTCATCCTTCGTGAGCTTATCCTTTGAGGCTACCAGATCGTCGTATGACTTGGTGATCTCTTTTGTCTGAGCAGTCGTTACAGCCAAGTCAGCGATCGCAGAATCAAGCAACGCCTGCTTCTCGTCGCAACGCCCCTGGCATGCACTGAAATTCGCCATACGCTGACCGATAAGATCATCTTCAAGTGAATCTCGAACCGCCAAGTCAAATTGTGCGCGAGCCTGATCGCGGATACCGTTGAGCGACCTCAGTTCCTCGCCGAGCGTGTCCACTTTCCGCTGTTCAGTGTCCAACTTCGCAAACAATTCCTGGTTTGTCGATTCGGCTTTCACCTTCTTCAAGGCAGCATCTGCTTTATCGATCTGCTTCTGCAGCGTGGATTTCTCCGCTTCAAAATCCTGACTTCGAATCCCGCTCAACTCACCTTCGCGGAGCTTCGCTTCGAGAGCAAAATTCTTGCGTTGAATCGGACGCCATTCGTCGTCCTGATCCTTCTTCATCATCAAAATCACGGACAGCAGCATCACTAAGCTGCTGAGCGCAAAAACGATGTTTAACGTCTTCTGATTCCACGAATATGTATCATTTGCTGGCATAACTTTGGCTGGGCCTTCTGCCCGTCCTCAGCAGTTAACAAACACTGGAAACCCAACACCGGTAAACACCGGTATCAGATGTTGAAAAAATACTCAGGAATACCGACGATATACTTTAAAGAAAAAGTCCATCGTAGCAGCATTTTGATTGGCAGAATTGCCATCCACAGGATCAGATTCGAAAACACCAGGAACCGGATCACACCCATTCGAGCAAAGAACTGACGTAACACAGTTAGCCCGAGCAACGGCGGTAATACGGCAAAGTAGCCTATCACCAATAAGATCCCCGGAGATTCGCGTAGCAATATCTCCAGCACGCCTGAACCCTTCGGTATTCCTCCGAGATTCTCCCAGAAGAACTGACTCAGGTTCTTATTTGTAGCCGCCTCAACCTTATGGACATCCCAGAATTCATAGATTCCGAAGAAGTTCCAGTTTGGCCCACGCAGAAAAGTCCCCAGGACGATCAACGCAACCCACAAAGGCAAAAAGCCGAACAGAAAAGTTGTGACCGCAAACGAACGCTGATTGAACGTGTAATACCCATTACCGAGCTTGTTAAAATCGATGTATGGAACAGCCATTAAGCCGCCCAAAATAATGCTGGGCAATACAACGCCCGCCAACCAAGGGTCAAAGTACACCAGCATTTCCTGAAGACCAAGAAAGTACCACGGTGCATTAGATGGGTTAGGTGTTTTCATCGAAGACGCTGGTTCTTCCAGTGGTGCCTGTAGAGCAATCCCCCAAAAGATCAGTACTGCCGTCAGAACAACCATGCAGATCAGTTCTGTGTAGACCAAGTCAGGCCATACCAGAACCTTATCATTGTCTTCCTGCTCAAATAATGGACGACCTTCCGCAATACGGCGATCGTTGTCCACTGAGCGTCGGAAATAGATCCATGTAAAGAACCCCACAATGAACAACATCGCAACAATCGGCACGTTGTCTGGCTTACCTACAATCTGCCGGAAGTCGTAGTCCGTCAAACTCAAGCCCATGAACAACAACGAAAGATTCAGCAGAACCCAAGCTACCGTCGGCTTTGTCCACCATTCGCGAGCCGCGATCATGACCACTAATCCAGCGATCGTCATGAAGAAGAAAAGTACAGGGTTAGAGAGATACGTATCGAAGGAATTCCGGAACCAAAATGGCATCTCAATCAGAAATCCATCGGGCGGATACGTAAAGTGATACGCAGAAGTCATCAGCAACACGGACGACACGATAGCCCAAACGGTCGCCTTGGGCACTCCGTTACTGAACTCACCATCCTGCTTGTAGCTGCGAATAGCCCAATAGAAGTTCATGCAGAACAGAATCAGGTAGTACCAGCCAAGACCAATCAGAACGCTGGGCGTTAGATCAGGATGAGCATCCAGGGAGGCCAGTATTGGTAGAGAATTCAACATTGACTAAACCCGGCGAGGAAAACACCAGATGCAAAACAGGAACCGACACAAGAGACAGCTCACCTACAGTGGCTGACTAATACCACCGTCTTTGCGGACACGCCAGAAGTGAATCGCAATTAACCCACTCACGACCAACGGAATCGCCACGCAGTGCAGGATGTAGAAGCGATTCAATGTGGCCTCACCAACGAAACGCCCGCCAAGCAACAAGAACTTTGCGTCAGATGCATTTGTGATCAGTTCATATCCGCTTGTATTGAACAACTGAAACCCTGGACCTTCAGTTCCTAAACCGGGCGTGGCTTTTGCCATGTTGGAACCTACTGTAATAGCCCAAATTGCCAATTGATCCCAAGGCAGCAAATAACCAGTGAACGACAGCAGCAGCGTCAACACGAGCAGCAACACACCAATGACCCAATTGAATTCTCTTGGCGGCTTATAGCTACCGGTTAAAAACACGCGATACATATGCAGCCAGACCGTAATCACCATTGCGTGAGCGGCCCAGCGATGAATCTCTCGCATGATCCCAAGCGTCTGCACATCGCGCAACGCCTGTATATCATAAAACGCCCATTCCAACGTCGGGCGATAGTAGAACATCAACAGCACGCCGGTAATTGTTTCCACTAAAAACAGGAAGAATGTTATGCCGCCCATACACCAAGTGTAGGACAGCGCAATTCCCTGCTGCTTAATAGATACCGGATGCAGATGCAGGAAAAAGTTCGTAAGCATCACGACGACGCGATTACGTCGATCCGTTGGAGCCGGATGCCTAAAAACACTTTTCCAGATTTGTGAGTTACGAATGTAGTCGCCCACTGACACCTTCAGTTCCTCAGACGAAGCCTCTTCACGATCAAGTAGAAAAACACCGCGAAACAATCACCGCACCGCAACTGAATAAATACTCAGCCACAGAAACCCTCCGACAACAATCAACCTGCCGTCGGACATACATGCTTCGCCTGAACTCAGAACGCTATCATGTCACGCCCACGAAACAGGCAGTATTGGTCCACTGACCAAGCTCTTTCTGGAACTTGACACTTTTATCTACTTCCAACATCCCATCTTCCGCGAGCCTAATACCGAAACGCTCAAGGGGACGAGGGGCAGGACCTTCAAAATTCACACCAGTCTTGTAAAACCCAGATCCGTGACATGGGCATTTAAATTTCTGTTCGCCTTCCAACCAGTTTGGCGTACACCCAAGGTGCGTACAAACAGTACTCAAGGCATAAATGGAACGCACACCATCGACTTCTCCATTGACAACCCAGATGTTGAACTGAGCCTGCCATTTGGTAGACACAGTCCCCGGAGCATAGTCGTTTGTAGGACCAATTTTGAACTTCGTTGGTGGCTCAACCAAAACATTCGGCATCATGAAGCGTGCTACACCCAGCACACCAACAGTCGATGCGGCGATCATTGATGTCCAAGCCAACACAACCCACGAACAAACTGCACCAACGATGATAGACAGCACATTTCGGCGGTCAATCTCAGCAGCAGTCTTTCCCGCCGCAGGCTTTGCAACAGGGATTTTTCCCGGAAGCGGCCTGGTAGGCAACACAACTTTCGGTGGCGCACCCGCACCCCCAGCTGACGCCGTTCGAGCTGCCTTAATCATGTCAGCCGCCGACAGTCCGGCCGCTTTAGAAGGATCAATCTTTGCCGCCGGTGATACGCCCGCCGCAACATTTGTCGTCGCAGAAGCAACACCCGCCGGAGCAGCTCCCGCCTTGGCGCGAATCGCAGCCATGATATCAGCGGGACTCTTTGGAGCAGCACCAGCCTCTGTTGCAGCAGCAGCACCAGCGGGTTTCTTTGCAGCAGCCAGAATCGCAGCTGTCCCAGTCGGAGCCGCAGCAGATGATTTCGCAGCGCGAGCCGCCGCCATGATGTCAGCAGTACTCCTGGGAGCAGTTGTCGAAGCCACAACATCAGCAGACGGCGACCCACCAACCGAAGGTACAGGCACAACAGGCGATTCATCACTCGCCGAAGTTTCCGGCGATGCTGCAGCCACAGCTTTGGCACGAATCTTCGAGAGAATGTCGTTCGTCGAAGGCTTTGGATCAGTCATTTAACCCTACCAGCCATCAGAAGTAAAAAGAAGATGTCGCGATTGAACAAATCCCATCGCACACTGCACAACTTCTTAAATCACCGCATGTTGCGGAGATGAATTAACAGAGAGGCGTTGGGATTCTGCCTCTCATGTTCGACAGTGACAAGGCGGCTGAAACAACGCCACTTTCTTTTCTCAGAGGCAGGAAGCTATCAATTTCACCTTCCCGCGCGCGGGAAGCATTTGCATCGCAACAACCACTCTTGTTGTCCAACAAAAGATGGGAAGCGAGAACTTCAATTCAAGTTTTGAAGCTCAAGGTACTGCAGTCTTCCAATGTGCCACATGTAGTTGGGACCAAAGCCTGCTTTTCGCGGCCATGGATTTAATGTTGCAGCAAGCAGCGATGATTTGGCATCTTCAATCTGCCCCTCGATGACTTCATTCATGCCGATATAGAGATGGCTATAGAACAGCCGGGATTCACGTGATTCTTTTTCAAGATTTTTTGGAATTGCCTGCATCACGTCGCTTGCCGTAAGAGTGCCATCGAACAGGCGATACACGTCCTTAAACGGTGGACGATCGTCTTTTTCATATCGCAGTAACTGTCGTTTTGCTTCCACCTTGCCGAACGCACGGTAATGGGAAAGATAACGCCAGATGCCGTTTTCCCGATCGATGTTATCGAACGAGTTGTACCTGTCGAATTGCTCAGCAGCTTGCTTTGGATGATTTGCGAAGAACATCGCAATCCCAAGTCGCCAGTGAGACGCATCGAGCGCCGGCTTCAATTTCACCATTTGCAGATAATCAGCCTCGGCCTTTTCGAATTCCCCCAAAAACATTTGCAGGTCACCGCGCGCAGAATACTGATCGACAGCATCAGATGCTGCATCATCAATGCTGCCTTTCTCGCGAAGCTGTTTTGTGAGCGAATCCATCAACTGCGAATTCAGCACTTCAACCCGACGAACATCCGAGTCTTCAGTACTGGCGATCTTCGCCTTTTCATCACTAAAACACGAAGCATGCGGCATGTTGAACATCAGCCATACCAGTAAGGTGGACCGCATGGCCCGTAAATGTGAATTGAATTTCATTTTTAAGCTTCCGATAAAGTGGTGACGCAAAGTATAGCCGAAAATATCCAAACGAGTCTTTGTCTGTTCAAACTGTAGATTTCTGCCGAAATACAAATCGTGACGCAACATCACACTTACCCCTAACCTTCCCAGACATCCGCTTCTGACGCAACTCAGATTGACACCGGAAACCTATCACGCATACAAGGACTCCTGCTAAATGTAGGGCCGCAGGAATCGGCTCGATTTTTGAGATATTCG
>Ga0105046_10001259_pt1 | contig 38616 bp, 39 predicted proteins | sample MAT03_FD_78385 | JGI IMG/M metagenome (GOLD analysis project Ga0105046, IMG submission 78385) | Freshwater microbial communities from Lake Fryxell liftoff mats and glacier meltwater in Antarctica - MAT-03 (megahit assembly) | ecosystem: Environmental > Aquatic > Freshwater > Ice > Liftoff... | reverse complement strand
GACCCCGAGCCCGGCCAACACCTGTGTGCGACGCGCGTCGACAGCGGCCCGCACCTGGTCGTACAGGCTGCCGCCATGGCTGTCCATGCCTACCAGCAGCGGCCCGAAATCGCGAATGCGAAATTTCCACAACGATTCAGGGTTGAGATCGTCGAGATCCACATCCTCGATCTGCTCGATCCAGGTGGTCTCGAGCGCTGCGGTGCCGCCGATGATCGCCAGGTAGGCGCCGCCCAAGTCACTGAAAGCCGCGCCGCTGGCTTCGCGCAGACCACCCTTGCCGATGATCAGGCGCACGCCGTTCTGGCTCATCAACGGGCGGGTGAAGCGCTCCATGCGGTCCGAGGTGGTGGTGCCCACGCACACCGCCGCATAGCCTGCCGGGAATTCGGCCGATGCGGCGACCTTCTTCACGTTGGGCGCAGTGTGGATCACCGCATGGCCGGCCAGAGCGAAGCGCGTGGTGCGGCCGCGGTCGAACATGTGGATCTGGGTGGCATCGCGAATGCCGAACAAGGTGCCCTGCAGAGTGACTGTGTCGTTGACGCGCAAAAGGCGCACCTGCGCCTCGGTGATCGGGGTGGTCAATACATGGTGTGCCATGGAGCGCCTCCTAGAAACCGTAGGCCACGCCGGTCGGCGTGAAGGTGGCACGCGCGCGGCGCGCCGAATGGCACTGCATGTTGACCGCCACCGGGTTCATGGTGATGTGGGTGGCCGCGACTTCGATGTGCACCGCGAACGCGGTGGAGTCGCCGCCCAGGCCCTGCGGCCCGACTCCCAGAAGGTTGACCGCAGCCGACAGCTGCGCCTCCAGCCGGGCGGCGTCGGCATCGCCACTGCGGCTGCCCAGCGCTCGCGTCGCGGCGCGTTTGGCCAGGGCAACGCACAGGTCCGAGGTACCGCCCACGCCTACGCCTACGATGGTGGGCGGGCAGGTTTTGCCGCCGGCGGCGATCACGCAATCGACCACGAAGGTCTTGATCGCGTCGATGCCTTCGGCGGGTATCGCCATCTTGAGAAACGAGTTGTTCTCCGAGCCGGAGCCCTTGGGCACCATTTCGATTTCGAGCGTCTCTGCGGTGTCGCTGAAATCGATGTGGATCACCGGCACCTCGATGCCGCAGGAGCTGTGTTCGTTCTTGCGCGTCAGCGGGTGCACCACGGACGAGCGCAGCGGGTATCCGCGCGTCGCCTGTTCGCAGCCGCGGCGGATCGCCTGCTTGAGCGAGTAGCCGTCGACCCGGGTGTTGGCGCCGATGCGCACGTTGTAGATCGGAATGCCGGTGTCCTGGCATAGCAGGTTGTCGGTGTCCTCGGCCACGCGGATATTGGCCAGCATGGTGTTCAGCACGCTCTTGGCGGTGTGATCGGTTTCGCCGGCGTCGAGGCGCGCGAAGCCCTGCTTGATGTCCGGCGGCAGTATTTTCAGGGCACGGATATACAGCTCGCGCGCCGCTTCTTCCACCTGCTGCAGATCGACAATCATGTGGGTCCCCGGGTGCGTGTTCAGTTAGCTGAGAGCTTGCGATCGCCGACCACCTTGGCCCAGCGTGCCGATTCGGCAGCGATGGCGCGCGCGAAATCTTCCGGCTGGTTGCCCACCGGTGTCATGCCCTGGACGAACAGGCGGCCGCGCATTTCCGCGCTGTCCAACACTCGCGCTGTGTCGCGGGCGATTTTCTCGATCACTTCGCGCGGTGTACCGGCGGGCGCCATCAGGCCGAACCAGCCGGTATTCTCGAAGCCGGGCAGGCCGCTTTCGGCCACGGTTGGCACATTGGACAGCATCCTGGAGCGCTCGCGGCTGGTCACGCCCAGCGCCTTCAACTTGCCCGCATTCACAAACGGCACCGCCGCCGCCATGTTGCCGACCATCATCTGGATCTGCCCGGCCACCAGGTCGTTGAAGCCCAAGGCCTCGCCTTTGTAGGGCACATGCACGATGTCGATGCCGGCGGCGCTGGCGAAGTTTTCGGCCGCCATATGCACCTGGCTGCCGACCCCCGCCGAGCCGAAGTTGATGCTGCCCGGTTTGGACTTGGCCAGCGCAATCAGCGCTTTGATGTCGGCCACCGGCACGCTGGGATGGACCACCACCAGCATGGGCCCGGTGGCGACGTTGGTGATTGGCACGAAATCCTTCTGCGCATCGAAGGGCATGCGCTTGTACATGTGCGGGTTGACTGTGAAAATGCTGCCCGAGGCCATCAGCAGCGTGTAGCCGTCGTTCGGTGATTTGGCGACCGCATCCGCACCAACGTTGCCGCCGGCGCCGCCGCGGTTCTCCACCAGCACCGACTGCCCCCAGAGTTCGCCCAGTTTCTGGCCCACGATGCGCCCCACCACGTCGGTGGTGCCGCCGGCGGCAAAAGGCACCACCAGCTTCACCGGACGGGCCGGCCAGGCCTGGGCGGCGACTTGGCCGTTGATGCCGGAAACAATGGTGACGGCCAGGCCGGCCAATACCAGGCGCCTTGCAAAAGCAGGACTGTGATTCATTTGGTCTCCTTGATTTGGTGACGGCGTTGCTTGGTTGATTGTGCGCCTTTGCCGACCTTGCCTGTCTACAACTTCAGCGCCAGCGCAAACACCAGCCCGGTGGCCAGCGCAAACCCCAAGCCGCCGGCGATCAGGTTCTTGCGTTGCCCGGACCACGGGCCGAATTCGATGAGCAGCACGCGCACGCCGCCGGTCAGGTGGGCGCAGAGCAGCACAACCAGGCCCCATTCGGCGAACTTGAACAAGGGCTGATCGGCCCAGTGCAGGAACTGGTCGAGCGCGGCGGCACCTTCCAGCGATTGGCCCAGGGCCCAGAAATGCAGCGGCAGGAACAGGGCCAGCAACAGGCCCGAGACGCGATGCAGCACAAACGCCCAATACGAGGCGTGGTTGCGTGCACGGTTGTCGATGCGTCGCATCCGGCTCATGGGGTTGTTCGGGATCGGTTGGCCATCCTGGTCGGACTCGCAGTCTTAGCCCGCATAGACGCCATAGACCGCGCGCAGTCCGAGAAACATGATCATGATGGTGAAAAGCTTGGATGTGGTGATCGCCAGAAAGCGGCTCATCGAGAGCCATTCCTCGAATATCTTCGCCAGACCGATCGGTACATGCACCACACAGGCCAGGACGAAGGTGGTGTAGAAGGCGGCGAACGCCAGGTTGCCGCGGGTGCGTCCGAGAATCTCGGCGGCCGACAGGCCGCCGCGCACCGCATAGATCATCCCGGCGACATGCACCACCACGCACAGTGCCAGAACCATCGCGCTGATGCGCTGCCAATACCAGCGCTTGGCTTCGCCGACCGCGTTCAATCGAGCTCCCCGCGCAGCGCCGCGAGCGCGGTCAGGCGCTTCAAGCCCGCGATGCCGGCGGTCGGCTCGATCTGCTTCGGGCAGCGCTCGGTGCACGAACCCTGGGTGTGGCAGGCGTGGCAACCGGCGTCGCCGGCCACCGCGCGCAGGCGCTCGGTTTGCGCCTTGTCGCGCACATCGTTGACCAGGGTCCAGGCGCGGTTGAGTGCCGCCGGCCCCAGGTAATCCGGGCGCCAGGCCACCACATCGCAGGAGGCATGGCAGACGCCGCAGCCGATGCATTCGATGCCGGCACTGGCGGCGCGGCGCTGCTTCGATTCGGGTTCGACCACCGCGAAATCGTCGTATCGCGTCAGGCTTCCCTTGAACTGCCCCTTGGCGCGCGCCCATTTGTCGAAGAAATTGCGCATGTCGGTGGCCAGGTCGCGGATCACCGGCAGGTTGGCCAGGGGCGCGATTTCCAGGCGCTCGTCTATCGCCACCTTGGACACATGGGTGCGGCAGGTCCAGCGCGCGCGGCCATTGACGGTCATTGCGCACGAGCCGCACATGCCGACGCGGCAGGCGAAGCGATAGGCCAGGCCGGGCTCGAGATTGCGCTGGATGTAGGTGACCACATCGAGCACGGTTTGCGACTCGCGGCGCGGCACTTCATAAGTGGTGAAGGCGCCGCGCGCCTTGCCGCGCCAGACCGAGACCTTGAGTGTGGCAGTGTTTGCGATGCTCATTTCGCCATCTTAATGGGTAGCGGGCTTTTGCCTGGCAGCGACCTTGCGGTGCCTGCTACGCGTTGCTTGAGATACGGGCTGGTTGGTGACGCATCACTGCGTGGCGGCGGCCATCGCCAGACGCACGATTCGCCCAATTACCACACACTCGTCCTGCGTTAGCGAAAGCGCAATGCGCACATCGCACAAGCCGCGCAGCAGCGTCCTGGTATGTGGCAACACAGAAGGTTCGAGATAGCGCCAGTGTTCGTCCGACGGCCGCCAACACCCTGGCGCCGCTGCCACAGGCCTTGCGCGCAAGGTCGGCCAGATCGATGGTGTAATCGTCGGTCATTTCGACCAGTACCGCGCGGCCGTTGGCGTGGGCGATCGCGCCTGGCACCGGTGCCAGGGTAAAGGCGCTGCTCAACACCGGGTCGCCCGGCTTCACGCCCAGCGCCTTCAAGGCGGCGAACAGGGTGGCGCCGCAGGAACTCATCGCCACACAATACCTGGCGCCCACGATGGCGCCGCTGTCCTTGCCCGAACACATCAGCTTGGCGCCGGCTTTTTCTTCCAGCGTGTAAATGTTGGGCGCCCACAGGCCGGCCAGTTCCGCGTTGTTGGATGACACCGCCGAGATGATCTCGGCCTGGCCCATGTTCTTGAGCGTGACGTCGGCTTTCTTCAGGCCGTATTTGATGAGGCAGGACTGCACCGCGCAATCGACGGTCGAGTTGGCGGTGAGCAAAATCGTCTGGCTTTTGAGCCAGGCCGGGTTCTTCATGAAGGCGTCGGTCTTGTTGCCGCGCACCATCAGCGCGTTGCCTTGCGCTTCATCGTTGGTGGCGCCGATGGTAAAAAGGTTGAAGTACAACTTGCTCAGCACCGCCGGCACCGAGCCGGTGCCGCCGATGTCCCAGGATTTGGAAGCAGAGGCGGCGATCTGCTTGACCGCACCGAGAAACTCGGTGAAATTTGGAAAGCCTGCGGGTCCCACCCAGCCGGTGAGTGAGGTGCTGACATACCAAAGCAACGCCAGAGCGACAAGCGTGGCCAGGCTGATTGTGGTGCTTGCGCTCAATACTGGTTCAACCTTCCCCGGCCAGACTGTGCAACTGCGCCAGTAGCGCGTCCGGAATCATCACGCCTTCGGCTGCCGCTTTTTCCGCCAGCGCGCTACGCCGCGCGCCGGGTAGGCGCACGCCTTCGTCCGCCAGCATTGCCTTGAGCAGGGTCTCGACGCGCTCGGTATAGGTGTCGTTGCCAGCCAGCGCGGCCGGGTTGATGACGATGAAGGCTTGCCCCAGTTGCGGGCGGTTGCCTTCAGCTACAAAAAACGAATCGGCCTCGAAGCCGAACTGCGCGCCGGTGAGGGCTACGACCATCAGTTCGACCATCAAGGCAAGCAGTGCGCCCTTGGTACCACCCGCCGGAAGCATCATGCCTTCCAGCGCCGCCTTCGCATCGGTGGTGGGGTTGCCTTCCTTGTCGAGCGCCCAGCCAAGCGGAATGCGCTCGCCCTTTTGCGCTGCGAGCATGATCTTGCCGCGCGCAACTTCAGAGAGTGAGAGATCAATCGAAATCGCCGCGCCATGCCGGCGCGGGAACACCGCGGCGATGGGGTTAGTGCCAAACAGCGCGCGCTTGCCGAATCCCTGTGATGCGGCCATCGGCATGGCTGCCGGCGAGTTGCCCATCGCAATCCCGGCCATGCCCTGTGCGGCCACCGTTTCCAAGTGATACGCCGCCACGCCAAAGTGATGGCTGTTGGTCACACCCGCAATCGCGATGCCGTATTCGCGGGCGCGCGCAATCGCTTCGCCGATGGCGAGGTCGCACGCCGGGAAGGCGAGGCCGTCTTTCGCGTCGATCAATATCGCTGCGCCTTTGGCGCGCGTCAGCGCCGCAACCGCCTTGCCATCGGCACGGCCATTCTTCAGAAAGCCGGCGTACTGCGGTACGCGCGCGACGCCGTGCGAGGCCAAACCCTGCGCATCGGCTCGCACCAGGGCTTTCGCGGTGCTTGCTGCCATCGCAGCACTGGCGCCCGCCGCTGCGAGCGCGCGCTCGGCCAGGTCAAGCAAATCGGGGAGGGAGATTTTGGCCACGGGGCAATCAGTCAGGTTCAAGCGGATTGAATCGGCTTTTATCAGATTCAATCGGGTTTGATGTTCGCGTCCTTGACCAGCTTGGTCCAGCGCGCGCCTTCATCATTGAGGAACTTGGTGAACTCCTCCGGCGTGCCGCCTTCGGCAAAGGCATAAGCCTTTTGCAGGCGCTCAATCACGTCCGGCGCTTTCAACGCCTTGTTGATCTCTTCGTTGAAGCGCCGCACAACGGCCGCAGGGGTGCCGGCCGGCGCCACGAAGCCGAACCAGCCCGAGCCGCCCAGCACATCATCGAAGCCGCTCTCGGCCAGCGTCGGCACATCCGGCACATCGTCGAAGCCGCTCTCGGCCAGCGTCGGCACATCCGGCACATCGTCGAGCCGCTTGGTCGAGGTGGCGGCAAGCGCCTTGAGCTTGCCGGATTTGACATGCGGCACCAGCAGTGGCGGCGCGCGAAAAAACACCTGTACCTGCCCCCCGATCACGTCGGTAATCGCCGGCGGCTGGCCCCGATAGGGAATCGGTACGATGCGCAAGTCGGATTGGGGCAATAGGCGTTTTCGAACACCGTGCCCTGCGCCGCAAGGCGATCGAGGTTCGGCGTCTTGACCAGCTTGTGGCCGTACGCCGCAAGCGCGCTGGCGGCGAGCTGGTCGGCCATGATGAACAGGATGTTCGGGCGGTTTTTCACCAAAGCTCCTCGGATTGAATCAAGGACGTCTTGCGTGGCATGTCGAGAATCAGCTGCATGAAGCCTTCACCCAGGGCCTTGGCCATGCGACAACTTCTCCAGAAACTCGGTGACGCGGGCGGTGATCATTCCCGAGACCCGCGTGTTGGCTTCTTTGGTGAGCCCGGCGATGTGTGGTGTCAACACAAGGTTGGCAACCCCGGCGTCGACCGCGCGTGCCAGTGGCGTGGCCGCTGGCAGCGGCTCCTTGACAAAGACGTCGATGGCGGCGCCGCCCAGGTGGCCGTCGATCAGAGACTGCGCCAGCGCTTCCTCATCGAGAACGCCGCCGCGCGCGGTATTGATCAGGATCGCGCCCTTGCGCATCCCGGCAATTCGCACCGCGTCGAAGAAGTTGCGCGTGCTGTCATGCAGCGGCACGTGCAGGGTGACCACATGGGCCTGTGCGCAAAGGGCATCGAGCGAAACACTGGTGACTCCGGCGGATTGCCAGACCGGATCGTTGGTGGCGACAAACGGGTCCCAGGCGATAACCTGCATGCCAAGGCCGCGGGCCAGGCGTGCAGTGATGCGGCCGATTTCACCGAAGCCGACAATGCCGAGCGTCTTGCCGTGGGTCTCGAATCCGGTCGAAAGCTTGACCTTCTGCCAGTCGCCGGCTGCGGTGGGGCGGGTGGATTGATACGCGCCGCGCAGCAACATCATGGTGGTGCCGATCACGTACTCGGCCACCGACAGGGCATTGGCGCCGCTGGCCGGGTAGACGGTGATACCGCGTTCCCGGCACAGCGCCATGTCGATGTTGTCCAGACCGACGCCCAGGCGCCCGACCACTTTGAGATTCGGCGCGGCGTCCAGTACCTCGCCATTGACCTGCGTCAGGTTGCGCACGATCAGTGCCGGCACATCGCGCACCGCGCCTAAGAGTTCAGCGCGCTTATGCACGTAATCCGGCTGGTAGTTGACCTCGAACTTCGTCCGCAACGCATCAACTGCGGGCGTGTCCATGAATTCGGTGATCAATATCTTGTGGGTCATGGCGCGCGCTTTGTCATTCCCGTGTCAGCGGGAATCCGGGTTCAAGGTCGAGAGGCTGGATTCCCGCCGGCGCGGGAATGAGGGTCTGCAAGCGTCAGGCGCTTTCGTAGAGCCGGGTCAGCACGAACTCGCGATGCCCGAGCGCCTCGGCGGCGGTCAGGCGCCCGTTGGCGGTGCGCAGCATGCATTCGAGCAGCTTGTCGCCGGCCCCTTCAAGGGTCAGCTCGGACTGCAGCAGGGCCGAGGTGTCGACGTCGACGTGTTCGCTCATCAATCGCACGGTGCGCGGGTTGGCGCAGATCTTGATCACCGGCAGGATCGGGTTGCCGATCACGTTGCCCTGGCCGGTGGGAAAGAAATGCACCGCGAAGCCGGAGGCGGCGCACAGGGTCACCATCTCGGCGGCGGCGGAGGAGGAATCCATGAACCACAGGCCCGGATGGGTCGGCATCTCGGCCTTGTCGATCACGCCATCGACGCTGCATTTCTTGCCGATCTTCTGGATGTTGCCCAGTGCCTTTTCCTCGATGGTGGTCAAGCCGCCGGCGATGTTGCCCTTGGTCGGCTGGCTGTCGGAAAGGTCGCTGGTCTTGTGGCGGTTGATCAGGTCCTGGTAGCGATTGAACATGAACATGAACTGCTCGCGCACACGCTCGTTGGCACAGCGCGCCGCCACGATCGATTCGCCGCCGGTGATTTCAGAGGTCTCACCGAAGCACAGGTAGTTGCCCAGCGGGTGCAGCTTGTCGAAGGCCGCGCCGACGGTGGGGTTGGCGCCACAGCCGGAAGTGGTGTCGGATTCGCCGCACTTGGTGGACACCCACAGTTCGGAAATCGGGCAGGTTTCACGCTGCTTTTCGCTCGCCCATTGCACATATTCCTTGGCGATTTTCGATGCGCGCTTGATGGTTTCGTGATCGCCATAACCCTCGATGCCGAAGCCGGTGACCGGTTTGCCGGTGGCGGCGATCGCGTCGACGATTTTCTTGGTCCAGCCGTCTTCGATGCCGATCACCACCACCGCGGCCACGTTCGGGTTGGAACCGGTGCCGATCAGGGTGCGGAAGTGCAGTTCCAGGTCGGCGCCGAACTGCAAGCGGCCGTAGGGGTGCGGAATCGCGATCGCCCCCTTGATGTTGTGCGCCACCGCCTCGCAGGCGGCGTTGGAAAGATCATCCACCGGCAGGATGATCACGTGGTTGCGCACACCGACGCGGCCATTCTCGCGGCGGTAGCCCAGGAAAGTCGTGTTTTCGGAAATCATCTGATCACCACCGTTTGGTTTTGATGTTGTGTACATGGGCATGCTCGCCGGCTTTCATGTCCTTCACCACCTTGCCGATGTCGACGCCGTACTTGATCACGGTATCGCCAGCTTTCATGTCCGTAAGTGCGATCTTGTGGCCGAGCGGAATGTCCTGCGCTGCGGTCATCTGGATGTGGCGGTTGTCGTCCATGATCCAGCCGCGCAACTGCATGCCGGCCTGGATGCCTTCGACAACCACGACCGCGACGGTGTCGGCGGCGTCGTGCAAAACGAAGTGGTTCACTTGGGGGATTCCTTGCAGGTTGGGGGAAACGGTCGCAAGAGTACTCCCGGCCGGACATGCAAGTCAACTAGATGACTTGATTGAATGTTGGCCAAGCGCCTGTTAGACTCGGGGCGCAATCATCCAACCGAGCCCTGCCGTCTTGGCTACCCGTTCCAGCGAAACCGCTTTGCCGCGCCAGCCACCCTCGGGTTTGTTGGCCGGCGCATCGTTTGCCGGCCCGGCCTATCGCGAGATCGCGCGGGCGATGACGCGCCGACTGGAGCAGGGCGCGTGGATGCCGGGCGAGGCCATCCCTTCGGAGGTGCGTCTGAAGCAGGAGTTCGGCGTCGCCATCGGCACCATCCGCAAGGCGGTGGACGAACTGGTGGCGCAGAACATGCTGGTGCGCCAGCAAGGGCGCGGCACCTTCGTTGCGACGCACAATCGGGACCGCCTGCTGTTTCATTTTTTTCATGTCGAGCGGCAAGACGGCTACAAAGAGTATCCCGATGTTCGCCTCCATGATTTCGAGCGCACGCGCCTGAATCGCGAGGTGGCTGCGAAGCTTGGCATGCACGAAGGCGATCGCGCACTGCGTTTTCGCAATACGCTGGCACTCGCAGGCAAGCCCTTGATGCACGACGACATCACATTGCCCGAAGCGCTGTTTCCGCGTTTGACTGAAAAAAAGCTGCGCGAGCGCCCCGGCACACTCTACAACCTGTATCAGGATGACTACCGCATCAACGTGGTGCGCACCGCCCAGCGCCTGTCCGCCGCCAGCGTGCCCAGGGATGTGGCCCGCGCACTCGATCTGCCCGCCGGCCTGCCGGTGCTGGTGATTCGCCGCGTCGCTTTTGCTTACCACGACCGTCCGGTCGAATTCCGCATCTCCTATGTCGATACCCGGCGCCACGATTATGTCGGCGATACGCATCGATGAGCGCCTGGATGCCCTGGAAGGCCTGGCGCCATCGGGTCAATCGCGCGAGTCTCCGGCAGGATGCGTTAGCCGGGCTGACCGGCGCGCTGATCGTGCTGCCGCAGGGCATCGCCTATGCCGCGATCGCCGGCCTGCCGCCGGAATATGGCTTGTATTGCGCGATCGGCCCGGCGCTGGTGGCGGCGCTGTTCGGCTCCAGCTGGCACCTCGTTTCCGGCCCGACGGCGGCGATTTCGATTGTGGTGTTTTCCGCGCTGGCGCCGCTGGCCGCGCCGGGCAGTCCGCAGTACATTCTGTTGGCGCTGACCTTGGGCTTTCTGGTGGGGGCGGTTCAGTTGGCCGTCGGCCTGGCCCGTCTGGGCCGTCTCGCACACCATATCTCGCACAGCGTGGTGGTCGGCTTTACCAGCGGCGCTGCGTTCCTGATCGCGGCCAGCCAGCTCAAGCATTTTTTCGGGCTCAAGGGCGTCACCGCCAGTGGATTTTTCGGCCAGTTATCGCAGACGATGACGTTGTTGCCGCAGGCGCAAATTCAGATTGCCGCGGTCGGCACACTTGCACTGGTTGCGGCGATCGCATCGCGCTTGATTCATCGCGGCATACCGCACATGATTGTCGGCATGGTGGCGGCCGGCTTTCTTGCCGCCTGGCTGGGTGGCGTACCGACAGTGGGTGAGCTGCCGGCCGCCCTGCCGCGCCTGTCAGTCCCCAGTTTCGACCTGGCGATCTGGTCACAGCTTGGAATAAGCGCCGCGATCATCGCCGTGCTCGCATTGACCGAGGCGATCGCGATCGCGCGCTCGGTGGCCCTGCGCTCGGGCCAGAAAATCGACAGCAACCAGGAGGTGGTGGGCCAGGGCTTGTCGAACCTGGCTGGCAGCTTCCTTTCGGGTTACCCGTCATCTGGCTCGTTCACCCGCAGCGGCCTGAATTTCGATGCCGGTGCGAAAACCCCGCTGGCAGCGGTGTTTGCCTCGCTGTTCCTGATGATCATCCTGGCCTTGATCGCGCGCTGGATCACCTACCTGCCGATGGCGGCGATGGCCGGCATTCTGTTCCTGGTGGCCTGGGGCTTGATCGACCGCAAGGAAATTGTCGCCATTTTTCGCGGGCCGCGGCATGAGCGGGTGGTGTTGATGGTGACCTTCGTTGCCACGCTGGTGGTGCAACTGGAGTACGCGGTGTTCATCGGCATCGCGGTGTCGCTGCTGCTGCGGCGATTCGGCTTTTCGGCCGAGGATGAACATGGGCATGGAACGGATTGACTGTTGCCGAGAAAAAGCCTGCGCGCCGGACCGCGCCGAAGAGGGCTGCGTCGCACTTCTGTCTTGAGGCGGGATTTCCAATTTCGTGCTCGAGGCTGCGTAGCTGCGGAAGAGGTGGTTGGAATATACTCATTTGGTTATTTGATGGAGTCAGCGCATGAAGCCATATTTCATTCACGCCGAGTGGGACGATGAAGCCAGTGTCTGGGTTGCCACCAGCGATGATGTGCCCGGCCTGGCAACCGAGGCCGATACGCAGGAGAAATTGATCGCAAAGCTCAAGACACTCATTCCGGAATTGCTGGACGCCAACGGTATTGATGCGGGTGCGCATGTGCCATTCGAGTTGCTGACTCGGCGCTTTGAGGTTGCGCACGCGGCCTGAACTCAGTGGCCGACTTTTCTCCGGAACTCAAACGCATGTTGCTCGCGGCAGGCTGCCGCTTCGAGCGTTCCGGCAAGGGCGATCACGAGATTTGGTCGAGCCCGATTACCAACGTGCGCTTTCCAGTCGATAGCAAGATCAGATCGCGACATACCGCCAACGCGGTGCTGAAGCAGGCTGGGATGCCGAAAAAGTTCTGATTGCCGCGAAATGAGACCGGCCGCGAACCGAGCGCAATGGCGACTTCGGTTTGGGCGCGCGACCGCCTTCCTGCGGGCGCGTAGCGCAGACGTACTGCCTCCGCATCGCGCCCTTACAGGGCGCGAGTGGCGGGTCGGCAACAGCTTCAGCGGCGCGGATGCAGATGAGCTTTGTGGGCGAAGCCGCGCGCGGCTTGCGCGCGAGTTATCCGAACATGGATGCCTGGGTGTGGCGCTTCCGGGCTCGGCCGGCGTATCGGCGCGCGCTTGAGCAGGGCGGGCCGTATTCGATGGCCAGTTAGGCAATCGCGCCCCGCCAAACCCGATAGCCCGCTCGTTCGATTGTCCGAATTGCAGGCACTTGGTGCGCTTTTTCGTCTGCTCCACCGGTAGTTGCCCGATCTACGATCTGCTTGTGTACCGTCACGCGAGCGGGCGAATTTCCGATTACCCATGGAAGGTCCACGGCTATGACATCCTGGTCCATGTAGGCGTTGTCTCCGAAGGCATTCCGCAGGCCTCGGCTGGAATGGTGTCGAGTTCCACGCCTGAGGTGACCCGCATGATGGGCTCTTCGTCCGCCCTCACCGTGTTGCGCCACAACCCGCGCAAGAAGCAGCAAGAGGTTTTGCACAAGTTTTTGCTGGAGGGCTTTAGCGCGAATTTTCTCAAGCTCGCGGAGTGCTGCAAGTTCAACCCGGACAAAATGTTTCAGTCCCGATGCTTGCTTCTAAAGACGGGCTTGCGTCCGTCTTGCCGTTTGCGTAAATGAGCCTGGTTTCGCGCCCGGATGAATCGCCTTGATCTGCGGCGCGGGATTACCCGGCACTGGTTGCAACAGGTGTCATGAACTGCGCACCCAGGTGCCCCACCTTCACATAGATCAGCGCGCCTTCGGCGCCGGTGAAGGGCGTGTGTTTGCTCGAACGCGGATTGCGTAACCAGCAGCCCTGTTCGTAACGGCCATGTTGATCCTGAAACACGCCCTCCAGGACCAGAATTTCTTCGCCGCCGGGATGTGTGTGCGGATTGAATCGAGTGTTGGGCGCCCAGCGAACCAGGGCCGTGCTCACCCCCTCGTGTTCATGAAGAGGCATGACAGTCAGGCCTGGAACCATCCCCTGGCGCCATGGCTCGGTTTTGGTATTGATGCGCACCGGTTGCAGATCAAGCGCTGCGAATTGCCACAGCTTGACGAACAGCACGCAACCGTCCCTTGAGAATGGCGCATGCGCACTGCCCGGCGGATTGCGTATGTAAGTGCCGGCGGGATAGTCCCTGTATTGGTCGGAGAACACGCCCTCAAGCACCAGGAACTCTTCGCCGCCGTGATGGGTGTGGCTTTCGAAATGCGCGCCGGCGGCGTAGCGCACCAGGCTGGTGGCGCGTGCGACCTCGCCACCTACCCGGTCGAGCATGTAGCGCTCTACGCCTGGCATCGGGGATTGCAGCCAGGTTGCGGGATTCGGCGGCGGCAGCGATACGCGCTGGTCGAAATCGGCATTAACGAGCGTGCTGGTCATGTGTATCCAGGCGGGGTCAGGTTATCGGCAAACGTCGAGGATATTTCCGATCAAGCCGGCGCCTGCTGGCGACGCCAGGTGGCAGCGATACCCACCGCATTCACCAAGACTCTTGCATGCTTTTGACGTCCGTTGCAATGCCTATTGCCTGACTTTTCGGTCATTCTGCCGGATTTTGCCGCTACCAACGTCGCAAAACGACAGAAAGCCCTGCACCCCCGGTGCCAGGCGCCGGTCGCGGTGCGTCACGATCGAGAGATCGCGAGTCGGCGCCTTGATCGTGCACCTCAGTTCCACCAACTTGCCTGCCGCCAACGCATCGGCCACCGTATGACGCGACAAACAGCTGATGCCGGCACCCATCATCACCGCAAGGCGCACCGCTTCAGACGAGCCGAGTTCCATCGCTGGCCGCGGCCAGCCGATTTCCTTCAACAACAACTGGTCGACCGTCTCGCGGGTGCCGGAACCAGGTTCGCGGACGATCCAGTCGGCGGCGGCCAGCGCCGCCACGCTGGCACGCCGGAAGGCCAGCGGATGTTGCGGGCTGGCGCAAATCACCATGCTGTCGCGCATCCAGGTTTGCAGGCGCAAGTCTTCGTGCTGCACGCTGCCTTCAACGAATCCGGCATCGACGTCGAAATGCAACACGGCCTCCGCCACGTCGCGCGTGTTGCTGATGCGCAGTTGTACATAGGCGGCGGAATGTTCGGCGCGCCAGCGCGCGATGATCGGCGGCAGCAGGTGGTTGCCGATGGTGAGGCTGGCGGCCAGGCGTAGCGGCGCCGCCAGTTCGTCGGCGAAGGCGCTTTCGATCTCGTTGGCGTGGTCCAGGAGGGCAATGGCGCGCGGCAGCAGACGCGCGCCGTTGGCGTTCAACACCAGGCGCTTGCCGGCGCGGTCGAACAGCGGTTGTCCGAGACGCAGCTCGAGCTCGGCCAGCGCCATGCTGGCAGCCGACTGCGAGCGCGCCAGACGGTCGGCGGCGGCGCGTACGCCGCCGTCGCGCGCGATGGCGACGAAAACTTCGAGCTGTTGCAGTGAAGGCCTCACTCCGAAATCGTCAGTTGATCGAATTTATTGATTATATCGATCAAATTTATCCGCTTTTCCAAAATACCCCACCTGTCTATGCTCAGAACTTCCGGGCATTAACCTTTCTTCGCGAGCACCCAGGCCTTGAACCACGCTGATCCGGTAGGCATCACCCAGGCGCTCGACGCCGACAACGTCGTCAAAACCACCACCTGCTACATGTGCGCGTGCCGCTGCGGCATCAAGGTGCATGTGCGGGAGGGCGAGGTGCGCTATATCGAGGGCAACCCGGAGCATCCTCTCAACAAGGGCGTGATCTGCGCCAAGGGCGCCTCCGGCGTCATGAAGCAGGTTTCACCGGCGCGACTGACCAGGCCCTTGTTGCGCAAACCCGGCAGCGAGCGTGGCGCCGGCGAGTTCGAGGCGATTTCGTGGGAGCGCGCCTTCGACATGCTCTCCCTGCGGCTGGCGAAGATCCGTGCCACCGATCCGAAAAAGTTCGCTTTTTTCACCGGGCGCGACCAGATGCAGGCGCTCACCGGCCTGTTCGCGCGCCAGTTCGGCACGCCCAACTATGCCGCGCACGGCGGCTTTTGCTCGGTCAACATGGCCGCCGGCATGATCTACACCATCGGCGGCAGCTTCTGGGAGTTCGGCGGGCCCGATCTCGACCGCGCCAAGCTGTTCGTGATGATCGGCACCGCCGAGGATCACCACTCGAATCCGCTGAAGATCGCGATCTCGAAATTCAAGCGCGATGGTGGCCGCTTCATCTCGATCAACCCGGTGCGCACCGGCTATTCGGCGATCGCCGACGAATGGATCCCGATCAAGCCGGGCACCGATGGCGCGCTGATGATGGCCTTGCTGCACGAGGTGATCGCGGCAGATCTGATCGACCATGCTTTCCTCAAGCGCTACACCAACGCACCGCAACTGGTGGTCGAGGACGATGGTGAACGTCAGGGCCTGTTCGCCTTCGATCCCGCAGCCGGCCCGCCGGGCGACGGCCGCAACCCGCACAACAAACTGGTGTGGGATACGCTCAGCGGCAGCGTCATGGCGGCCTATCCGCAAGGCATTGCCGATGCTGCCGACCCGGCGCTCGAAGGCCGCTACACCCTGGCCGACGGCACCCGGGTGGTACCGTCGTTCCAGCTGCTGCGCGAGCGTGTCGCCACCTGCACGCCAGAGTGGGCGCAGAAAATCACCGGCATTGCGGCGGCACGCATTCGCAAGCTCGCGCGCGAGTTGGGCGAAACCGCGCTGAAGCAGGCGTTCGAATTGCCGATCCCGTGGACCGATGCATGGGGCAAGGAACACAAGACCACCGTTGGCCGGCCGCTCGCGTTCCATGCCATGCGCGGCCTGGCGGCACACTCCAACGGTTTCCAGACCGTGCGCGCGCTGGCGGTGCTGATGAGCGTATTGGGTACCATCGATGTGCCGGGCGGGTTTCGCCACAAGGCACCGTATCCGCGCCACATCGTGCCGAATTACCGCGCCTTCAACGACCCGGCAATGATCCAGCCGAATACGCCGTTGAACGCCGCGCCACTGGGCTTTCCGGCAAGCCCCGACGAGCTGGCGATCAATCCCGACGGCTCGCCGATCCGCATTGACCACGCTTTTTCGTGGGAACACCCGCTCTCGGCCCACGGCATGATGCACAACGTCATCACCAACGCCACCAAGGGTGATCCGTACCGGCTCGATACGCTGATGATCTTCATGGCCAACATGGCATGGAACTCGACCATGAACACCATGGCCGTGCGCGAGATGTTGAACCGCAAGGATGATGCCGGCGAATACCTGATTCCTTTCCTGGTGGTGTGCGATGCCTTTCAAAGCGAGACCGTGGCATTCGCCGACCTGGTGCTGCCTGACACCACCTATCTGGAGCGGCACGATGTGATGAGCATGCTCGACCGGCCGATCTCGGAATTCGATGGTCCGGTCGACTCGGTGCGCATCCCGGTGGTGCCGCCCAAGGGTGAATGCAAGCCGTTCCAGGAGGTGTTGATCGAGCTGGCCGGGCGCCTGAAATTTCCGGCCTTCATCACGCCCGAGGGCGGGCGCAAGTTTCGCGACTATCCCGACTTTGTCGTCAACTTCGAGGCGCAGCCGGGTATCGGCTTCCTGATGGGCTGGCGCGGCCGCGACGGCACCGAGCACCTGCGCGGTGCACCCAATCCGAAGCAATGGGAAATGTACGAAAAGAACAATTGCGTGTTCCAGCACCATCTGCCGCAGAACATGCATTACATGCGCAACTGGAACCGCGACTACCTGGATTTCGCCAAGGAAAAGGGCTGGCGCCAGCGCAACGATCCGATCCAGCTGGCGCTTTACTCCGACACCCTGCAAAGCTTTCGCCTGGCGGCGCAGGGCAAGACCTCGGGCCGCATGCCGCCGCCGGAACTGCGTGAGCGCATCGCCACCTATTTCGACCCGCTGCCTTTCTGGTACGCACCGCTCGAAGAGGCGGCCAGCGATACCGCCGCCTATCCCTTGAACGCCATCACGCAACGGCCGATGGCGATGTATCACTCCTGGGATTCGCAAAATGCCTGGCTGCGCCAGATCCACAGCCACAACACCCTGCAGGTCAATCCGCTGACAGCGGCCGCGGCCGGCATCGCCGATGGCAGCTGGTGCTGGGTCGAAAGCCAGTGGGGCCGGGTGCGCGCCATCGCGCGCCACAGCGAAGCAGTGGAGCCTGGCACGGTGTGGACCTGGAACGCGATCGGCAAGGCCAGTGGCGCCTGGCAACTGGAGCCGGGTGCGGATGAAGCGCGCAAGGGCTTCCTGCTCAACCATCTGATCAGTGAAGAGCTGCCGCTGACCGGCCAGCCAGGCAGAAGCATCAGCAACTCCGACCCGATCACAGGCCAGGCCGGCTGGTACGACGTGCGCGTGCGCATTCGCGCCGCCGCTGCCGATGAAGCGCAGGAATCCTATCCACAGGTCGCCGCGGTGCCGGCGCTGCCCGGTGTGCAGGGCCGCGGTTCGAAGGTGCTCGCCTATTTCGCAGGGAAACGCAAATGACCCAACCTACCGAAACCCCCGCCAAGCAACTGGCCCTGGTGATCGATCTCAACGTCTGCGTCGGCTGCCACGCCTGCGTGACCTCGTGCAAGTCGTGGAATACCTCCGGCTCTGCCGGACCGCTGGCCGACCTCAACGCCTACGGTGCGCAGCCCAACGGCACCTTTTTCAACCGCGTGCAAACTTGGGAGGCCGGCGAATTTCCGGCCTCCGAGACGATCCACTTTCCCAAGAGCTGCCTGCACTGCGAAGACCCGCCCTGCGTGCCCGTGTGCCCCACCGGCGCATCGTACAAGCGCAAGGAAGACGGCATCGTTTTGGTCGACTACGACAAGTGCATCGGGTGCAAGTACTGCGCCTGGGCCTGCCCCTACGGCGCGCGCGAGCTCGATGAAGAGCGCCAGGTGATGACCAAGTGCACCCTGTGCGTGGACCGCATCTACGACGAAAAACTCGCGCCCGAGGACCGCAAGCCGGCCTGCGTCATGGCCTGCCCGACCAATGCGCGCCTGTTCGGCGACGTAAAAGACCCCGATTCCGAGGTTTCCAAGGCGATCCGGGAGCGCGGTGGCTATTCGCTGATGCCCGAATGGGAGACCCGGCCCGCCAACCAATACCTGCCGCGGTTGGTGCGCGAAGCGCAGGAGTTCTAGGCGATGCATCCTGCTTGGTCGGTGATCTTCTTTACCGTGTTGGCCGGCATGGGCCAGGGTTTGTTTCTGATGCTGGTGCGCGCCGATGCGCATGGCGCCGAGCCAAGGGCACTCGCCATCGGCGGGCTGCTCAGCGTTGTGCTCATGTGCCTGGGCCTTGCGTGCTCATTCCTGCACCTGGGCCATCCGCTGCGCGCCTGGCGTGCCGTCGCCATGTGGCGTACCTCGTGGCTCTCGCGCGAAGTGATCGTGCTGCCCGCCACCATCGCGGTGGTGGCCTTGTGGTCGCTCGAACATTTCCTCGGCAAGCCGCACACGGGCGCGCTCGGTGTGGCGGGCGTGCTGCTGTGCTTCGCGCTGTGGGCCTGTACCGGCATGATCTACGCATGCCTGCGCTTCCTGCGTGAATGGGCGCACTGGCTCACGCTGCTCAACTTCACGCTGCTTGGCTGGATGTCCGGTGCGACCGCGTTCGCCGCCTATTGGTTTGCGCTTCACGGCGTGCAGGAATCGCGCTTCGCCATTGCCGCCGCCCTCGCGCTCACGCTCGCTGCAGCCGCAACGCGCATCGCCAGCCTGGTCCGCAATCGTAACCTCAAACCTCTTTCCACCCCGCAAAGCGCGATCGGCGTCAAAGCCGCGAAGCTCAAGCAAATGTCGCAAGGCGCCACCGGCGGCAGTTTCAACACCCGTGAGTTCTTCCACGGCAAGAGCGCACTGGTGGTGCGCAACATCAAGTGGATCGCGCTGGGGCTGGCGTTTGCGCTGCCGCTGGCGCTGCTGCTTGTGGCGACGAAAGCGCCGGTGTTATGGTTGCTTGCGCTGGCAGTGGTTTCACAACTGCTTGGGCTGCTGGCCGAGCGCTGGCTGTTTTTTGCGCAGGCGAATCATCCGCAGAATATTTACTATCAGGCGGTGGCTTGATTGCTTCCTGGGCAACATCGGCTGCCACCGCGACAAAGTTGCACAAGGTCAAAGACTTGACCTGGTCGTAACAGCGGTCGGCTATTGGTTGGGTCACGGCCTGCGATCTTCCCGCATCGCCCGCTCAAACCGCGCCATCGCGTCATGCCGACCAACGGCCGATACAGGTAGCGCAATGACCAGCCCGGCACCCATTGTGCGCGCAGGCCGGCGAAGCAGGCATCTCTGCCCGGCTGCCCGCTGGCTGGGGAGGCGCGTGGCGAACGGGTTCAGGCTGAAGCGCGGAAAATATCGCGTTCCGCGTTGGCCATATTGGGAGAGAGGTGGGCATGGGTTGGAGGATTAAACCCTGCCGCGCCAGTAGCCAGGTTTGCGCTCCTGATGCGCCATGGCAACGATGCGCAGCACATCACCAGACTGGTAGTACACGATACTGTGTGGAAACCGGCGAATCGGCAGGCGCCTCAATGCGCCGCGCCAAGGCGATCCAATTTCGGGATATTGACGCAGCAATGCAACCGAGCCCTCGAACTCTGCGATGAATTCTTGACCAAGTGCGGGTTGACCCGGTTGGCGTAAAACATGGCCCCACTTGTAAGTTCTTCCTCAGCAAGCGGGTGCGTGGAGACGATCATCCAATGGCGTTGCGCGCGCGCGCGATGGCATCTTCAACCGGTACGGCGGTGACGCTGCCGTTTTCCAGTTCTTCGAGTCGACGCAAGGCTTCTGCGGACCAGGCTTCTTCAACTGCGGGGTCTGGCGAGAGGCTGGAGAGCAACTTGTCGGCCAGATGCGCGCGTTGTTCCGGTGTCAGGCCGAGTGCTTGTTTCTCGATATCAATAACTGAGCTTGGCATGGGCAATCTCCGTGCGCCGTTCAAAACCGGCGGGTTTTCGTGAATAAAAGAGTGCTACGTGGAAAGATTCGCCGACGACTGCGGCGCCGAGTCATGTATACACAACCGTAAGGGTGAGTGCCAAGGGTTGACAGGGGTACGCGCAGTTCGGGTATTGAGCCGCGAACTACATGCCCTGCGCCGCAAGGCGCAGGGGGCAGGGGGCGCCCTGGCACTGGAGATAGGCCGAAGGTTGCATCGGGTCTGCCGTCATGGCAAGGAACCGTTGGATCCCGCGCGGTCAAAGACCTCGCGCATATGCGCAAACAACTCGCACGGAAGTTGGGAGGTCCCGCATCCTTCTGCGGCGCGCTGCCATGGAGCGCCATGTGGCTCTGTGCCGCGAGGGTTTCGGGAATATCGTCTTCCATGATGTCAAATCCGTCGCGCGGAGCAAATTTCAACATCGCTTTGGGTGAGCGGCCCGCAAGCGCAACGCTCGCCCAAGCCGCTGCTGATCGCCCTTGGCGAGGACCAGAGTTTCAGCCTGGGCGGAGGCGTTCATGGTGGTTTTCGCAAGCCAGAGGAACAACCCACACATGATACTACTGCGCTTCTCAAGCCACCTTTGCTGGCAACCTGCAAGAAGCGGAAAATTCACTTGCTGCTGAACCGGATGAAGCTATCGAACTTCGCCGGGGTAAATTAGCCTCATGACACGCCATCCTTTCACCCCTGCGGCGCAACTCTTGTGGGACGACATCGCGCCAGTCGGACAGCGGCGCATCCTGGAAAGCGTCTGGTGTGGGCATTGCAGCAGCGGCCGACGCATTGAAGATTTCACCGGCGTCCCCGAGGGTGGCGGTATTCGCCTGCAGGGTTTTTGTGCAGTCTGCGGCCATGTGGTGGTGCGCTTGATTGAAGCCCCAAACGCTCCGCTTGCCCCGGTGAGCCCGATCAGGAAAGTGGCCGCGCTCGCATCCAAATCCAGGCCCAAGCGTGCCAGGCACAATGCATCGAAAAGCTTGCCGCTGACGTGTGAACAGGTGACCTTGATCATTGAACACACCATGATCGAAGACGCGATGCTCGCGATGCTGCACCGCGCGAAAGTAACCGACGGGATGGCAGTGGTGCGCGGCACGCTTGATGATTTTGACGAGCTTGCGGGCTATGTTGCCGCAGAAGCCAACCACACTGAAGACCGGAAACTAAGAAAGCAACTTGACGCAATACTCGTGTCGATCGAGGCGCTCCTCAGGCAGCGCACCTGACGATGTCGGGCCGCAGCGTGGGCGCCGAGGGATTTCTGGCTGGCCGAGGTCATTGAGTTGGCGTGCTCAATATTCATCGGGGCGCGCCAGCGTTCAGCCGTGGCCAGCGAGCATGCTCGCGCTTACCTGCCTCTACGACGGATCAATCACACCCTTGCCGGCGGTCTGCGCATCGAACACCTTGTAGGCCTCCACTACCTGGTCAAGCTTCCAGCGATGGGTGAACAGGCTGTCGACATCGATGCCGCGGTCGGCGATGAATTGCGCGCAGGCGGCCTGGCCGACGGTGGAAAAGGTCCACGAACCGATCAGGGTCACCTGGCGGCGCAGCAGGTCGGGGCTGACATCCAGGGTCACGCTGTCGCCTTCGCCCACATAGCAAGCCTTGCCCCAGGTGCGCACGCAGCGCACCGCCTGCGCGCGCGCCGCCGGCGCCGAGGACGTGTCGAGCGAAAGATCGGCACCGCGGCCGTGCGTGAGGTCACGGATCGCCTGCACCACATCGCCCGCGTTGGCCGGGTTGATGATGTGGTCGGCGCCGAATTGTTTCGCACGCGCCAGGCGCGTGTCGCTTACGTCCAGCGCGATGACCCTGGCGCCCATCGCCACCGCCAATTGCGTGGCCGAGAGGCCGACCGGGCCCTGGCCGAAAATCGCGATCACGTGATTGCCCTGCAGCCCCAGGCGCTGCAGGGCGCCCCAGGCGGTGCCGGTGCCGCAGGAAATCGCCGCGCCGGCCTCGAACGAAAGTTGATCCGGCAGCGGCACCAGGGTGCGTGCCGGGCATTTGAGGTATTTCGCATGCGCGCCGTGTCCGGTAACGCCGTACACCTCGGCCACACCATCGACGCACAACTGCATCCAGCCGGTCGAGCACTGTTCGCACACGCCGCAGCCGCGGTAGTGGTGCTGCATCACGCGCGCGCCGATGCGCGCCTGGTTGGCCGCCACACCGGCGCCGACGGCGACCACTACGCCGCATGGCTCATGGCCGGCGATCACCGGCCCGCTGGCGTTGGTGAAGCCGAGCGCGGCCTTCCCGCCGACGGCGCGATAGGCCTTGAGATCGCTGCCGCACATGCCCGATGCCTTGATCTCCAGCACCACTTCGCCGGGGCCGGGGCTGGGGTCCGGAAAGTCGCGGATCTCGAGCTTGTGCTCGCCTAAAAAAACCGCGCCTTTCATCGCACACCGCCAGTGCAAGCCATGTCAGGTAGGCGTGTCGATGCGCAACGGGTGCAGCGATGCAGCGGGCAGGCCTCGAACATCGATGGCTGGCGACGGCGGGCAAGGCAAAGTTTCCGGTTTGTCATGTGGGGTCCTTTTGGCATCAGGTATTCTGCAAGTCGCGATCAAACAGCATCGCCCCTGAGCCTGTGGCTGCAGGAGCAGTAGGAGTTTAGCGTTTCGATGAACCACGCGTGCCTGCAGTCCCGCGCGCCCGGCGTGAGCCGGCGATGACATTTCCCTTGTGGCCCTTGCTTGCCACCATGGCGATGCAGACGCTTGCGACCATGGCCGCCTACACGGTGCCGGCACTGGCCCCGGAGATCGCGCGCGACCTGGGGGTCGATGGCGCCTGGGCCGGCTACTTCATCTCGGTGGTGTATGGCATCGGCATTGTTTCATCGCTCAAGGCTGCCCGCCTGATCCACCGCCATGGCGCGGTACGCGTCAGTCAGCTGATTCTGCTGGGCACCTGCGCGATGCTTTTGATCAGCGCGCTGGGCGGCTTGGCGGCGCTGGTACTGGGCGCGATGGCGCTCGGCTTCGGCTACGGCGCCTCCGCACCGGTCAGCACCCATCTGTTGGTGCCGCGCACAGCACCAACGATCCTCAACCTGGTGCTGTCGATTCGCCAGATCGGCGTGCCGCTGGGTGGCGTGCTGGGCGCATTGCTGCTACCGCCGATCGCGCTTGCCGTCGGCTGGCAGAACACGCTATTGCTGCAGGTGGTACCGGTGGTGTTGCTGTTGCTGCTGCTTGAATTGCCGCGGCGCTCGTGGGACCGTGATGCGGGTGGCCCGACAGCGCTCGGCAAGAGCGGGCTGCCGGCATTGGCCGGCCTGCTGCGCGCCAGTGCCGAGATGCAGCGCCTGACCCTTGCTTGTTTCGTCTATACCGGCACCCAGATGTGCTTTGTGGCGTTCACCGTCGTGCAATTGACCAGTCGTGCGGACTTCGGCCTGGTTGCCGCCGGCCAGGCGCTGGCGGTGTACCAGATTTTCGGCGTGGTCAGCCGGCCGATCTGGGGCTGGATCGCCGATGCCTGGCTGCCGGCGCGCTGGCTGCTGGTGTGCCAGGGTTTCGCGATGGCGGCCGCCACCATCGCGGCCGGGCAGTTCGGCCCCGGCTGGCCGGTACCACTGGTTCTGCTGGTGTGCGCGGTCGCCGGCGCGACGGCGAGCGGCTATACCGGCATCGCCTATGGCGAATTCGTGCGCCTGGGCGGCGCCCAGCGCACCGAAGCCACCGGGCTCGGGTCGGCTGCGATGTTTTCCGGGGCGCTGGTGATGCCTTCGCTGGCGGCACTGGTGGCCACCAGCTCCGGCAGCTATGCCATCGCCTACACCACCGTCGGCGTGCTGGCCGTGGCGGCCGGTGTGTTGCTGGCCGGCGGTGGTCGGCGCAGCCGGCGTTGATACGGCAACTTGCAACAGTCCAGGGGTGATGCCGGCGACCAGGTTCGGAGCCAGCGTTGTGTTCGCGTCAAGGCGCGGCGCATCCGTAAGTCAAGTCGAATTGACTCAAGTCGGTCGACCCGTCGCCGCACCGGCACTCGCTTCAGTGACCTTTTCGGGCGAAGCGCCGAAACGGATTTTGTGACAGTACAAGAGGTTTTGGATGAATCGTCGCACAACCAAATCGATCGAGACTTGAAAAGCGGACGTAAACGTCCGATGCAGGGCCCGTGGAATTGGCGTCCGCCTCAATGCATCGTGTGGCAAGGGCAGTCACCAGACGCTTTATTTCGGCACCGCTTTTACCGTCGTTCGCAATCCGAAAGACGAATTGAAGACCGGCACGTTCCATGCGATGTGTGCGCAACCCGGCATTCGCGCGAACGAGCTTTGAATGGAAAGTTGATCATGAATCGATTCGAGTTTCCCGTGCTCTTGACTACCGCTGGCGAAGGTGGGTTTGTCGTCACCTGCCGCGACCTGCCGCAATTGATCACCCAGGGCGAGGACCAAGCTGACGCGCTGCTGCAGGCCGTTGACGCGATGGATGAAGTGTTCGCCACCTACATGATCGAAGGCATCGATTTCCCCACGCCGAGCAAGTGCCGGCGTCGCGAACAACTGGTGGCGCCGCCGGCGGAAACGATGGCCAAGGCGGCACTCTACGTGGCAATGCGTGAGGCCGGTATCAGCAAGACCCAGCTTGCCAAGCGCCTCGGCGTGGACGAGAAAGAGGTTCGTCGCTTGCTGGACCCGCACTACGGATCAAAGCTGCCGCGCATCGCGCAGGCGATCGGCGTGCTTGGCCGGCGCCTGGTTGTCAGCCTGGACGCCGCATGATCGCTTGCGCGCAAGACTGAACCGCGTTTCAGTAGCGCATCACCAGGGCAACATCGACCCGATTGTCATGGTTCGCCACCACGCCGGCCCCGCGCAGCACATGCGCCGCGCTCATCGATAGCGCCAGGTTGCCACGCCACTGGTAGTGCATGGCCAGGCCCAGGCTCGAAGCGTTTGCGCGGCTGGTCACGCCCGGCGCCGGGTCCTTGCGGCGGATGGTGCCGGCATCGAAGAAGCCGCCAACGCGCAGGTCCTGCCCGGCTAAGCGCCGGCTCCACAGTTCGATGCTGCCTTGCGCGCCGGAATCGCCGGCCAGCGCGCGCTCCGGCAGGCCGCGTACGCCGGTGGTATGCAGCCACGGCGCGCGCTGCCACACGCCGAAGGCGCTACCCCAGGGTTGCAGGGCGCCACCAAGCGCGAACTGCTCGCCGGGAATCAATGCATCGCCGGACAGTTGCGCGCGCATGCGCGCGACCAGGCGAATGTCATAGGTGAGTACGCGCAGCCAGTCGCCGTCGGCGCGCAGGGCACTCCAGCCGCGCTTCGCGCCCGGACGCACCAGCGTGTAACTGGCGCCGTCGTTGCCGGCGCCGCCGCTCAAGTTGGTCACGGCGCGCAGGTCGAACTTCCAGCCGCTCCATTCCTCTTCCCAGTGCGCAGAATAGCCAATGGACAGCGGGCGACTGCGCAGTGGCAGCGCGAAACCGCTCCACTGCCGGTCATCGACGGCGATCGAAAGCTGGTGGTGGTAGTCGGCCAGCGGTGTCAAGTGCTGGCGATAGCGCAGGCCGTTGCCGCGGCCGGCGCCGGTGATCGGCTGCAGGTCGACATCGATGCCACCGTTGTCGCGCGCGCGGGTCGACTTGAATTCCAGCATGCCGCCGAGAGCCGGGAGCGGCGCGCGGTAGGCAAGGCTCGCGTTGCCGCTGCGATCAAAATTGTCGGTAGCCGCCGAGGCCAGGAACGCCACCTGGTGATCACGGTTCCACAGGTTGACGTATTCACCGCCCAACAGCACGCGTTCACGCCGGCCGCCGGCCACGGAGGTGTTGGTAAGTCCGCCCATCAGCGACCAGGGCTTGCCACCGGCCACCATCACGTGCGCATCGACCGCGCCTGCGGCGGCAGATGGTGTGAACTGCACCTCGGTGTTCTTGGCCGGGTTGTCGCGCGCCAGGTGCAGCGCACGAGCCAGTGTGCCGTGGTCGATCCTCAGGCCTTCAACTAATGCCGGCAGGCTGGCAGCCAGATTTGCAGCATCGTGCTGCGCGCTGGCGGAGAGGCGCAGCTTGCCCAGGCGGTCGGGCGGCGCTTGTGGTGCGGCGGCGCCGGCCAATGCGGCCCACTCGGACGGCTTGATCCACGCCAGCGGGCGGAACTTGGCGGGGTCTGCAACCCGCTGCTGGCGCGGGTCGAACACCAGCGCATCGCCTTCCTGGATGATGAGCCCGGTCAGGTCGAACGGGCGATCGCCGTGGCCGCCTAGAAAGGTATTGCTGCCGGTGGGTGGAGCGGTGGCCACTTCGCGCCTGATCTCGACAAGCGTTGCCGGCGTCGACAGGCCGCTCAGCCAGTCGGTGCGCACCGGTGTGCGGCCGGTGATCAGCGCAACGTACTCTGCCGGCCGGCAATACAGGCTGGACAACACCTTGCCGATCGGAATGCGTGCCGCTTGAAGGGCCTGGTGAATGCGCCGGCCATCCGCGCGCCCCAGATCATCCAGATTGCGCTGGGTGGCGCAATTGGCGAGGTCGTGGCGTCCTTCGGCCTGCATCGCCGCCTCGGTGATTTTTTGCTGCCAATGCGTATGGCCATGGCGGAAGTAGATCACGTAGCCGCCCTGGGCCAGTGCGCGCATCAGCTCGGGCGTGCCCTTGGGGCGCTCAGGCGCGACTTGCGCGCGTGCACTTCCGGTCCAAACAGTCAGTGTGAGGGCGACGAGCGCGGCGTGGCGCAGTGAGCAAAGGCGAATCATCGCGTTCTCCAAACCCTGCACCAGCATTGGATGGTGGCGCTCGACACATTATTGATCGTTCCGAAAAACATGACAGCCTCGCCAGAGGCGTGTTTTTGTCATGAGTTATGCAATTCTCAATAGTTGCAACCTTGCAATCCAGCCTTGTGGATACTCACTGGCTTCCAGTCAGGAAACTGCGACAGGCTGCGAGTGCCGCCGGCTCAAGCCGCCTTGCGCTTGTCCTTGAGCAACGCACCCAGATAGCGCCCGGTATAACTGCCCTGCGCGGCCGCCACGTCTTCCGGCGTGCCGGTGGCGATGATGAGGCCACCGCCGTCGCCGCCTTCGGGCCCGAGATCGACAACCCAGTCGGCGGTCTTGATCACGTCCAGGTTGTGCTCGATGATCACCACCGTGTTGCCGCCGTCGCGCAGCTTGTGCAGCACCGTCAGCAGCAGGTCTATATCCTGGAAGTGCAGGCCGGTGGTCGGTTCGTCCAGTATGTAGAGCGTGCGGCCGGTGTCGCGCTTGGACAGTTCAAGCGACAGCTTGACGCGCTGCGCCTCGCCGCCCGATAGCGTGGTGGCCGATTGCCCGAGCTTGATGTAGCCCAGGCCCACATCGAGCAGGGTGTGCAGTTTGCGCGCCACGGTGGGCACCGGCTTGAAGAACACGTAGGCGTCCTCCACGGTCATCTCCAGCACCTGGGTGATGTTCTTGCCCTTGTAGAGCACTTCGAGGGTTTCGCGGTTGTAGCGCTTGCCGTGACAGACGTCGCAGGGCACGTAGACGTCCGGCAGGAAATGCATTTCCACCTTGATCACGCCGTCGCCCTGGCAGGATTCGCAGCGGCCGCCCTTGACGTTGAAGGAGAAGCGGCCGGGCTCGTAGCCGCGTTCGCGAGAGGCGGTGGCCTGGGCGAACAGATCACGAATCGGCGTGAAGAGCCCGGTGTAGGTGGCCGGATTGGAACGTGGCGTGCGCCCGATCGGCGACTGGTCGACCGCGATCACCTTGTCGAAATGCTCCAGGCCGCTGATGCGTTCGTGCTCGGCCGCCGGTGTGGAGGAGCCATACAGATGGTGGGCGACCGCGTTGTACAAAGTGTCGTTGATGAGGGTGGACTTGCCCGAGCCCGACACGCCGGTGATGCAGGTCATGAGGCCGACCGGCAGGTCGAGGGTGACGCTCTTCAAATTGTTGCCGCTGGCACCGGCCACCTTGAGCATGCGCTTGGGATCGGGCTTGCTGCGCTTGGCCGGCACCTTGATGGCGCGCCGGCCGGACAGGAAGGCGCCGGTCAGGCTGTCGGCATTGCGCAGGATCTCCGCAGGTGTGCCTTGCGCCACGATCTCGCCGCCGTGCACGCCGGCGCCGGGGCCGATGTCAACCACATAATCGGCCGACATGATCGCGTCTTCGTCGTGTTCGACCACGATCACGGTGTTGCCCAGGTCGCGCAGATGGCGCAGGGTTTTCAGCAGGCGGTCGTTATCGCGCTGGTGCAGGCCGATCGACGGTTCGTCCAGCACATACATCACGCCGGTGAGACCCGAGCCGATCTGCGAGGCCAGGCGGATGCGCTGCGATTCGCCGCCCGAAAGCGTTTCGGCGGAGCGATCCAGCGACAGGTATTCGAGACCGACGTCGTTCAAGAAGGTCATGCGGCTGGCGATTTCCTTGACGATGCGATCGGCGATCTGCGCCTTGGCGCCGGTCAGGGCCAGCGCCTTGAAGAAACCCAGCCCCTCCTTGAGTGACTTTCCTGAAACGGTATAGATGGCTTCGCCACCGACCAGCACGTTGCGCGCCTCCTGGCGCAGGCGACTGCCGTCGCATTCAGGGCAGCTCTTGTTGCTCACATACTTGGCCAGTTCCTCGCGCACCACCAGGGAATCGGTTTCCTTGTAGCGCCGTTCCAGATTCGGGATCACGCCTTCGAACACGTGCTCGCGCACCACCGTGCGGCCGCGTTCGTTGACATAGTGGAATGGGATCACTTCGGTGCCCGAACCATCGAGGATCAGGTTCTGGGTCTTCTGCGACATTTTCTCGAACGGCACTTCAAGCTCGAACTCGTAGAACGAGGCCAGCGACTGCAGCATCTGGTAGTAGAACTGGTTGCGCCGGTCCCAGCCCTTGATCGCGCCCGAGGCCAGGGAGAGGTGCGGAAACGCCACCACCCGCTTGGGATCGAAAAACTGCACCACGCCCAGCCCGTCGCAACTCGGGCAGGCGCCCATCGGGTTGTTGAAGGAAAACAGGCGCGGTTCGAGTTCGGCGATCGAGTAGCTGCAAGAAGGGCAGGAAAACTTGGCCGAAAACAAATGCTCGATGCCGCTGTCGAGCTCCAGCGCGATGGCGCGCCCTTCGGCCAGACGCAGGCTGGTCTCGAACGATTCCGCCATGCGCTGCTTCAGGTCGGGGCCTACCTTGAAGCGATCGACCACCACCGCCAGCGAGTGCTTGTGGGTTTTCTTGAGCGTCGGCACGGCGTCGATCTCGACCATCTTGCCGTCCACCCGCAGGCGCACGAAGCCCTGGGCGCGCATGTCGTCGATCAGGTCGCCGAATTCGCCCTTGCGGTCGGTCACCACCGGCGCTACGATCGCCACCCGCGTATCGGCCGGCAGGGCCAATACATGGTCGACCATTTGCGACACCGACTGTGCCGACAGCGGCAGGCGGTGCTCGGGGCAATACGGGGTGCCGACGCGGGCGTACAGCAGACGCAGGTAGTCGTGGATCTCGGTCACGGTGCCGACGGTCGAGCGCGGATTGTGCGAGGTGGCCTTCTGCTCGATCGAAATCGCTGGCGACAGGCCCTCGATCAGGTCCACATCCGGTTTTTCCATCAGCTGCAGGAATTGGCGCGCATAGGCGGAAAGCGATTCCACATAGCGGCGCTGGCCTTCGGCATACAGGGTGTCGAAAGCGAGCGAACTCTTGCCCGAACCGGACAGGCCGGTGATCACGATCAGCTTGTCGCGCGGCAGATCGAGATTGATGTTCTTCAGGTTGTGGGTGCGGGCACCGCGAATGCGAATTTCGGCCATGGTCCTTGCGATGGTGGCGGATGCGTTGCCGCGCCCGTGTCCCCGGATGTTGTTCCTTGCGCGTTACGGCCTGCGGGTCGGGAATCCGGTGCTTCTGCGCGTCTGAGGTCGATTGGGCGGAGGGCGCGAAAAGCCAGCCTGCTACTATAGCGGATTACGCTTTCAACACCGTTAATTCCCATCTTTCCCTCGCGTTTTTGTGTTCAATGAACGCCCTTGAGTTGCGCGCGGCGCTGTCGCTGGCATCGATTTTCGCCCTGCGCATGCTGGGCCTGTTCGTGATCCTGCCGGTGTTCGCGATCCATGCGCGCACCCTGCCCGGCTTCGATCTGGCCCTAGTGGGCTGGGTGCTCGGCATCTATGGCCTGACCCAGGGCGTCCTGCAGGTACCATTCGGCATGGCATCGGATCGCTTCGGCCGCAAACCCGTGATCGTCTTTGGCCTCGTGCTGTTTGCCATCGGCAGCGTGGTGGCGGCCTTGCCCGGCGACATCTGGACGGTGCTCCTGGGACGCTCGCTGCAGGGCGCCGGCGCGATCTCGGCGGCCGTCACGGCACTGCTTGCCGACTTCACGCGTGATGAACATCGCAGCAAGGCCATGGCGCTGATTGGTGCTTCGATCGGCTTGATGTTCGCCTTGTCGCTGGTGGCAGCGCCGCTTCTTTATGTGTCGATCGGCATGTCCGGGATTTTTGCAGTCACCGGCGTGCTGGCAGTGCTGGCCATCGGGGTGGTGGTCTGGGTGGTGCCGCCCGCTCCGGCGGCGCCCGCGGGCCAAGCCACGGGCGCACGGCCCTCGTTCGCAAGTGTCGTGCTGGCGCCGGAATTGCTGCGCCTGAACCTTGGCATCTTCAGCCTGCACATGGTGCTGATGGCGATGTTCGTGGTCGTGCCCATAGCCCTGGTCGAATCCGGCGGCATGGCGCCGGATTCGCACTGGAAGGTTTACTTGCCGGCGCTGCTGCTGTCGTTCGCAGTGATGGTGCCACCCATCATCTGGGCCGAGAAGCACGGGCGCAACAAGACTGTATTGCTGGGGGCGGTGGCCCTGCTGCTGGTGTCACAACTCGCATTTGTTGCGGGCATACGGCATGTAGCGTCGATCACTGCCTTGCTTTTCGCATTCTTCGTCGCGTTCAATATTCTCGAAGCGCAGTTGCCGGCTCTGGTGTCGCGCTTCGCGCCAACTGCGGCCAGGGGCGCCGCGCTCGGTGTATACAATACGACGCAGGCGCTCGGATTGGCGGCTGGTGGCGTTTTTGGCGGATACCTGGTAAAATATACAGGTATTGTGTCGGTTTTTGTTTTTGGTGCGGCGATGGTGTTCCTCTGGTTCATCGCCGCTTTTTCGATGCGTGAGCCGCTAATGCGTAGTGCGGCGAGCGCGAATTCTCGCAAAGGAGATTTCAAGCATGGCCTCAGTCAATAAAGTCATTCTGGTTGGCAATCTGGGCAAGGATCCCGAAGTACGCTACACCGCCGATGGCGCGGCTATCGCCAACATCACGCTGGCCACCACCGATACCTGGAAAGACAAGGCCACCGGCGAAAAAAAGGAAGCCACCGAATGGCACCGCGTTTCCTTTTTCGGCAAGTTGGCCGAGATCGCCGGGCAATACCTGAAAAAAGGGCGCTCGGTCTACATCGAAGGGCGCATCCGTACCCGCAAATGGCAGGACAAGGAAGGTCAGGATCGCTACACCACCGAGATCATTGCCGACCAGATGCAGATGCTCGGCAGTCGTGAGGGCATGGGCGGGCCGGCAACCGATGACGATGGCGGCGGCGGTCGCTCCTATGCGGGCGGTGGCGGCGGTGGTGGCGGCGCGGCGAAACCTGCGCCGGCCAAGAAGCCGGCAGGCAACTTCGACGACATGGACGACGATATTCCGTTTTGAGCGTCGGTGGTAAGCAACTCCGGGTTTGCGCCGGCTCGCCCGGTCGAGAGTCGCCGGCGCTGCCCGACGCATCTTGAAGCTGATGCAGGAAAAAACGCCGCTCTTTGAGCGGCGTTTTCGTTGATTTGGGTTATAATCGCAGGCTTTTGATTTTCCACGTATTTTTGGAGAAAAGTGATGCCGATTTATGCCTATCGTTGCGAGGATTGCGGGCATGCGCAGGACTTTCTGCAGAAAATGAGCGATCCGCTGATTGATATCTGCCCGGCGTGTGGCTCGAAGAATTTTCCCAAGCAGCTCACCGCCGCCGGGTTCCAGTTGAAGGGTGGCGGCTGGTATGTCACCGATTTTCGCGATGGCGGCAAAAAGGACGCGAAGAAGCCTGCCGAAGGCGGCACCGACGATAAGGCGGGCGAGACTGCAGCCGCCAGTGAAAGCAAGTCGGAAGATAAATCGGAAAGCAAGTCTGACAGCAAGTCTGACAGCAAGTCTGACAGCAAGTCTGACAGCAAGCCCTCTGAGAGCGCGCCGCCTGCTGCCACCAGCGCGCCCGCAACGCCGACCACGCCTGCGCCCTCCAGCGGCGGCGCTACCAAAGCCGCGTAAGCGCTGCTGCCCGCACTCGCGCAACCATCGTGAAACGCTACTTCATCGCCGGCCTTCTGGTCTGGGTGCCGCTCGCGGTCACCGTGTGGCTGATCCGCTTTCTGATCACCACCATGGACGGCGTGCTGCCTGCATGGATGATTCCGGATGTGATCGAGCGCCACCACATTCCCGGCGCTGGTTTGTTGGCCGTGCTGTTGCTGGTGCTTGGCACAGGCGTGCTGGCGGCCAATTTCATCGGCGAGCGTCTGGTGCGCTGGTGGGAACTGTTGCTGGCGCGCATTCCGATCGTGCGCACCATCTATTCGAGTGTCAAGCAGGTTTCCGACACCATTCTTTCGCCCAATGGGCAGGCGTTTCGCAAGGCCGTGCTGGTGCAATACCCGCGCCAGGGATCATGGACCATTGCGTTCCTCACCGGTGCGCCGGGGCCTGGCGTGATCGAGCACCTGCCCGGCGAACACGTCAGCGTCTACGTGCCGACCACGCCGAACCCTACTTCGGGCTTTTTTCTCCTGTTGCGCAAGAGTGAAGTGGTGGAACTCAACATGAGCGTCGATGCCGCTCTCAAGTACATCGTTTCGATGGGCGTGGTGGCGCCGCCGACCTAATAGTCGTCAGTCCGGGACAGCCGCCCCGACTCAATGATTTTTCGCGAAAGCCGACTCACATGCGTACCGACTACTGCGGGCGGATCGATGCCCGCCACATCGACCAGAGCGTCACCCTCATGGGCTGGGTCAATACCCGGCGCGATCATGGTGGCGTGATTTTCATCGACCTGCGCGACCGTGAGGGCATCGTTCAGGTGGTGTGCAACCCGGATCGCGCGAGCGTTTTCGCCGCCGCCGAGCGGATCCGCGGCGAGTACGTGATCCGCGTGACCGGGCGGGTGATTCGGCGCGAGCCCAAGCTTGTCAACCCCAAGCTTGCCAGCGGCGAGATCGAGGTGGTGGCCGAGGAACTCGAGATCCTCAACGCCGCGGTGACGCCGCCGTTCCAGATCGACGACACCAATCTCGGCGAAATGGTGCGCTTGGAGCATCGCGTGATTGACCTGCGGCGCCCGGTGATGCAGAAAAACCTGATGTTGCGCTACAAGGTGGCGATGGCGGTGCGCCGCTATCTCGATGCGCAGGGCTTCATCGATATCGAGACTCCGATGCTGACCCGCTCTACCCCCGAAGGTGCGCGTGACTACCTGGTGCCCTCGCGTGTGCATGACGGCATGTTCTTCGCGTTGCCGCAGTCGCCGCAGTTGTTCAAGCAGATGCTGATGGTGTCCGGCTTCGACCGCTATTACCAGATCACCAAATGCTTTCGCGACGAAGACCTGCGCGCCGACCGCCAGCCCGAATTCACTCAGATCGATTGCGAAACCTCGTTCTTGACCGAGGTCGAGATTCGCGGCATTTTCGAAGCCATGATGCGCTCGGTTTTCAAGGAGGCTATCGGGGTGGAACTGGTCGATCCGCTCCCGGTGATGGCGTTTTCCGAGGCGATGGCGCGTTATGGTTCGGACAAGCCCGATTTGCGTGTCAAGCTCGAGTTCACCGAGCTTACCGAGGTGATGAAGGAGGTCGCCTTCAAGGTGTTCAGCGGCCCGGCCAACAGCGTCGGCGGGCGCGTTGTCGGCCTCCGGATTCCGGGCGGCGCCGCATTGACTCGCGGCGAGATCGACGCCTGCACCGATTTCGTCAGGATTTACGGCGCCAAGGGTCTGGCTTACATCAAGGTCAACGACGCCACGCAATTGAACGAAAGCGGATTGCAGTCGCCGATTGTGAAGAATCTGTCGCCGCAGGCGCTTGGCGCCATCATCGAGCGTACCAGGGCCGCCTCCGGCGACCTGATTTTCTTCGGCGCCGATTCCGCCAAGGTGGTCAACGACGCCATGGGCGCCTTGCGCGTGAAGCTCGGCCACGAAAAAGGGCACGTCACAGGTGCAGCCTGGACACCGCTTTGGGTGGTCGACTTCCCGATGTTCGAGCATGACGAAGAGGGCGGCTGCTGGAACGCGATGCATCACCCCTTCACCGCGCCCAAGGAAGGCCATGAGGATTACCTCGAAAGCGATCCGGGCAAGGCGATCGCCAAGGCCTATGACATGGTGTTGAACGGCTGGGAACTGGGCGGCGGTTCGGTGCGGATTCACCGCGAGGAAGTGCAGAGCAAGGTGTTCCGCGCCCTCGGCATCGGGCCTGAGGAAGCAGAGCTCAAGTTCGGCTTCCTGCTCGATGCGCTCAAGTATGGCGCACCGCCGCACGGCGGCATCGCCTTTGGCCTGGATCGGGTGGTCGCCATGATGACCGGCGCCGAGTCGATCCGCGACGTGATTGCCTTTCCCAAGACCCAGCGCGCGCAATGCCTGTTGACGCAGGCGCCTTCGGAAGTTGACGAAAAGCAGTTGCGTGAGCTGCATATCCGCTTGCGCAATACGAAAGCCGCTTGAAGCAGGGTTCGCGTGGCGGGCGCAGTGGCGCCCAGCCGCCTTTGCGGGCAGGCAGTCGCCCGGCCGAGCAGGCGCAGCAAGGCAAGCCAAGTCTTTGGCAGTTGCATGACAAAGGTCCTGTGGTTGCGACGCCAAACCTGCGTAGACTAGGCCGTTGATGAGCACAATGACCACATTTCCCGGGTCACGCGGCGGGCCTGTCGCGCTCGCCGCCCCGGCTGGCGCAGCCTGAGCATGCCCGCTTTCCTGATCGCCGATATTCGCGTCATCAACCGCGACAAGTACGATGAATATCGGCTGCTCTTCCGTGCCTGCATCAAGCGCCACCACGGGCGTTTCCTGGCGCGCGGCCAGGAGCCTGAGATCGTGCAGGGCGGCTGGCATCCGCCGCGCATGCTGCTGGTCGAATTCGATGAGCGCGCCGATGTCGACGCGATGGTGGCGTTGGAGGAATACCGCGAGCTTGAGATCAGGCGCGGCAATTGCGGCATGTTCGATATCGTCGTCGTCGACGGCATATCCAAAGCGCGCTCTGCCGGGCGCGTGGCGCATCCGGTATATGCGATCGCCGATACGCGCATTATCAATCGGTCGGCGTTCGAGGAGCACCGCACCCGCATCGATCGCGGGGTGCGCGAGCACAAGGGGCGCTACCTCGCACTCAACGACAGCATCACCACCATCGCCGGCAACTGGGCGCCCACCTTCCTTTCGATCATGGAGTTTCCGTCGCGTGCCCAGGCGATGGCTGCGCACACCGCTTCGGGATATCAGGAACTGCGCGATCTGGTCAACAACACCGCGATGATCGACATGGTGCTGCTGTCCGGCCAGACGCCCGACGCCCCGGCGTGAGCAGGCGTACGGCGCTGGGACGCGATCGGTACGCCGCGGTTGTATCCGCGATTCGTGCACACCCTGCGGCACCCGGGTGCCTGCCTGATTCGCGGATTGGCAAACGATGACAACCTGGAAAATCCCCGAATCGGTACTGGTGGTGATCCACACCCCCGAACTTCTGGTGCTGTTGCTTGAGCGGCGCAACGCGCCCGGATTCTGGCAAAGCGTGACCGGCAGCCTGGATCATGAAAATGAGGCATTGGTCGAAACCGCGCGGCGCGAGGTTCTTGAAGAAACCGGGATCGACGCCGCAGCCGCAGGCAACCAGTTGATCAACTGGAACCTGACCAACCGCTACGAAATCTACAAGCGGTGGGTGGGTCGCTATGCTCCTGGCGTTACCCACAATACCGAGCATGTTTTCGGCCTGACCATCCCGCTACCGATGGTGCCCGCACTGACCGAACACGTAGCCTACGAGTGGTTGCCGTGGCGCGCGGCGGCCGAGAAATGCTTTTCCCGGAGCAACGCGCAGGCTGTGAGCCTGTTGCCGCAGAAACAGCCGCGGCCGGGTCCGCAACGATAACGATTGGTTGTCGAACAAAACTCATATGGGAAGCGTGTGCTCACACTTTTTTCTGCCGAGCCAATCTGTGTGATCTCCACCAAGTGGCGGGATACTCAAGTTTGACTATGGACGGCCGTTAACCCGATGCCAAACCGGGAAATCAAGCCATGTCCGCACAATCAAGAATTCTCACGTTGCCGCAATCCGGCGGCGCCACCATCCATGCACAGGCCACAGGGGTCGGCAGCCGAATTGCCGATTTTGCCGCGCGCAGGCCCGCGAGTGTGATTGGCGCCTGTGCCTTGATTCTCGTCGGCCTGGTATGGTCGAGTACGCTGGCACAGGTCGAAATCGACCGCCAGGAGACTCTGGAAACCTTGCGTCGCAGCGATGCCACCCTGACGCGGGCGGTGGCCGAGCACACCGTGCGTACCCTCAAGGGTGCCGATCAGGCGCTGCTGCTGCTCAAGCGCCATTACGAGAACGAGAAGTCCGACGGGCGCTTGGCAATCGGTGACTATGCGCGAACCCTGGTCGTCGGCCGCGTATTCAGCCAGTTGGGAGCCGTTGACGAGCACGGCACCCTCCTTCTAGGCGGCACGCCGGACTTCACGCCCGGTGACCTTTTCCGCAGTGAAAATTTCAGGTTGCATGCGGCGCGCGACACCGGCGAATTGCATGTCGGCACGCCGGTACCAGGGCCTGCCGCCGGAACCTTGTCGGTTCATTTGACACGGCGCATCAACAAACCGGACGGCAGTTTCGGCGGGGTGTCGATGATTGCAATCGACCCGGGGTATTTTTCGCGCGTCTACGGCGAACTCGATCTGGGTCATGACAGCGCGGCATTCCTGATTGGCGCCGACGGCATCGTGCGCGCACGCCGGGCACCTGGCGTCGCGAAAGTGGGTGAGGATATCAGCGGATCCCTGCTATCCGAACACATGCGGCTGGGCGACGTCGGCTCATTCCGTCAGTTCTCGCCCGGCGCAGGCGCGGCGCGCCACATGAGCTATCGCAAGCTCGCTGAATACCCGCTGGCGGTGGCGGTGAGCCGGCGCGAGGATGAGGTGTTCAAGCCGTTCAACGGGCGCCTGCAGTGGTATATCACTGCAGGGGTTGTAGCCTCCCTGCTGATCCTGGCCTATACCATCCTTGCGGTGCGGCTCACTCGTGCGCGCAAGTCGAACCCGCGCACTGCGGCAGCAGGCGTAGTCGCAACCTAGCCGACTTGCGTGGCAGCAGTGCGGCGCCTGAACGCAAGCCTGGCTGGAGTTTCGACAACGGCAGGGGCCGGCCGTTGACACCGGCCGTTGCAGGATCGCGCGTGGTGCGCCCATCCGTTATCATTTTGCGGTCCGCCCAATTCCGCAGGTTCGCACATGAGAAAAGTCGAAATCAGCGACGAACGCATTCTCAACTCCGACATCTTCGACGAGCAGGAGGCGCGCGAGGCGCGTCAGCCGGCCGGTGAATGGTTCGAGTCCGGGCGTACCCTGCCGGTCTACCGCCGTTGCGACGTGCTGGTGGTGGGCGGCGGGCCCTCCGGCACGGCGGCCGCTGCGGCCGCAGCACGGGAAGGCGCCGACGTGGTGCTGCTGGAGCGTTACAACCACTTGGGTGGCCTGTCCACTGGCGGCCTGGTTATCTGGATCGACCGCATGAGTGATTGGTCCGGTCAGCTGGTGATCCGCGGTTTTGCCGAGGAACTGTTCGCGCGCCTGCCGCCCGAGGCCGTCGCCGGGCCGGCGCGCTACGAGTGGGGCTCGCAGGATGCAGCGCGCGCGGCGCACTGGGCACAACGCACCGCGGCCTATCACGGCGTGGTGACCTGGTCGCCCACCATCGATCCGGAGCGCTTGAAGCTCTTGTCGCAAGAGATCGTGCTCGAGCGCGGCGTCAAACTTGTGTATCACTGCTGGGCCTGCCTGCCGATCATCGAGAACGGCGCGGTGCGCGGGGTGACCTTCGAGAGCAAGGAAGGGCGCATGGCGCTGATGGCGAAAGTGGTGATCGACGCCACCGGCGACGGTGACCTGTTCGCCCGCGCGGGCGCCGCTTTCGAAGACGACATCGAGGCAGGCGACATTCACCATTGCATGAACACCGCCTGGCTCTTCGGCGGGGTCGACATGGAGCGCTGGATCGATTTCAAGACCGGCCAGCCCGAGGCACACGCCGCGTTCATGGCGCGCGGCCGCGCCGAGCTGACGCTGTTCGAGCGCCCGTTTGT
>Ga0105046_10001258_pt1 | contig 38618 bp, 23 predicted proteins | sample MAT03_FD_78385 | JGI IMG/M metagenome (GOLD analysis project Ga0105046, IMG submission 78385) | Freshwater microbial communities from Lake Fryxell liftoff mats and glacier meltwater in Antarctica - MAT-03 (megahit assembly) | ecosystem: Environmental > Aquatic > Freshwater > Ice > Liftoff... | reverse complement strand
TTGGTCACGTGATAGGTGTGTTGATTCCAGATCCTCCGCGCCTGGATCCACCGGTCCTGTTTGTCGCGCACGGCCTGGATCGTGAAGCTGACCTCGCCGCCGACCAGGGTCGTGTTGGAGACCACGAGGATCTCCGCGCTGCCGTCGTTGTCGATGTCGGCGACCGTCGGATATTCGATGATGGTGCCGCTGAGACGTGGGCTGGTCAGCAGCGGTTGGCCCTGGCCGTCGAACACGAAGAGGTTGTACTCATCGGCGTACATCGCCTCGGCGATGCCGTCGCCGAGGAAATCGAAGGCTGTCCCGGCGGACAGGCCGCTGGCATCGATGACATTGGCCGACCAGACGATCGTGCCGTCGCGCTTGTAGACGGTATAGGTGTTGCCGGTGCTGGCGGCGAACTCGCTGATGCCGTCGCCGTCGAAGTCGTGGATCGTGGCGGGCAGCTTCGAGCCGTGGCCGCCGGGGTTGGGGCCGGTGACCTTGAACTTGAAGGTGCCGTCGTGTTCGTACACATGTAGCGCGTCCTGGGCGGCGATCAGCACCTCGGGCTCGGGGTCATCGTCGAGGTTAGCGACCTGCGGGTACGGGGCGAGGCCGCCCAGGGCGATGTCGGGGAGCACGTAGTAGGGGCTTCCGTCGTGATGCACGGCGGCGTGCCCGAACAGGATCTCGAGCTTGCCGTCGCCGTCGAGGTCGGCCGCCATCGAGGCGCCGTAGATGCTGTCGCCGGGGCGCGTCCACAGCAAATTGCCCTCGTGGTCGAAGAGATTGGTGCCGGCGATGATCTCCACGTCGCCGTCGGCGTCGACGTCGGCGAGGGCGATCGCGCCGCTCTGGGCGCCCTGCCACACCGCCGTGCTGGTCCACTTGAGGGTGCCGTCGTGCTCAAAAGCCACCAGTTGGGCGGCGCCATTTGGCAGGGCCGTGACGATCTCCACCAGGCCGTCGCCGTCGATGTCACCCAGCGCCGGCGTGACCCCGTACTGCACCTGCGTGGCGATCTGGAAGTGGGGCACGCCGGTGGCGCCGTCGAGCACGAAGATGGTCGCGGGCGGGGTGTCGGAGGGGGCCCGCGGCCCGACCACGACGATCACGTCGGGGATATCGCAGAGGTCGATCGCGCCGTCCATGTTGTCGTCGGTCAGGTTGGCGACGAGCGGAGTGGTGCCGCTCTCGATCAGGTTCTCCGGATCGGGGCCCGTGAAGCTCCATTGCACGTCGGGCTCGAAGCTGTCCGGGGGCGCCTTCTTCTCGCACGCGCCGCCAGCGTCCATGTCATCGCTGACCTTGCAGCTCGGCGGCGGGGGCTCGGTGTCGACGCCCGACGAGCTGTCGAAGCCGACGTCGAGCTTGAGGCCGCCGGTCGAGCTTGCGGTGCTTGCGGTGCTTGCGGTGCTTGCGTCGCTGCCCGTATCGCTGGCGATGCTGGTCGTCGGCGGGGCGCCGGTGTCGGTCGTGGATCCGGTCATCGGGGCGCTGGTGGGTCCGACGCTTTGTTCGCCGGTGTTGGTCCCGGGGTCGCCGGCGCAGGCGGGCGCGATCAACAGTCCGGTGAGGAGCGCAGGAGTGAGACGCATGCTTCGAGCATACTACCGGGTGGCCAGGCCGGGGAACGACGCGCGCGGGTCCTGGACGGCTCGCGCTGCGCGGGATTCGGTGCGACGATTGTGGGCGTGACGATGTTGTTTCGCCTGCTCGCGCTCGTGGTGCTGTCGTGCCCGGGTCGGCCGCCGGTGCGCCGCCTGACGTGACGCCGGTCGCCGATCGCTTCGCTGCCCGGTGGAGCGCGGTGTTGGGGCAGGTCCCGCGGATCCGCGCGGGCAGCATCGTCGCTGCGACTCGCTGCGGCGGGGAGTTCCTGGCGCTGCACACGGAGTTGCCGGCGGGCGACGAGCGCCACGTCGTGGCGCTGTTCAACGCCGCGGTGTGCCACGATGTGGCGGGCCTCTGGTCGGAGTCCGCGACGGAGTATCGGCGTTTGATCGACCGCTGGCCCGACCATGCCCGGGCCGAGCTCAGTGTTTTGGCGCTGGCTCGGGGTCACCTCGCCGTCGCCAACTTCGCGGAGGCCCGGGCGCTCGCGGTGCTGGACCGGCTCGAGACGCGGCTGCTCCGCGATAATCCGCCGGTCGCCGCGTCGATGTTCTGGCGGCGTGGTGATCTGATGCGCACGGACCTGGAAGATCGTCGCCGCGACCCGCCTGGGGCTGTTGGCCGAGTACCGCGCGGCGTCGCTGCTGCGGGGCGAGGTGCCTCGCGAGCTGCGCGAGCCGCAGCTCGCCGCCGCCTACTGCGCGACGATGCGCGAGCAGGCGGCCCCGCTGTATGACGGGTCGAGGTCGGTGACGAGGGCCAGGTGGAGTTGGACCGGGCGCGGCGCCTTCGGACGACTCGGGCCGTGCAAGGGTTTAGGGCGCCATCAGGGCGCCGGCGACCGTCTGGTTCCACTTGCCGTCGATCTCGCCGCAGTTCTCACCCATGCGCGCGAGCCGGACGTCGACGGCATACACGTGGTCGCCGGCCGGGATCTCGGCGGACATACCCTCTGGCAGCGAGATCGCAGGGCCACTGCCGATGAACTCCATCACGGCGAGCGCCTCGCGCTCGCACACAAAGCCCGTCAACGCGCCGGTCCACGCCGGGTTGTCCGCGGGCGGACAGTGGCCGGGGCTCATGTTCACGCTCAGGGGCGGCGAGTATTTGTTGGCGTTATTGACGTCGTCTTGGAAGACGAAGAACCCGTTGACCGCGAAGTAGATCAACTGGTCGTCACGGTGCAGGAACAGCAGGCCGGGCCGTGGGACATCGTCGCCGCCGAGCTGATAAAATACGTGCAGGTCCTCGCCGACCTGCGGCGGTACTCCCGGCATGGGCCCGGTCTGCAAGCTCACCTGGACCTGCTCGCCGTCATTTTGCATGGCGTGGATCGGGCAATCCATCACGAGCTGGAGGCTTTCAGGATCCACCGTGCTCTCGGCGACCGTACACAGCTCGTCGACCGGGTCGGCCCAGTTGTAGGAGGCGTTGCCCGTGTAGTACGGGGGCAGGCGAAGGGCGGGAAGCTGGCATGCGGGGTCGATGCCAGTATCGGTATCGATATCGGTGCCGGTATCGGTGCCGGTATCGGTGCCGGTATCGGTGCCGGTATCGGTGCCGATATCGGTGGTCGAGCTGTTGTCGCCCGTGGGCGTGCCGGTCCTGGTGGGATCTGCGGCGTCCGTATTCTCGGTGGTGCTCGTCGTCGGTGCGCTCGTCGACGATGTGGCCGCAGAGGTGCTCGCGCTGGTGGTCGTGGGGTCGACCTCGTCGCCCGGAGTACAGGCGGAGAGCAGCAGGCCTGCGAGAGTGGGTGCAATGATGAGGTGAGTTGGATTGAATTTGCTGATAGGCATCATCATGGGGCGCTTCATGGGGAGAACACGGCGAGCCAGGCGTCGTAATTGTCGGGACCGGTAAGCAGGCTGCCGCCGGCGACGATGCGATCCTGCGGCCCGATCGCCACGGCGTAACCGAGGTCGTCACCGACGCCGCCGTCGATGTCCTTGCCCCAGCGCAGCACGCCGTCCGGGGTGAATTTACAGAGTCGGATATTTCGACCGACGGCGCCGGGACCGTCGCCGATCACGACGATGTCGCCCTGACTGTCGACGGCGATATCGCGGGCATTGTCTCCGAGGCACTCGTCGCTGGACCAGACGATCTCGTCGGTATCGGAGACGCGACGGACCGTCAGGGTCATGAAATTGTCGACCGAGGCGAGCGCGAGGTCACCTCCAGGCATCTCGGCGATCGCGTTGATGTCGCCGTAGGTCCCGGGCAGCTCGGTGGTCCATGACGCCGCGCCGTCGTGGCCGTACGCGAGGAGCAGCTCGGGCGCGACCACGAGGTCGTTGCCCGTCATACCGACGATGACCGCCCCGGGCGTGACCACCAGGCCAGGCCCCAGCGGAAAGATATCTTTATAGGTGGTGCCGAGCTGATGGGTGACGGTCCACTTCGCGGCCCCGTCGGCGCCGTAGCGCGCGGTCCACAACTGGTCGGCGTACGCGAGACCGGTGACGACGAGATCGCCCTCGACGACAGCCGCCTGGGTCGCCCAGTCGTCACCGAGGCCGCTGCTGACGATGTCCTCCCATATCAGGGAGCCGTCGGCGCTCAACCCGGCGACCCACAGGTCTCGAGCGTCGTCGTCGCTGCTCCGCGCGCCGACGGCGTAGATCAGCCCATCCGCCAGCGCGACGTCGCGGACGAGCGTGAACATATCACCATAGTTCTGCTCCCACCGCGGGGCGAGCTCGGGGGTGAAGCGCGCGACCCAGCCGGTGAGTCCGCCGCCACGCCCACCGACCACGATGCTCGCGTCGGCATCGATCGCGATACCGTAAACTCGTCCGGTCTCACGCTCGCTCGAGCGATACTCCCACAGTTGGGTCGCGGACGGCTGGCAGTCGGTGTTACAGCCGTCGCCGTCGACGACGTTGCCGTCGTCGCAGAGCTCGTCCGCGTCGACATGGCCGTCGGGACAGGTTGCTGGAAGCGTGGTGCTCGTGTCGGTCTCGCCTGTCGACGATCCGCCCGAGGTCGTCGGGCTGCTCGAGCTCGTCGGCTCGAGGGCGGTCGTGGTCGATGTGTATGAGGTGGTGGAGGTGGTCGAAGTAGTCGACGTGCTGGTATCCGCGGCCGCGGGTGGCTCGGCCTCGGGCGTGCAGCCGACGGCGGCGGCCTGAGAGAGCATCAGCGCCGCGAGCATGAGGGGTCGACCCGGCAGGTCGGGGGCTGCGGGAGAGAGGAGCGGCATGTACTCCTCTGGTGTCGCGCCGCGAGGCCGTGATCCCCGGGCGAGAAAATAAATTCGTGGGCGTCCGTGTCGCTTGACGCTCGGGGAGCGTGCGGCGATCCTGCGTCGCGTGGATGACCTCGCGCTCTTGCTCGCCTGGCGCTCGGGACAGCGTGAGGCCGGGCGAACCCTGGTCGCGCGGCACTATCCGGTCGTGTTTCGCTTCTTCTTCGGCAAGGTCTCGCTCGCCACCTGCGAGGACCTCGCGCAGCAGACCTTTGAGGTGTTGTGCCGGCGGCCCACGGGGTTTCGCGGCGAGGGGTTGTTTCGCGCGTATCTGCTGGGCATCGCCCGCTTCGTGTTGATCGGTCACGTCCGCCGCGACCGTCGCCACGAGCCGGCCGAGGACAGCATGCTGCCGAGCGACGATCCCTCGGCGAGCGAGGTGATCGGCGCGCAGCAGACCCTGCGACTGGTGGCGACGGCGCTGCGGCGGCTCGAGCTCGACGACCAGATCCTCATCGAGCTCAAGGACTGGGAGGGGCTGTCGCAGGCCGAGCTCGCGGCGCTGTTCGCCGTGCCGCAGCCGACGGTCGCGCGCCGTCTGCAGCGCGCGCGCGGTCGCCTGCGGGCCGCGGTGGAGGCGATGATCGCCGACCCGCGGCTCCGCGCGGCCAGCCTGCGTAACCTCGATAGCTGCCTGGAGAGCATCCGGGCGAGCATCGAGGCCCGGTGGGGCGCCTCCCGGCCGCGCGCGGAGGAGCAGTGAGCTCGCGCGCCGACGATGCCCCCGCGGGCCCGCCGTCGTCCGTCGTGCGCGCGGCGCAGGACCGGCTGCTCGAGCGGATCGACGCGCTGGAGGTCGCCGATGTCAGCGACGTTGCGACCTGCGTCGACGAGGAGCGCTACGAGTTCGGTGAATTGCTGGCGACGGGCGGGCTCGGGCTCGTGCGTCGCGCATATGACCGGCGCCTGGGGCGGACAGTGGCGGTAAAGGAGCTGCGACGCGCTGATCCCGTGGCCGAGCGACGGTTCCTGTTCGAGGCCGAGATTACGGCCCGCCTGCAGCACCCGGGGGTCGTGCCCATTTACGACATGGGCCGCTTCGCCAGCGGAGAGCCCTATTATTGTATGAAGCTGGTCGAGGGTCGCACGCTCGAGCAGATCATCGGTGATATGGACGCGGAGGGGCGCCTCGGGCTGCTCGAGCACGTCTTGGCGGCGGCGGACGCGGTCGCCCACGCGCATCGAGGTGGCATCATTCACCGCGACCTCAAGCCGGCCAATATCCTCGTCGGTGAGTTCGGCGAGACGGTCGTGATCGACTGGGGACTGGCGAAAGATCTGGCAGGGGAGATCGCCGAGCCGGGCGCGGGCGCGTATCCAGAGACCGAGGCCGGATCGACCTTGACCGATGTCGGAGCGATCGTCGGGACGTTGCGGTATATGCCGCCCGAGCAGGCACGCGGCGAGGTGGTCGATCGACGCAGCGATGTCTTCGCGCTCGGGGCGGTGCTGTTTCACGTGATCGTCGGGCGGCCGCCGCACGAGGGGCTCGCGCGCGGCGACCTGATCGCACGGCTCGCCGAGGGCGCGGTCGAGGATCTCGGGCCGCTCGCCCCGGAGGCACCGCGGGCGCTGGTGGCGATCGCTCGCAGGGCGATGGCACCACGGGCCGACCCGCGCTACGCCGACGCCGGAGCGTTTGCGGAGGATCTGCGGCGCTATCTCGCGGGCCGCAGAGTCGGCGCGCACCGCTATCAGGCCGGCGAGCTGCTGCGCGTGTGGCTCCGTCGTCACCGCGCTGCGGTCTCGGTGGGCGCCGTGGCGACGCTCGCGTTGCTGACCGCATCGGTGCTTTACCTGTGGGATCTGCGGGGCGAGCGTGATCTGGCCGCGGCGGCCCGACGGCGCGCCGAGGTCGCCGAGAGCGAGGCGCTTCGGCGGGCCGACGCGGCCGTGCTGGCGCAGGCGCGGGGAGCTCTCGGCGAGGACGTGGTGGCCGCGCTGGGGCTGCTGGCTCAGGTCGAGTTGTCAAAGGATGCCAACCTGCGCAGCGCCCGTTTGACGGCACTCGCGGCGCAGGCGCGCGGGGCCCCGGAGCGCGTGCTTCGTGGGCACGATCGGCGGATCGAGCACATCGCGGCGCTGTCCGACGGAGAGCTCGTGAGCGTCGATATGGCCGGCGAGGTTCGTCGCTGGGATCCGCGGACGGGACGTGGCGAGGTCGTCGCCGATCTGGACGGGGGGCATGGCCAGGTGGTCGCCGCGGCGGAGGTCCCCGTGTGGGTCGCGGTCGCGGGAGAGCGTGGGATGATCGTACGCGGCGACGAGCCGCCCGAGGCGATCGAGCTCGGCGTGCTCGCACGGAGTGCCTACAATACCCACCGCTGGGAGTTGTCGCGGCACGGGGAGACGCTGGCCGCTCTCGGACGGCGGCACATGCTCGGGCGCAGGTTCGCGGCGGCGTATACCTGGGACTTGATGGCCCCGACCGCGGTCATGCGTACATTGCCGTTCGATCATATTTCTCGGGCGGTGCTCAGCCCGGACGGGGCGACGGTGGCGACCGCCGACGAGCAACACAATACGGTGCTCGTCGAGGGGCAGACCGCGCGGCCGTTGCCCGCGCTCGCCCGGCTGCGCGAGTTCTCGCCGAGCGGTCGTTATCTGCTCGGGACGTCCATCTCACCCCCGGCGATTGGGATCGCGCTGTCGCTGATCGATGGTTCGAGCGCGACGCTCGACGGCAGCGTCGTCGCCATGACGCTCGACGACCACGCGCTCGCGCTTGAGGACGATCCGACCGTGGCGCTGCTGGTCAAGCGCAGGCGCCTGGTCCTGCGCTCGCTGGCCACCGGCGAGCTGCGCTGGGCTGCAGATCTGGAGATCACGAAAGATGTGATCTCGGCGATCTGGGGCTACAAGGGCGGCTTCGAGGTGTCCCCACGCGGCGATCGATTCGCGCTGCAGCTCGGGCAACAGTGGCAGATATGGTCGATGGCGACCGGAAAGATCGAGTATACCCTGGACACCGGCCCACACCGGCGTGGTGTGTTCCTCGCGGACGGCGGCTTCGCGGTCGCACACCACACGGAGCTATGGGTGTGGTCGCCGCGGCCGTACGCCGCGGCACAGTTGACCGCCGTCGCCCAGGCGTCCGACAGCAGCCACGTGATCGCCAACACCTGGGAGGCGGGGGTGCCACGGGTGATGCGCCTGCCCGGCGGTGCTTCGCGGCCCGTGCCCTGTGTGAAGGAGATGCGGCTGTACCAACTGTTGCAGGTCCGCGACGGGCTCGCCGTCGATCGCCGCGGGCGCGTGCTGTTCGTCGACGACGCGGGCGAGGTCTGTTTCGATGCGGGCGACGGCCCAAGGGCCATTGCATTGAGGGACCGGGCGACGACGGGCGCGCTCGCGGACATCGGTGAGGGCTTCGTGGTCGGGATGACGAACGGTCAGGTGATGGCGTGGAGCGCCGTCGATGCGGAGCCAGTTTCCTGGCAGCTCGACGCGGGGATCCGGGGATTGTGGGTCGTCGGAGATATGCGCGTGGTGTTCGCACAGACGGGCTCGGGGGCGGTCGTCGCCCTGCGGTCAGGCGTGGCCGCGCCCGAGGCGATCGGAGTATCGTCGCCGGAGACGCACCCATATAGCGTCCGCGTCATCATGCAACCGGGAATGCGCGAGGCGGCGGTGCTGCTGGGTGACGAGGACGCCGTGGTGTTTCACGACACGGAGCGCGCGACCCGTCGTCGTCCGGTCGCGTTCTCCGTCGAGCCCGCCGCGGCGTACAGCCCCTCCGGCGACCGGTTCGCGGTGGCGCTCGCGGGACGCGGGTTGTTGGTGCTCGCCGATCCGGATGACCCGGGCCGGGAGCTGGCGCTCCCCGAGGAGGGCCGCGGCCTGGCCTTCATCGACGAGGAGGCGCTGGCGGTGGTCGGCGAGTCGGGCGCGCTGATCCGCGTCGATCTGGCGATCGGCGAGGTCGTGACGCTGCGTCGTGACTGGGCGCGTTATCCTGGCGTTCCCACGTATGTGAGCGCGACCGCGGACGGCGCGGTGATCCACATTGGCAGCACCGGCATAATGATCCAGCCGCTGGATCCTGTCCCCCGGGATAGCGAGGGGCTGCGCGCCTGGCTGGCGGCGCGTGGTGGCTTGGCGGAGCGGTGAACCAGTCCGCACGAGGTTGCCGTCGGGATCACTTTCGCGCAAAGCGACTCAGGATGCAGCGATGTTCCAGGGGTGGCGACCCAGCGGCCTGAGCCGGCCCGGGCCGGTCGTCACTGCCCGGCGGTGGCGACCGGCTTGGCCGCGATCTCGAGCATCACCTCATTGCGCCGCATGAAGCTCGGCGTCCACGGTGGGTCGTAGCGCGAAAACACCGGCGGCGCGTCGACGACCGCGAGGCCGGCGGCGGCTACGGCCTGGCGCAGCGCCGCGATCTCCTTCTGCACGCCCTGCTCGTTCGGCGCGCCGCTGAATTGCCGCACCGCGAAGGTCACCGCTGGAAGCTCGCGGATCTGCACGCGCGCGTCCTTCGGGCGCGGCAGCGTCGTCTGCGTATATTTGCCCGGCATCGTGAATGTGATGATCCAGCGATCGCCGCGGCGCTGGCGGTCGACCGGGGCGGTCATGGCGATCTTCTCGGAGACCGCCCGGCGATCGACGGGCGCGGTCATGGCGACCTCCTCGGCGCGCACGTTGTTGCCGAAGATGAAGCCCGCGAGCACACGAAAGCCCGCGTCCGTCGCCTGCCGCGGATCTCCGGTCACCTCGACCTCGGCGACCAGACGCTTGGCATATCCTCGCAGCTCGAAGCCCTCCCCGCGCTTGACGACCGTGTACGCCGGGTGTTCGACCCGCCCGCGCACCAGCAGCTTGCTGTCGGCGCGCGACTCGTTGGTGAATACAAACACGGCCCCCGCGAGGGCGGCCAAGGAGACGAGGATCGACCAGGGGCGCAGCATGGCCGCAAGTATGCGGCAGGTCCCCCATTACGCAACGAATCAGCCTCTATACACCCCCCCACGCGCCCCCACGCCCGATCCACCGCCCCGATGGCGCCCAAATCTTGGCTGCAGCTCCGACACGCCCGAGTCCTGGCGTTGGGATGACCTCAATGGATCGGCGAGCCGATCCGCAGCAGGTTTCCGTCGGGATCGATGTGCGCCATTTCGCGGAGGCCGTATGGAGTGGCGACCGGGGCGATCAGAGCACGGGGGCGATGCGCTCGAAGGTGGGCATGGGCCGGAGGATACCGGGGTCGCTGCCGTGCGGGTACGGGTGCAGGACTCAAAACCGGCCGGCGACGAGGGGCCGAGGCGGCCCGCGTTTTAGGGGTCCTCGACGTCGACTTTGTGGGTGCAGCGCGGCTCGTGGGGGCCGCATTTGAAGCGGACGTGGATATGCCCGTTGTGCTCGGGGGCGTGGCGGACGGGGGCGTTGTGGCGGGCCTTGCGGGCGAGCTCGGGGTCGGCGTCGGGGGGTTGCCATTGGAGCTGGGCGAGCAGGTCCGGGGTGGCGCCGAGGCGCTGGCCGGCGCGGTAGAGCTGGGGGTGCAGCTCGATGTCGAGGAACACGTACTGGACCTCGCCGGTGGCGAGCAGCGACTCGACGAGGCCCCACGCGGCGTACCAGTTGATCTCGGCGAACTTGGGCTTGCGGTCGTCGGCGAGGTGGCGGCGCTGATAGGTGCCCTTGAGGGCGGGTAACCATATGTCGACGTCGCGGCCGGCCTGGTGCGATTTGTGCGGCGGTAGCAGGCCCCCGCCGGTTTTGCTCAGGTCGGAGACGACGAGCACGCCCTGATATCTATACAGTTGGCGAAACCGGGCGATCGCGGTCTGGAGGTGTTCGATCGCGTGGCTGGATCCGAATTGCAGGGCCGGGTGGACGCGCTCGTAATAGGGGCTCGCCGGCAACTGGATCCCGCGCTCGAGGGCGCCGCTGGTCGGCGCGCCCACCGAGATCGCGTCGGCGGCGACGGGGAAGCTCAGGCGCACAGCCTCGTCGTGGCGGCGCTCGATCTGCGGGTCGACCCAGACGATCAACTGCGCGCCCGGGGTGACCTCGCCGGTGACGCCGGGGTTGTAACGGCGAAGCAGCTCGACGCCGACGTCGAAGCGCTCGCCGAGGCTGGTGAGGGTGTCGCCGGGCTCGACGACGTGCCGTAGGCGGAGCTGCGGCAGCGGAGGATCGTAAGCCTCGAAGACCAGCTCGGTGCCGGCGGGCGGGGGCTGGTCGGGGTTGAGGTCGTGGTCGGCGATCAACTGGGTGGCGGACACGCCGTAGCGGGCGGCGATGTCGGCGATCGTCTCGCCGGGGATGACCTCGTGATGCACGACGGTGCGCGGGCGCGTGGGGGCCGGCGCGGGTCTCGGACGGCTCGCCTCGGCGGCGGCTTGCGCGGCGATCGTGGTGATCGGGGTGACGGGGGCGGCGGCGGGCCACAGGGCCCAGGTGCCGCCCGCGGCGGCGATGAGCGCGACGAGCACGAGCGCAGGGCCGACCCGCGAGCGGGCGCGGATCCCCGGCGAGGCGGGGCGCGGCGGCGCGCGCGTGATGATCGAGGCGGGACCGGGTGCGGCGGGTGCGGCGGGCGGTGGGCTGATCAGCTCGAGCTGATATTCGCCGATGTAGATCCGGTCGCCCGCGGCGAGCTCGCGCGGCTCGGTCAGGCGCTCGTTGTTGACGAAGGTGCCGGTGCGCGAGCCCCTGTCCCGAAGGACATGTCCGGTGCGGGTCGTCTCGAGCACGCAGTGATACTCGGCGACGCCGCGCCCGGCGAGCACGAGGCCGGAGTCGGGGTGGCTGCCGATCTGGAGCTTGGCGCCGGGGTGGACGAGCTCACGCGTGGCGCCGTCGAGGTCGGAGATCCGGAGGGAGATCGAGGCGGGGGCTTGCACGCTCGCCTCTCACTGGCCCGCGCCCCCGGTCCAGCGCGAGAGCATCCGGGTGATGCGCGTGAAGATCATGCGCAGCGACATGAAGGGCGCGGCGAGCCGGCTGCGTAGGCCGCTGGCGCGGCCGAAGGGCTTGAGCGCGAGCCGCCACAGCTTGCCGAAGTAGCCGGGGATCTTGCCGATCGCTCGCAGGCCGCGGTCCAACCAGTTCGGGCCGCGGCGCGCGGGCAAGCTGGTGGTCGCGGGGTTGCGGCGGAAGCGGGCGAGCAGGCCGGGTCGCGCGGGGGTGCCAGGCGCGGGTGGGGCCCGGCGCAGGCGGTGCAGGAGGCCCGGGCGGGCCGAGGTGGCGATCGCCGGGGTCACGCTCGTGGGCGCGGCGACGGCAGGTAGCGCGGGGACCTGCGCGCCTTCCAGCAGCAGGGAGCCGCCGAAGCCGGCGACCATCATGGTGCGCGGGGCGCCGTCGCCGGGCTCGCTGGCGCCGACCGCTGGTGCCTGGCCGAGCGCGACGGTCTGCTGCGGGGCGCCGAGCATCGCGGTCGGGGTGGTGCCCGGAGGCGGCGCGCCGAAGTAGGGCACGGAGGTCATGATCGTGCGGGGCACGTCGTCGTCTTCGGACGAGTCGTCGTAATGCGGGGCCGGGACCGCGACCGGCGGTAGCTCCTGAGTGCGGTGGGCCCGGGCGCCGAGCGCGGAGAACTGGTCGTCGTCGGCGAGCTCGCCCGAGCGGGCGGCGCTGTCGGGCATCGCGTGCGCGGCGCGAAACGAGACGCTGGCGGCACCTGGCTGAAAGACCATGTCACCGGCGAGGGTGCGCATGTCGGCGTCCGGGTCGGCGCTGGCCAGCGGCGCGGCAGCGACGGTGCTGCCGGTGGTCTGCACGGCGGCGAGGAAGCCGTGGATGTCGGGCCGCTCGTGCGGGCTCTTGGCGAGCGCGCGCAGGATCATCGCCTCGATCTGCGGCGGGATGGCGGCGTCCGGGGCGATGCTGTGCGGCGGCCGGGGCGGCTTGAAGCGGTGCATCAAGGCGACCTGCGCGGGCGCTCCGGAGAACAACGCGTGCGCGGTCAACATCTCGTAGGTCAGCGAGCCGAGGCTGTAGATGTCGGCCGAGACATCGGGCACCGCGCCAGCGGCCCACTCGGGGGCCATGTACGCGACGCTGGCGGTGGTCGGGCTGTGGCGGCTGGTACCGACGTCGAGGAGGCGGACCTGGGTGGCGCCGTCGCTGTTGCGGGCGAGGAACACGTTGCGCGGCTTGAGGCCGCCGAACAGGACGCCAGCGGCGTGCAACTCGACCAGCGCGGCGCCGATCTGCTGCAAGATCTCACGGGCGTGGGCCCAGGGCAGCCGACCGTACATGCGCCGTAGCAGCGAGCTGAGGTCCTCGCCGCCGAGGATCGGGCTGACGATCGCCATCTCGGCGTCGCTGACGAGCACGTCGTCGGGGCGCACGAGCCAGTCGAAGGGGAGCTGCGCGACTTGTTGCGTGCCGCGCAAGACCTGCTGACGCCAGGCCGGGTCACCCAGGACCTCCGGGCGCAGCACCTTGATCACGCACACCTTGCGCAGCGCGACCTGCTCGGCGCGATAGACGTGCCCGAGGTCGCCGCTGCCGATGTGCTCGGTCAACCGGTAACGACCGCCGAGGATCCGCCCGAGGAGTCCCGCGGGGTCGGCGGCAGGGGGGGCAGGCGGCACCGCGACAGTGTACCTCCAGGCGTGGCTGCGGCGGTCGGGCGCTCGCGCCGCGACGACGAGACCCGGAGACCTCGCGGCGAGGCGGGCGGCGCGCGCATTCGCACCGATCGCTACTTGACCCGCTGGAGGCCTTGCAATAGCGTTTCGAGCCCCATGGGCGATCAGGGCAAGCCACGCAGGTCGAACGATCCGGCGCCGACGATCGCGGAGGCGACGATGAGCCCGGCGCTCGAGGATCTGCTGGGCGCACCGGTCGCCCGCCACCCGGCGATGCCCGCGGCGCGGTGCCTGATCGCGGCGTGCATCGACGATCGCCACCCGGCGCTGCAAGGTCGCGTGCGCGTGGAGTTCGCGGACAGCGAGGGGCACAAGCAACGACTTTGGGTGCCGGCGCTGCACGGCCTGGCGGTCCGCGTGTCCGACCGCGTGCTGCTGGTCCGGCCCGACAACGGCGACGAGTGGATCGTGACCGGGGTGGTCGATGGCTTCGCGTGGCGACCCGAGCTCGCCAAGTCACCGGCGGCGCAGGTCGAGCTCAAGCGCGACGAGTGCCTGCAGGTGGTGTCGAGCGCGGGGCAACCACTGGTCGAGGTGTCGCAGGGCAGCGCGGGACCGGTGGTGCGCTTGCTCGAGCCGGACGTGCGGGTGGAGTTCGCGGGCAAGCTGGTGGTCCGCGCGGAGGGGATCGAGTTCGAGGCGACGCAGGGGCAAGTGGAGATCAAGGCGAGCGCGGATGTCGTGATCAAGGGTGAGCTGGTGCGGCTCAACTGAGCCGCGCGTCGCTGGGCCGGCGACTCACTCGCCGAGCAGGCCGGGCCAGCGAGGATCGCCGTGCATAGGCGTGAGCTCGAGGTCGGCGCGCAGGATGTCGGCGAAGATCTCCGGCGTGGTCAGGGCCCGGGCGGCCTCGAGGTGGGCGAAGGCGTGGTCGATGCGGGCGTCGGCGAGGTCGAGGACGGCGAGCTGCTGGAGCAGCTCGCTGTGGAGGCCGCGAATGTCGGTGATGCCGGCGAGCCGCGCCGGATCGATCGCCTCGAGCTCGCGGTGGGCGCTCGCGGTGTGCCGCAGGTGGGCGTAGATGGCGGCGCGGACGAGTCGCAGGGTGGCGAGCACCTCGAGCAGCGGGGCTTCGAGGCCCGGTACGTCGGCCGCGGTGACGCGCTCGAGCTCCGGGGTGTGCTCGAGAAAAGCCCGCATGACGGGGACACTAAACTGGCCGCCGTACAGCGAGCCGATCCAGGTGTCGTGAAAGAGCTGTAAATATCCGGCGCCGAGGGCCGCGCGAGCGACGGGCGCGAAGGTCTCGCTGCGGGCGCGGAGCAGGCGCAGGGTGTCGAGGTACAGAGGGCCGCCGGGGTCTCGCAGGTCGAGGGCGTCGGCGAGGACGCGCGCGGCCTCGGGTGCTTCGTCGGCGGCGAGGAGGGCGAGGGTCCGCCACAGGGGCAACTGCTGCGGTGCGGGGCCGCGGTGGGCCGCGAGCGCGGCGAGGGCCTGTGCGCCCTCACCCTCGACGAGCGCGCGACGGGCCGCGTAGAGCGGGTCGTGGGTAGCGATCGTGGTCGTGAGCCCGCGGGTGAGCACGCGGTGCAGCTCGACGCGGGTCCAGGGGTCTGGCCTTGCCGGGCCGCCGACCGGGTCGGAGCGCAGGAGCTCGAGGTGGCCAGGGCCGGTGAGGTCGGCGGAGACGGCTCGCCGGCTCTCGCCCGCGACGACGTCGTTGACGGTCACGGTGAGGCGCTGCTCGCGTGGCGCGGAGAGGTGACTGAGCTCGAGGGTGATGCGGTCGTCGGGTCGTGGCAGGGGGACGGCGATGACGGGGTCGTCGGGGACGAAGCGCACGAACAACTGCGCGTCCGAGCCGCCGACGGCGCCGCTGCGGTACGCGGAGATCTCCAGCGTCGGCTCACCGGGTCCGTCGGGGCGCAGGCGCAGGGCGAAGCTGCCGCCGTAGCCGAACTGTGTGAGGGAGAGTTCGACGCGAAGGAGGAAGTCGGGGGCCACGCGCACGGGGAGCGCGAGCACCGGCTCCGGGGTCATCAGGTCGGCGACCAGCACGCCGCGGATCCGGTCGTGTCGCAGCGCGAGGGGGTCGTGTAATTGCCAGGCGAAGTCGAGCGGCCGGTCGAACATGTGGTGGCGTTCACTGGCCAGCCATTCGCTGTGATGGTCGATGCGGGCCCGCGCGGCCGAGCTCGCGCGGGCCCACGCAGCGCCCGGATCGCCCGGCGTGGACGACAGGGAGTCGAGCTCGCCGAGCACGCGGATGGCGTCGTCGAAGCGGCCGGTCCGCTCGTAGATGTCGACGGCGCGCTCGAGCAGCGCGGCGCGTCCGGTGGCGCGCGCGGCCTCCTCGAAGCGACCGGCCGCGAGCGCGAGGTCACCGGCATCATGCGCCAGTTCGGCGGCCTGAATATAGGCGGCGCCGCGGGCCTCGCCTTGCGGCAGCGCGCGCGCGAGCTCGGCGTAGCGCCGGCCGGCGGCGGCGAGGAGACCGAGGCTAGCGAGCTCGGCGGCGTGGACCCACTGCCGGCGCAGCGACGGGTCCTCGGCGAGGGTGGGCGGTGGGTCGAGGGCTCGCGTCGGTCCGCCGAAGTCGAGTACGGGGAGGGCCTGGGGGCCGACGCCGAGGGTCCAGATGCGGCGCGCGTCCTGGGTGTCCGCGACGAGCAGCTCGTCGGCGGGGTCGGCGTCGAGGGAGGTGACCGCGAGCAGGCCGAGTTGGGCGATCCGTAGGCGCGACAGGCCGTCGGGGCCGTGGCGGTAGATCTCGAGGTCATGGTCGAGGCCACGCACGCGGGCGAGGTCACCGAGCAGCTCGGCGCGGCCGTCCCCGTCGATATCGGCGACCTTGAGATCACGCAGTCGCATCGCGGGCTCGATCGCCGCGAAGGCGACCTCCTCGAGCGCCTGTCCGCGCAGGCGAAACAAATACAGGCCGGGTGGCGCGCCGGTGTGGTCGCCGTCGGGGAATAGTCGCGGCGCGGCGTAGAGGGTCTCGGGGTTCTTGGCGACGGCGATCAGCGGGCCGTCCGGGGTCGGCAAGATCGCGATGTCCTCGATGGTCCCGAGCTTGCGTCGGGCGACCAGCTCGAACGGTCGCCCGGGCGGACCCGGCCGCAAGACCCGGAGGTCGTAGGCGCGCCAGGGGCCGAGAGCGACCAGCAGCTCGTCGCGGCCGTCGCCGTCGCAGTCGCCGATCGCAAGCGCCGTCACGTCGGAGTTCGCGTCGTCGATCGCCTGCGACGGGGTGAAGGTGGACCAGGCGTCGCCGTCGCGCCGGAGGCCGAGCAGGCGGCGCTGGTACGGGCCCATGGCGACGTAGATCTCGGCGGTGCCGTCCCGGTCGAGGTCACCGCTGGCGGTGTCGAGGGCGATCGAGCCGGTCCAGCGCGCCTCGGGGATCAGGCGGCCGTCGCGGGCGACGAGCAGCAGTTGTTCCTCCATCGTCGAGCCGATGAAGCGCGTCGGCCCGGTGCCCTTAGCGATGACGGCGCGGTCGATCCTCAGGCCAGCGCTCCACTCGGGCCTCGTGAGCGCCGGCAACCCGGGCTCGAGGCGCGCCAGGGTGACGTGGTCGTTCGGACCGAGGCTGTCGTACAGCGCGAGCTCGCGGCGACCGTCGCCCTCAATGTCGACGACCTCGACCCGCGCGGCGCGCTGGTCACTGCGCTGCGCCTGACCCAGCGCGTGGGTCAAGGCGGCGAGCGACGGGTCGAGCGCCGCGACGGTCGTGAAGTCGCGACGGGCCATGGCGGCGTCGATGCGCAGCGGCAGGGCGCGGGCGTCGTGCTCGGAGGGCGAGCCGGCGAGGCTGGCCAGCACCCGGGTGAGCGGGCCCCATGCGTGTCGCTCGCGAAACAGGGTCGCCAACCCGAGGAGGACCTCGCCGGTCTCGGTTGGGTCTTGAGCGGCGGCGTAGGCCTCGCTGTAGGCGTCGAGGGCCCCGTCGATGTCGCCGCTGCCGCGGCGTCGCTCGGCGCGCCAGCGCAGGGCCCGGACCAGGGCGCGGGTCCCGGCGTGCTCGGGCGCGGTGACGAATGCGTCGACGATCGCGTCGGTCTCGACCTTGCGACCCTCGGCTTGCAATGATGCGAGGCGGGCCAGCGTGGCGTCGAGGTCGACCTGCGCGGCGGTCTCCCGGGCCTGCGCGCGCAGGTGCGACCACAGCGACGAGACGCCGTAGACCAGCGCGCCGCCGAGGGCGAGGACCACGACGACGAGCAGGGCGGCGCGTCGTCGGCGGGCCCGCTCGAGCTCGGGGTCGCGGGCCAGGGCATCGAGGAGCGGTCGCATGGTCGGCCAGCGCTGGGCGGGGTCGTGGGCGAGGCCCCTGCGCAGCAGCGGACGGAGCCAGCGGGGTGCGGCCGATCCCGCGGGCTCGACGATCTCTGCGCGCCGGATCGCGTCGAGGCGCTCGCCCATGGTCTCGCCGTCGAAGGGGCGCTGGCCGTGCAAGCCCTCCCACAGGGCGACGCAGAACGCGAAGACGTCGCTGCGCTCGTCGGTGTCTTCGCCGCGGATCTGCTCCGGTGGCATGTACGCGGGGGTGCCCATCAGCGCGCCGTGGTGGGTGAGGTCGCGGATGAACACGTCGCTCGAGTGGCTGCCGCTCTCGCGCAGCTCGAGCGCCCGGGCGGTGCGCGTGTGGACCAGGCCGAAGTCGGCGACGCGCACCCGGCCGTCGTCGCCGACGAGCACGTTCGACGGCTTGAAGTCGCGGTGGACGAGCCCGGCGCCGTGGGCAGCGGCGAGGCCCTCGCCAGCGGCGCGAAACACCTCGAGGATCGCTCGCCACGGGCGCGGCTCGGCGGCGAGCCAGCGCGCGAGGTCCCGGCCCTCGACCAGCTCCATCGCGACGAATAACTCGCCGGCGTGGGCGCCGACCTCGTAGACGGTGACCACGTTGGGGTGCGAGAGCTTGGCCATCGCCTGGGCCTCGCGCGCCAGGCGGGCTTGCCAGTCGTTGACGGCGGCGCCGCTGGGGCGCTGAACGAGCTTGAGCGCGACCTTGCGGTCGAGCTCGGGGTCATAGGCGGCGAACACCTGGCCCATGCCACCGGCGCCGAGCTCGTCGAACACGACGAAGCGACCGATCGACGCCGGTCGATCGCCGACGCTGTCGGCCTGGCCAGCCGCCGCCGAGACCGCGGAGGTGTCGCGCAGGTCGGCGAGCTGGCGGGTCACGGCCGTGGGGACGCTCGCGGGCGGGGCACCGGCGCTCGGACCCGCGAGCGTGTCATCTTCGCCGCTGCCGACACCCACCGGGGCAGGATACGCGAAACTCGAGGACGCCGAGAGGCAGATCGCTGTTGCCCGGCTGGGCGGTGGTCAGGCGGCGGCGCTCTGTTCACTGCTGGAGTGCTCCGTGCAGGCGGCGAGGCCGAGCACGACGAGGAGGGCGAAGACGCGGCACGACATCGACACGCGCGGTACTCCAGCGGTGGTGGGTGGCTCAAACTAAAACGTCAGGTGGACGTCGGCGTGGTCAGGCGCCGGCGCGCCGGAGTTCACGGAGGGTCGGCGGGGTGACGTAGGCGACGGTGCCGACGCCTTCGATGCGCAGATCGATCGGGATCTTGGCGTGGATGCCTGGCACGAACACCCGCGGGGTCTCGAATTGGCGGGCGACATAAGTCAGCGAGACGCGGGGGCCGTCGGGCTCGATGAGGACGTTGGTGAGCTGCGGCCTGGCGGGATAGACCTTGCCCTCAATGATGAACTCGAGCTTGGGTGGTTCGGGCAATGCGAAGTGGATCCGTCGCTGTTCGGGGTGCATGCCCTCGACGGCGATCGGGGTGCCGCCTGCGAGCGGGTCGAAGACGAGGCCGATCGCGCCGTCTTGCAGCACCTGTGGGGCCCGGTTGAAGGTCTGTTTGAGCAATTGGTAGTCGGGGGGCAAGACGCCCTGCGTGACCTCGGCGATCTCGACGCCGTCCGGCGGGTGATACCAGGCCTCGGCGCCGAGCCAGCACAGACGATGGAAGACCATCGCGCTGGTATAATCGAGGCAAGCTGGCAACGGCTGGCGATACCAGTGGCGCGGGTCGCCGGTCACGTAAGTCTCGGGTTTTAATGGCTGGCCAGGGTCCTCGAGGTTGGGTAACAGGAGGCCGTCGCACGGCTCGTCGACGACGACGTAGCCGCGACCGAAGGGGTTTCGCGGGTACGCGCCGGGATGGTCGAACTCGAGGCGGGCGAGCTGGGCGACGGTGGGGTGCGGGCCGTGGTCGACGGGGACGCGCGGGTCCCAGCCGCCATAGGCGCGGCTCCATACGACCGGCATGGCGGTGAAGAGGGTCGGGGACCCGAAGCGCAGGCTGCCGCGCTTGGGCCAGTCGATGACGCGGTCGCCGTGGACCTGGACGGCCTTGCCGCCGTCGCCGACGGTGACGACGACGCGCTGCGAGCGGACGGCGCGGCCGTCGGGGCCGTGGGCGCTGCCGCGTACGGCGACGTCGGTCTGGCGCTTGTTGGGCCAGAAGTCGCTGCCGGGGGCCCAGCGGGGCTCGATCTGCGGGTCGCGGACGTCGTGGTGGAGCGCGAGGACGGGGGCGCGCTTGAGGCGGCCGTCGACGATCTCGTAGGTGAACTTGACGAGCCCGTAGATGAACTCGGGCACCGCGTCCGGCGGGAAAAAATCGACGAGGACGTCGTACTCGTCGTGGGTCGACCGGCGCGCGCTCATAGCTGGTTCGGGAGGGCGGGGCCCTCGCTGCGGGCGACCGAGGTGGTGCCGTCGGGGTTGGTGGTGGTCGTGCGGGTCTCGAAGCCGCCGAAGGGGTCCGACGAGCGCGTGTCGGTGTGCGTGGTGCCCTCGCCCCACGAGGTCGAGGAGCTCTCCTCGCCGAGGCCGACGGGGCTGCGGCTGGTCGCGCTGGCGCCCTCGGTGTCGAGGCTGCCGCTGGTGGTGACGGCGTCGCCGCTGACGCCGGCCTTGTTGGTGGCTTCGCCGCCGCTGTAGTCGCGGCTGACGGAGCCGGTGACGCCGAGGAAGGGGCCGCCGGCGGTGTGACTGATGCCGATCGACCCCTCGCCGGTGGCGGCGACCTTCACGGCGCCGGTCAGGATGCCGACGCCCTGCGAGAGGGCCCACGGCTTGAACGAGGTGGTGAGGCTGCCGATGAGGTCGCCGCGGATCATGGAGGCGACGCTGTCGCCGGCGCGGCTGCGGGCGATCTTCTTGCCGGCGTCCTGACCGAAGCCCTGGGTGCCGCCGCTCATGCGAAACAGGGCCCAGTCGAGGACCATGCCGGCCGCGATGGCGAAGGCGCCGGCGAACCAGTCGCCGAAGGTCATGCCGACCTCGACGGTGTTAAAGTGGCTGGTCGGCGCGTCGGCCAGCGGCATGCTGATCGGGTCGGAGCAGTAGGTCATCGGCGTCGGCGGCCAGGCGATCATGGTCATGCAAGCGGTCGGGGCGCCGTCCATCTTCACGGTGCTGGCGCTGAAGTTGGCGGTGCGCGACGACAGGGGGATGTGCAGCAGCGTCAATATGTTGTTGGGCGCGGGTGTGATCTGCAGGTGCGGGATGAACTTGCCGCAGTCGTGGCCATCGAGGCAGATCTGCATGCCCTGATGGAAGACGGTGCTGGTGAATTTGTGCGACCCGAGCGCGCCGCCGGGCGGCCACCAGGCGTTGACGGGCGCCTCGATGGCGCAGGCGGCGAGCGACAGCGGCATGCCGGGCATCGGCGGGAACGGCAGCGGAGGAAACGGCGGCAGGGGGATGTAGTTGTGGGTGGCCGTCAGCGGGACGATCAGGTTGAGACAGATGTCGCGCTGGATCGTTACCTTGCTCATGGGATCCACCCCTCGGCGAGTCGCAGGCGAAACGAGCGCTGCATGCCGCGCGTCACCTGCATGGTGAAGAAGTGTCGATAGACGAGATAGAACCGCGACTGCTCGGGCAGGAGCAGCAAGAGCTGCGGCTCGAGCTCGCGGGTGCCGGTGCGCGCGCCGAGCTCGTAGTCGGCGAAGACTTGCAGGCGCGGGAGGCGAAAGCTCCAGGCGCCGCGCGAGGTCATGCCCTTGAGCGTCACGGTCGCCTCGGAGGCGGGGATCGGGACGATCCAGTCGGGGTGGGCGCGGTGGTAGACCATGCGCAGCATCTCGTCGGGTGACATCGGATCGCCGTCGCGGAGGCGGTCGTGGGCGCGTTGCTGGTGCGCGCCGATGTCGGTCGGGAGGGTGGCCCAGCAGTACGGGCGCGGGTCATCGGACCAGTTGTCGATCGGGTGGCGCGGGTCCTCGATGTTGGGCAACCAGCGCCGGTAGTCGGGGGCGAGCCGCGGATAGCCGGCGGGCGGGTGGAAGGCCTTGCCGACGTCGACGGCGAGCTTGCGGGCGTCGAAGCCACGGCCGTGGCGGTTCATCGGGTGCTCGAGGTCGAGGACGCTGTGCTCGTCGATCCAGCACTCGGCGGAGCCGCCGTGGGCGCGGTCCCAGGTCAGCGGCATGACGTCGATCGGGGCGGGCTCGGAGATCTCGGCGCCGCGGCGGTCGCCGGTCCAGTAGCGGTCGCCGTGGACCAGGAGGCTGTGACGGTGCGAGCCGAGCGCGAGCTCGACGGTCATGTGGGTGCGGCCGTGGCCGTGGGCGGCGCCGAGCACGATGACCTCGAGGGCACGGTCGCGGCGCGGGATGAGGTCGGCGGGCATGGACCCGAAGGGGGTGGGCGCGTCGACCTCGAAGATCGGGAAGGGGTGCTGGGTGTCGAGGCGCGGGACGCCGTCGTCACCGACGACGAAGGTCGCCTTGGCGGTGAGGATGCCCTGACGCGCGGCCGAGGCCTCGACGCTCGAGACGCGGATCTGGGCCGCGACCGGGCTGTGATTGACGAGCTCCATGGGCCGGGGTCAATTGAGCTTGATGGTGCCGCCCTTGACGGTGACGTCGGCGCCCTCGATGTTGATCGGGCCGCCTTTGATCAGGATGTCGGGGCCCTGCAAGGAGATCGGGCCGCAGCCGCTGAGGTCGAGGGGGCCCGACGAGCTGATCGTGATCTTGCCGCCCTCCATGGTGATGAGGCTGCCGCCGCCGCTGAGGGTGATCTTGCTGGCGGTGAGCGAGTACTGGGCGGCCTCGACGGTGTTGTTGCCGCCGATCGTGAGGGTGTAATCGGCGGAGATGCCCTCGGTGAGCGCGGCGCCGATGTCGACGGTGGAGGCGGCGGAGGTGGTCAGGCTGTGGGCGCCGGTGACGGAGGTGGACTGGGTGCCGGTGACGGCGATGGTCTCGTTGCCGGTGACGGTGACGGTCCGGTTGGCGCCGACGGAGATGGATTGATCGGAGCCGGCCGACAAGGATTGACTCGAGCCGGCGGACAGGGATTGGCTCGAGCCGGCGGAGAGGGATTGGCTCGAGCCGGCGGAGAGGGACTGACTCGAGCCGGCGGACAGGGACTGGCTGGCGCCGGCGCTAAACGACTGGGTGGCGGCGGCGGAGGCGGCGTGGTTGGCACCGGCGGTCTCGGTGATGTTGGCGCCGACGGTGAGGGTCGAGTTGGCGCCGACGGTGGTGGTGTCGTTGGCACCGACGGTTGTGGTGCGGTTGGCGGAGATGGAGTCGGACTCGCTGCCGCCGACGCTGAGGGACATGTCGGCGCCGACGACGGCGTTGAAGGTCATTTGGGCGTGGAGGTAGACCTCCTCGGCGCCGGCCTGGTCCTCGAAGCGCAGCTCGTTGGAGCCGCCGCCGCCGGGTGATGAGTTCGACTTGAGGGTGGTCTTGGTCTTCTCGGCGGGGAGGGGATAGGGGGGCTGGTTTTGGCCGTTGTAGACGCAGCCGACGACGAGGGGTCGGTCGGGGTCGCCGTCGAGGAAGTCGACGACGACCTCCATGCCGATCCTCGGGAGGGCGAAGAAGCCCCAGCCGCTGCCGGCCAGCGCCTGCGCGCAGCGGACCCACCACGAGGAGGTCTCGTCCTGCGGCGACATGCGGTCCCAGTGCGGCAAGATCTTGATGCGTCCGTGCTCGTCGCAGTGGACCTCCTCGCCGGGCGGGCCGGTGACGGTGGCGGTCTGTAAGCCGGAGACCTTGGGCTTGGCTTGCAGCTTCATCGGCCGGTACGGGACCTTGAGCGGGATGACCTCGAAGTCGTTGACGTAGGGCGGGCCGGCGCTGGCCTGGGTGAGCATGACGTTGACGTCGGGGGCCTCGCCGCGGTGGGTGACCTTGGTGACGAGATACTTGTCATCGAGGTCGGCGCGCGCGTGGCCTTGCAGGGCGAACCATGCGCCGGGATAAAGGCCGGTCACGTTGCTCTCGCCGCTGGCCGCGTGGGCGCCGATGTCGAGGCGCTCCTGCTTGAGCCTGGCGACGCGCTCGCCGTCGCCGGGATAGACGGTGTCGTCGTGCTCGTAGACCTCGCGGGTGCGGCCGCGGTGGTCGGTGCCGGCGCGGCCGGCGGCCCTCGGGGACTGCGGGGACTGCCAGTCGAAGTTGCGCTGGGCGACGGCGGAGGAGCGCATGCGTCGGCCGACGGAGAAGCGCTGGACGGACTCGGCGGCGGCGGTGTCGGGCTCGGTCTCGCGGATCGCGACGGGCGTGTCGCCTTGCAGGGCGGCGAAGTCGTGGTTGTCGTCGACCAGCACGAGCTTCTCGGCGTCGCCGGCGTGATCGAAGTAGTAGGTGATGCCCTCCTCGGCCATGAGGCGGGCGGCGAAGGCGAGGTCGGACTCGCGAAACTGGACGCAGTACTCGCGGCGCGGGTAGTCGCCGACGCGCAAGGCATCGAGCTTGACGGTGCGGCCGGGCTCGGCGAGCGGGCCGGACAGGACCTCCTTTAAAATGTCGGGGGCGCTGCGGTCCTTCCAGGCGCGGGTGTTGATGCGCTGGGCGAGCAAGGCGAGGGCAGGGCCGACCTCGAGGCGGACGTGGTGGCGACCGGCGGAGCGGCCGAGGTCGGTGGCCGAGAGCACGACGCCGTGGACGGCGCGGGTGCTGGTCTTGCGGTCGAGCTCGAGGGCACAGACGTCGCCGAGCAGGTCGTCGAGCTCGAGGCGGGGCGCATCGACGACGAGCTCGATGGTGAGGCGGTAAGGCTCGCTGAGGGCCTCGACCAGCTCGACGCGGCGCACGTGCCACGGGGGTCCGCGCCAGCCGTCGACGCGGAAGCTGTAGCGCACCGAGGGGAGCGGCTTGTGGGCGCGCGAGACGGTGTCCCAGAGGTCGGTGGCGGTCGGCATGGCGGGCTCCTTCGGGGGATTGTATGGGTTTTCAGCGCGGGGTCTGGCTGGCGGCGAGCGCGGGGTCGAGGACGCAGAGCAGGTCGAAGACGCGCTGTAGCTCGGGGGCGTCGGCGGGGGCCTTGCTGGCGCGCAGGCAGGAGGCGAGGGCGGCGAGCACCTGGGCGACCAGCCTGGGCTCCCAGTCGGCGAGGCGGCGCTCGTGGGCCTCACGCTCGAGCGCGGCCAATTGTGCGCGCGCGACCGGGAGGAGGCCGGCCTCGAGGGTGAGCAGGGCGAGCGCGGTGCGCCGCTCGTAGCGGTCGCGCGGGCTCGCGGCGGTGTCGGCGGCGTGCTGGAGCTGGGTGAGCGCGCCCCCGCGGTCGCCGGTGGCGAGGCGGCGCCGGGCGCTGGCGACCGCGTCGATCTCGTCGGTGGTTGCCTGTCCCGAGGGACCTGTCGCGGGGGACAGGTGCGGCTGTCCCGAAGGACCTGGCGCGAGGGACATGGTCGGAGGGACAGGTGCGGGCGGGGGGACCGGCGGGGGGACCGGGACCGGGGGCGCTGGCGGCATGACCCATGCGATCGGGTCGGCGGTCGAGGATGCGTGCAGGCCCTCGGCGGCGAGGAAGGCGAGGGTCTCGGGGTCGGCGAGGGGGGTGCCGTCGCGGGCTTGTTGGGTGGGGAGGCCGGGCATGCGGCGCAGCAGCGCCGCGACCTCGGCGAGCACGGCGGTGCGCGCCTGGGTGTGGCCGAGAGCGGCGAGGGCGGCGGCGGTCCAGCGCTGGAGGTCGAGGGCGAAGCGCTGGGGGACGGTGGCGAGGGCGGACTCACTGGCGTCGAGCAGCTCGGCCCAGCGACCGGCGCGGGCCATGGCCTCGCACTGCGAGCGGGTGGCGGGCGGGAGCGGCTCGACGGGGGCGCGGCCCTGGGCGTCGGGGGTCGGTTCGTTGGCACGCAGCCACAGGGCGGCGCGCAGCAGGCGATAGGCGAGCGGGTCGGCGGGCTGTTGCCGGCGCAGGCCGCTGGCGATCTTCGGCAAGTGCTGGGTGGCGGCGCCGAGAGACTTGAGCAGGTCGTCGACGCTGGCGCCGGCGCGCGGGGCCTCGATGCTGTCCGAAGAGCCAGGTGAGCTGGCCGGGGGGACAGGTGGCTTCGGGGCGGGCTTTGCGGGGGCTGGCTTGGGCGGCTCGGGTGGCCTGTCGGCCACCGGTTCGGGGATCGTCGCGTGCAGGCGGGCGAGCACCTCGCGGACCACGCGGTTGGGCGGCGGGGGGCTGTAGCGGGTCTGGGCGGCGGCGTGCAGGGTCTCGAGCAGGGTGGTGCAGGCCTGGAGGTCGGCGGTGTCGCTGGCTTCGACTGTGGCGCGGGCGCCGAGCCGGGTGCCGATGTGTTGATAAAAATTGTCGAGGGCGTTCTCGCGGGCCTTGCGGCGGGCGACCGGCGGGAACATGTCGTCCCAGTAGTCGGTGAGCAGGCCGCCGAGCACGGCGAGGCCGTCGGCGAGGCCGCGAAGACCATCGGTCTCGTAGGCGGCGCCGGCCCAGAAGGTGGCGATGACGAGGTCCTTGGTGACGCTGGTGAGCAGGCCGCGGGCGGCCTCCTCGACGACCGGCCAGTTGCGCCGGGCGTACTCGTCCTTGAGCATCTCATCTCTGAGCAGCTCGGCGCGCGGGTCATCGCGCGCGTCACGGCCGGTGCGCGACGCTCCGGGGATCGGTGCGAGCAGCACCTGGGCACGCGAGCGTGCGCGGGTGAGCTCGGGGGTGTCCGGAGTCGCCCTGCTCATGGTCTACTTGCCGGCCTGTTTCTCGACCTTGCCGACCAGCGACAGGGTGAAGGCTGCGCCGTTGTATTTGAAGTGGGGGCGCAGTTGGAGGCGGCAGGTGTAGCGGCCGGGCTCGCCCTCGACGTCCTCGACGGTGATCTTGGCCCAGCGCAGGGGCTTGCTGGCGCGGGTCTTGGAGTCGGTCGTCTCCATGTTGTTGACGTAGTTGCCGATCCACTTGTTGAGCTCGGCCTCGAGCTGCGAGCGGCTCATGTCGCTGCCGAGCAGCTCGCGCTGGCGAATCTTTAAGTAATGCGCCATGCGCGAGACGATGAACATGTAGGGGAGCTTGGCGCCGAGCTCGAGGCTCTGCTGGAGCTCCACGTCGTTGGTGCGCGGGACCTTCTGCACCGAGTTGGCGGAGAAGAAGCAGCCGCGGTCGCTCTCCTTTTGGTGTACGAGCGAGATGAAGCCGTTGTTGGCGAGCTCGAACTCGCGGCGGTCGGAGATCTGGACCTCGACGGGCATCCGGTGGTGTTGTTTTCCCAGGACCTCGTACTCGTGGATGGGAAGATCTTCGACGGCGCCGCCGCTGTTGGGACCGATGATGTTCGGGCACCAGCGGTACTTGGCGAACGAGGCGGCGACGCGGGCGGTGAAGGCGATCGAGCTGTGGCCCCACAGGTAGCCGGTGTGCTCGCCGCCGGTGTCCTCGGTGAAGTTGAAGCTGGTGACGCGGCGGTCGTTGGCGCCGTAGGGGGCGCGAAGCACGAAGCGCGGCAGGCACAGGCCGACGTTGCGGGCGTCCTCGGACTCCCGGAAGCTGCGCCAGCGGGCGTACTGCGGCATCTCGAACAGCGAGTCCATGTCGCGCATCTTGGTGAGGACCTCGAAGGAGGTCTCGCCCTTACCGAAGAATTCGGTGCTGGCGTTGGCGATGAAGGGGGCGTGGGCCATGGTCGAGACGGCGGCGCAGGAGCGCAGGAGGTCGATGTCGGGGCCGCTGGGTCCGAAGTCGAAGTTGGAGCAGACGAGGCCGTAGGGTTTGCCGCCGTAGACGCCGATGCCATCGGTGTAGACGCGACGAAACAGGGTGCTCTTCTCGACCTTGCCTGCGTCCTCGAAGTCGTCGAGGAGGTCCTTCTTGGTGCAGTTGAGGACGGCGAGGCGGATGTTCTGGGTGAAGTCGACCTTGTCGACCATGTACTCGAGGCCGCGCCAGGCGGACTCGAGGCGCTGGAACTCGGCGTTGTGGAGGATCTGGTTGAGCTGCGCGGAGATCTTGGCGTCGATCTCGGCGATGACGCGGTCGACGGCGGCGCGGTCGACCTTGGTAAAAGTGCCGGGGGAGGCTTCGGCGGCGCGGGCGACCATCTGCGAGACGGCCTCCTTCACGTCGGCGTAGCCGTCGTCGGCGGGTGCGAACTTGGCCTCGGCGAGCACGTCGTCGAGGGTGGTGGTCTTCTTGGATTGCGTCTGCACGGTGGGTCTCCCTTACTTGCCGCCGCGCTCGCGGTCGTTGTGTTGCGTGGACATGTCGGTGACGAGGTCGTTGAGCAGGCGGCGGAAGCTGGGCTGATTCTCGAGCGGGCCCTTGAGGCCGGACAGGGCGTCGCGCATGCGCTTGAGCTCCATCAGGGCGGGGATCTGCTTGAGCAGGCCCTCGGGTCCGAAGTCGGCCATCGAGTTGAACTTGAGGTTGACGTTCATTTGGCCGCCGGGCTCGTCGCTGAGGACGTCCGGGACGGAGATGTTGAGGCCGATCTGCTGGGCGGCGAGCTCGCGGCGGAAGTCCTCCTTGTTGGCGATCTGCATCTCCTCGCGGTCCTCGAGCAGGACGTCGTCGGGGCGGCCCTTGAAGTCGCCGAGCACGAGGATGTTGAGGGGCAGCTCACCCTGGACCTCACCCTCCTTGACGGACTTGTAGATGATGTTGATGCGTTCTTCGGGGGCGATCGAGCCTTCTTTGGCCATGGTGTCCTCGTGTCGTGGGTTGGATCAGGGGGCGGGAGTTGGGGCCGATGGGGATGGGGATGGGGCGGCGAGGTTGAGGGGCTTGCAGGTCATGCCGTTGGTGAACAGTTGGCGCGGCGGGGAGAGCCGCTGCTCGCGGAAGATGTCCATGAGTCCGACCTCGGGGGCCTGGCCGGGCTCGGGCAGCGCGCGGACCTTGCCGAACAGGGGGTTGCCGGCGCCGTCTTGCGGATTGAGGCGGATCTCGGCGGAGGTGACGCGGTCGTTGAAGAGCAGCTTGACGACGACGAGCCGGCCGCTGCGCATGACGTTGCCCTGCTCGATGAGGCGGTAGAGGCCCCAGAAGCCGGCGCCCTCGACCTTGGAGAGGCCGCCTTTGATCTGCGCTTCCAACCTCGTGAGCGGTGCACCACCCTGACCGGGCCAGGTCATGGGCTGGAAGCGGTCGCGGTCGCTGTTGTTGTAGGAGATCGGTGTGCCGTCGATCGTCAGGGTGATCTGCGAGGCGGTCTCGAGCGGCTTGAACTGGACGGCGAAGGAGAAGCTCGGGCCCGGTGAGGCGGCGGGGAACAGGACGTCGCCGAGCTCGCGGGCGTTGGTCATGAAGCGGGCGACGGCGGGGTTGAGCTTGACGCGCGAGTTGTAGCCCTGGGGGGCGGGCACGTAGCGGTCGCCCTGAAATGGGAAGCGGGCGGCGAGGGCGTCGTTGTAGAGGGTCCAGAGCTTGCCGCTCTGGGGCTGGAACAGGCCGGCGACCTCGTCGCCGCTGACGTCGCAGGTGGCGGCCTTGTTGAAGGGGTAGCAGGGCCGCATGGTGTCGAAGGGGTAGACGACCTCGTTGCACCACCGGGTGGTCAGCTCGTCGAGGGCGCCGCGGTTGATGGCGTCGAGGAGGCCGCGGACGGGCGGGTCGAGCAGGCCCTCGAGGGCGGGGGTCCAGCGGCGGTCGCGTTGGGTGAAGTGTTCGTTGTGGACGAGCTCGTAGACCTGGGAGGCGACGGTCCTGGCCTGGGTGAGGGCCTCGCCGTTGCGCTCCTTGGTGTAGAGGCCGAGCGGGTGGGCGACCCTGGAGAGCAGGAGGATGTAGGCTTGCAGCGGGGAGGCGGCGGCGGCTTCGGTGCCTGGGGGGCTGTAGCCGTAGCTGTAGTAGGGTTTGAAGGCGTCGCGGACGGTGGCGACGGTGACCTGGTCGGCCGCGGTGGCGGGGCCGCCAGTGAGGTCGACGCCCTTGAGTCCGGCCTGGCGGCGGGCGAGGGCGAACACGGCGGGGATGAACTCGTCGGGTGGTGTTTGCGCGGAGGCGTCGGCGACCATGGGCAGTTGGGCGTTCTCGCCGACGACGCGAAACAGGTTCTCGAGGGCGTTGACGCCGGGGCCGCCGGGGGTGGTCATGTCGACGATCTGCGACTCGATGTCCTTGTAGCCCTCGGGCTCGCGGACGTAGATGTCGCCGAGGAACTGCGTCCACGACTCGACGTAGCGCTTGAAGTACTGGCCGTGCAGGGCGGCGCGCTCCTCGGTACACAGGCGCTCGTCGATGGTGAGGGCGGCGGCGAGGTAGCGCTCGTCGAAGGCGGCGGGGCAGCGGATCTTGCTGCGGACGTGATCCCAGCCCTTGCGGGTGTACGCGGCCTCGACGCGGCGGCCCTCCTTGGTGGTCAGCCAGGCGGCGCTGGCGATCGTCGTCAGGGCGATCGCGCCGGCGCCGGGGATCTGCTCGAGCGCGAGCTCGTCGGCCCACAACTGACCGCGGCTGGTCCGGCGCAGGATCTCGCGGATGCCGGGCACGAGGGTGTCGTCGCGGCGGACGAGGTCGTCGGTGCGGCTGGCGAGGGCGTCGACGTAGTCGCGACTGACGCTGCGCGCCTCGGCTTGCTCGCGCTCCGTGAGGTCGAGGGCGTGGGCCCAGGCGCGGGGCAGGTTGGCGGCGAGCCACATGCGCTGGCCGACGTCCTGCAGCGTGACGGGGCCGCTGCCGGGGCGGGTGAGCAGGATGTAGAGGTGGAGGGCGTCGACGGCGGGCCAGTAGAGCTCGGTGGGGAGGGCGGCGCTGCTGTCTTTATGTTGAGCGAGCAGGCGGGTGAGCTGGGCCTGGGCGCGGGCGACGGTGGGTTGCAGGAGGCGGTCGCGGGCGGTGGTGAAGTAGACGCGCTCGACTTCATCGGCGACGGCGGAGCCTTGATAGAGGCCGAGGCGGAGGGACCAGGGGGCGCCGTCTTCTCGGTGCGCATGCAAGGTGTCGTGGACGGCCTGGATCGGCGCGAGCTGGGCGGGGCGCAGGGGGAGTCGCGGGTTGCCGGCGTCGCTTTGCAGGGCGGTGATCGCCGCGCTGAGCTCGCCTTGGAGGCGGTGGTTGCTCTGGGCTGACCCGAGGGACAGGCTGAGGAGGCCGAGGGCGGCGCTGGCGAGCAGGGCGACGCGCAGGCCGTGGCGCACGCGCTGCTGGCCCTGACGGCGGCGGGTCCAGCCGGCGACCCAACTATCGTCGGGGATGACCTGGGCGAACAGGCCGCGCAGGAAGGCGGGGCGGGCGAGCGGGGCGGGCGGGGCAGCGCCGCGCTGCGGGAGGTCGCCGTAGTCGCGGGCGAGGGCTTGCAGCTCGAGGTCGGCGGCGGCGGCGGGCGTGATGGTGCTGGCGCCGGCGGTGGCGAAGTAGAGGCCGCGGAAGATCGGTGCGTCGGCCTGGCCGTGATCGGGGAACAGGGTACCGAGCAGGTCGGCGCTGCGCTCGGCGAGGCGGCGGAAGTGGCCGGGGGCGCGATAGATCTCGCCGCGCTCCTCGGGCGTAGAGGACTGTTCAATGAGGGCGAAGGCGCGGCGCTCGAGCGCGAGAGACAGCTCGGCGAGCGGACCCTCGGCGACCCGGCGGGCCGAGCTGGCACCGGCGCCCGAGAGCTCGAGCTCGAAGCCGAAGCGATCGTGTGGTTCCTCGCCGGGGGTGCGCGCGGCGAGCTCGGCGGCGACGATGCGCGAGAGGCCGGCGAGCTCGTCGATGCGGGTGATGAGCAGGTAGACAGGGAAGGTGGCCGTGAACTCGCGCTGGATGTCCTCGAGGCGGCGGCGCAGGCCGAGGCCGAGCTGGGCGGCGGCCTCGGGTTGGCTGCGCGCGAGCGACTCGGCGGAGATCGCGAGGACGACGCCGCTGAGCGGTCGTTGGGCGCGTTGGGTGCGGAGCAGTGCGAGCAGGGCGAGCCACTCGCGGCGGTCCTCGTGGTCGGGGGTCTCGCAGAGGTAGCGGCCGGCGGTGTCGACGAAGACGAGGCGGTCGCTGGCGAGGAACTGGACGGACTCGGTGGGTGAGACGTCGCCGTTGGTGATGAAGCGTTCGGGGCCGAGGCCATCGAGGAAGCGGAGGCCGCTGCTACGCAGGGCGGCGGTCTTGCCGGCGGAGGTGGGTCCGAGCAGGAGGACCCAGGGGAGTTGCTCGGCGTTTTGGGCGCGGAGGGCCTCGGTCGCGTGCTCGCAGCGGCTGCGGAGGTTGCCGAGGGTCTGGTGGAAGGGTGAGCGTTCGGCCTGGCGCTTTTGGTCGCGCAGGCGTCGGCTGCGGCGTTGCAGCAGCTCGAGCGCGACCATGGCGACGAGCAGCAGCAGGGCGCCGACGGTGGCCCAGGCGGCGGCCCAGCCCGGCAGGCCGAGGGTGTCGGACAGCAGCCACAGGGCGGCGGTCAGCGACACGACGAGCAGGGCGAGGAGGATCTTGAGCACGAGGGGTCAGGCCGGGGTGGTGGCGGCGGCGGTGGCGAGGGCCTGCAGGCGCTCGAGCAGGGTCGCCGTCATGTCGCCGAGCTGGTGGCGCGCGAGCAGGTAGAAGCCGATCGCGAACAGGGTGAGGCTGACGCCGATCCACATGAAGGAGCGGGTCTCGGGCACGGGGCGGCGCGGGTCACCGGTGCGCGGGGCGTGCAGCAGCAGGGGCGGGCGGCCGGCCTGCACGAGTTGGGCGGCGGCGGTGGAGATGGCCTGACGTTTGGCCCGCAGCTCGCGCTCGCCGCCGTGCTCGTCGTGCTCGTACTTGCCGCGCAGGCCGAAGTGGAGGCAAAGGGCATAGACGGGGAGCGCGGGGTGGCGGCCGGGGTCGCCTCGGATCTCTTCGAGGCGCTCGAAGAAGTTGAAGCCGGCCCGGTTGTCGCTGAAGTAGTGCAGTTGCAAGGATCGCGGCTTCCAGAAGTCGCGCAGGGGGCCGGGCTGGCGCAGGGCGGTCTCGTCGGAGAGGGCGACGAGGGCGTACTTGATGTCCTCGGCGACTGCGGGACCGAAGGCCTGTGCGGCGAGGCGTTCGGCGGCCTCGAGGTCGGTCATGAGGTGCTCGTGGAGGCGCTCGAAGGTGTGGGTGGCGCCGGTGTCGATGCGGCGCAGGAGCTCGACCGCGGTGAAGCAGCGGGCCGTGATGGCGCGGATCTGGGTGACGAGCTCCATCGGCGATCGGGACGGTCAGGCGGGCAAGATCCCGAACAGCTCGACGCGCAGTTGCTCGGGCTCGAAGGGGTCGGGGAAGAAGGCGGCGATCGTGCGTTCGCTGGTGATGGCGCGCCAGTCGGGGTCGGTGGTGTTGATGAGGAAGTAGGCCTGACGCGGGCGGGCGGGCAGCTCCGGCGGCGGGGTCTTTTGCCAGGTGATGCGCACGCCGGGGGTGGCGAGCTTGATATGGTCGTAGATCTTCTTCCACGAGGCGAGCTTCGAGAGGCGCGGGAGGGTCTGGGCGAGCTCGGTGACGGGGAGCGTCGACTCGACGGCGAGCACGTAGCTCGCGCAGCCGAGCATGTTGTCGTCGGCGAGTCGGCCGAGCCACATGCCGTCCTCCTGGCGCAGGGTCAGGGGGATCTTGACGAACTTCTCGCGCAGTTGCAGGCCGAGCATGGCCCGGATCTGGCGCAGGAGCTCGTCGAAGCTGGCGCGCAGGTCGAGGTAATTAAACGAGGGCAGCTCGGCGGGGTCGACGGCGGTGGCGAAGCTGGTGAGGGCGCCAGCGAATTGCAGGAGCGCGAGGTGGGCGGCGAGCGGCGGGGTCGAGGGGGTGTCGACGAGGTGCTTGAGCAGCGGGATGTTGCTGCCGAGGGCGTCGAGCAGCAGGTAGTTGGTGATGTCGCGGGCGAGGAACTCGGCGACCTCGCCGTCGCGCTCGCGGCGGATCTCGACGAGCGCGCGGCGGCGGGCGATCGCGGCGCCGAGGAGGTCCTTGAGGCCGCTGGTGAGCGACCGCGAGACGGCGATCGAGAGGCAGGGCGGGATGTAGCGGGCGTTCCAGGCGTAGCTGCCGGCGGGGTCGCGCACGACCTCGCCGATCTTCACGGCCGCGAGCCCGCTCTGCTGGATCTCGGCGCCAAGGAGGATCGAGAGGTTGGGCTGGCCGAGCTCGAGGTCGACCTTGCTGCGCGCGCCGGTGAGGTCGGGGACGTCGTTGCGGACGACGGTGCGGTAGCGGGCGTACTCGTTGCCGGCGAAGTTCTCGATGCCGTCGCGCAGCAGCGGGGCGCCGACGGCGACGTCGAGGGTGCGGGCGGTGGCGGGGAAGTGCTCGGCGAGCGGACGCGAGGGCGGAGCGCCGGGCTCACCGTCACGAAACGCGGCGACGAGGCCGTCGGGCAAGACGCCGCGAAACTCGGTGACCTTGACGACGCCGGTGCGCAGGGCGGTGTCGTCGAGGGTGAGGGCCGAGAGGCCCCAGGCTTGCGGTGAGAGGGCGGCGAGGCGGGCGTGGAGGCTGGCGGCGTGGTGGCGGTCCTGTTGCTGGAAGTGCTGCGGTGCGATCAGGACGCCGTCCTTCCACACGACCGGTTGCAGGCTGTTGTCGGCCATGGGACCTCAGAAGGGGCGGCGGGGCGGGGCGGCGGACGGAGTGGAGGGCGCGCCGGAGGGAGCACCGGATGGCGCGGCGCCGGCACCGGGGGCGCGTGGCATCGAGGTGGGGATCCGCGAGGGGTCGAGGTTTTGGCGCTTCTTCTTGCGGGCGATCTTCGGGTCGATGTCGTACTGGTGCGGGGGTGGGGCGCAGCGCACGGCCTTGCCGCGGATGCGCACCTGGTCGCCCTTCATGCCGGCTGGCGGTGAGGCGCCGCCGCGGGTCTCGTAGCGCTCGAGCAAGACGTAGAAGCAGGGGGCGGGGAGGGGCGGCTTCTTGCGCTTGACGGCGGTGCAGACGGCGTCCTCGTGGGTCTTTTGCAGGGGGACGTCGTAGGTGCTGTACCAGCCGCTGCCGAGCACCTGGCGATACTCGGCGACGAGCATGAGGAGGCGGGTCTCGGCCTTCGGGCGGATCTTGCGGACGTCGTCGGTCTCGGGCCACACGGAGAAGCTCTCGTGGGAGATGTAGCTCTCGCCGATCGCGACCTTGGGGTCGGCGCGTAGGGCCTCGAGATCGAAGCGTCCGATGGCCTCGTCGTCGGCGAGCTGGATGACGTGCACGCTGGTCGGCAGCGACTCCTGATTGTCGCCGGGGTTGAGCGGCGCACCGGGGTGGAGGACGACCTGGACGGTATATTCGCCGGGCTGACAGCTCGCCTTGGGCTTACAACCCGCGGAGCCGACCGAGCCGGCGGACACAGCAAAGAGGGCGAGCAGCGTGGACGTGGCGGGGGGCGAGCATGCGCGTGCACAGACCCGGCATAGGCGTGAAACGACCATCATGGCTTTCGAGCGACCCAGGGTATCGACCGGGCAGGGCCATGGCAAGGCAACGGGGCCGTGGGGACCTCGCTGGCCCGCCGCGATCACACGGGCGTAAATAGCTCGGGCGCGATGTGCACGCCACGCTGCGTCAGCTCGGCGAGCACGGCGGGGGCCGCGATCGGGATGAGCTCACCACGACGACCGAGGCCGAAGATCTCCTGGACGCTGCCGGGACCCTGGTCGTCGCGGCGTAGCTCGACGAGCCTCGTCACCGCGAATGCTCCGGGCGTAGCGTCCTTCGGATGGGTGAGCACGGCGACCAGCGCATAGCCGATCCCAGGGCCCGTGGTGGGCGCTGCGGGGGCATGTGCACGAGCGAGCGCATGGTCGAGCGAGCAGGCGCGCACGCCGACGAGCAGGCCGCGACCGCCGACGCTTGCCCATGCACATTCTTCGAGGGCGGCGGGCTCGGGCTCGTCGACGGCGAGCCATGTGACCTCGGTGGCGAGCACGAGGCGCACGGCCGCGGCCATGTGCCCGCTGCCGTAGGCGGCGTCGATCGCGACGCAGCCGCGCGGCGTGACCGCCGGGGCCGGCAGGCCACGTACGAGCCCGGTCGACCCGTCGAGGGCGCCGAGCAGGGCTGAGAGGAGGGGTAGAGCGGGGACGCCGGGACCGGCGACCAGCAGCACGGGCAGGCGAGCACGGACACAGCCAAGCAGGAGTTCGGCGGCGAGGGCCGGCAAGGCCCGCTCCTGCACGAACGCGTCGAGTCCGCTGGTTCGTTTGCTGCGGGCGCGGGTGATGACGACGTGCGGTCCGCGGTCGCCGTCGAGGATCGCCTGCACGGCGGTGCCGTCGGCGAGCACGCACTCGGTCGGTGACTCGCGCAGGACTGGCCGTCCGCACAGCGCCGCGAGCCGCTCGCCGAGGTCGTGCACCGAGGCGAAGCCGCGGGCGAGCGGGAGGCAGACGCCGTCGCGTTCGACCTCGACGCGCTGCACACCGGTGATGATGATCCGGCGGACGGTGGGGTCGGCCCAGGCTTGCTCGAGGTCGGCGGCCTCGGTCGCGGGCACCTGGGCCTCGGGCTGGGCGCGCGGGCCCGGGACCGGACGTGCGCGGGCGATCACCGGCGGGCCATCGGCGTCGTCAGGGGCCGGCGTCGGCGGCCGGGCGAGGGCGTCGTCGACCGGCCCGCGATGCACGGGTGGCGGGAGGTCGTCGGAGGGGACGGGCGTGCCGCCGCGACGGAGGGCGAGTGGGGGCGGGGGCCGGTCGTCGGAGGGCGTGGGCGTGCCGCGGTGTACGGGCGGCGGGTCTTGCACGGGCGTCGGGCGCGGGGCGGGCGTGATGCTACCTGGGGTGGCGCCGGGGGCGTCGAGGCCGACGATCGGCATCGGACGGGTGGGACCGGAGGACCCGGGGAGCGCGGGCGCCGACGGGCCGTCCCACGCGGGGGCGCCGACGCTGCGGTCGTCGCCGACGCTGACGTGCAGCGTGAACACGGAGATCTTGATCGCGTCGGCGGGCGAGAGCTGGGCGGAGACCTGGATGCGCTCGCTGTTGACGAAGGTGCCGTTGGTCGAGCCGAGGTCGACGAGGGTGACGCGGCCGTTCTCGACTTGCAGGCAGGCGTGGGTGCCCGACACGTCGTGGCCGGCGAGGATGATGTCGTTGGACGGCTTGCGCCCGATGAGGACCTCGTTCTTGCTAAACGAGCGCATCATCGGCTGTCCGTCCGGGTGGAAGACCTGCACGCGGATCATCGTGAGCCGCCATTGTCGCTGGCGCGGGGCCGGCGGGGAAGGCCAAAATGTGCGCGGCCCGGAGTGGTTGACTTGCCAGGCAGTTTCCGCAAGGCTGCCGGCACTGTCGATGCGAGATCCTGGACGGGCAAGGTTCCCTGGCAGATCGGGCGCGCTTCTGGCGCGGATGACGTGGATGACGTGGATGACGTGGATGACGTGCACGTGCGTGGCCCTGCTGATGGTCGTCAGCAGTGGTTGTGCGCGGCGGTTCAAGCTGACGCCGGAGGAGCTGTCCCGGCTCGACCGCAAGGCCAAGAACCCCGAGGACCTGTACGCGTATCCGCATCGCCGATTTATCGTCAAGTACGCGCTCGACACGGAGAAGTCGTTCGAGCTCGGCCGCACGGTCAAGCAGGACGTGCAGAAGGAGCTCGACATCAAGGTCGTGCTGCGCACGGCGTCGGGGCAGATCATCGCGCGCGACGAGAGCAACGGCGTGCCGCGCCTGTGGCTCAGCTTCAGCGCGAGCTGCAACGACCAGGCCTGCGCCTACGGCTTCGTGCGCACGGAGGATAATCTCTACAAGCTGGCCTTCGTGCCCGACCGCCCCGGCTTCAAGCTGTTGGCGGTGTACCGCCGCAACGAACGCCCGCGCCAGAAGATGAAGAAGGGCAAGGTCTCGGCGCTCGGCGAGGCCAACGAGGTATTTTTGATCAAGCGCAAGCGCCGGGTCAAGACGATCCACCTCGACGTGAAGAAGCGGATCCGTGAGGATGAGATCCGGACGATCGAGGAGGAGAAGGGGCGCTAGCCCGCCGGGGGGCGGGCAGCGGCAGGGCGGGGGGCGTTGCCCTCGCATTGGGGCGTGATGGATCGGGTCGTCGGCGTTGTGGTCCCGGTCGGGGGGCTGTCGCAGGCTGCGGCTGATATGTCGCTTGTGCTCTGGGGCCGCTTGGGAACAATGTTTACTCGTGCCCACTCGCCTGCCGTTTCGATCCGTGGCGTTGCTCTCGGGGCTGGCGTTCGCTGCGTGTACACAGGACAATCCCTGGTTCGGGCTCGTCTCCGACTCCGGTCCGGTGAGCGAGACGAGCGAGACGAGCGAGGCGAGCGAGACGAGCGGCGCGGGTGATGTCGGCGGGCCCGCGACGGGCAGCGATCCCGGGACGGGCGACGCGACCACGACGAGCGGGGCGCCGACCACCGGAGACGCGGGGACGACCGGCGTCATGCCGGGTCCGGCTGAGACCGACGCGAGCACGAGCACGAGCACGAACGGCGACAGCGAGGCGGACTCGACGACGAGTGGTGACTCGACCGGGTCCGAGCCGGTGGTCATCGACGTCCCCGCCGAGGTCGGGACATGCGTGTTGTTGGCCGATAACTTCCCGCCGCGCCCACATGGGTCGCCTAAGGAGTGCGAGGCGATCAGCGCGGCGCTGGCGGGAGCGAAGAGCGGCGTGATGGCGCTCGACACCTCGCTCTTTGACGGCGGGGGGTACGGGCGAGAGGCGAGGATCTTCCTCAAGTTCAAGGTCCCGGCGGCGCCGGACGGCAAGGTCCTCAGCGCCGCGACGTTGACGATGCGGGTTGACGAGAGCGAGTTCGCGGCAGGACCACAGACGGGTAAGCTCGTCTCCGCCGCTCCCTTCGACCTCGAGGACCTCCAGAACAACGCCCCGCAGATCGGCGATCCGCTGGCCGCCGCGGCCGGCCCGGCCATCTCGGGTGAAGCCGTCCACTGGTCGCTGGATGACCTCGGTCCGATCGTGCCCGAAGCGGCGGTGTTCCTCGCGCTCGTCGCACTCAACGACGATGGCTTGGTGTTTCGCAGCGCGAGCGCCGAGGATCAGAGACCGCTGCTGACGCTCACCTTCGAGTGACGACCCCGCGAAGCGGCCCCAGGTTTCCACGCCATCGTGCTGACTCACACGCCGGACGGGGCGGGGGCGCGCAGACAGAGGC
>Ga0105046_10001257_pt1 | contig 38626 bp, 35 predicted proteins | sample MAT03_FD_78385 | JGI IMG/M metagenome (GOLD analysis project Ga0105046, IMG submission 78385) | Freshwater microbial communities from Lake Fryxell liftoff mats and glacier meltwater in Antarctica - MAT-03 (megahit assembly) | ecosystem: Environmental > Aquatic > Freshwater > Ice > Liftoff... | reverse complement strand
GGTTGAAAAAACATAATGAAGGTGGATCTGAATATACCAAAGATTATTTTCCTTGGAAATTGGTATATTTTTCTGCATTTATAGATAAATCTTTAGCGTTGGATTTTGAAAAATATTTAAAATTGCATTCAGGCAGGGCATTTACACAGAAAAGATTAATATCTTAAAGTTTTTTGATATGCTGAAAAGCCTTCGTTTACGTGTCCGCCGAAGCTTTAAAAAAGCGTAGGAGGATCCACGCTTTCAGGCTTGGCAAACTACGAATGGCTTCGCCGTTTTCTTTAAAATTAATAATAAGAAACATAATTTGTACCGAAGGTTATTTCGCATATCTTCTGGTGATGGGCCAAAACTATAAGTTGAAATCATGAGGATTTATAATGAAAAAATATGTTTTTATGCTAGTTGTTACTGCTTGTATTAACTGTAATGTTATGGCAATGGAAGCTTTTGTTGCAAAAAACGATACTTCTAATGTGCTTTCAATGTTCGTACCCAATTTAAACTATGAAGCTCTTTATAAAACTGTTAGACAAGATGATTTACAATTAAAAATATTTCAATCAAAATTAAGAAGTTCTTTGATTTTATTTAATTCTAAATTATTTAAGCTTTTTTCGAGCAATTGTAAAATTTTAATTCTTATGCCTTTAAATGACAGGCCTACCATGCCTCTTAATATTAAAATCAGCATGAAAAGATTAGAACCAAACCAGCTTGATGAACCATGTTCTGTTCGAATTAAACCACAAACAAACTACCTTCCTCAATTTACGCGTAAGAAAGCACTGTCACAGGAAGAAGATGTACAATTTCAAAATTTTGAATCGAAGCTTAAAAAGGCTATTGAAAAATTAGCAGATCAAATTACCGAATTTTTTATTGAGCATAATGATATTTTAGAATTTTTTCCAGAAGCTCAACCTGCTATAGAATTAGATATAGAATTTAATATGAAAAAAGTTAATTAAACCAATCGCTATTTTTGGGCAAATTTGTAGTAACAATACCGTAAACCAATTTAATAGTTAATATTTCCAAAAGACAGAAACTGATTATAATTAGGGTATAATTTTATGAATGTTTGATCAAATATATTGGTGCTCTTGATGTATGGCATTTTTTAGAAGAAAATATTAAGAAACAAATTAATCCATTCGGGACTTAAGGGATTTTAACTTCTATAAATTAACAAAATACTTGTAAATAGTTGCGAAAAGTGCAACTATTTTAATATGAATTTACTTAAAACACCTATTAAGACTCTTGTTGGTTTGGGAAATGTTTTTTTACTAAGCAAGAAGTGTTATCCCAGTTAGGTATAAGCGAGAATCAATTTAAATATTAAACTTATTACTTTCACCTTGATTCATTATTTCTTTTTATTCATATCATTTTCTAGAATTTCATTTTTTTCTAATTCCGCTTCTGTTTCCTCAATGGTAGGTAAATTGCTTTTTAATTCTTTAGGATAGCTTCTTTAATAGGGATAAGAGGGGTAATAACCTCATGGATAAATTATTATCATTTAGCAGTCGCCATTGTTATCTCAATTTTTTATTTCTCTTTAGCTTTCAAATTTTTACCTTATGTTTATAAAAGCAAAGAAAATGGGTTAAATAATTTAGATTTAGGTCTCTTCTTTGGGAAAATAATTGTAACTGTAATGTTATCAGTACTTCCATTATCAATAATAATGGCAATAATTTCATAACCAGATTGACAATAATTGGCAATAAATATATTTTTATTAGTAATAAATGATATTTATCAAAAACTCAAATTATTGGTTTCGGTTTAATAAACCACTTAAAAATATTATTGGAGGAAAAGTGAATTTTTTTAAAACCAGTCTACTGATAGCATTCTTTTTTGTATCAGCAATCAATTGTATGGGAGCAGACAATAGTGAACTAGCTATATCTGAACCATATGAAACAGAAGAGCAAAAACTTGTCTCTCAAGAAAATGATGATAGAAATATTGGAGTTTTCAAATGTATACCTGATGAGCTCAGGTATAATATAATTTCGTTAATTTTAGAAGATCATATAAACAAATGGAATCATATTTCTAATTTTGACAATGCATCTTTAAAAGCTACATTAGATAAAATTTGTTTAATTTCTAAAGATTTTAATGTTTATGAAAAAGAAGAGCTTATCTATTTTGTAAAAAAACTAAAAGACAAAAGATATGCGCAGTTAAAAAAAGAAGAATTTGATCGAAAATTATTACGTTTATTAACTAGCTATTCTATTGATAAAGAAAAAATTATTCGATTAGTTTTTTCAGGTGCTGATTTTAACATCATAGATAACCAGTGCAATAGTGCATTAATTGTAGCTGCATCCTATGGTCTTACAGAAATAGTAACCCTATTAATAGAAAAAGGTGCTAATATCAATAGTAAAAATAATGAAGATTGGGGTGCTTTGATGCATGCTGTCTTAAGTCATCGTATAGGGATGGTATGGCTATTAATAGATAATGGTGCTGATGTTAATATTAAAACCGATATTGGAGGTACTCCTTTAATTAGAGCTGCATCATCTGGTCAGGTTGTAATAGCAAGAATGTTAATTCAAGCCGGTGCTGATGTTAATGCTAAAACTAATGATGGCGTACCTGTTTTAATTTTTACTTCAACACAGGGCCATACAGAAATAGTTAGGCTATTAATAAACAAAGGCGCTGATGTTAATATTCAAGATAATAATGGCACGACTGCTTTAATGTTTGCCGCAGAACGGGGACATATAGAAATAGCAGAGCTATTAATAAACGCCAATGCTGATGTTAATATTAAAACTAATAATGATGGCCAAACTGCTTTAATGTCTGCTGCAATACAGGGTCATGCAGAAATAATTAGCCTATTAATAAACAACGGTGCTGATGTTAATATTCAAAATAATAATGGCACGACTGCTTTAATGTGGGCTGTAGATCAGGGATATATAGAAATAGTAAGGCTATTAATTGATAATGAAGCTGATATCAATATAAAGAATAATAAGGAACTGACCGCTTTGAGGGTAGCTGAACTTTGTGGTCATACAGAAATAATCGAATTGCTTAAATCTAGAGGTGCTCAATAACGACCATTATTCCGATTATGCTTCACAAAGCGAAAGAAAACAGATCCAAATAAACTAATTAAGCTATTGTTCAGATTTAAAGTGTTACAGTATTTAGTGCATTGTTAATCTTAAGAATTGAAAATACCGTTTGAATATGAGATAAGCTAAAGCCAAACTCGATTTTTCTATTCCGGAATGTGTCAATTAAGTACCGCCAGTTTTCGCTCTTCGAGCTACGCCTGGCACAGCCAGTAAAAAAGATTACAATTAAAATTGAGCAAAGCGAAGACTGTCCGGCATAGCCTTTAGGCGGCGACGGGCTATTGTGATACGCTATGATTATGCATTATGTTTACATTATTAAATCTATAAACTTTCCTGAAAAAATTTATGTTGGCTATACCTTAAATGTTGAAGAAAGGTTGAAAAAACATAATGAAGGTGGATCTGAATATACCAAAGATTATTTTCCTTGGAAATTGGTATATTTTTCTGCATTTATAGATAAATCTTTAAAGTTGGATTTTGAAAAATATTTAAAATCGCATTCAGGCAGGGCATTTACACAGAAAAGATTAATATCTTAAAGTTTTTTGATATGCTGAAAAGTCTTCGTTTACGTGTCCGCCGAAGCTTTAAAAAAGCGTAGGAGGATCCACGTCTTTCCTGCTTCACCACGGTTTCGAAGGACAAGCAGGCTCGGCATAAGCCCTTAGTAGCTTTGGCGCAGTAGGGCAAACTACGTCCTGTGTCTGGCGAAGTTTTTAACGAAGCCCGGATGGCTTGCGCCCTCAACTGCAGGGTTTGAAAAATTTCATATGTCTGTCCAGTTTCTTTCAAAGAATCTATCTATAAAATTTAAGTTTTGTTTTTAAAAGCGAAGTAGCGTAGTATTCGTTACTTCTATTTCCATGCCATTGTATATTTTTTTTATTATGCAAAGTAAGAAATTTGGCGTTTTTCATGAGTATATTGGGGAATGCGTTCAAGGTTGTTTTTTAGGGATAGTTCCATATGAAGGGACAAGCACATGGATTTGAAATTCCATATTCTTTATGTAAACTTAAATAATATTATGAAAATGATTTCGATATTTAAAATAAGGCAAGATTATGAAAAATAGTTTTAGAATAGGCTTAATAGTTTCAATTCTATATTTTCTCCAATTTTCAATTCATTCAATGGGAGAAGTTAAGCATTTCAATTATGATAATTTATCTATGAAGTTTTATATTGAATTTCTTTATAATGGCGTAAACTTTACTGAAAGTGATATCGATAATAAAATAACGGAACTTAGAACATATGCCGCTTTAAATTCTATCGATGATAAAGCTGTTTTAGAATATATAAAGGAGAGTCTACAACCTATATCTGATTTTCATAAAAATAGATTACACGAGCACCAAGATATGAATTCTTTATATAGAGGCTTAAAAAAATGTGGTATATCAACTGCTGGGTTATTTATTTCATATTTAATTTTTAAAAATTCACGAAATTTAGCTCGCAAATTTAAAGTTGATGAAGAATTTATAAGATCTTTACCCATTCTTACTGTCGGTTTATCTTTGTTTCCGGCAGTCTTCTCATGCCTTAATTTTTATCACTGGAGAAATCCTCGCCATCAAGAAATATATGAAGCACTTTCTTTAATTATAAGCAGATTTGAGCACGCTTTAGTAACAGAAATAGTTATAGAGAAAAAATAATAAATCTTTAAATTATTCTGCATTCACAAGTTTACTTCTTTAACTTTCTGTAAAATTATTTTGAAACCATGGGATAGAAGAAATAGGTAATGAATGTAATTCTCGCGCTGCTGCGCGAATATTTTGATATGTCTCATAAAAAGCTTTCATTCGATAAATAATGATTGATACATTTGATTTCTCCTTTAATAAGATTATTCAAGATTAAGAATTTATGGTAAATTGTAATTTAGAATAATCTTAAATTAAAGTTAAATTAATAAAAGGAGATTGGTGAAAATGTTTCAAAAAAATATTTACACAACATCCAAACCCAAATAATATTTCTCAAAAAAATGTTGTGAATAACTTAATAGGAACTACTAATTCTCAAATTATTGGCAATAATAATAAAGTTGTTGTTACGCCTATTACTAAGACAGAATATGTTGTAATTATTTCTGCTGTACAAAAAATCATTGGTGCTATTAATTCTGCTAAATACCAAATAAAATCATATTTAAGTGAACAACCAAAATATGTTGAAGATATAGAATTATCTTTTGCAAAAGATAAGAATAAAATAAACAATGCTATTTTAAGCAATGGTAAAGAGTTAAAAGAAATTGATCAAAAAGAACTTGTAAGGTTAAGCGAACAATTGAAAAAACTGTATCTAAATAATACAAATGAAATTTATATTATTTTTGATAGAATGGTATTAATTCTTAATTTTTATCTCTAATTTCTCAAAAAGTTAAATGATTGAAAGCAGGCAGTGCAAACAATAAATTCTTGTCATGTATTTTTTGCGATTTACTATGCGATCATAAAATTTTTTGTTATTGAAATAGATATGTAGTTACCTATAAAGAATAACAATAACCAGAATATTATCTAATTCCAGTTACATCTTTAAGAAGTTGCTTATGGAATTTCAAAATCTTGAGTTCCGCTTTCATAAATTTTGTAATTGAGCATAGTAAATGTGATTCGTGCTCTAAATTAATTGATTCTAATTTTTTGTCTAAAATTGTATCTATTCTTTTCATGATTTTATCTTGTAAAGCATCTAATAATTCGATTTTCTTTGCCATGCGATTACCGATGTTTTGAGCAATGTCTGCTTGTTTATTAGTTGGATTCTGAATTAAAGAAGAACATAATGCAATTCCAACAAAACCAAATATAAAAATCAGAAATATTTTTTTCATAATATGTGTCTTCTTTATTTTAGTGATGAAGCTATACCATTAATATTACCTAATTAATAAGAGCTTGCAAAAGGCTTATACGGTGAAATTTTATTACTCTGAGTTTAAAAATATTTTTAAACTCAGAGTAATAAAATTCTATTTGTAGATTTTAATATCTGTTTTATATTTATTTTTTTAAAGATCGCTTGATTTTAAATTGAGAAACAGCGCTTTTAAGTAAACTCTACATTTAAATTTTAAGAACTGAAAATGCTGTCTGTATTTTGATTAAGCTAAACTCAGACTCAATTCTCTTTTCTAAAATGTGTCAACTAATTACCCCCCTTTGCCTTTGTCAACTGATCATAAACTTGATAAAGTTATAAGGAGGCACTGGTTAAGCAAGTATTCTAAAGTATAAATAATTAATTATAGCTAAAAGAGCGGTTATGCTGGCTTCAGTGATTATAATGGGCGAAAATTTAAAAACTGTTAGTGTAATTATTTTATTTACGCTTATTTATAAAAATTATAGTAACGGCGGTAAAAGAAAGAAAATATTCGATGAAGATTATGAAGAAAGTTGGATTATTAGTTTTAATTATGTGTGGGATTATTGGTGTGATAGAGGGCTTATCTGGTTCACCTTCTAATAAAGAACAAGATGTTGATATCGATAAGCAGGATGTGTCGGGAGAAACTCAATTGCATTGTGCTGTTTGGAGTCGAAATATTGAAGCTGCCAGAATATTAATTAATAGAGGCGCAAATCTAAATATACGGGGTGGAGGGGAGCTGGCAACGCCATTGTATTATGCTGTTAGTTTTGGTTATATAGAGTTGGTAAAATTATTAGTAGACGCAAAAGCGGATCTAAATATAGAAAATTATGCTAAAAGCACGCCCTTAATCAAGGCTGTTCAGAAGAATAATATTGAGATGGTAAAATTACTAATAGATGCAAATGCGGATGTAAATAAAAGTGGACCATTGAATTTGGCTGTGTTAGAGGATAATGTTGAGATAGTAAAATTATTAATTGCTGCTAAAGCGGGGGTAAATATACAAAATAAATATGGAGAAACGCCCTTGCTTCATCTTTCAAGTAAAAGTCGTTGTTATTTTGATTATTCTGATAATGATTTTAATAAGACAGAGATTATGAAATTATTAATTAATGCAAAATCTGATGTAAATATACAAGCTGCAGGCTTATCGCTTGAAGATGATAAAGGAAAAACTTCTTTGCATTTTGCTGTTAAAATAAATAATGTTGAAGCAGTTAAATTATTACTTGCTGCAAAAGCAAATAAAAATATACGTGATGGTTATGGAAAAACAGCTTTGGATTATGCAAAGTCTCAGGAAATTAAAGAGCTTTTACTAAGGAATGGTTCACCTTCTGATAAAGAACAAAATATTGATATTAATGCGCAAGATGGGTGGGGAAAAACTCAATTGCATCGTGCTGTTTGGATTCGAGATATTGAAGCTGCGAGAATATTAATTAATAGAGGAGCGAATCTAAATATACAGGATCAAAGTAATCACGCAACACCGTTGTATAATGCTGTTAGTCGTGGCGATATAGAGATGGTAAAATTATTAGTAGATGCAAAGGCTGATATAAATATACAAAATGGTACCCCAAATACACCAGTGTATGAGGCTGTTCACCAGAAAAATATAGAAATAGTAAAATTATTAATAGACGCAAAAGCTGATATAAATATACAAAATGAATATGAAAACACGCCCTTAATCAAGGCTGTTCAGAAGAATAATATTGAGATGGTAAAATTATTAATAGATGCAAAGGCTGACGTAAATATAAAAAATGAATTTGGAGAAACGCCATTGCATAAGGCTGTTGTGCGGAATAATATAGACATGGTAAAATTACTAATTGCTGCAAAGGCTGACGTACATATACAAAATGAAGATGGAGACACGCCGTTACTTCATTCTTTATGTAGTAGTTATTGTTATAAAAATATAGAGATTATAAAATTATTAATAGATGCAAAAGCTGATGTAAATACACAAGCTGCAGCTTCATCAAAGAGATATTCTAATAAAGATTACGAAGGAAAAACATCTTTGCATTTTGCTGTTAAAAGAAATAACGTTGAAGCAGTTAAATTATTACTTGCTGCAAAAGCGAATAAAAATATACAAGATGGTTTTGGAAAAACAGCTTTGGATTATGCAGAGACTCAGGAAATGAAAGAGATTTTACGCAGAAAAATCTGATCGAGATAATAATGATTCGAATTCAAATGGTTTGTCGTAATATATGTAAATGTATAAAATAATTGAAGACATGGTTTTAGCCCTATTGTTATAGGGTAAAAACAGCTTAATGATTTATAGTAAAATATGAAAATGTAATTTTAATATTTGTTAAATTAAACTCAGACTCAATTTCTCTATTCCGAAATGCGTCATTAAGTACCGCCAGTTTTTGTTTAAGTGGTTAAAATTATGAAGATGAGCTAAAGCTACGATGGGCTTACGCCAGAAAAACGAAGGCAAATTTCATGAAGCCTTGATGGCAAGCTAGTTACCAGCATAGCTTTTAGGCGACTAACAATTGTAATTTAATAATCTGAAATTACACTATTATCTTTTTGATCAATATTTTCTTTGATTTGATAAAATTCTTAATATCAGGCGCTAAGCTGTTCCATGGGCTTTAAACGTTATCCTCAAATTTATCTTGATATTTATAAAAATGAGTCTTATGCTCTTTATAAAAAATAAGCATATAAAATGAGAAGGAAGTGAATATGTTAAAGAAACTTTTATCTGCTGTCTTTATATATTCTATAATAATAACTCAATTCGGATATTCCATGAATGGAAATCAAAATAACGGTTCTGAAAAGAAAAGCAGACGATGTTTATATGGTGCAGTCGTTGAGAATTTCGAACAGAATAGTAAGAAAGTGGTCAGAGAGCCAGTTAGTCTAAAAATTTTCCAAAATAAAACTATTGACGCAGCACTCAAAAAATCGCTTGAGAATTGAATTCTCGACTAGGCTTCGTTGAGTTTTTAACGTAACCATAAAATAGTCCCTACAAATGATACAAATGAAGCAAAATTACGCATGCTTTTATCAAAACGAGAAAAAAACTCTTCTAAAATATTTTAGTTTCGAAAAAAAACATTCAATTAGATTTCGTTCTTTATAAAGGTATTTATCGTAATCAACCTCTATGGAATAACTGTGACTTAATCCAAGTCTCAAGCATGCTGCGACTCCAACCATATTTTATAGCTTTTTGAGCATACCAAAAGCGTTCTTCATGGTTTTTTTGTTTTTTGTAATAACATTATATTATGGTGACCATGGTATATTAAAAATAGGCAAATCTTCCAATTGTCGCACATTCTGTGCGACTTTTTCATAAGCTAGATAGAATCCACTCATGCGGAATACATTTGCTCTAGAAAACCCACCGAGTCCCGGTAATAAATTTTGTAAGTCTTTAGCTAGCTTTTCTATTACATTTGTAGCCCAAGCATTTTGTTCTTGCTGTCTTACAATTATGTTTCCTATAGTCCAATAGAGCTTTAACAATTCTGTATTAACTGCAAGGATTGCTTTAACTTGGGCTTTGTTTTTAATTTTTATTAAAGTTTGAGTATAATACCTTATATCTAAATTATCTTCGCTTGGTTTTAGGTTAATATAATTCAAACAAACTCGATTTATCAATACGTTAAATTTTGCTAGCGCATATTTTTTTATAAATTTAGAGGTTTTGTTATTAAATTGAAGTGATGTATATATAATATCTAAATGAGAAATGTTAAAGTCAAGTTCAATTTCTATACTGAAATGCGTCATTATTAAGATAATATTGGAGGCATGCGTATCATGGTGGAAGTAATTTGCCGGATACGGTGCTTAAGCAGACAAGAACTTTGCTAAAATATGATAAAGCTGATCTATAAAGTAATTACTTATACAATGTCCCATTTCTGGAATAATTTCAAGATTTGCATGTGGGATTAATTTGGTTGTTGCTAAAGCATGCTCAATTGGAAAGATAATGTCTTGATTCCCATGAATGACCAGTGTTGGAACCTTAATGGTGCGTAATAATTCTGTTCGTTCGTTGGATGCCATAGTAGCTTTTCTATGATTTATTGTTTTGCTTTCGCGATGCGAAGCATGTTGGTCTAAGCGGTTTTTAAGAGCAATAATTTCCTGTTCATCAAATCCTTTTTTTCTTACGTAGAGCTGCATGGTGGTTAGGAAAGATTCCAAAGACGTTTGAGGTGTATTTTTTGGTTTCCAGGCATTAAATGCTTCCGGTAATGGTGATGGTAGTTCATAAACATTAGCATCTTGTCCGTTGATTGCAGCCATTGCAGGGCGATGGTCAGGTGATGTAGAAATTAAGGTCATAGTGCGTATATACTCCGGATAGCGAGCGGCCAAAATCTGTGCAATATAACCACCCATAGAAAGCCCAATGATATCAGCTTTTTTAATATGATAAGCATCAAGAACTGCAAGAGTGTCGGTTGCAAGATCTTCTAAAGTATAGGGTACTTCATCATAATCTATTCTGCTAGATGCTCCAACATCACGATAATCAAAACGAATTACAAAATGCCCATTGTTGGCTAATGTGCTACATAATCGATCTGGCCAATAAAGGCCCGATTGTCCGGCGCCTGCAAGTAGCAGAAGCGGGCTGTCGTTTTCATCACCAAAGCATTCTGACCACAGTATAATTTTTGAATTGGGAATATTTATGAGCAATGATTTCATGAGAGCAACCTTTTACTGCTAAGTTTAGGTAAGGTAATCTGCAATTTTTATTGATGAATTTTAATGATAGTATTTAACTTAATATATTTACCTATTTTACTGAAGTTTATTTAGGTTTATTGGGTTGTATCGCAAGTTGTAAACCAACAGCATCTAGTAAAGATATTATATTGGTTAGTTTGGGATTTCCTTTTAATGATAATATTCGATAAATGCTTGTACGAGTAATGTTAGACTCTTTAGCAATAGAAGATATATTGTCTTCTTGTGCAGCAATAACATTTTTTAATGCCAATAAAAACATGCGAGGGTCTTCATCATTAAGTGCTTCGTTAAGATAGCCTGAAGCAAATTCTTCATCCTGAAGTTGATTCAAAAGTTGTTCTTGGTAATCGATAAATCTTTTTTTATTCATAATAATTTCTCCTTACATTCCAGCCAATATTGTTTTGCTTTTTCAATATCGCGCCCTTGACTCTTCTTTTCTCCGCCTATTAATAAGATAACAACAATTTCATTCTGTACTCCAAAATAAATGCGATAACCTGGTCCATAATCAATGCGAAGTTCTTTTACCCCTTCGCCGTTCTGAATTGATTTGCTATCACCGAAATTGCCTAATGCAATTCGGTCTAATCGATTGGCTATAATAAATTTAATTTTGTTATCAAGCTTATTTCTCCAATCATTGAAAGGAACTTTGCCTGTTTGTGTTTTGTAAATAATTATTTTTAAGAGAGTCATAAAATAAGTGTAACTTAAAGGTTGCATTGTATCAATAGTCTGAGTTCTAAATTTGTTTGAACCAAATGATAATGTCCCATATAAGAACAATAAAAATGTCCGGTTTTGGAGTAGGATGAAGATTGCCGCGCGGCATTGATGCGCTTTAGTTTTAGGATTCAAAGCGGACATTTTCATTTTGCTTTGACATGGTAAAATTGTTCTTCGCCTACCGCCTACGGTTAACTATGAAGAATTCCGTATGATGGTGAGATCTTTTAAGCCCCAATGCGCTTCATAATTGAGGCTGTTGAGCTAATTTTTAAAAATGGACCATTTGTGAAATTTTTTTTCATGGTTAAGTTTATTGTAGATCAACCAATATGAAGGATAATTTATGAATAAATTTATAACCTTAATCTTCTTAACAGCATTAATGCCTCTAGTAATTAATGCCAAATCTATAAATGAGCTTACAAAACTTGATAGGCAACTATCTAATTGGGGGGGGTATAATCATCTCAGCTTAAATGAAATAACCGATTTTAATGGTATTGAAAACTTAGAAGTAAAAATAAGAGATCCGAAGAGTGGGGCTTTATTGGAAGAAGAAGTTTTATTGAGCAGTGTTCAAGATCTATCTTTAGAGTTTTACAAAAACTATCAATTGAGATTCCCTTTGGGTATAGAAAAGTTAATTAATGTTGTTAGTATCGAATTATCAAGCTGTCAACTTGGAAAATTTTCTACAGAACAAATCAAAGATTTATTTCAAGAACTTGCGCAATTGCCTAAACTTCGCAAACTAGATCTATCGCATAATCCTGAACTAGCTTTATTAAGTGATCTCAAAGAATTACCAAATGTTACAAGAATTGATTTATCTAATAATCAACTTGGGAGTTTATCTTCTGTAAAATTAAAGCAATTATTTGAGTATTTAAGTAAGCTACCTAATCTTGTGGAATTAGATCTTTCCTCTAATGACTTACATCAATTACCTACAGCAATTGGTAAATTAGCTAATTTGTCTATATTAAAACTAGAGAGAAATCATTTAAAAACGGTTCCCAACGAAATTGGTCAATTGAATAACCTTACTACTTTAGAAGTTGGTCATAATAATTTAAGCAAACTTCCATCTACGATAGGTAGTTTAACAAAGCTTCTCGTCTTGGATATTCATGGTAATAATTTGTCTTCTTTGCCAAAAGAAATTGGTAATTTGAAATCTCTTAAGAAATTACCAATTTTTGGTAATAAATTTAGAAGTATGCCAAAAGAAATTAAAAATTTGCCTAATCTAAAAAAACGTTCATTAAATGGTGAAAATTGGTAAAGAAATCTTTATAGCTATATTTAATTTTATTATTCATCTTTTGCGAGTTGTTTATACTTATCGGCCCAGCTAATTAGGAACATCATTTGACATAGATGGTGTTTGGCGGGGGCGATATGATTAGTCATAAAATTGAGAATAGTTCATAATATAATGTACTTAAGTATTATATTATGAACTATTAAATTAAAGAATTTGATTTTAAAATGCTATTTTTGTTTTGATATACGCTTAGTTATTGGTTGTTGAGTAAATTCTTAACAGCATTTACAAAATAATTCTCATCAAGCAGTGCCTGCACACCATTAACTTGAACAATCATATGATTTTGTATTAGCTCATTTACATCTAATGATTCACCTGTTTCAGCGTCAATTGGATTTACTATGTTAATGAGAGATCCTGGATCAGATTTAACGTTATCATCGAAGAATATTTGTATTACTGAAGAATCGTTGTTATCAATTAGAAGTGGCTTGCTAAACGGTTGGTGCTGCGAATTTGAATTCCAATAATTATAATCGTCTCTAATGCCGGCATTTTCGCTTGTTTTTATGAAATTATATATCTTTTGAAGATGAGCTAAGCGTTCCTCTTGTGGTAAGATATCTATAAGTCTCAATAAGCCCCTAAAATCATTACGATTTTTAAAGAAGTTTGTTTTAAGGTTTTTATTTACCTCTGCTGCCACATTATCAGTATCTATACCAAAACTGCGTAGAATAATGGAAAAGTTGATATGATTATCTTCCAAGTACTCGATGAGTTTATAGAAAGAGTTGAAAACACTATTTCCACTTTTTTGTTGTAATTCCAGTTGCTTAACCATTTTGTCATAGGTTTTTTGAGCCACTTCCCACAATGGGTGATTTGTTTCTTCCAAAAAGGTTAGAAAGGCGAATTTTGCTTGATCTCGTTTTTTCTTAAGTTGGACATCTGCGCTCGATCCAGGGAATTTAACGTTAATGTATTCACTGAACGAAATAGGTTCATTAATCGTTTCATCCCATTTGCTTCTATAATCGTCGACAAGTGCTAATATAGCACTTTGCTCGGGCGTTCTGCGACCACTAGAGCCACCAAAGATTATGGTGCCATTCACGTCCATGTTTATAATAACCTTTTTATTCGTATTATCATGCGAGATTGTTTCTGATTCTAAAGATTTTACTGCATGGTTAATTAGTGTGCGAATTATTGGAAGAGTGTTTTCCTTGTCATTTTCACTTCTTTTGGAAATGGCTTCCCAAAATTTTGGCATTTCTTTTAGGGTATTATTTGGATGTAAGCCTTGATCTAATAATGCTTGTATATCGTTTGCCGTTCCTTCTTGAGCAAATGTTAGAAATAGATCTTCCAATTCTGCAGCAGGGCTATCAGATGATTGTGCAATTTTGCCGAGAGGCTCAGACATTGCCATCAAAGCCATGCTTGAAATTGAGCCAATAAATAACAGAATAAAATTTGATTTTCTAATCATAATATTTTCCTTTCTAACTTCTTTCATCAAAAATTTGTCAATTTCGAGGGACCAGGGCTAATTTTAAACAAGCTTTTCAATTGACACGCAAATTCTTAATGGGAAATTTGGGGCTATAACGTGTGTTTAATACAATAGCTGATTTATGATATTGTTCATTAATAGTTAAGAAAAGCTAATCCGTTTCAACATTACTGTTTTCATCAAGCGCTTAATTATCATACCCCAAATAAAATTTACCTGTTAAAAACTATAGCAACAAAACAACAATTATTTGAAAAATTTAAATTACAAAATAACCCTATAACCCTCGAGGCAACTATGACTCCTAAATCTACTTAGTTTCGTGTCTTGACAAAGGGGGTCACTATAGACCTCACAAATGTCAGACACGAACGATTTTTTAAGATTACTCGAAAGTAATTAAATAGATGCTCCATTTTTTATATAATTTAAATAACTGTTTAATTTCGCTTGGCAGCTCTTAATATTTCGGCGATTTCTGCATGACGGTTTAATGAAGCTTCAATTAATGCTGTACGGCCATACCCATTTATTTTAGTAAGATTAGCACCTGCTTTTATTAGCATATTTACTATTTCTGTATGACCTTTACGTGCAGCCCATATTAATGCGGTACTACCATCATTAGGATTAATATAATCATCCTCCGATACTGAGACGCGGAACTTATTCTTTGCATTAAGATCAATACCAGCAGCTGCTACTAATATCTTTACTATTTCTGTATGACCGAATTTTGTAGCGTATATTAATGCTGTATAGCCAGCCTTATTAAGTACATTAAGATTAGCGCGAGCTTGTATTAGTATATTTACTATTTCTTCATAACCGTAATATGCAGCCACAATTAATGATGTATTGCCAGCATTATTCAGTATATCACTATCAGCACCCGCTTTTACTAGCATATTTACTATTTCTGTGTGACCTTTACTAGCCGCGCTAATTAGGGCAGCATAGCCATACTCATTTTGCAAATTAAGATTGGCACCTGCTTGTATTAATTTGTTTACTATTTCTTCATAACCGTAATATGCAGCCATAATTAATGGTGTATTGTTATATTCATCTGGTGCATTAAGGTTAGCTCCACCTAAAATTAAGAAATTAACACGCTCAATATTATTTTTTCGAATAACATCAATTAGTTCCTTTGTAATCATTAGTGGATTTTTTTCTTTAACATATTCCTCAGCATTGGAATCAGCTTCCATTGATAGAGAGTTGCTAGATAAAGAGAGAAATAAAAGTAAAACAAACAATAATTTAGAAATTTTCATTGTATGAACCTCATTTTAATTTAAAGAATTTTGGATTTTATTTGCAAGTTTTTTCACGGACATTTTCTATGACTAATTTTAAGTTATTATTAAAAAATTATCAATGATTTGTGCTGGTCTAAGAACAAAATAAAAATGTCCGGTTTTGGAGTATAATTTAGATTGAAACAAAAAATCCTGAATTCAAGTCACAAGTGCAACCTTTAGGTCGTTAAAAAAAACTAATTGATGTCTAATCAATGCTAGTTTTTTTTGACAAAAACAAAGGTTAGTATGAGAAAATACAAGCAATTAGCTATAGAACAAAGATACCCAATATACCCATTTCGTAAAGCAGGGCTAACCCTAAAAAGGATCTCAAAAGAAGGATTGAATGCGACAAATTGGCAATTTCAAGAGAAATGAAGGATTTGTGTTGCCTGTGGTACAAATATAAAACAGTCACTGCTGATGGCAGAAATTAGTTGTAAACTTCTCATTATTTAGAAACGACATGCGTTTAATTGGAATTCTTTGTTGTATATTCTTGATCTCATAAAATGCCTTTGCTAACATTTTTTTATTCGAATTTAAAGCGTCTGCAAAATAATGGCAAGACTAATTTTGTTTTGTCAGATTTTTATACTAGAGAGAGATATGCCAACGAAAAATAGCAAATCTGAAGAAGCGATTAGCTTGCGTCCAAAAGAATTTGATTTGCATGATTATGTCTTAACATTGCTCAAAGCTGGAAAAAATTTTCGTGCTTATGGTGGTGGTTATAGTAAATCTCTTCATAGTGCCCTATTTGATTCAAATAACATGATAGATATGAAAGAATTTATTGAAGATCCAATACTTGAAATCGACAGTACCAATAATTCATATGGCATATTAACTGTATCTGCAGGTATGGCATTAGGGGACATAGGAAACTTTCTTAAGCCCTATGGCTTGAGGCTCTATGGAATGCCCGGAAGCAAATCGCTTAGTATAGGCGGCACTATCTTATGTGGCGCACATAATAGCACAGGTTATTGGAATGCTATGTCCGATTATGTTGTTGATATGCTCCTTATAGATGGGTCGGGCAGGATCAGATTGCTGACTGATCCAAAACTTTTTGTAAATTATGGTCTATTGGGTATTGTGTTTAGAATTCGAATCAGAGCATTTAAAGCGGTGAATCTTGAGTGGAAGCATTCAGTAGTTAAAAATATTAATGAGGTAAAAATAACGGATTCGACATATTCATTAGTTTTTGGTCCTTATAGCGGTAAAATTGTAAAAACAGACATTTATTTAACTGCAAAGAAAGCATATAAAAGTTGGAAGCGAATGATTTGGGATTTAGCACTTTGGCCATTAAAATTTGCAATAGGCTCAAAAATTGAAGCTTTTATTGCAGATAATATACCGTCAATTGGTATATTTGCTTCCGAGTTATATATATATGAGCCTGATGTAGTCAGAGATGGGCTTGATTATTTTGAATCAATTCCAAGATCGCACGTTTTTACCCAGGAATATGCATTTAAAACCTCAAATCTTGAAATCGTATACCAACGTATGATGCAATTAATTAGTGAACATCGTAAACGCGGAACGTTTGTTTTGCGATTTTGGTGCCGCTTTCAAAATGCCTCACCATATATAAACGATCTAGCTTTTGGCCATAAAACGATTCTTCTTGAAGTTGCATTAAGCGATGGGCAAAAAAATTCTCATTTATTGGTTCATGATATTAGTCAAATTTTCTTGGAATATGGCGGCAAACCCCATCTAGGAAAAACGCTATTAGAGCCTCAAGCACTAAAGAATTATGATTTTTCATTTCTAAAGAAAGCTATGCAAGAATATGATCCTAATCGTATATTTCAAAATGCGTTTACCAATGAAGCTTTTGCAACTGATAACAAAACATAATTTTCTATAGATAGAAATTACCTTAAAAATTACTTCTATTTCACACATTAAAGCCAATTGCTTTGTTCATTATGTGGAGCACGAAGCTGTACGTTTATAGCTATTTTCATAGATTCAGAAATATTATAAATATCGACTACGTCCACTTGGTGGGGAATCCGATGCATGAAAGAGATTGCTAATTTCACCAATGCCTCTCATTTCAAATTTTGAGTCTGAATCTAGCGCTAAATTATATCACACGCAGCAAATAGGCCCCTTAAGCACGTGAGCCAAATAGATAATTTTTGCTTTAGAAATAACGGCCTAAGCAAAAGCAGTGATTTTATTTAAATTGACTGTGGCTAAAGTTGCTCGTTAATTTGCATGTAATATTTAAGGTAGTTGTTCAATAATTTATTAACGAGTATAAGTTATGTATAATCTATCAATAGTAATAAAGCGATAGAGGTAAGATTATGAATAAATTTATTAAATGTTTAGCAATGTTATTTTTGTATTCTATTAGTCCCTTTAATCTTTTCGCCATGGAACAAAATAGTCTAGTCGAAGTAAGCATAGATGAAGAATTGTTAGATGAAAATGGCCATTTTAAAGATGGTCAATCTTTAATAAATTTTTTAATTCAAGCAATCGAAGATGGTAAACTTCCTGAATATTTTAAATCGATAATTGATGCTATAGAGCTTGTGCAGGAACATAAAATTGCAAGATTTTGGACTGTGCAGCTATTTGAAGTTTGGGATGAAAATAAGAATTCACATATTTTTAAAGAAATTAGCCAGGAAGTGCAGCCAAAAGATCAAATTGAGCGTTTGCAGTATTCTGCTAAGGAGCCTAGATTACAAAAATTTGTTTATCCAAATAAAAAAAACCGTTTGCAATTTATATTTCCATCAAGCTATTTGCGGTTTATGGCGAGGGGCAAAGAGCATATTGCTGTTATTTTACCTAAAGCAAAAGGTAAAAGTTTGCAAGATATCATGCGTATATTTGAAACGAATACAAGCCCGGAAGTTATAAAATATTTGTGTAAAGCATATTTTGATCTTGGTTTTGCAATGGCTAAATTCTATAATAAACAAGGTACGTTAAATAATACGATTACTCATGGTGATCTTCATAGTGGCAATATTTTCTATGATCCTGAATTCCGCTTAATTACCCTAATTGATAATGATCGAGTAAATGTATATATCCAAAAATCCAGAGACATCAGTAGAGATTTGGCAACATTATTTGCGATATCCCCTTATATTATTAATCTCACTTTTGAGGGTTTTATTGAGCGGATTGATTTAGAGCATTGGTATGCTATTGCGGTTACGAGCTTTATGTTTGGTTTTTTAAGTACCTATGAAGAATCAGAAAGAAGAAATATATTTATTAAGCTCAAAGATTTATTGCTTAAATGGGATACTTATTTCAAAAAAGAAGGTATAGAAAAAGCTAGAGTGGCGATAGAGAATGTTTTGATTAAGAATTCTGAAAATGAAAATAGTTTGGAATCCCAATATGTTGAGCAGGGTAAATCTGAATTGGAAATTATAGAACAGAATCCGGAGCTGAAAGTTTTAAAATATCTCATTTTAAGTAAAGATTAATTGTTCCTTAATTTTTACTATTTAGAGTCAAAACTCCTAATAATGTAATAGATTTAAATTTTTAGAATATTGTTAAAAATTATGATAATCAAGAAGATAAGGTAAAGTTATGAATAAATTTATCAAATATTTAGGATGTGGATTTTTATATTTAATCGTTTCGTTTAATCTTTTTGCTATGGAACTAGAAGAAAATATAGTGGATGTAGATATAAATGAAGAACTATTAGATGAGAAAGGGCTTTTTAAAGATTCTGAGGCTGTAATAACCTTCATAATTGAAGCAGCAAAAGAGGGCAGGCTTCCGGAAAAGTTTCAACATATAAAATTTGCTCGTAAGCTTGAGAAAGAACACAGAATTTCAAGATTTTGGACTGAACAATTATACGAGGTTTTGTGTGAAGATAGAACAGCACATGTCATTAAAGGAATCTTCGAAAAAGAAAAAAACAAAGATGAGGCTAAAGCTCAAATTCGTAATCTACAAAGTGCTTGCAAAGATTCAAGGCTTGAAGGGTTCGTTTTTCCCTATGAAACAAGTGGCTTACAATTTATCTTTCCCCGACATTATTTACGCTATTCTAACAAAGGTGAAGAACATTTTTTAGAGATTTTACCTAAAGGCCAAGGCCAAGTTTTACACGAAATAATAACTGAATTCGTCGCAAATACGAGTCCTGAGATTGTTCAATTAGCTGGTAAAGCATATTTTGATATAGGATATTCTTTGGCAAAATTTTACAAAAGCCAGGGTACATTAGACAATACGATTATTCATTGGAGCCTGCATGGTAGCAATATGCTTTATGATTCAAAAACTCGAATGGTTATTTTAATTGATAATGATGTAGTTATTAAAAGTTTAGAAAAACCGACGCATGTTGGCCGAGATATGGCAACACTATTCGCACTATCTCCCTATATAATCAACTTCACTTTTGAGAATTTTCTTGAGCAACTTGATTTAACTCGTTGGTATACTATTACATTAACAAGTTTCCTGTTTGGCTTTTTGAGTACTTATGAACAATCTGAAAGAAAAGATATATTTATTAAGCTCAAAGATTTATTGCTTAAATGGGATACTTATTTCAATAAAAAAGATATAAAAAAAGCTAAAAAAGCGATAAAAAATGTTTTAATTAAAAATCCAGAAAATGAAAATAATTTGGAATCTCAATATATTGAGCAGGGTAAATCTGAATTGGAGATTATAGAACAAAATCCAGATCTGGAAATTTTAAAATATTTCATTTTAAATGATTAATTACTTTTTTAGATAAATTTAGCTTTATTCATTTAAAATGACAGATAATAAAGGTAAGTTCGTTTGTACATCACCAAGTAATACCAGGTCATTATGATCAAGATAACGCGGTTTTATTAAGTCTAAAGCAACTACTATACCATTCTGATTACATGCTTTATATTTTCCAATAAAACCGCGATCATCATAGCTTAATCCTATACAAATAAGCATATCTATTTTTTGTAAATTTTCGGCTGAACTCCATTTATGAACTTCTTTACAAGCTGTGGAATTGGGTTTTATGCCGGCGGCTTCATGTAATAAATCAATGTTTTCGGTAATGATTGAACTTTTGGTATCCATACAAATTAAAGTTAAAGCCTTATGTGCTTCGGTTGGTAAAGCCTTTGCACAGGTATGAATAAATTCGATAAATTGATTTGCTATACGATGGGGTTCAGAAATAATATTACCGATTGTGTTGATAGGATTGAGTTTGTTTTTGTCATATACAAAGCCTAGCATTGATTCTAATTGTGACATACTAGGAACAGTCAAAGCGGAAATTCCAGCACCCGTATAAAAAAGCACCTTTTTATCTTTGATTATAGAAGCTAGATCTTCTCGGGATATGTTTTTAGGAGTATTGCTCGGTGCGTGATGCGGGGTTCCAATATAATAATTTAAAGAATCTGTTTCCCGTTCAGCAGGCTGTTCAGTTTGCACAATAGTTTTATACTCAAAGCAGTGGGTGTATTTGCTCTTAATATCAATGTTGTTTATTGCAGTACATTTCTGCTGTATATCTTTGGGTAATGATTGAAAAATATTTTCATCCATTTTTATATGCAAGTCTGTGTTGTGGTTATAATATGAAGTAGTTAACTGGATAGTAGGCCGGACCCAGGTAAATGTTACGGATTCTTCTAGCTTTTGCTGTTGTATTTCAAAATATTCTGCCGCGCTTACTAGCTGCAACTCTTCCAAGGCTCCCATTAAATTAAGAAAATTACACATATTAATTAGGAATAAAAATAAAAAAAATCTTGCCATAAAAAACCTCAAGCAGCATGAATGTGTTGATTTGACAAAAGCATATCATAAAAATAATTGCTTTAAAATTTGGGTTTTTGAGGTAAACAATATAATTGAGCTATGGTATTCTAATATCGGCAGATCTTCTAATTGAAAGATAGGTAAACCACTAGTTTGACTAAGGGTCTCCATAAATTTCAAACAGGGGTCTTTCCTATGGGAGCAGCTGCCAGGGTACAATATCATCAAAGCTATTTTGCAAAGCTGTCTGAAATAATATTTCGTTTTCGGATCGTCTATCGAGCGAAGCTTCTTCTTTCGTGCTAAATAAATATTCATCCATACAATAAAGTAATGAACTTGTAAATAATATAAAGAGTAGCTTATGCATTAGGTTTCCAAGGAAGATATTAACTTATGAGACAATTGGAATTTGGTTGTAAAGTATTAGTGTTATTTCTCAGTAGCTCAATAATTATTTGATATTCTTCGGGTATGCTATCGCTATCATTAAATGCTTTTTCAATCCATTGCAACATTGCAAGACCGTATTTGTTTTTTTGGGTGACGTTTGTTTGCGGTAAGAGTTGCTTTACTATATTTACATTCCCCTGCATACAGGCATTTTTAAAAGCTTTTCCAATAAAATAAGTTTTTTCGTTAGGATTTAATTTTAAATTAAGACAAAGTCTAATCATTTCAGGGTTACTTGATCTAGCGGCTTGTTTAAATGGTGAATCACCAAAGGAATTTCTAACACAGACATTTGCTCCATTGTCGATTAATCTTTTGGCAATTTTATAGTAATTGGAAGAAGGGGCAAGATAGATTGTCAAATTCTTATCGTTAATTGCATGAATCCATATATTGCGAACTAACTCGCAACTTGTTGTTCTTCCATCAATGCTCGAAGCTAAAATAAGTGATGATACTTGAGGGTGATGCATTTGTGCTAATTTATATTTAATTTTCATGTCTGTTTCTGGTTCAATATCATCATCTTCATCTAACGGTATTTTGATTACTAATTGGTGACCATGTATTGCAATTGAGAGAGCTGTACATCCGATCATGTTTTCTGCATTAACATTGGCACCAGCAATTAAAAGGAGTTTGACGTTTTCTGCATGACCATTAGCAACTGAATTTAATAAAGCGTTCTCCCTCCATATATCCGTTGCATTAACATCTGCTCCATTTTGTAAGAGACATGCGACAACTTCCTTGTTATATGAGCCTGCTGATAGTATTAAAGCAGTTTCACCATATTTGTTCTTTGTATTGACATTTGCACCTCTCTCTAAAAGAAGTTTAACAATCTCAATATGGCCATTATAAGATGCTTCCATTAAAGCATTTCTATTTTTTGGATTATAAGAGTTATCAAGGTCAATATTAAGTTCATTTTCAAAATAGATATTGATTAACGAAATGTCTCCATCGCTAGCTGCTTTGATAAAAATTAAACATCCGGTTAGAGGATATGATCTTACGATTGTTTTTATAAAATCTGTTAAAGTATCGGTAGCTTCGTTAATTAAAAGTGGGCCAATCCCGGCATTGGCTGATGATTCTTTGGATGCTTCTAAACGTGAATTGGCGATTATATTCACACGAAGACCTGAGGTTATTAGTGCTTGAGCAAGAATCTCCTCCTCATTTTCAAGGGCAAAAGTATAGATGTTAACTGCTTTGTCTACATTTTTATTAACGATAAACACTGCAAGCGATTGCAAAAAAACAGACTCTTTGGTTAGATTATGACACTCCCAATTCACCAGCATAAGATTTTTTATTACTTCGGGTATAAAACAAAAAATATATAATTTCACCTCGCCTGGTACCGTGCGCCAATTTACTATATCATCTAAGCTTCGATCAATGGCCTCTTCGAGCAATAGTTGCTCTTCGGATAATCTATCAAGCGAAGCTTCTTCTTTCATGGGAAATGAAAAATCTTCCATGCAGTATAGAGAAGGGTATAGCAATAATAAGACGAGTAATCTGTACATAATATATCCTTTATAGACTTTAAGATATAAGACAGCTTGATTTGCTTTCCGGTATACGAGCACCATTTCGAATAAGTAGATCCATAATTTTTTGAAATGAATCAACATGGGTATTAGAATCCTTTCGGTATTCTTTCACAACACATTCAAAAGCAGTGAGCCCATTTGCATTTGTAGTATTTATATCACTACAGCTTATAAGTTGTTCTGCTATTATTTGATGACCTTGTTCACAAGCGTACATGAGTGCTGTATATCCGTAACATGCATCAGGATTTTGATTTTGTTTTGTAAGTGCACATTTGGACCAGAGTGATTTATAGGTTTTTCGATGTGCGTCAGCCTTGTGGGTGAGAAGCAAATTTACTGTCTCTAGATGTCCATTTTGAGAGGCATACATTAATGCGGTATGACCAGTAAATTCTTCAGCATCTACGTTTGCGCCCAAATTTATAAGAAATTCTGCAATCACATAATAACCAAATTTTGCGGCAATAATTAATGGCGTTGTGCCTGATACATTTTGAATTTCAAGATCTATTTTTTCATGTGAAAGCAGCCGCTCAATTATGTTAGTTTGTCCATTGCATATTGCAAAATACAGTGGTGAACAACCATATTGATTTTTAGCATTAACATTTGCATGATGATCGAGAAGTAATTGGACTACCTGTTCGTTTCCATGAGAGGCTGCTTCCATTAAAGCATTATTCCTTGCTTGATTACAAGCTGTATCGATGGCGATTCCAGCGTTTATGAATACTTGAACTAATGCTAAATTATTTTTTTGTGCAGCTTTGACGAATATTTTATTGGCTGTATTTGTATAGGATTTTATAAGCAAAGGTGCTTGTAATTCTATTGATGTACCTTCTAAATTTTCATTTCCCGTTATTTTTTGCAAGATACCCGCTTTTAGTAATGCTTTGGTTAAGACTTTATCTTCTCTTTCGATAGCAAAGCCGAATACTTCAACTGCTTTTTTTAGATTATCTTTTACCAGTTTAAAGGCGAGCACTTTTATAAAATTATGATCTTCCGTTAATGCATAAGATTCTTGATCGATTAATCTAATATGTTTGATTGCTGTGGGAATATACGAAAAAATATGTAATTTTACTTCTTTCGGTAATAGCTGCCATGTTCCAATTGTGCTATTTTCGATTACTCTATAAAGCTGTCGCTGTTCCTCTGTTTCTATACTTTGTTTGATTGCTTCAGCAAGTGATGATTCGAACCGAGTTTGTTTGCTTAGTTCTGGAGATTCTTTAGAATCTAAATTTATAGGCTCACGGGTAAAATTAAATTCTTCATTTGCCGGATAGTCTGCAAGGGAATTGTCATCTTCTTTGTTGGTATTTTCATAATAATATAAAGCAGATGCTAGTTCTTGAGTAGGCTCTTCTTCCATAGCTTGTAATATGCCTGTGCTTATAATAATTAATGCTAGAAACTTTTTCATATAACCCTTTAGATTGAGAATAAATTAATATACTAGGTGTTAATTATAACAGAAGATTAAAGAAGCAATAGGCTCTTTATTGTCTTGGGTATAATTTCTTTAGCATTAATATATTTTTACAAGCTGCGACAAGAAAAAATTATTAAATTTGATTTAGATAAAAGAATAGCTCTTTCGCATGTTCAGTTGACCTGGGAAGTAAGAGATATCAATGCTTTTTAAGACATAAGGGTAGCAAAAATTACTGCTCAATTCTTGCTACCCTTATTCAATATTTTAATTTGATTTAGTTTTTCTTGATATGAAAGGTGATAATCATAGCACTTAAATTATCTCTACTGATATTATAAGTTTGAGGTTCGGTAAATCCTTCATCTTCAACTTCATCTTGTAATCTATGATGTTCAAAGAGGCGAGGTATATAATGTCGGTCACTTGGATCAACATTATTCACTTTTGCCATTATTATATTGAGAGCAGCTTGCCTTTCAGCTTCTTGTGTATAGCCCGTCCATGCTGTTTCCACCAGTTCTTGAGCAGCAAGAGCTTCAGCATTTTCTTTGCCGGCATGCTTTTCAAGTGATGCTTTAGCAATATTAACAGCTTGTTGCCTATCCATGCCGCCTTCAAAAATTCCATCACAAGCAATAATTAAAAAGTCTGTATCTGGTTGTATTTGGATCGATTTTATCTCAGCTTGGTCACTTAAACCTAGGGGTATAAACGCCCGGTCGCCAAGAGCTTTTGTTAAGCTCACGTCAAGGGATCTGTGCAATTCTAATCTTGCTGTTTTTTGAGGTTTTCCAGTAAATTGTTCAACTCTCTCTTTTTCAGCAGGATTCTGTAGATTGTGGTCCTCAGATAAAGAAATAGCTTGGCCATCTCGTGATAATATAGCTCTTGAATCACCTAGATTAGCAACCGTTAGATTGTTCCCATCAAGCAAGGCAACAATTGCGGTTGAGCCAGAGTTGTCGATAATTCCATCTTCTTTTGTATCTATTAAGTTTTTATTGATAACCCGCAAGCCTTCTTTTAATGTTTTCTCAGAATCGCCTGTTATATTTTTGAGCTCTTCAATTAGATGAGCAGCGGCATAGTTTGCAGTTCTGTTGTGAATAGTAGAATACTGATCATGACCATCGAAGAGAGCGAATATGCCAGATTCAGGTTTGTTTTCAAAGAATGGTACTTTTATAATTGAAGTATCTTCCATTGCATTTCTAAATCCCTGTTCGTGCCATTCCCCTGATTTAATAGTAAAAGATTGTTGCTCTTTCTCATTAAGAGATGTTTGAGATATTTTTTCTGTACCTTCTTGAATTGCTTGCACTCGAGCTTTGTTATTTTCCATGCCGTGTGCTAAGTACAATGGCATAAAAGAAATAAATAAGGTAATTGCTACAAATTTTTTCATAAACTCCCTACAATCAGTTTAAAATATTAACTGTCTATCTAGGATATAATAATTTTAAAAACAGTTATAGTATTTAAAACGAGGGATAGTGAAAAGTTTACTGCAAAAAGCATTTCTGACCCTGTTATTCGGCTGGCATATAAAAAAAGTGTATTAAACCAAGACACTTTTTTTATATGCCAATTTGACCGAGTCGTTAAAAAAAATTATTATTAATAGTGCTATCTGTTTATATCGAACTATTTTATTACAATAGCTCCTCTGAATTTATCTGGGAGATAAAAGCTCATTCGATTATTTATTCGCAACCAACTTAATTTTGGAAATATATGATTAAAATAGAAAAAAAAGAACTTTACTCAATTTTTACCATTTTGTTGTTCGTGGCATCATTCACTGAATTACCCGCCATGGAACAAAGAAGATCAAAAAAGCATTTATCAGAACAAAGAGCATTCATTGCCAAGTCAAAGGCTAAATTACAAGATAAAAACTTAGCAGCTGAACTAGAAGCTTATTCTAAGTTTTACTACAGCCAGATTTCGGAGAAGGAAGAATTAGCTGATAAGGTAGAACTGTCTGCTTTTGAAGTATTGCCCTGTGAGATTCAAGAACGTATCTTCGATTATTTAAAGGGTAACGATCGTGGTCTTAATTATTTGGTGCGCTGTCGCTATTTTAATCCTACTTCTATAATTGCTGATAAAATACGAGCAAAATTTTTGCTTTGTCTGCGCGATAATAATGGAATCCTTAGTGAGTCATTAGCTTATGCGTTAGTGAATTTTTTTAAAACACAATATAAAGGACGTCGATATAATCCCCTGCTTCTTTCGTTTAAATCTAGTTTTTTTTTAAATAGAAGTATTCCTGTTAAAGTTACAAAATCATGGGGGGTTAATGATAAAGAAAATATCTCCCACCTGAATTACTCAGTAATAGAAGGCTATTTAAAATCATTTGTAAATGGAACTCAAGATGACTGGGATATGTTGAGTGAGAAAATTAAAGAACAAATTTCATTTTCTGATTATTGTCTGATCCGAAAGAAAATAATAGAATGTTTTGCTAATAGATTAAAAGGCTACGTTGAAAAGAAGAAAGCTAGCTGTTGTAAAGCAATTTGTGACATTTTCCGGACTGAGGATACTAAGGATAATGCTCTATGTAACCCGTGTCCATTATTATCAGGTACCCCTTGCTGTAGTATAGCAGTAATCAATACCATAGTAGGCTTTAGCGTTATGTCTTTTTCTGAAACGGCTTGTGCTCTTCTTGCAGGATTTGGTGGATTTGGCTGTGCCGTTATGGGTGGTGTTGTGTGTTGTATTGTTTATGATCCCAAGTGGGAACGTTGTGCATGTTACCAAGTGATTCATAAAAATCCTACGGAATATTGCAGTTGCTACAGAAATTGCTGTAAAAATTTCGAAAATAAAATTTATAAATATAAACCAAAACGTTATTATAAATTAAAGAACTTATTTAACGATAAAGCAAATTTACAGCTTGAAAAAGAAGAGGTTTTGCGGCCTTCTTGCGGCTCCGTCGAGCTTAAAGAATGCCTTATTTGCAAAGATTTTATATTAGAAGATGATATACAATTACCATGCAATCATAACCAATTTCATAGAGAGTGTTTAGAGCAATTGAAAGAAACGAATAATAACTGTCCAGTTTGTAGATGTGATTTATAACTGTTTTATTCTACTTCGCTGGAAAATCAGGTATTTCCATATCGGGATGAATGGCCGCAGAGCCATTTGTCTTGTTCTTCGAAACTTTAGTGAAGTAGGGTTTTGGCTATGAAGAATTACGCGCGATACTATGGCTTTCTAAGCTGAGGTGCGCTTCATTTTTGACATTGTGGGCAAATAAAACTTCTTCGATTACGTTTTCCAGTTTGCTTTCGAATAATTTTTGAGCCACAACGAGCGCAGTTTTTTCTACCATACACCAAAAACTCTTTTTTAAATAAAGACCATGAATTATAATGGTTAAAAAATAGCTGAGAAAAATTTCTCGCATTTTGAGCAAGTTCGGTTATTTTTTTGACCGATAAGCGAGCTACTTTCTTTTGAGGTTTTAAAAAGCTTAAAGCGAGTGCTTCATTCTTAATAATATTACCTACTCCAGGAAAAATATCTTGATCAAGAAGAATATCATCAATAGTTTCTTCAGGATGTTCTTTGATCGTCGCTACAATTTTTTTAATATCCCAGTTTGCCGAAAGGATATCAAAATCTAAAGGTAACGTTTTCTTTAAATTTTGCGTTTTTTCACATTTTACTGAACAGCTATAGAAAAATAATGAATGTTTAGGAGTAATCAATGCAAGACGAGGTGCGAGATCTGTGCGTTCTTCATCTATTCGATATGATCCAAACATCAGAAAATGGGTAACAAGAGCATGTTCGTCAAGTTGGATAATAAGTCTTTTTCCAAATGCATATATATCTTTAATTTTTTGACCGACCAGTTCCTCTTTATCAAATTTTGCATTGCCGAAAGCTGCCGAGATTTTGTTATTTAGAAATATCTGTAGCTTGTCTTGTAGGTGATGTATTGAAGGACCTTCCATGGACTATTCTCTTGTTAAGATTATTGTATCCGACTAAAATTAATCTACTCGTTATAATATTTGTAAATCAATTATTTGGTAGAACATACAAGCGAACTGTAATTTGATTCTGATACAATACTTTTTTGCATTACGCTTCTTGGTATGCTAGGATAAAAATATAGTAAAAATTCATTTTTCAAAAAGCCGATGGTGCATTATGAAAGTTTCTCTTCATTTCAACTAAATATCAGAATATTGTTTCTTAAATACTGATATCTCTTATTTTTAATGACATGTTCACCGGGTAGAATAACGCCCAAAAATCCTGACAAGGAAAAATACAATGTTAAATGTGCGATACAGAACATATGTTATGACTTTGTGCATAAGTTTGTTGTTTATTCAAACCTATGCATTAGCACTTAAATCTGAAATTAATGAAAGAAATAAAGAAATGCAGCCGCCATCAGCTCAACCCAATCGACCGCAAACGCCGCAAGGCCCGTTTAGTTATAACCAAGAAAATGTTTGTTTTGAAAATAAAACTGCTCAAGTGACGCTTGCAGGTACTTTGACGTTGCCACAAGGCACAGGACCGTTTCCGGTTGTGATTTTAATCTCAGGCATGGGACCGAATGATCGCGATTATGGAATGCTTGGGCACAAATTGTTTTTGGTTATAGCAGATTATATAACTAATAATGGAATTGCCGTCCTGCGTTATGATAAACGTGGTATTGGTAAATCTACTGGAATTTATAGCGCTTCATTAACAAGCCAAGATTTTGCAGAAGATGCTAAAGTAGCAGTTGATTATTTAAAGACGAGATCTGATATAGATTCTAAAATAATAGGTCTGCTTGGCCATAGTGAGGGCGGTATGATTGCTCAAATGATTGCAGCTCAAACTCAAAACATCTCATTTGTAGTACTACTCGCGTCTGCTGGTTTGTTAACAGATGTTGAAAGCATTATTGAGCAAACTACTTGCCAACTTCTAGCTGATGGGGCATCGCCTGAACTGATTGCAGAAGATAAAAAAATCAGACGACAACTGCTTGAGGTGGTAAAGGAAGAACTTGATTCTAATAATGCTGCTGAGCAAATGCACAAACTGCTTGCAGACTATTGGGCTAACCTATCTGAATTATTGCAAGGTGAAGCTGCTCGACTTCCCTTTGCATTTACTGCTACAAAGGATGACCAGTTTATTAGGATGTTTAATTCATCTTGGTATAGATTTTTCTTGAACTATAATGGCGCAGATACGTTAAAGCAGATTATTGTTCCAGTATTGGCTCTTAATGGTGATTGCGATTTTATAACATCATCACAATCAAGCTTGCCGGTTATTGCCAAGGTACTTAAAGAAAGTAGTAATACGGATTGCACTATTCTTGAATTACCAAAGTTGAATCATTGGTTTCAAGAATGCCAAACAGGAGCACTAGCAGAATATGGAGCTCTTGAGCAGACTATTTCACCAATGGTGTTAGATATCATCACGAAATGGATTATAGAAAAAACTAAATAAAATAATCTAAAAAACCATCAAGGGGCTGATAGAACATTTATCCCTTGATGGTTTCTGTTTTGCGAAAGAAATGATGTGTCGGTACAACGGTAATTGATAAAAAAGATACAATGTCTCAGTTTAAAATGATAACTGGCCATAATGACTTGCTTTTAGACAGAGTTCTTATGGCCAGTAAATTTGAAAATATCTTATATTATTCTTAAAATTGTTATCGATTATGTATGCTTTCTATAGAATTTTAAACTTACGGCTATAACTGTAATTAAAGCTATAAGTAAGACAATGAGCTTAATCAAATGATTGGTAAAAACCCAGGTAAAGATAGATTCAGAAATTACAAGAGAAAGTCCACCTATGATTAAGCCGATTTGAATTGGCAAAATAGTTGTAAAATAAGCGGCAATTAGCACTGCTATTGCCAATGCATTAGTTACATACCATCTCTTAGCTTGAGCTTGAACGTTCGCTTCCCTAAGAAGCTTATCTCTTGCTTGCCTCGTTTCAAACAAAAGTTTTCTGTTCTCCTTTATTTCTTCCTTGAGCTGATTCGCCTGATTTTGTAAATGTTCGGATGATTCAGCTGAGCTATTAGTTTGCGAAGATACTTCTGCGAGGCTCTTTTCTTGTTCTGATATAATTTTATCCCATTCTCTACAATGTTTATTTTTAAATTCGCACGAAAAATCTTCAAAGCGGGGATCTGGGATAATAAGATGAGATATGGTATAGCATGTTAAAAAAAGCAAAGAGCCTAGAGTAATGCTAAGAGTAAAGTCTCTAATTTGATGCAAAATAGAATAGTTGTGTTCCATGTTTTTCCTAAATGATTTGAAAAAATATTAATTTTACTAATACAATAATCAAGTTTTTTTATAATTCATCTTTTTATAATTTATCGTTCGACATCGTAAAAGATCAAGGAAAGTAGCATCATCTTTACTATGTTGTTTAATTAATAATCTGGTAGTGGTGGATTGTTTTATAAAATTTGGAGCCTTCTATAGTGGTCTTCCATTTAGTTCGAAATTCTTCAAGATTTGTTCATTTAATTTTCGGTTCTTAAGCTATAAGATCTGGGTACTGTTTGACCTTTGAGAATTAGACAATTAGCTCAATCTATAATATTTTTAGTTCTTGTATTAAATTCAATTAATGATATTAAAGACTCAAAAAATACTATGAATCATAATCTTGAAATCACCGAACAAACTATAATTTTCAAAATTGCAGATGATCAAGCAATAATAATAAAAAACTTGTGTTGTGAAGGTGATCATTTTTATAGATATGATCCGATCGAGATTTTTTTCTACAATAAAGATATATGCTATTTATTATCTCAACATGATTATTTATTGTGCCAACTAGAAGAGTTTTATGGTGCGCTAAAAAAAGCAATGCAAGATAAGCTAGAATTAATCGATCCTTTGTGTGATCTTGGTTATTTATGGAATCAATATTTACATAAATCAAATCAAGATAATGAAGAAATAGAAGATGATGTAGAATGGGATGTTCGAACTTATCTAGTCTGGTCAGGAAAGGGTTATGATACCTGGCTTTATACTAAAGAAAGTAATGTTCTTATTCAGATAACTCCAACATACAAATGGCATTATCTAGATCCCGAAGAACACCTAGATTTTGTTCCATATGATGAATGGATAAAAAACTATAAATCATTATTTACTATCGAAATTGATAAAAAAACTGCTCAAGAATGGCTTGAAGCAATTGAAGAGCTCTTAAAAAAAATAATTGAAAATGATGCCATATATTTGCACAGAGAATAGATTTGGATGCTTTGTGTTTAGAAATCGATGATTGTCTATCTAATGAATTCTCTGGGTAAAGTTAAATGAGCGTAATACTGTATGCTTAAAATATTAGGGAAATTATGTCAGTGCTCAAAGTGAATAATCTTTCAAAACGATTTATTTCAGGATTTTGGCCTTTTCAAAAGCAATCTTATTCTGTTGTAAATAGCATTTCGTTTTATCTAAATAAGGGTGAGATTCTGGGGCTTCTCGGTCCGAATGGTGCAGGAAAAACAACCACAATACAAATGCTTTTAGGAACTTTAACACCCACAAGTGGCTCAATTAATTATTTTGGTAATGATTTTACTCATGATCGCATTGCTGCTCTAAAAAAAATTGGTTATGCGAGTGGTTATGACAAATTACCAGCTCGATTAACGGTAGCAGAAAACCTTGATATTATTGGGCGTATTTATGGTATGTCAAAACCCTATCGCATGCAGCAAATTGAAAAGCTTTTGCGATTTTTTGGAATGTGGGAAATGCGTGATCGTCGGACAGGAACGCTTTCAGCTGGTCAAGCAACGCGAGTTATGCTTGTTAAAGCCTTTATGTCAGATCCCAAGATAGTTTTACTTGATGAGCCAACAGCTTCTTTAGATCCTGATATAGCAAAAGAAGTGCGACAATTTATTTTGATGCAGCGCAAAGAGCGAAATGTTTCCATTCTAGTGACCTCCCATAACATGGATGAGGTTACCGAGCTTTGTGATCGTGTTCTTGTTCTTAAAAAAGGTACTATTATTGCTGATAAAGCACCAAATCAACTAGCAGCATCTATTTCAAAAGCAAGAGTTTATCTTACAATTTCGAGTGATCTTGATCAGCTACGTGAGTGCTTAGGGAATTTACAAATGTTTTACAAACTACAAGATAATCATCTAACTGTTGAGCTTGATGAGCATACAATTGCCAAATTTTTAACAGATTTAAGTAATCAAAAGGTTCTTTATACTCAAATCTCAATTGATAAACCTACGCTTGAAGATTATTTTTTAAGCATTGCAAAATAATAAGGAGTTTCATGATCTCATTTTCACCAATGTGGGCAATAGTAATGCGTCATATACGCGTACTGGTACGTGATCCTAATGTTTTGCTTTATTTGTATTGGCCAATTCTGGATATACTCGTTTGGGGATATCTCGGATCATGGATTCAGCAGTCCCATGCTGAAGGATTTCATAATTATGAAGTTGCTGCATTATTGGGTATTCTCTTGTGGCAAGTGATAGGCCGAGGATCGAATAGTATAATTGCTACTTTCAGCGAAGAACTTTGGGCAAATAATATAGTGAATCTTTTCTCATTGCCATTGCGTACAGCTGAATGGATTGGAGGAGTAATTATTTTCTACGCAATTATGACTCTGATTACCGCTCTTACTTGTATAGGTATTATATATTTGTTTTACGAGGTACCTATTGGCTATATCATTTCAACGTTTTTGATTTTTTTGCCACCGCTCTTTTTTTGTGGTATTTGGCTTGGATTTACGGCATTGCAAATAATTGCCTTTTTGGGTAAGCGTGGCGTAGAGCTTGGTTATGTAATTTGTTGGTTTTTATTGCCATTTAGCGGTGCTTATTATCCTATCGAAGTATTGCCTAGTTGGGCTCAAAAGCTTAGTGCTCTTTTGCCAATGAGTTATATAACTCAAGGTATGCGGGAGTATGTGATGCATCAAAAAAGCCCGTTCTCATATTTAGTAAAGGGATATTGTTTGAGTATCCTTTATGCAGTTACTGCATTGATTTTATTTGTTTATTGTTTTAATAGAAGCAGGCAAAAAGGGCTTGCACGACTTACCGATTAATAAAAAGAAGTTATAGAGTGAAATTACAGAAGATTTATTATTTATTAGTGACGTTAGTTCTATTGCATTTTCATATGTCATTTTCGATGCAAAAAAAGTTTAAGCAGGTATCCTCTTTAAAGCTGTTAGCAGCTCAAGTTGTTATAGATCTTCTAGAAAATAATGATTTATTAAATCAATTAACTGATCCTAGTCAATTTCCACCCGAGTTAGCTGATTTTATAAAATCAATAATGGATAGAGATAATTTGTCATTAATGTTTCCCTGCATATTTGAAAGAGATAAAATTCTTGTCGGTCATAATGGTCCCGTTACAGCAGTTGCGCTTAACATCCCATTAGATTGTGCGCTTACCGGTTCGGAGGATCTTACTATACGATTATGGGATTTACAAGGTGGAACTTGTACCAAGATATTTGAAGGACATAGAAGTACTATAACTGCTCTAGCGTTTGATCAGGATGATAAACGCATTGCTTCAGGCTCGGAGGATGGCAGTGTAAGAATATGGGATAAAGAATCTGGAGAATGTTTGGCAGAAATAAAAGGGTATGTTGACGAAGAATATCCGCTGATTCAAGCTATTCGAATTTTAGAATTTAATGGCGATAATAAATTAGAATATGAAGATGCTACATCTAGAATTCAGTGGAATTGCCAATCTGATATGAAAGCTCGTACCAGAAACCTTGTAAAATTAGATTCAGACGAAAAATATTATGTGCTACATCTAGAAGATGATTATTTTAATGGTGGAAATATCTGTATCAGTAAGCTTGTTCAAGATTCTGATAAATACGTCGAAGGTCCTATACTTAGCGTTTTGAAAGGGCATCCTTGTTCTATGTTTTCCATTAAAATTAGTCCGGATGATACAGTCGTGCTCATTGGTTACGATTTAGGCATAATGAAATTATGGGATATTAAGACTGGTAAGTGCCTTAACACCTTCATTGATCACATCGGAATTGTATTTGTAGTTGGTTTTAGCAAAAACAGTAAAAAGTTTTTTAGTGTTGCATCGGATGGTCAAAGAATTCAAATAAAAAATTGGGAAGTTAAAACAGGAAGACGGTACAGCTCAATAACTATTAGAACAGATAAGATTCCATTTATGGGGAAAGCTAGATCGGAAAATAAGTACACTATATATTTTTCGGATGGTACAGAATTAATCGTTGAGGATGATAGATATCGTTGGATTAATCATCGTGTAGTTATAGATCGAAAACTAGCGTTAGTTGCTTTTTCTGAAGGTGGATTCTGTATATCTTCTTCAGAGTCTGAATTATTATATGAAGATTCTCTTCCTATAAGCTCTCAAGATGGGGATGCTATAAGTAAACATTTTGATTTAGGATGGGATCAAAATTTGCTTATTATTTTATTTGGATTAGATGATGGTATTTGCCAATTGGTAAAGTATCATAATCTGTTAAGTTTAAAACAATTGGCTTTTATTAATGAACTAAAAAATAAGAATTGGAACGAAGAAGAGATGATAATTGATAAAGAAATATTAGCAAGTTTTGAACCTAGAGTTTTGGATTTTCTGAAACGAGAATTCAAAGACCAATTATCTTCTAGTTTCTTTAAACGTTGTATTGTCTCATAAACTGTTTGCGGCGTTAAAATAGAAATAAAAAATTATCAATCTTAAAACAACTAATGTGCATTGTTATAGATCGTTTGTATTTTTTTTAGAAGCGGTACATAATTTGTCTATCTAAATGTAAGAATATTTTTGAGGCGTATGTAATGAAACTACGGAATAGTTATTATTTGTTTGTAATGTTGTTTTTGGTGCATACTATGTCTTTTTCGATGCAAAATCTATCTTTTGCGGTGCGAAAAAAATGTAGACGAGTACCTTCTTTAAAATTACTATCCTTAGAAGCTGTTGTTAAATATCTAGATAAAGCAAATTTGTTAAATCAATTAACTGATCCCATGAAATTTCCTGCCGAGTTAGCTTTCCTGGCAAAATATCCATTCATATTCGCTAATTTCTCATTGATGTTTAGAGGTTTGTTCGAAAGAGATAAAATTTTTACCGGTCATACTGGTCCAGTAACGGTAGTTAAGCTTAATCTGAGTTCTGGCTATGCACTTACTGGTTCTGAAGATAAAACGGTAAGATTATGGAATTTGCAAGATGGAGCTTGTGTAAAAGTATTTCAAGGGATTACGAGCACAATCACTGCACTAGCATTTGATCAAGAAGGTAAATTTATTGCGGCTGGATCAGCGGACGGAAATGTAATTGTGTGGGATAGAGAAACAGGATCTTATCATAAGATTATTGATGAAGATCTGGGGGAAGATCATCCGTCGATTGATGCGATTAGATGTGTAACGTTTTGTGGAGAGAATAGGGTAAAATTTGAAAGTCTCATGTTAAAAATTGAGTGGGATTTTCTATCAGGTAAGACGATAGATGGTGGTTCGAGGATTTTGTTCTTTGATTCCGGAAAAGGTCGTTTTATAATACATGGAGATAGGCCTGATTATAGCAATAATATGTATATTTATGAGCGATGTGATAATTCCGATGAACGAGATGTTCAATATCCTTTAATCAGTACTTTAGAAGGGCATCAAGGGGATATAGTGTCCTGGAAAATTAGTTTTGATGATAAAATGATAATAAGTGGCGATGAAGACGGAATAGTAAAATTATGGAATATTAGGACCGGCGAGTGTCTTAGTACTTTCAGTGGCTTTTCTGGATTCGTATGGGCAGTTGGTTTTAGCAAAGATGGTAAATGTTTTTTTACTGTAGCATCAGATCGTCAAAAAATTGAAATTAGTATTGGTGAAGTCGGAAAGGAAAGCACAGAACTGAGAAAATGTTATTTCATTACTGATCTGATTCCTTTGGAGATAGAAGGGGAAGTTAATGATAAAATCCGTTTAAAAATTCTATTTTCAAATGGAGCTGCATTGTTAATAAAAGATGAGGCATTTAATTGGATCAATCATCAGGTGATTGATGATTTGTTTAGTTTGGTCAGTTTTCGTGAAGGTGGTTTTGGTTTATATCCAGTAGAATCTGACTTTCTTGATGTACAACCTCTCTCCATTAGTTCTGAAAATAAAAATGCTATAAGTAGGCATTTTGATTATGGGTGGGATCCATATACATTTATCATTTTATTTGGTCTAGAAGATGGTAGCTGCGAATTGATAAAGTATGATAACCGTTTAAGTTTAAAGCAATTATCTTTTATTAATAAACTAGAAAAGAAGAGAGCAGCGGGAAAAAAAATGATAATTGATGAGGAAGTATTAGCAAGTTTTGAGCCAAAAATTTTGGACTTTATCAGAGAAGAGTTCTAAGAACAATTTTCCCCAATAAAATTTTAAACGTTATATCGTTTCATAGATTATCGGTAAATGCGCTGCAGCCATTTAGCCGCAGCGTGTATTCATTTTAATATCAATCTCTTCTTTATGAGCAAAAATCTTTAATAAATTGTACCATAATATCTTTACCCCGGATCAATTGATCTATCGGAACAGACTCATTAATTCCGTGAATGTTATCTTTAATGGTAAAGGGTGTAAATCCAATACCATCAATACCTAAAGCTTGATAAAATCGTAAATCACTAGAAGCTTCAAAATAATGTGGTTGGGTGCTTAGGTTAAACTTCTCTACCGTTTGGCTCAAAGTATTATAGAGAATCGTTTTATAATCGCCAAGTTCAGGTTCTTCATCCGCTTGTGCAAGAATTTCATACTTTAGGTCAGGATACTCGTTTATTTTATTATCAAGCAATTGTAATACTTCATGCTTTTTCATAGTTGGTGGTACCCGTATATCGATTGTAGCTTGTGCTATATCTGGAACCACATTAAGAGCGATATGTCCATCCTCTTTTTTGATCCCAGCAGTTAGCGAGGTAACATTACATGAAAGCAATTCGCCAGGTTGCTTGAATTTTAATTGCTCTTGTTGTTGGTGGTGAATTTCTACTATTCGTTTTAAAAATTGAATAAGCTCATGTATTGCATTTTGGCATTCAATATGGGATCCATGTGCTAATTCGCCTTTGCTTGTGATGCGTATCTGAATCGGTTTTCTTTCTGCCACTTTGAGATCGAGCGTCTTTTCATTTCCTGAAGAGAAAGTTTGTTCGGAATTTGTGCATTGTAAATGGTTTTGATATAAGTTATGTAAAGTTTGTTTGTATATATTCTTTAATACTTTTTTTGAAGAGTTTGTCGGTTTTATAAATGAGCTGTGTGCTAAGATATATCTATTTTAATATCTAACTAGGAGTTAGGATGAAGATTAAATTTTTTTTAAGTGCATTAATGATACTTATGAATGGAAGTATAAGATCTCAATCAATACCTGAGCCTTATGCTTCAATTAATGACTTACCCGTTGATATGCAAGGTTGGTTTTTAGAGGGAAATAAGAATAATTTAGAGCATTTAATTAATACATATAAGCCTAAAATTATAGTAGAATTCTTAGTACACGACAGTAATTTTCGACAAAGAGGGAAAAACCCTTTTATTTAAAGCAATTTTTTCGAGTAAATTGAATAATTTTTGTTGAAATTTGTGTGTTCCTTTTAGAAGGATAGTTTG